>JABAHS010049052.1_pt1 | contig 13119 bp, 13 predicted proteins | sample 7062111 | NCBI WGS metagenome assembly JABAHS01 (sample SAMN14534600, study PRJNA622989) | marine sediment metagenome | biome: marine biome [ENVO:00000428]; feature: marine pelagic biome [ENVO:01000023]; material: deep marine sediment [ENVO:00002113]; isolation source: pool of 4 deep marine... | reverse complement strand
ATGGTTGCCGGCATTGGCGTGACCCTGCTGTACGTATTCCAGCACAAGGGCATCATGTTCATCGCCAGCACGGCGTTCCTCGGCGACATGCCGCAGAACTGGTTCCTCGGTATCGAGCCGAACGCGTTCGGCGCGATCGGTGCCCTGGTCAACTTCGGCGTCGCCTATGTGGTATCGCACATGACCGCAGCTCCGCCGGAGCACATCCAGCACATCGTGGAAGACATCCGTGTTCCGCATGGTGCCGGCGAGGCCATCAGTCACTGAGATTCGTTCTCGGCCTGAGAAAAGGGGGCAGCAATGCCCCCTTTTTTCTGCGCTAAGATNNGTTATCGCCCTGATCGTGGCGCCCATCCTCGCGATCCTGGCCTGGTTCGGCGTCGGCCAGATCGTCGGCGAGAAAGCGCACGTCGCGGAGCCGGGCGCCGCGTATCCTTTGGTGGCCCGGTCCAATTGCCGCTGGGCAAGCGGCGAGTGCGAGCTGCACAACAACGACCTCGAGATGACTATCCTGCCGCTCGAACTCGGGGCGCAGTATACGAAGCTCTCGCTGGATTCCGAGTTTCCGCTGGCCCAGGCGACGTTCGCCTTGCTGTCTAACGGCAGCGAGGTCGTCGCCAACGCGGAGAACGATAGCTCGCCCGATGCGCCGGCGCAGATGGTCGTGACGATACCGGCCTTCGCCGATCCGGAGGCGACGCTGCGGGTTGCGGTGACCGTGCGGGAATCGCTGTATTTCGCCGAGGTGCCGGTGATCTTCATGCGACCCGAGGGCCCGAGATTCACCCGTTAGCGACGACAATCGGGAGACGTGACAGCCAAGTGACCAGCTACGACGAGACCCTGTCTTCGGAACACCTTCATGTGGCGCTGGAGGCCGCGCGTGCGGCCGGGGAGATCAGCCGCGATTACTACACTGGCAACTTCACCGTCGAGATCAAGGCCGACAGGACGCCCGTCACCCAGGCTGACGTGGAGTGCGAGGCAGCGATTCGAGAGACGATCCTGGAGCGTTTTCCGGACCATGGCATCTATGGCGAGGAAATGGGCCGGACTCACGGCGACGCCGAGTATCTCTGGCTCGTCGACCCCATCGATGGCACCAAGGGCTTCGTCCGGCAGTACCCGTTTTTCTCGACGCAGATCGCCCTCATGCACAACGGCGAGATCGTGCTGGGCGTCTCCAGCGGCACGATGATGGAGGAGCTGGCCTGGGCGGAGAAGGGCGTCGGTGCTTTCGTGAACGGCAAACGGGTCCAGGTCAGCCGTATCGACGATCCGGGGCGCGCCGCCGTATCCACGGGCAACCTGAAGTCACTCGCGAAGAGCGCCGGCTGGGAGAAGCTGGGCGAGGTCGTCGCGACGGCCGACCGCATCCGCGGTTACGGCGATTTCTACCATTACCACCTGCTGGCTGCGGGCAAGATCGAGGCGGTCATCGAATCTGACGTCAACATACTCGATATCGCAGCGCTCTCCGTCCTGGTGACGGAAGCGGGAGGCGTCTTCACGGATCTCAATGGCAACTCTCCGGGGCTGGAGACGCGATCCGTGCTTGCAGCCAATCCCGCGCTGCACGCGCACTACCTGGGGCTGCTCTCGGGCTTCGTCGACTGAAGCCCGATTCAGGCCTCGCCACTCGCGACGAAGAGCCGGCGGTCCCGCCACTGCACCGCTTCCATCGGCGTCTCGAACAGCGCCTCGAGGCGGGCCTCATCCAGCACCTCGTCCGTCGTACCGAACTCCCAACGGCCGTCGCCGAATAGCAGCAGGCAGCGATCGGCAACCCGGGCGGCGAGATTGACGTCGTGCAGGCTTGCGATAACGCCGGCACCGTCATCGGCCGCGCGCCGGAATATCCGCAACGTGTCGACCTGGTGCTGCGGGTCGAGGTGATTCGTCGGCTCGTCCAGCAGGTACACGTCGGGTGACTGCGTCAGGACCTGGGCGATGGCGAGGCGGCGGCGTTCGCCGCCCGATAACGACAGGACGTCGCGCTCAGCGAGATCGGCGATGCCGACCATTGCAAGTGACTCGCGGGCCAGTTCGTAATCGGCCGGTGACTCCCAGCGCAGCCGGCCGATATGGGGGTGCCGGCCGACGAGCGCGGTATCCAGCACCGTTGCCGGGAATATGTCGTCGGTATCCTGCGGCAGCAGGGCAAGGTGCTTCGCCACCTGCTGCCGCCGCATTGCGCCGATCGTGTCACCCCTCAGGCGGATGGTGCCGGCCTCAGGGCGACGCAGCCCCGCGAGCGTCAGCAGGGAGAGCGTCTTGCCGCTGCCGTTGCGGCCCAGGACGGCGATGAACTCGCCACGGGACAGGTGCAACGCGAGGCCCTCGACGAGCACTCGTCCGGGCACGCTGACGCGGAGCCCGGATAATTCCAGCAGCCTGTGGTCGTCGCCCGCCATCCCGTGAGCGTAGCCCAGCGGCAGAGACAGAGGAAGCACGATCGCGCTTACTCCGAGAGGCGGATTTCCCGTGCCGTCAGCACGCGTTGCACGAAGTGCGGTATGCCGTCACGGCTGGGGTAAGAAAAAAACCCCGCGGCGTGAGCGGCGGGGTCAAACTCTCTTCTTTGATAAGAGAGGTAACTGCGAATTCAGTGGTTGGATACAGATATTTTATTATCGTTGGATCTGGATCATGTTGTTTTTGTAATTATTGTTCTTCTGGCGTCTAAATCCTGTGTCTGTTCCTGGTATGCCACCGAGCGCAGTTACACTTCGCTTGGGCATACATATAAAAGCAAGACCTGTGCCAACCGCCGAAAGACAGCTTGATTTTCAATGCTTTAGCGCTCGGTACACATTGAGCGCCGTGCGTCAGCCGAATAGTATATGTAAAGAAATCCGACATTAATGCTGCGCCGCACATAAGGCAGGACGGCTAAAAACGTATATAAAATATTGATAACTAAGTATTTAGTCGGCCGGTTTGCCGGTCCGGCGTGTCCTTGTCTTAAGCCTCCCGGGTGAAAATACCGTTTTTCACAGGGGCACGCGTTGCCAGCCCGCGTTTCTCGATAAATTGTCAAATAATTCGACGGTGCCGGGTTCGCCCAAACGGTCGATCAGGCCGATGGTGCTAAAGAAGCGCCCGTTACGTACCACGCCTACCACGTTGAGGGCGTCGTCAATGTCCGTGAGCGGGTCGCCGTCCACGATCACCAGGTCGGCAACACTACCGACCGCGATGCGGCCCAGTTGCAGCCCGAGTCCCAGGGCGGAAGCGGCGTTGACGCCCGCCGCACGTAGCGCCTGCTCCGGCGTGAGCCCGGCCGCGACGAGCGCGCGGAATTCGGCATGCAGTCCCATTCCCGCCGGCAGGCCATTGGGTTTGCTGCCGAGCACGACGGTCGTCCCGCCGCCCGCAAGGCGCGGCGGCGCCGAAAACCGCCGCACCGGCGTGAATGCCTTGCCAAGCAGGGCTGCCTGTCGCGAGGCGAGCAAAGTCGCGAGATTCGGCGTCTGGGCATCCGCGAGGCCGGAGACGATGGTGACGGGGTCGCTGCTGTCGGCGGCCAACTTCATGGCCTGGTACTGGTGCGCGCCCGGCGAGCCGGGCAGCGCCGCGGCGCCGAGCAGTAACGAAGCGCCAGAGCCGAGGGCGGCCTGCCACGTTTCCGCGAGTGCGGGAACGCCGCGTTGTCGCCATGCTTCCACCGTGCTCCTGTAGGCCATGCTGGAATTCATNNCCATGCTTCCACCGTGCTCCTGTAGGCCATGCTGGAATTCATGTCGCCGGCGACCGTGACGAGCCATGGCATCGGGTCAGTGGCCTCTTTGGCGGGCGTCGCTGCGAGAACCCGCGGTCCGGGCAGTTCCTTGCCCGACCAGCGACGGTTCAGGGCCTCTGCATCATCGTGTTTGGCGATGAGCGTCGTCACGCCGAAAGCCAACAGCACCGGGCCGAGACGCTCATCGACCACCGCGGGCAACGCTGCGTAGCCGTCGATGAAGCCGGGCAACACCGTCAGGTCGCCCATGTTCACGAGCACGGCACCGCCGCGGTCCTGTCGCGGCTCGATAGCGCTGAACCGCCCGCCCTCGATCAGGATGTCGAGACCTTCGCGATAACCGCCGCCGGTTCCGTCGAATAGCCTCCCGGCGCGGATGACCAGGCTGCCCGCCGGTTCGTCGAATACGGCGAGATCGCGCACGGGCAGCGTCGTCGGCGCGCGCGCGACCGGTCGGCCGACCGTCGCCCGGAACGGCACATTCCTCGAAACCCAGGCGTTGAAGTTCCGCTTGCGGACCTGGCCGTTTGCCACATACACCATCTGCTGTCTGTCATACCAGGAGACGGGCGCGAAGAAGAGGTCCTGGTCCCTGATGAGTACGCGTTCGAGCAGCGGATCCGACAGGATCACCATGTTCATGGTCACGCCGTCGGCGGACTCGCGCGCAAACGTGACGAGGCTGCCGTCCGGTCGCCACGAGGGTGCGGACAACCGGTCCTCGGTGACGATCAGCTCCCGATCGGGCTCCCCGAAACGCCTCAGAACCAGGGCCCAGCGGTCATCGTGATGCCGGATGTAGACCAGATTGCGGCCGTCCACCGACCAGACCGGCTCGCTCTCGTCGCCCGGGACGCTTGTTATCCGCCAGGACAACCCGGTGGGTACGTCGAGTTCCCACAGGTCCAAGCCGGTGTCATGGCGTTGCGAGGCGAAAACAACGCGCTCGCCGTCGGGATGCCAGTCGGGTTGCCGGTCAGAGTAACGGCCCTCGCCGAGCGCGCGCACCTCGTTGCCCGCAAGGTCATAGACGTACAGGCCATGGCGCTGCTCGGAGCGGGCTTCGTAGACGATCGCAGACCCGTCGGGCGACCAGCGCGGCCGTTCAGCCGGCAGCACGCCGGCGTCCAGGGGTTCCGCGTTGCCGCCTGTCGGCGGCACGACCCAGATTCCGCCGACCAGGTCCATGACGATGCGGCCGTCCGGGGCGACGTCGACGCTGATGTCGGTCCCCTCGGTCAGCGTCACCTGCGCGAACGCGGTCTGGCAGCAGAGGAGGGCAACCGGGAACGCCTTGATTGTCCTAGCTTGCACACGCCACCTGCACGGACCGGTCACCGCCGGCATTCGTTGCCACGGTGACTTCCATCGGCTGACAGCAGACCTGGCAATCCTCGATATACACCTGCGATCCGGCCGAAAAATCGACGACGATCGTAATCGGTTCCGCGCAAAACGGGCAGAGGCAGCGTACGTCGGAGATCAGTTCACTCATTGTCTCTCCTGATCAGGGTTGTAGCCGCGTACCTTGCCAGTCACCGGTGGCAAATCCGTGCCCGGAACCGCGCTCGAGCGTGCGTTCCCAGCGCGCGCGGTCGTGAATACGATCGGGTCCTTCGATCCACAGCTCGATCGCGCTCGCCCATACGCGCACGCCGCCCCAGTGTGCGGGACGGGCGATGGTCTTGCGGCTTGCGTTCGCGGTGGACAGCGAGTCGCCGTCAAGGTTCAGCCCGAGTTCCTGGGCGCGCAGGGCAAGCTGCCGGCGCAAGGCCTCGCGCGAAGCGAGCGGCGCGCTCTGGTCGCTGCCCCAGGCGCCGAGCTGGCTGCCCCGGTCGCGGCTCGCGAAATAGGCGTCGCTCTCCGCCGCGGGCGAGAAGACCGCGGTACCCTCGATGCGTACCTGGCGCCCGAGCGCGTCCCAGTGAAACGTGACGGCGACCTGCGGGTTTGTGCGGAGTTCCTCGACCTTGCGCGAGCCGTAGTTGGTGTAGAAGACGAGGTAGCCCGGGTCGGGCATGAATTCTTTGCAGAGTACGACACGGGCCGAGGGCCTGCCGTCGTCACTGATTGTCGCGAGGTTCATCGCATTCGGGTTGCGCTGGATGCATTGTCTTGCGGCTTCCTCCAGCCACGCCGCCGCCCAATGCATGGGGTCCGCCGGCAAATCGTCCGGTAGCCGATGCGCAAGGTAAGGGTTGGTCAATCCGTTCTCCACCGCGGTGACCGCGGCCAGCTCACTCACCAGCGGCGCAGACTACCAAACGACCGGCACGGGATCACGCGTCGGAGAGGAACACACCGCCTTCGCGGCGCGGGTCGGCGGCCACCTGGAAGCCGGTGTCGCGATCGAAATGAGCCACGCTCACGCCACCGAAATACATATTGATGCCGGGAAACGCCTGCAACGGCAGATCGAGCTCCGGCAATTCGAGCCCCGGCTCGGCGCACAATCGGTCGGTGTCGCCCGAGGTGTCGACGTGCACGCGGGGATGCGCGATCGCATCCGCCAGCGGCATGCCGAACTGCAGTGCATTGACCAGCACCTGGTGCATGGCCGTCGTAATGCGATCGGCGCCGGGCGACCCGATGGCCATCGTGGCGTCAGCGCTGCGTGCCACCGTGGGCGCCATGTTCGACGGCAGGCGCTCGCCCGGTTCGCGCGAATCGACGTCGCGCCGGTTGAGTTCGATTTCGCCGAGACCGTTGTTGAGCCACAGCCCGGTGCCGGCCGGCATTTCGCCCGAGCCGTAACCCGACGATGCGGTGACGGCGCAGCCCACGCCTGAATCGTCGACCGCCGACGTATGGACGGTGGATGACGATGACCATTGCGACAGGAACTGCCCGTCCAACGCCGCCCGGATCAGCTCTGCAGCCGCGGCATCGACGTCTTCGGCGATGTCGAGCCGGTCGCGGCGGAAGTCGAGGCAAGCCCGCTGTACCCGGATCAGCTTGTCGAGTGAGTTGATGTCCCAGTCGTCTGCATGCAGGTCCCCGCAGGCGAGCAGCATGGCCGTCAGTACCGCGCCGCCGACGGCCGGTGGCGGATTGGTGGCGATGTGCCAGTCGTCGATGTCCGCGACGAGCGCCGGCCGCTCGATCGCCTCGTAAGCCGCGAGATCGTCCAGGGTGAGGGCGCCGCCGTTCCGACGGACGTGTGCGGAAATGGCCTCGGCCAGCTCACCCTCGTAGAAGACCGCGGCGCCGCGCTCGGCAATCGCGCCGAGACTTTCCGCGAGGTGCGGGACGCGGATCAGGGCGCCACGGTCGTAGAGCCGTCCGTCGGCGTCGTGCAATGCGGAATAGCCATCGCTGCTGCGCCCGAATATCACCTCGCCGCTGTAACCCAGGTAGTAGCGGCAAGCAGCGGGCAGTGGGAAGCCGGCGCGGACGACCTCTACGGTTGGCCGGAACAGTTCGCTCCAAGGCAGGCTCCCGAAACGTCGCCAGGCCCTCTCGACGGCTGCGAGCGCGCCCGGGACCGCGACCGAGCCGGGACCAACGATCGTCGACACTCCGCCGCCGTAGTCGAGCCGCACGTCGACCTTGCCTCCGCCGCGCTGTTTGCTCGGCAGGCCGCGACCGGGCACGGCATGGTTGCCGTCGAAGGTCACCGGCTCGTGACCCGGTGACCATACCGTTACGTACGCGCCGCCGGCGAGCGCACAAACCCCGGGCTCCGTGTTCATCGACATCAGCGCGGTGGCAAGCGCGCAATCCACGGCGTTGCCGCCCGCTGCGGCGGCCTGGCGGGCAGCGTCGGCGGCTATCGCGGAAGTCGTTGCGACGGCGACGCGGGTCACTGGAGGTGCGTATCAGAAGTGGATGACGGAGCGGATACTTTTGCCTTCGTGCATGAGATCGAAGGCACGGTTGATATCCTCCAGGGGCATCGTGTAGGTGATGAATTCGTCGATCCTGATCTCGCCGTTCATGTACTGCTCGACCATTCCCGGCAGCTGCGACCGGCCCTTGCAGCCGCCGAAGGCGGTGCCGCGCCAGACGCGACCGGTGACGAGCTGGAACGGCCGCGTGGAGATTTCCTGGCCGGCGCCGGCGACGCCGACGATGACCGACTCGCCCCAGCCCTTGTGGCAGCACTCGAGCGCCGAGCGCATGAGATCGACGTTGCCGACGCACTCGAACGAGTAGTCCACGCCGCCACTGGTGAGTTCGACGATCACCTCCTGAATGGGCGCGTCGTAGTCGCGCGGGTCGATAGTGTCGGTTGCGCCGAGTTGCCTCGCGAGTTCGAACTTGTCGGGATTGATGTCGATGGCCAGAATGCGCCCGGCCTTCGCCATGGTCGCGCCCTGGATGACACTCAGGCCAACGCCGCCGAGCCCGAATACGGCGACACTGGCGCCGGGCTCCACCTGTGCCGTGTTCAGGACCGCGCCGATGCCCGTCGTGATGCCGCAGCCGAGCAGGCAGACTTTCTCCAGCGGCGCCTCCTTGCTGATCTTCGCGACGGCGATCTCCGGCAGCACCGTGTACTCGCTGAAAGTGGAGGTGCCCATGTAATGATGGACCGGTTTGCCGTCCAGGGAGAACCGCGATGTCCCGTCCGGCATGAGGCCCCGGCCCTGGGTGACGCGGATCGCCTGGCACAGATTGGTCTTGCCGGACGTGCAGAAATCGCACTCGCCGCATTCCGGCGTGTACAGCGGTATCACGTGGTCGCCCACGGCGACGGAAGAGACGCCGGCACCGATTTCCTCCACCACGGCGCCGCCTTCGTGGCCCAGTACGGCCGGGAACAGCCCTTCCGGGTCTTCGCCGGACAGCGTGAACGCATCGGTGTGGCACACACCGGTCGCGACGTTTCTCAGGAGCACTTCACCGGCTTTCGGTCCTTCGAGGTCGATCTCTTCGATTTCGAGTGGCTTGCCCGCCTCCCAGGCTACCGCTGCGCGTGTCTTCATCGTTCTCGCTCCGCCCCCAGCTTGCATGCGTTATTCGACAGCAGCCGGAATATTCGCACGATTGCCCGGCAAGCGACAGTGCGGGGGTCGGCGAGGGGCGGGGCACTCGTTCATCGCAGGTTCATAAAATTATATAAAACAGAGTCTTGCATTAAGGCCTGGTTCATGCGGAAGGACCTAGTCTGGCCACGAAACCGACAGTAGCGGAGGTCATCATGTTCAAGTCAATCTGCACGCTCACTGTGATCGTTGTCCTTGCCGTCGTAGCGGCACCGACGGCCTCGGCACACGATCGCGCCTACGATTACTACCAGCCGCGTAATCATCATGCCGGCGTCCATCGCAACAGGCACATGCCCCGGTGGCTCAGGGACGACAGGGGATTCCAGCACTGGTACCGCCGCTCGTCGCTGCACCACGACCATCATCTCGCGTGGTGGCGGCTGTACGAGATCTATCGCTGGGAGCGGGTCTACCGGCACGACCACCATCGCCATCACGACTACGATCGCGGCCATGCGAAGCGCAAGAGGCACTACCGGCACGACGACTGAGGCGCGGCACCGGCTTGCCCAGCTTCACCGGAGTCCTGTAAAAGAGTGCTCTTGATGTTCCAGCACGAGCTAGCGGAAACCAATGAGCCTCGAAGAGCTTCGCGATGCGCTGTCCGACGTCGATCGGCAGATCATCGACCTGATCGCGGAACGCCAGCGCATCGTCGGCGAAATCGGACTTAGCAAACTGGCGGACGGTGCGGCGACGCGCGACTTCGCCCGGGAGAAGGTCGTGGTCGACAGGGGCCGCACCCGGGCCGAGGAGATCGGCGTCGACCCCGGGCTGGCGGAGGAAATCCTCACCGCGCTGATCCGGTCTTCGCTGGCCAGCCAGGAGCGTGACCGCGTGGTCGCGGAAGGGCAGGGCAACGGCAGGCGCGTGCTCGTGATCGGCGGCGCCGGCAAGATGGGCGGCTGGTTCGTCGATTTCTTCGCGAGCCAGGGCTTCGAGACCACGGTCGCAGACGCATCCGCCGAGGATGCGCCGGGCGTGTTCCGCAACTGGACCGAGGCGGGCGTGGATTACGACGTCATCGTGGTGGCGACGCCGCTCGCCGTTTCCGGGCGCATACTTGCGCAGCTCGCGGTGCTGAATCCGCCGGGCCTCGTCTTCGACATCGGATCGCTGAAGACACCGTTGATCGACGGGCTGCGGGAGCTGCAACGGGCGGGGTGCAAGGTCACGTCGCTGCATCCCATGTTCGGACCGGATACGCGACTGCTTTCCGGCCGCCACCTGATCGTCTGCGATGCCGGGTCGCCGGCGGCGACCGCCGAGGCCAGGGCGCTGTTCTCCGCGACGATGGTGGAGCAGCTCGAGATGGGGCTCGACGATCATGACCGCCTGATCGCCTACGTGCTCGGCCTGTCGCACGCGCTGAACATCGCCTTCTTCACGGCGCTCGCGGAAAGCGGCGAGGCGGCGCCGAAACTGGCGCGCATGTCGTCCACCACGTTTGACTCGCAACTGCTCGTTGCGGGTGGCGTGGCGCGGGACAACCCGCATCTTTACTTCGAGATCCAGCACCTCAATCGCTTCGGTCTCGGGCCGCTGGACGCGCTGGTCGACTCCGTCAAGCGCATCCGGGAGCTGGTCGTGAGCGGCGACGAGCAGGGCTTCGTCGACCTCATGGAACGGGGGCGTGAGTACCTGGCGCTGCGGAACTGAGGGGCTGCCCGATTCTGCGGTGCGGTCGTAGGACGCCGCCGGCCGATTCTGGTACAAGCGACGTTGGCCCGCGTGAAGGACCCCCGTTGCATGCAGACCGCTGACGAACTCGAGCTGAGACTCGCGGAAGCCGAAAGCCGGCTCGAGGCCCTGACCGAGCAGGCCCGACAGAACGACGAGAAGCTCAGGGTTTCGCAGCGCCGCGAGATACAGCTGTTGCGGGCGCCCGATCTCGACGGCCTGCTGCGCGAAATGACCGAGGGCCTCCGGCAGAGCTTCGACCTCCGTTCCGTGAGCGTCGTGCTGCGCGATCCGGGGCACGACATCCGCCATCTGCTGCTGACGGCAGACGTCGATCGCAATCCCGACCTGATCCTCGTTGATACGCTTGCCGGGCTGGCGCCCCAGTACACGACGCTGCTGCGCCCCTGGCTAGGACCGTTCAACGCCTGTGATCATGGCCTCGTCGTCGGTTCGTCCCGGGGTATCGCGAGCATCGCGATGATCCCGTTGCGCTGCCGTGACGAGCTTATCGGCAGTGTCAATCTCGGCAGCGCCGACCCGGACCGTTACACGGCGGATCACGCCAGCGATTTCCTGGCGCATCTCGGCGCGGTTGCGTCATTCTGCATCGAGAATGCCGTGAACCGGGCGCGTCTGCGGCGCAGTGGCTTCACGGACGTGCTGACCGGATGGCACAACCGCCGTTACCTGCAGGCGCGCCTGAAAGAGGAAATCGCCAGGGCACGCCGGGAAGGCGGCAGCCTCGCGTGCATGATGCTGGACGTCGACCATTTCAAGCGCGTCAACGACGATTGGGGCCATGTGGCCGGCGACAGCGTGCTGCGTGAACTGGCACAGCGGATCGACGCCGAGGTACGGGCCAGCGACGTGGCCGCGCGTTTCGGCGGGGAGGAATTCGTGATACTGCTGCCCCGTACGACGAGCGCCGAAGGGCAGCATCTCGCCGAGCGTATCCGCGACGCGGTGGCCGTAGCGCCGTTTGATCTGCCCGAGGGCGGGCGCATCCCGGTCACCGTGTCGATCGGTATCGCGGAATTTCGCCCCGATGCCGGCAGTGCCGACCCGAAGTCGCTCGGCGAGGCGCTCATAGCGCGGGCAGATGTAGCGCTTTATGCCGCAAAGGCGGCAGGGCGCGATCGGGTCGGCGTGGAGGCGGCATGATGCGGGCCACGATGGGTCCGCTGGCGGTGCTGATCCTCTGCGCCTGCGAACGACCCGCCGCCGGCTGGCTTTCCGTTCCCGCCGTCCGGCAGGATGCGCAACGCAGCTGTTTCTGGCCTCTACGAGAGCGACGCAGTGAAGCTCGCCGAGCGTGCACGCTGGGACTAGCGCAGGCTAGCGGTACTGCCGGCTCCGGCTCATCAGGATCAGGAACAGCGGCACGCCGATCGCCGCCGTCAGCGCGCCGACGGGCAGTTGCCGGGGGGCGAACAGCGTGCGGGCGAGGGTATCCGCGACGACGAGCAACGCGCCGCCGGCCAGTGCCGAGGCCGGCACGACGATGCGGTGGTCGCTGCCCGCGAACATTCGAATCAAGTGCGGTATTACCAGCCCGATGAAGCCGATTACCCCGACACTCGTGACCGCAAACGCGGTCGCGAGTGAGGCGGCGACGAAAATCAGGTAGCGGAATGCCGTGACCGGCAGCCCCACGATCGCGGCCTGAAGCTCGCCGCGGGCGAGCACGTTCAGGTGTCGCGCCGCGAGCGTGGCGGCCACCGTCAGCCCGAGCAGCAACCACAACTCCCGCGCCGGCTCGTAGGCGAAACTCAGGTCGCCCATGAGCCAGAACAGCATGCCGCGCAGGTGCTGGTCGGGGCTCAGCGCCAGCAGCAGCGTCGTCGCCGCGCTGAAGCCGGCCGCGAGTACCACGCCGGTGAGCAGGAGACGCGCCGGCGTCCACGCGCCCGTGCCGTGGGCGATAGAAAAGACCAGCAACGTCGCGCCCATGGCGCCGCCGAAAGCGGCGGCGTCGACCGCGAAGCTGGACAGGCCGAACAGCATGCTGAGAAGCGCGGCCACCGCGGCGCCGCCGGAGGTGCCGAGAATATAGGGCTCGGCCAGCGGATTGCGCAGCAGGACCTGCATCATGACGCCGGCAACAGCAAGCAGGCCGCCGACCGCGAAGGCGCTCAGTGCTCGAGGCAGGCGCAGGTCGACCACGAGCGTACGAACCTGCTCTGGCGCCTGCCCCCAGAGCACGGCCAGGCTCTCGGCGACCCCGATGTTGGCGCTCCCGGAGCCCAGCGCAAGGAGTAGCGCGACGGCCGAAACCGCGACGAGCCCGGCGAAGAGCAATATCGATCGGGTCGCGAGCAAAGAGGACTCCTGGGGCAGCCGATTCGTGTAAAGTTACAGCCAGTAGGACAGTTTAATACGGTTGCGATGAATAGCGACTGGATCGATGATGAGGGATTCCGTGCGAATGTCGGAATCATCCTCACGGACCACCGTGGCAAATTGATGATTGCCGGCCGCGTCGGGAGCAAGGGATGGCAATTCCCGCAAGGCGGCATGCAGCGCGGCGAAGAAGCCGAGCAGGCGATGTACCGCGAACTCCACGAGGAAGTCGGGCTCGAGCCGTCCGACGTCGAGTTGCTCGGCGTCACCAGCGACTGGCTGCGTTACCGTCTGCCGGAGAAATACATACGCCGCAACAGCACCCCGCTGTGTATCGGCCAGAAGCAGCGCTGGTTCATGCTG
>JABAHS010096839.1_pt2 | contig 13120 bp, 10 predicted proteins | sample 7062111 | NCBI WGS metagenome assembly JABAHS01 (sample SAMN14534600, study PRJNA622989) | marine sediment metagenome | biome: marine biome [ENVO:00000428]; feature: marine pelagic biome [ENVO:01000023]; material: deep marine sediment [ENVO:00002113]; isolation source: pool of 4 deep marine... | reverse complement strand
CGGTAAATTTGCACGTCCATGGGCGTATCCAGGCGGGTGATGACGGAAAACTGGACCTCTTCCCCGCTGGATTTGACGGCCTTCACCGTCAATTCGGCATTCGGCGCCATCTCATTACTCAGACCCTCGATGCTGAAAGTTTCGGTTCCGTCTAATCCCAGAGGGTCTGCGCCCTGTCCTTCCAGGAACTGAAGCGGCAGCACGCCCATCCCGACCAGATTGGAGCGGTGGATGCGTTCATAGGATTCGGCAATTACGGCCTTCACGCCGAGCAGCAAAGTACCCTTGGCGGCCCAGTCCCGGCTTGAGCCAGTACCGTATTCTTTACCGGCAATCACCAGCAGCGGCGTTCCGTCCTCTTGATAACGCATGGCGGCATCAAAAATCGATGTTTTCTCATCCGTCGGCAGGTAGCGGGTAACCCCGCCCTCTACACCAGGCACCAGCTGGTTTTTCAGCCGGATATTGGCAAATGTCCCGCGAGTCATCACCCGGTCGTTGCCGCGGCGGGAGCCATAGGAATTGAAATAATTAGGGGCCACATCGCGTTTGAGCAGGTATTCTCCCGCCGGGCTATCCACCGGGATGGCGCCTGCCGGTGAGATATGGTCCGTAGTGATCGAGTCAGAGAGCAGCGCCATCACCCTGGCATCCTTAAAATCAGTAATATCGGGTAGTTCTGGAGTCAGGTCGAGGAAGAAGGGAGGCTCCTGGATATAGGTAGAGTCCGGATCCCAATCGTAAATCTCGCTTTCGGAGCCCGGGATAGCGTTCCAGGTCTGGTTGCCGGAAAAGACGTTCTGGTACCGTTCGACAAACATCTCAGGGTTCACACTGGCCTCAACAGCCTCCTTGATCTCCCGCTGGGTCGGCCAGAGATCTTTCAGGTAAACTGGCTGCCCTTCAGAATCAGTGCCCAGCGGTTCCGAGGTCATATCGATATCAACCGTGCCTGCCAGGGCAAAAGCCACCACCAGCGGCGGAGAGGCCAGGTAGTTGGCCAGGGCATAGGGGTGAATACGGCCCTCAAAGTTGCGGTTCCCCGAGAGCACAGAGGCCGCTACCAGGTTCTGGCTGGTGACTGCCTTGACCACTTCCCCCGGGAGCGGGCCAGAGTTCCCGATGCAGGTCGTGCAGCCGTACCCCACCAGATTAAAGCCCAGTTCAGCCAACGGTTCCATCAGGCCAGCTTTCTCCAGATATTCGGTCACCACCCGGGAACCGGGTGCCAGGCTGGTTTTGACATACGGTTTGACCTGCAGGCCGCGTTCAACAGCCTTTTTCGCCACCAGTCCAGCCCCGATCATCACCGCCGGGTTGGATGTATTAGTGCAAGATGTAATGGCAGCAATCACCAGGGCGCCGTGCCCCATCGTGACACTGTGCCCGTTGGTGCCGAAGGAGGCCTTCCGGGTCAATTCATCCTCTTCGAGCTCAAATCCGCGCTCGCTCTTCGGCGCCACCAGGGAGGAGCGGAACGCTTGATGCATGTCATCAAGCCCGATGCGATCATGCGGCCGTTTCGGGCCGGAGAGGCTGGGCTCCACGGTGCTGATGTCCAGGTCCAGTTCGCTGGTAAAGTTCGGTTTGGGCGTCCCGGCTGTGCGGAACAACCCCTGGGCCTTGCAGTAGGCTTCCACCAGGGCAACTTCGGCTTCAGTGCGTCCCGTCAAGCGCAGGTAGTTTAAGGTTTCTGCATCCACCGGGAAGAATGTGATCGTCGCTCCATTCTCCGGTGACATATTGGCGATCATCGCCCGGTCTGCCAGCGGGAGGGAATCCAAGCCGTCTCCGTAAAATTCGACAAATTTCCCCACCACGCCATGCTCGCGCAGCATCTGGGTGATCGTCAGGGTTAAGTCAGTGGGCGTGACACCTTCCTTTAATTTACCTCTCAACTGGAAGCCGACCACATCCGGGGTGAGCATGTCGATCGTCTGTCCAAGGATGGCGGCCTCAGCCTCAATCCCGCCAACACCCCATCCCACAACGCCCAATCCGTTGATCATCGTCGTGTGAGAATCCGTGCCGACCAGCGTATCTGGGAAGGCGACCATTTCGCCATTTTCTTCCCTGGTGAGGACAACCTTGGCCAGGTATTCCAGGTTCACCTGGTGGACAATCCCGGTCGCCGGCGGGACAACGCGGAAGTTATCAAAACTCTTCTGCCCCCAGTGCAAAAACTCATAACGCTCCCGGTTGCGCACAAATTCGATCTCGGCATTGCGCTGTAAGGCATCCACCGAGGCAAAGAAATCCACCTGCACAGAGTGATCGATCACCAGGTCAACCGGAATTACCGGGTTGATTTCCTCCGGGTTCCCACCCAGACGGGCCATCGCAGAGCGCATGGCTGCCAGGTCCACCACAGCCGGCACACCGGTGAAGTCCTGCATCACAACGCGACCGGGTTTAAAAGGCATTGGATGCCGATCCTCCACGACGGGTTTCCAGCCAGCCAGGTTAATCACATCCTGAGTGGTGATCTCTTCTTCATTCTTTTGTCGCAAAACCGCTTCCAGCAGCACACGAATGGAAAATGGCAGCTCGCTCAGGCGGGCATAGCCTGCTTTCTCAAGTGCATCCAGGCGGTAATATGTATAAGTGCCAAAGGGAGTCGTCAGTTTGTCCTTGGCGTTAAATTCTACGGGCATAGGGTTGTCCTCCAGGCATTTTTAAAGTCTATGTGGGGAGATATTATAACAGCACCCACCTCCTGCTGGTTACATTCTATTGAAACGCTTATAGAGGAATGTTGAGGAAAATCCGATCTCACTATTCTTCCTGGATCAGTTCGATCATCTGCCCATCAGGGTCTCTTAAATAGGCAGAATAGCCCCAATAATACGCCTTGGCGGGCACTTCAATGGTTAAACCAGCCTCCGTCAACTGTTCACAAACCGCATCCACGTCTGGGACGGTAAATGCCAGGTGATTCTCTGGGGGCAGCTCCCCTTCGGCAGGGGTGTAGCTGTGGTGAAAAAAGAGCTTGGTCTCCCCGAGCATGAAGATCGCCATCCCCTCAGACCTTGCTGCCGGTTCTGCACCTAAAAACTTCTGGTAAAACTCAACCACTTCATCCAGTCGATCGGTGAAGCGGGCAATCTCAGTAATCTTTTTCATCTTGGCCATCCTTTACTGCATAATAATACTGGTACAGCGGGGTGAATGCTAACTTCCGATATAAGTTCAATGCCGGGGTGTTATTCTCCATCACCTGTAAATAGACGTTTTCAGCTCCCTGTACTTTTCCCCAATCCGCGAGGGCGTGCATCACACTTCCAGCAAGTCCTATCCGTCTGAACGGCGGTGCAGTCACCACACAGAACGCCCCCAGCCACCCTCGCTCCACAACCCCGAGACCGGTCGCGGCTGGCTGTCCTTCCACCTGCATTGAAACAAAATATGCCTGCGGGCCGATGCGCGAGAGTATCCCGCGTCTTACCGGCAAACTCTCCAGACTGTAGCCCGAAGCGGAGGTGTAGAGGCGAAACCATTCATCTGTCACCCGGTTGGAAGCGCTGACCAGACCGGTCGGCGGTGAGGTGGCGGCCAGCAAGGACGAGATCGATTGAACCTGAACCTGGGTATTGGCATAGAAGCGGTAACCGCGCTTTTCCAGGGCTTGAGGCAGCTCAGGCGGGAGGACCGCCGGGCACAACTGGAAGCAGGGCAAGGCCGACCAGCGGCGGTAAAATCCCTCCGCTAATTCCACACCTTCTTGCAGTGTACCCACGCCAGGTGCCGCGTTCGGCCAGACCGAATTCACCCGCCGGCTGGTCCCACCGGTGTAGCGCAGCCGCCAGCCGCCCAGATGCTGCTCGATCTCTGGCGGCCAGGCATTTGCCGCCAATTCTTCGATCAGGCGGATTTTGCCGATATCCATGGAAATATTGTATCCTTATTCTTCGTGTTCAGTCTTCCATTTTCACACAATATCATCCAGAAAAGATAAGACCAATTTCAACACTGCGTCGCGTGTACTTTTGGGGGATGTACGACCTCCTGTCCAGAAAGTAAACTTTTGCTGAAAAATTGGCTCTATAATGATATATAGAATGGGTAAGGATAAAGGAGCATCCCGTATGCGTGTTGAAATTAAATGGGTTCACTCCCTTTTGTGGGTCATTTTATTGGTTTTGGCTGGCTGCGGTACCCCTGTGAGGAGTACACCAGCACCGGCTAATGGCCCTGGAATAGACGCCACAATTAATCCTGCCGAAAATACACAAATTCCCCCTGCGAGTCTATCCAAAGAGACAACCCCGACTCCGAAACAGGCATCCAGCCTAGCACCAGGCTCGATCGGTGATGTGGTGTGGGAAGATCTGAACGGCAACGGGCAGCAAGATGAGAATGAACCGGGAATCGAAGGCGTAGCCGTCGATCTGCTCTCCGAAGATGGAGAGGTAATCCTATCGACCAAAACAGATGCAGAAGGACACTATCGTTTTGAGGCTCTTCCGCCCGGCAGTTATGCGCTCCAATTCTCCTATCCTGAAACGATATTTTCCCCGCAGGGTTCCGGCAGCGATCCCGCGCTCGACAGTGATCCCGACCCTGCGGGGCGGACTGCTGTCTTCAGCCTGGCAGCAGCCCAGCACCGTTCCGACCTGGATGCCGGATTGGTTTACCCCGGTCATGCCGGGATTTGCCCGCTCACCGGGCTGCCTACCGATGCCAACCTGCTGGACAACCGGCCAATTTTTATCTCCATTTCACATTTTCCCGCATGGGCGACGCGCCCCCCCACCGGGCTCAATTCCGCGCCAGTGGTCTTTGAAACCCTGATCGACGAGGGGCAAACCCGCCTGCAAGCCCTGTTTTACTGCGGCTACCCGGAAAACATCGTCCAGGCTAAGGAGGGCAGCCCGGAAACGAGCTTTGATATCCGCGGCGTGCGCTCCGGGAGAGTCTTTTACGCCGAACTGGCCCAACTGTTCGGGGCGGGTCTTATCTTTGGCGGGGCATCGGCGGAAGTGTACCAGGAAATAGCCCCCTACCAGTGCAGTACGGTTGATAATACCGGAATCCCCAAAAATATCGGGGACGCCGGGCTGAACATCGACAGCCTGCAGGCGGTGGCAGAAAACTGCAAGCACCCGCGCGGCAACACCCAGCTGGATGTGTGGCAGTTCGGCCCACCCTCCCAAAATGGTGAACCGGCCGCTGATCTGCTGATGGTGTACAACTTCCTCAACCAGACGCGCTGGGAATACCAACCGGATGCCGGGGGGTATCTGCGCTACCAAAACGATCCCGAAAGCCCGGACGAGTTCACTTTAAGCACAGACCGGCTGACGGGCAAGGCGATTGTGCGCCAAAACATCCTGCTGCTGGAAGTCCCCCATGAAGTCCTCAACCGGGCCGGAACGATCATCAGCTTCGACCTCACCGATGAGCGCGGCTATGCCTGGCTGCTGCGAGATGGTGAAATCCAAAAAGCTTGCTGGAGCGCGGTCTTCAACGACTACCCAACCCGTTCCAGCCGCTACCGCCCGTTTTTACTGTATGACTGCGATACAAAAGAAGCGGTCAATTTGGCTTATGGCAGCACCTGGATCAACGTGGTCGATCCCTCCTTCTGGCTGGAACAAAACGGGGACACCCTGACAGCCAAACAGCCCTTTTTGGGCTATGGGCCATAATGTCTCAAATTTAAATTTGTGGTTGATTAGGCTAAAAACTGAGAATCAAAAAGTCGGGAGGTCGAGTCCCGACTTTTTTATTTGTTTAATGGGGTGCAACTACTCACTTAGGAATAGACTCATCAAGATAGACGATCCCGGTTGGAGAATTCAGTTCCAGCAGCCCCAGAGTGGTCTGCAAGATGCGCCGCTGCTGGACCATATCCCCCGGCATCCCCATCGGGCAGCCTTCAGGTAGATGCGTGGCCGTCAGGCGCGGCGGTGCGGTCATGTGCGCCATATCTGGATCCCAGGTGGTCATGGTGGTTGCAATATTGTTGACCTCCAGGGCGCGCGCAACGAGGCCAGCGGTCTGGATGCACAGGTGCCCCGCCGGGATGATCAGCGCGGCCTGGACTTGATGATCCTTGGCAATCGTCAGAATTTGTGGGATCAGTTCTTTTACCACGCGGATAGCGTGCGGCTGTGCCCCGCATAAGCTGATAAATACCGGGGCGAAACTGCCCAGAAACCCTTCTGCGACTAACGCCCGCAGGTGTTTCAAAGGCAGCAGGATTTGCGGGTCTCTTCGGACAAAGTTTTGATCTACATCCGGATGCCCAAATTTTAGCCTCTCCAATTTTATCGAAGAAGGAATGATGCGGATTGTGTAATCCCCTAATGGATTACGGCAGTCAAACGGCTTGTGGCTGGCAGCATGATATGCCCCTCCAGTCGAAATTAACAACAATCGACTTTTCGTCAACGAGATTCCCCGGGAAGCAGGTGCCAAGTAATTTTGAGGATATGTGTACTGGGACCAATCCGGAACCCCTGTTCGCTCAAAATGTGACAGCCATCCAGATTGGAAGTCTCGAAGCCATTCTAATGGTCGCTCGAGGATTTCCATATCTGTGGCACTTCGGAAAGATCCTGTGTTAGGGACATGAATGTTCATTACGATGAAGGTTTCCTTGGCCTTATTTTTTGTGTCATCATTATAGAAGGTTTTACCCCACAATCAACTTACGGTTTTGTAGGGTTCCACAACTGATTGTGGGTTATAAGTACTATAAATCACGCCATCCTGTCCGGTCAATCCCCCGCAGGTATGATCGCGAACTGAAACCACCCTAAGAACGCGACTGGAGGACAACCCTCACCTCGGCAACACTCAATTTTCCTCCAAAATATTCTCGCTGACTTCCGGGTTTTCCCACTGGTACAATTACAACACAATTAGGATTTCAAAATTCATCACACAGACATGGTGTAAACTAATAAAACAAATGTTCTGGTATAATCGAAACAGGCATCAGCCATTTTGAATGAGCAATCACCATCATCATCACCCTGCCCGCCGGGAGGATTGAAATATGTCTCTGGATTTTCAGGAGGTGCGCCGGCAGATCCTAGAACTGACCGAAGGTGCACCCGCAAGGGAAGAAAAAAAGCGCAGCCTGTTAGAAGATGCTTCCAGGGTGCTGGAAGAGTATTCAGCACGGCTAGACTATCTGCAGCAGAAGGTTCAGCAGGCCGCCAACCTAAACCAGTACTTCCGCAGTGCGGTTCCCGTCACCGAAGCGCTGAACCTCAGCGCCCCCCTGCCAGAACTGCCCCAGGAAGCCACCCTGATTGCCGCCGACGGCTCTCAGATCAATCCGGACCGGCATCTCGGCACGGAATACTGCCTGGTGAACGTAGGAGCGATCCAGATGGTTTTAGGCCAGAATGCCGCTCCCGAAACCACCGTTCAGAGCAAACTTTTTTATGGGGATGAAGTATTTTCCATGCAGGAGAAGATCGTGGCCCTCATCCGGGACACGCGCGAGCGCGAAATCCTCGCAGACCTCGCCAAAACAGCACCGCCCTCCGGAATGACAATCACCTTCACCGATGGACCGATCGAACTCTGGGGGCGCGAAGTCTCTTTGGACGAGGAAGAATTGCGGGAAGAAAAGAACTTCTTCGACCGCTACATGGGTGCCCTCAAAACCCTCCATGCTGAGCGGACGATCACTGCTGGCTACGTGGACAAACCGCGCTCCGACCTGCTGGTGCGCCTTCTCGAGATTGCACCTGAGGACAAACCGGTCAGGGATGCCGGCAAGAATCGCTGGCTGCGGCCGATCCTTGATACTGACATCCTCAAAGACATTTTAAACCCCGGTGAACGCTCAGCCATCTTTGGGCTGCACTCGCGCACCTCGCATAAATACGAGAACGAGTTCAGCCTGCACTTCTTCTACCTGAATGTTTCATTACCTGGCGAACAGCCCAACCTTGCCCGGGTGGAAATCCCGGCATGGGTAGCCAAGAGCCCAACGATGGTAGATGCCCTGCACGCCGTCTTGGTGCAGCAGTGCCAGGTGATCCCCACCAAACGCTATCCCTACCTGCTGACCCGCGCTGACGAAACCGCCTTCGTCTCTCGGGATGAAAAAATGCAGGTTGACCACATGATCGCCCGGGAGCTGTCCATGCGCGGGCTGGGGATGGCTGAAAAATCTCAAAAACAGCAATCCAAAGAGGTTGCCCGTTCTAAACCACCCAGGAAAAAGGGAATATAAACCATGACACAAATCCGCATTGGCCGCTTGCTGCGCTCCAGCACCCCCAAATTTGTCGTCGGCTGCCAGGTAAAACAGCTGGACAGCCCCGGCTTTGGCAGCCTGGTGCGCGTCCCCGTGGACGAGCATTACCAGATCTACGGGCTGATCTATGATATCCGCATTGAGGACGACGGGCTCGTCCGCCAGCTGGTCACCACAGAAGGGATCGATGAAGCCATCATCGCCGACAACCGCATCAACCGCAATGTGCCAGTGGAAATGGCTGTGCTGGTAGTCGGCTACCGGGAAAACCAGACCATCCGGCACCTGCTGCCACCCCGCCCGGCGCTCAGCCTGGATATGATCTACCTGTGCAATGAAAAAGAACTGGTCGAGTTCACCAGCACGGGGCGTTTTGGCTATTTTCGCCATCTGCTGCGCGCTGAAGACACGCCCATCGGGGAACTGCTGGCCGCACACCTCTCCCAGGTATATCAGGCCGGAGGGGACAAAGACTGGGTGGTGAGCGCTTCGCGCGAGCTGATCAACCTGCTGCGCGACGACCATGACACCCTGATGTCTGTCCTGGGTGCGCTCTCCGACGCCGTCCCGGGCACTGTGGAGTAGGAGGAAAGATGGAAGAGAAAAAATTCATTGGGAAAATTGTCGGCGGCGGCCTGAAGGAAAGCCTGCAGGTGCGCCTGGAAGTCCAGGCAGAAGAAGTGCAGGAAGGCGCGTTCGTGGTCATCGAAAGCGGAAACTGGCTCTTCCACGGGCTGATCACCGACCTCCAGCTGGGCTCGACCGACCCGCGCTTTGCCGACGAACCGATCGGCACCCGCGTCGCCCCGTACCTGGCAGAACAGCTCTACGGGCAGACTCTGTTCACCAATGCCCAGGTGCTGCCGGCCCTGATGATGGAGCGCGGCCCCGAACCCGACAGCTCAGAGTACCAGCAGTGGGTCAAGGCTATTGACAGCGGGTTGAAAGACAAGCCGGCACCCATCCCTGTCAAAACCATCCCCCCCCACCACGCCCAGGTGCGTCTCGCCCAGCCAGGAGATATCGCCGAAATCTTCGGCAAAGCAGACCAAAAGGGGAACTTCGTGATCGGCTATACCCGCGAGCAAGGACACCCGGTGGTGATCAATATGGAGAAATTTGTGCAGCGTTCCTCCGGGGTATTCGGCGCCACCGGCACCGGGAAATCGTTCCTGACGCGCATGGTGCTGGCCGGGTTGATCGATTACAACCAGGCGTCCGTGCTGGTCTTTGACATGCATAACGAGTACGGGCTGGACGATGTCGCCTCCGACACCCGCCAGACAGTGACCGGCCTGCGTACCAAATTCGGCCCCCGGGTGCAGGTGGTTGGTCTGGGTGGGGGTGCTACCATTCGCGGCCAGACGCCTGATTTCAACCTCGAAATCCCAACCTCCGAGATTCTCCCGCAAGATATCGAGATGCTCACCAAAGAACTCAATCTGAAAGAGACCACCCCGACCACCCTCGAAGCGCTGGTCGCCACCTACGGTCATGGCAAATGGTTTTCAAGTTTTCGCGATATGAGGCAGGGACAAACCATTGAGAATGAAGACGGAAAAAAGGTACCGCACCCCAATTCGGTAGCAGCCTGGGCAGATCAAGCCGGCGTCAACCGCATGGCGGCTGAAGGCCTGCATTCCAAGCTGGGCCGCGTCTTCCGTTCCCCCTATATCGTGGACAATCCGGCATCAGACGGGATTAAGGAAATCGTCCAGCTCCTCCAGAAAGGGCGCCATGTGGTGCTCTCTTTCGGTAAATTTGAAAGCGACCTGGACTACCTGCTGGTCTCCAACATCCTGACCCGCAAGATCAAACAGGTCTGGGAAGAGACCACCAACGCCTTCCGCTCCTCGGGCAAAACGGAACCGCGCCCGCTGGTGATCGTGGTGGAAGAAGCCCACAAGCTGCTCAACCGCGAGATGGCCGCCCAGACCACCTTCAGCACCATCGCCCGCGAGCTGCGCAAATACTACGTCACCCTGCTGATCATCGACCAGCGCCCCTCCCAGATCTACGACGAGGTCATGTCCCAGCTGGGGACGCGCGTCTCCGGCTGGCTGGGCGACGATGACGACATCCGGGCGGTGCTCTCCGGCCTGGCCGGGCGCGATGCCCTGCGCGGCATGCTGGCCCGCCTGCAGCCCAAGGAAGAAGTGATGCTGATGGGCTGGGGAGTGCCGATGCCGCTGCCCGTGCGCTCCCGCCGCTACGACGACCAGTTCTGGGCCGACCTGCTGGCCAAGAAGAACGCCGAGCGTAAATCTGCTGACCAGGAATTGAAGGAATTGGGATTCTAAGCCTGAACTATTTTTTACTGCTAAAAGTTAAAAAAAGATGAAGCGAAACTGCTTCATCTTTTTTGTTGCTGTTGATAAAAACGAATGATTAATCCTGGACATAAATCGGCTGGGTGGCGGATTCGGTGACAGACATCATGCCCACGAATTCGTCAACGACCGATGGGTCAAATTCCGTTCCGGCCTTCGAGCGGATATAGTTCAGTGCGTCATCTTTTGGCCAGGCGTTGCGGTAGGGACGGTCGGAGGTCAGCGCATCCCAAACATCCACAACGGTAAAGATGCGCGCCGGATAGGGTATGGCATCACCTTCCAAACCCTGCGGGTAGCCCGACCCGTCGTATTTCTCGTGATGGCAGTAAGGAATATCCAGCGCTGGGCGGAGATAATGGATCGGTTTGAGTAAATTATAGGCAAATTTGGGGTGCTCCTGCATTGCTGCCCACTCCTCGCTGTCCAGCGGACCTGTTTTGCGCAGGATATTATCAGAGATCGCTAATTTACCAATGTCGTGCAGCAGCACACCGCGCGTAATATGCACCAGCATTTCGTCCGGGATGCCCATTTTAGTCGCCAGCCGCAGGGTGAGGTCTAACGCCCGCTGGGTATGCCCGGCGGTGTAGTGATCGCGGATTTCGAGCGCCCGCACCCATGCTTCCAGGGTCTCGCTGTAGGCAATTTCCAGTTCGGTGGCAGTAGTTTTCTGCTGTTGCGCTAACAGCTTGCGCCGGATGGTGTTGGACGCCAGGCTGCGGATAAACTTGAGATGCAGCCGCCAATCTGGTGAGGCGTTAACCGGCACTTTGCTGAACATTTCCAACACCCCCAGCACCTGCTTATTCTCCACGAGGGGCATCCCGATATAATCATAAAAATCTTCCTGGGTCATAAAATTACGGAAATCTTCGGTCACCGTATTCAGGCTCGACTTGTTGTACCGGATGATCTGCCGTTGCTCCATCACTCGTTTCGCCAGGCTGATAGTTTCAAACCCGTTGGCGCGCGCCCCATCCTTCGTACGGAAACCCAGGCGGGCAATGCTCTCTATTTCAGAAAATGAGGTCCGGACGCTCAGGGCAGATGCGGANNGCATTGATATCTGCGAGAATTTCAGAGATTGCCTCCAGGCGTAAGGAATATTTTCTGCAGGGATCTTTCTTGGTTGCTTCCATTTCTATTCTCTTCCTTTATTGGTTTGCACATCTAACTAATTGCATAATTCATACCAACTTCAGCGTTTTCCGTTTACACCGTTAAAACTAGCAATTTTTAAGCCAATTTTTGTGATTAAACCCGATTGTTATTTGTACAATCTTACTCAAGATTGTACAAAAAGGACATTTGCCCCACAATTTATGGGACATCTGCAACTGAGCGAGTTTGGCAGTCTCGTTTTTAATAGAGGGGCAATAGAGCAGAAACTGAATAAGGAGCAGACTATGCGACGGATTCCCGGTGATACCCTCGAGATCAACCGTAAGCAACGTGCTCAGACGCCGTCTCTGGAAGTAAACGACCGGCTCCCAGAGTTACGGATTTGTGATTTCGAAGAAGTACGAATACCATTTACCCCGGAACAAGCCATGTACGAAGCATCCCGGTGCATTGAATGCCCGGATCCTGCGGCGTGTGTGCGCGCTTGTCCTGTTCACAACGATATCCCCTCAGCTATGTGGCTGATCTCCCAGGGAGAGTTCCTGAACGCCGCAAAAATCTACCACGAAACCAGTACCCTGCCCGATATTTGCGGCCGTGTGTGCCCGCATGAAAAACTCTGTGAAGGCTCCTGTGTAATGGGCAAGCACGGCGAACCAGTTGCCACGGGCGCGCTGGAAGCGTTTGTGATTGATTATGAACGCGAGCATGGGAAAGTAGACCTGTCTGTGCCAGAATGGAACGGGCACAAAATAGCAATCGTTGGTGCCGGGCCCTCAGGCTTGTCCTGTGCAGCGGAGCTCGCCAAGGAAGGGTACAAGGTCACCATTTTTGACGCCAAACCTCAGCCGGGCGGATTGCTGCTTTATGGGATTCCCAATTTTAAATTAGACAAGAACGTGGTCACCGAAAGGATCGAGGAAATCCTCGCCCTCGGGATCGAGTTTGTCGGCAATACCTTTATCGGTAAAGATAAAAATATCGACGACCTGTTTGCAGAAGGCTACGAAGCCGTTTACGTCGCAGTTGGCACCTGGGTCGATGCCCCCATGGACATCCCCGGTGAGGACCTGCCCGGCGTGTATAAGGGCACCGAATATTTAATCCGCAACAATGTCTGCACCGACCTGTTCCCCAAAGACCTGGACCCAGAGACCATCACCGGGAAAAAGATTGCCGTCATCGGTGGTGGAGACACAGCCTCCGACTGCCTGCGCACCGCGGTGCGGATGGAAGCGGAACAAGTCACCTGCCTTTACCGCCGCACGGAGAAAGAGATGCCCGGCAGCGCCCACGACCGGGAGCTGGCCAAAGAAGAAGGCGCACAATTCCAGTTCCTCACCCAGCCGGTTAAATTTATCGCCAATCAAGACGGCCTATTAAGCGCCGTGGAATGCATCCGCATGGAACTGGGAGAACCAGACGCCAGCGGACGCCGCCGCCC
>JABAHS010021101.1_pt3 | contig 13123 bp, 10 predicted proteins | sample 7062111 | NCBI WGS metagenome assembly JABAHS01 (sample SAMN14534600, study PRJNA622989) | marine sediment metagenome | biome: marine biome [ENVO:00000428]; feature: marine pelagic biome [ENVO:01000023]; material: deep marine sediment [ENVO:00002113]; isolation source: pool of 4 deep marine... | reverse complement strand
GTCGGCCAGCTGCGCCACTGCTTGCCGTAGACCGGACCGAGATCGCCGTTCTCGTCGGCCCATTCGTCCCAGATCGTGACACCGTTGTCGTTCAGATAGCCGACGTTCGTATCGCCGCGGAGAAACCACAGCAACTCGTAGATGATCGAGCGCAGATGCAGTTTCTTGGTCGTCAGCAGCGGGAAACCGGCACCCAGATCGCATCGAAGCTGATAACCGAAGACACTGAGCGTGCCGGTGCCCGTGCGGTCTGCCTTCTGCGTACCTTCAGTACGAATCTTACGTACGAGATCGAGATACTGTCTCACACACCCTCTCTCTGTACGAAACGCGGCGACCGATAAGCCCACCAGAAAAACGCAATGCCGATCAATATCATCGGCGTCGAGAGCACGTGACCCATCGTGAGCCAGCCGAAAGCCAGGTAGCCGCCCTCGGCCGGATTCATATGCACGTCCGGTAAGCGTACGAACTCGACGGAAACGCGAAACACGCCGTAGAAGAACAAGAAAAGCCCGGAAACGGCCATGATGGGTCGCGTGCGCAGTGAGAATCCCCAGAGAATCAGAAACAGCACGAGGCCCTCTAGGAACGCCTCGTAGAGCTGCGTCGGGTGACGCGGCACACCGTCGACGACGACGGCCCAGAACGCACCCGCTTGTGCTTCCGCGCCCCAGAGCTCGCCATTGATGAAGTTGCCGATACGCCCGAGGCCGAGGCCGGGCGCCACCCAAGGTGCGATGAAGTCGGTCACTGCAAAGAACGGCTGCTTCACGTGTCTGGCGAACAGGCCCATCGCGATCAGCACACCGATCAAGCCCCCGTGGAACGACATGCCGCCCTCCCATATTCGGAAGATCGCGAGTGGATTGTCGAGCAGCGCACCGAAGTTATAGAAGAACATGTAACCGAGACGGCCACCAGCGATGACGCCGATCGCGACGTAGAAAACGAGATCGTCGACCTGAGCTGGCGCGACGGGGCTGTCGGGCCGTCGTGCNNGAGGTACATGAGACCGTACCAACGGACCTGAAGGGGCCCGATCGCAATTGCGACGGGATCGATGTCGGGAAACGTGAACACGAGCGGGGATTCTAATCGGCACCCCGGGCGCGGCCAAGCACGGTGCTGCTATAGTCCCGCCATGTCAAACCGCCTCGGTGCCGAAACGAGCCCGTACCTGCTCCAGCACGCTGATAATCCCGTCGATTGGTACGCGTGGGACGATGGCGCTCTCGATCTAGCACGAAACTCCGGAAAGCCGATCCTGCTCTCGGTCGGCTATTCGGCATGCCATTGGTGCCACGTGATGGCGCACGAATGCTTCGAGGACGAGCCGACGGCGGCGCTCATGAATCGGCTCTTCGTCAACATCAAAGTCGATCGCGAGGAGCGCCCCGATATCGACAAGATTTACCAACAGGCCCATCAACTGATCTCACAGAGCCCGGGGGGCTGGCCTCTCACGGTTTTCCTGACGCCTGAAGAACACTTGCCGATCTTTTCCGGAACCTACTTCCCACGCGAGGTGTTCAAGCAGGTGCTCGAACGCGTAGACAGCTTCTATCGAGATCACGAGAACCAGGTCCGTGAGCACGGTGAGGCGCTCAAGCATGCATTCGACAGCCTGACGCTATCGATCGACACGCAGGAACCCGCACTCGAGCCCGCGCCGCTCGAACTCGGCCGCGCGCGTCTCGCGGAGATCTTCGACACCGAGCACGGCGGCTTCGGCGGCGCACCGAAGTTTCCTCATCCGACGCACATCGAGACGCTGCTCGACCAGTGGCGTTCGACGGCGGAGTCCGCGCAACCGGATCTCGACGGCCTTTACATGGCGACCCTGACGCTCACACGCATGGCCGACGGCGGGCTTTACGATCAGTTAGGCGGCGGGTTCTTCCGCTATACCGTCGACGGCCAATGGACGATCCCGCATTTCGAGAAAATGCTCTACGACAATGCTGCATTGCTCAGCGTTTACGTCGATGCGTACTCAGCAACGGGTGAGGAGCGATTCGCGCGCGTCGCCTCGGAGACCGCTGATTGGGTGTTGCGCGATATGCGCGACCCCGACGGAGCGTTCTACGCGACGCTCGATGCCGATTCGGAAGGCGTCGAGGGTCGCTTCTATCTGTGGACGCCGGACGAGCTGGCCGAACTACTCGACGAAGACGAGACTGCGCTTGCAGCAGAGCGCTTCGGTCTGACGAGCTCGCCGAATTTCGAAGGTAGCGCCTGGCACCTCGTTGCGGCGACGCCGTTCGAAGCGCTCACACGCAGCGGCTCGTTGGAGGATGCGATGAGCACGCTCGATCGGGCACGCGCGAAAATGCTCGAGGTCCGATCACAGCGCATCTGGCCGGGTCGCGACGAGAAAATCCTCGTCGCCTGGAACGGTCTCATGCTCGCTGCGCTCGCAAAGAGCGCTCGCGTCTTGCAACGCGATGACCTCATGGATGCCGCTGACGGCGCGCGCTCGTTCATCGAAGAGCGGCTCTGGCAAGATGGGCGACTCAACGCCGTGTACGCGCAAGGTCGAGCACGGTATCCGGCTTATCTCGACGACTACGCGTTTCTCGCACACGGGATTCTCGAAGTCCTGCAAACGCGCTGGCGCACTGCCGACCTCGACTTCGCGATTGCACTCGTGGAGACGTTACTCGCGCAATTCGAAGATCGTGACGGCGGCTTCTTCTTCACAGCACACGACCACGAGTCCTTGATTCATCGACCGAAGCCGTTTGCCGACGAAGCGACACCGTCCGGTAATGGAATCGCGGCTCAGGTGTTGCTCGCGCTCGGTCACCTGCTCGGCGAGCCCCGCTACCTCGAAGCCGCCGAGCGAACGCTCAAGGCGGCGTGGCCCGCGCTGAGAGACTATCCGCATGCGCATGGCTCGTTACTCAGAGCGCTCGACGCCACGCTCAACGCGCATGAGACGGTCATCTTGCGCGGACCCGCGGCTCAGGTCAGCGAGTGGCAGACGTTCCTCAACGCGGGATTCAATCCGCACCGCCGAATCTTTGCGATCGATGACACCGAAAACGATTTGCCTGGCCTCTTGGCCGAGCGCCGAACGGCTGACGGACCGATAGGTTACGTCTGCCGCGGCACGACCTGCGGCGCACCAGTCGACACACTCGAAGCTCTGACGGCCGAGCTCGGCACAGCAACCCGCCACGCAGACAAGCGCTAGCGCAAGGGCGTCGGTCGTTTACCGAAGCCGTAGCCGTCTCGAACTGTAGGGAGAGTGCGTGTTAGACCTCGAAGGAGCGTCTCTTCTCGCGAGGGAGAGGTCTGACACGCGATCTCCAACCACGTATGAGATCGGGCTAGTCGCTAGGGAGGGGCCTGACGCACGATCTCCAAACACGTACGAGGTTGAGCTACGCCCGAGGACTGCCTAGTAGGCGACGGGCTCGTCACCGCTCTCGATGATGACAGGCTGGCCACCGAGGCCGGCAAACTGTACCGGCACGGAAACGATCGAGCCGCCACGATTGCGTTGCACGACGAAGTGCAGGTGCGGTCCCGTGCTGTATCCGGTGTTGCCCGACGCGGCGATGAGCTCGCCGCGCGCGACGCGATCTCCGGGCCTTACGCGAATGGAATCCCAATGTAGGTGAGCGTAGACGGCCATCGTGCCGTCATCGTGCAAGATTCGAACGAGATTTGCGCGTTGCTCGCCGTCGGCGGTCGTCGAGCCGAAATAATCGGAAGTAACCTGCATGACCGTGCCTGCGCGCGCTGCGTTGACGCCCGTGCCTATGGGCATTGCGAAATCGATCGCATGCGCGCTCGACGGATCGGTGTGGGTAATTTTCTCGGGATATGCTTGAGTGACTGTATGACGCGCCGCGACGGCATACGGTAAGCGGTATGGACTCGCCGGCGCATGTCGAGCCCCAGGCTCGCCGGGAATGTGCAGGAACTCGTACTCTAGACCGCCGCTCGCTGCAACGGTTGCCGCATCCAGACGAACGATGTCTGTCTCGCTTTGCGCCGGCAAGACGCGCAATAGATCAGTGTCGTCGGAAACCAGCTGATCGACGTTGCTCAGATAGAGCCCAACCTGGACAGGCCCGTAAAGCGAGTTCTTGGCGACGAGTCTGATCGTGCCGTTCTCTCGCAGCTCGTGGATCTCGACGCTGTCACTGTCCGGAAGGTTTTGCTGCGCGTACGCACCACCCGCGCAGAGCGCGCTGACGAAGCCTACGATCAGACTGAAAACGAACCGCTTGCTCGGGTGCGAATCGAGCGTCATCCCTCTTCGTCGAGATCGTCGACGTCAGCCTGGCCGGCCCAACGCCGCCGCAGATGCGACCACGACATGCCAGCACCCAAAATAGCGGACAACAGCACGAGCAGAATCCACTCCATCGCCGTGCGATTGGAGAGCTCGACGAGATTGAAATCGAGCAGCAACCAGAGAATGGCGCCTGCCATCGCTACCGCAAGTGTGATGCCCACGGGCCCGAGCGATCGAAGCGTTGCGCGAAGAAACACGACCCAGCAGATTATGAGCACGATGCCGAAGAAAAAGACGACCGCGGTCTGGTCTGTCCAATACTGGCGTGCGAGATCGATGTAGTTGAAATCGATCGGATTCCAGGTCGCTAGGACGAGCGCGAGCGCAATCGCGAACCGAGTACCGACGCCGCCCAAAGAAATCGGTTTCATTCTAAAACCTCCGCCGCCCCCGGACGCTACGGCAACGCGCTTCGCTGCCAGTCACCGTCGAGACGCTTGAGCTCGTAGCCGGGCCAGTAGTGCTCGTCGAGCTTCAGCGTAATGACCTGTGAAACGTCGTTCCACGTTACGGTATTGATCCGCACGGAATCACGGTCATCGAGACCACTGACGGCATCGATGAAGGCATCGAGATTCGGCGTCGGTTGGCCGTCGACGGCCATGATGCGTCGCCCAGCGAACAAGCCCGAGCGACTCGCGGGGGAACCGAATCCGAAGTAGGACACGTAGACACCCTCGGGCGTTATCCCGCGCTGCGCCGAGATTGCCCGATGCGGCGCCTGCAGCAGCGCGCCCGCCCAGAGCACGATTCTGTCGATACCTGCGCCGTTCAACGGCACGGTCGCGACCGTCTCGGTAAGCTCTCGCCCGTCCCGGAATATGCCGACCTCGATCTGTGGACTCTGACTCGCTCGTTCGACTTCACGAAACGTGTTGGCCTCGACGCCGTCGAGACTCAGTAGTATGTCGCCCGGACGGAAGAACTCGGCTGCCGGTGAACCCGCAACGACGGTCGAGACAGCCAGGATCTGACGGCGCTGTGGGTGATGGCGCTCGTAACGCTCGACCCACGACTCCGGCAGACCGAAATTTCGCGCCGTCGCGAGCGGCATGCGCCGCCACTCGACTTCGAGCGAGTGCAGCGTCCCTCCATTTCTGAGGCGATCGACCATATCGATGATGAGGTCGGCGGGTATCCCCATGTTGATCTGCGATAGCTCACGCCCGGATTGATAGGCGAAGCTCGCCCACATCGCCGCGACGCGGCCCTGTCGGTCGACGATGACTCCGTCGAAGTCATCGGGGCCGTTGACGAGCTCCACGCCTTCGAGGTTCGAGTCGCGAAAACGCAGCGTGCGCGACAACGGGAAGTTCGCGGCCACGACGGCGGCGACTTGGCTCGGCTGGGAGTTCAGAGTGAGGTCGCCCTTGAGTCCGACCACGGCAACGTCATCGCCCGGCAACAACTCCTCAGTCACGAAGCGCGCGCTCGTGACGGGCGTGTCGCCGATGAGCGCCGGGTCGTAGGCGATAACGGCGAGGTTGTGCAGCGGGTGTATGTACTCGACGCGGCCTGAGATCTCGAGTGAGGCGGCAAACGTGATTCGAACGTCGCCGATCGCGACCGGCACCGTATTGCGGTCTACGACGATGAGGCCGCGCTCCGCATCGGCGATGAGCCCCGTGCCGTAGTAATGGCGATCTGACACGCCCGAGACCGTATAGGGCATATCGAAGTTGATGAGCACGAGTGAGGTCGCGATGCGCTGAACGTAGCGCTCACCAGGCTGCTCGGGGAACGTCGTCTCGCCGGCGATGACGGCTCGGGCAGGCGGGGGCTCGGCCAACGCGCTGCACGGCCACAGGCCGGTCAGATCGTCGCGCTTGCACCGTGCGCTCCGAAACCAGCGCCGGTCGTTCGTTATCAAACGCTGTCTCTGCGTCTGCGGATCGTCGAACTGCAGGAAACGCACGGCCACACGTTCGCCTTGCGGAAGGCGTTCGATCACGCGCTGTAGATCGTCGATACCGTTCATGGGCACGCCGGCGACACTGAGGATCAAGCTCGCCCGCGGAATGGCAGCGGTGCCGAACACGTAACCCGGGTTGGCGAGATAGACGCCCGATGCTGGCCGATTGAAATGACGTGCCTGCTGGTAAGAGAGATCGTTGAGAATGCCCTCGCCGTATTCGATGAATTCGTCCGGCGTAATCGCATGCAAATCGTCGACTTGAAGATCGGCTTCGAGCGGCATACCGCCACGCTCGATGCGCACATTCACGGTCCCGCCGACATGCTCATCCAGCACGCCCGCTAACGGCACGAATGCCGTCGTGAGCGCACCGTTCACGCTCACGACGATATCTCCGGGCTCGAGAAAGGCGCCGGCCTCGCTCCCCGGGATGACACGCTCGACGACGAGCAGTCCAGTTTGATCAGGATAAGCCTCGCGCATCAACGCCTCGGTTGCCTCCGCCAGACCCAGGCGGCGCAACTCGGCGTAGGGTTTGTGCACGAACTCGGTCTGCAGCGTACCGCGCGGCACCGTTTGACCTTCTCGGACGAGCTCGAACGCGCGCTGCACACGATCGAGCGGTAGGAAGAAACTCGATGCAGCCTGCGAGTTGGCGCCGGCGTTCAGTGCGACGACGCGTCCTTCGATATCGACAACCGGGGAACCGGACGAGCCGCCGGACGTTCCCGATGCGGCCTGCAGATAAAACGTATTGAAGTCGTTGTAGTTCCCGCGACCGTAGTTCGGCGCCTGACGATCGAGACGTGCGATCGTGCCGGCGAGAATCGATAACTGCTCACCTGCATCGTTGCCGATGACGCGAATGTCACGGCCGATTTGCGCAGCCTCCGGAACGAGCGAGAGCTCCGCCGGACGAATGAATCTCAGATCGGCTGGATCGTACTTGAAGAATCCGAAATCGTGCACGGGGTCGCGATAGACAGGCACGAGCTCGACCTCTTCCTGATTGAGGAAAATCGCCTGAGCGACGACCGGCCCGGGCGTCACGACATGGCGGTTCGTCAGTATCAGACCGCGCTCGGCATCGACGACGAATCCCGTCGCCTGGCTAGACTGATTTCGCTCAGTATCGAACGAGCGTGTGCTATCGACGCGAATCGACACGACGCCCGTCGAGATCTGCTCGAGCGTCGTGTTCCAACTCGGCTCCTGTGCAGCGGCACCGAGCGCGAGCGTGCAAGCCGAGACGGCAACGGCGTATCGAATTATCGTTCTCATAAGTCGAATTGTATGACCCGCATAGGCACTGTGACCAGCGGCGTGCGATTTTGCTCCCGGCTCGCCGGCTTTCGGCTCTTTCGACCTGCTGTCCGTAGCGACGAGCGACGGCGCTGTATCGTTCTGCCCGTGCCGAGTCAACGCCTCGATCGGTGCGCAAGCGGCTCAGTCATCGAGCTCGGTGAGCAAACGTTCATAGTCCTCACTGGACAGCAGCTCATCGAGCTCTGCGGGAGACTCGGGGCGAATCGTGAACAGCCACCCTTGCCCGTACGGGTCTGCGTTCACGAGCTCGGGAGCATCGGCCAGCTCTCCATTCGTCGAGCTTATTTCGCCGGCAACGGGGCAGTAGACGTCGGAGGCGGCCTTGACGGACTCAACGACGGCACAGGCGTCACCGGCGGCGACCGTAGCCTCCTCCTCGGGCAACTCGACAAACACGAGATCACCAAGTGCCATCTGCGCGTGGTCGGTGATACCGACAGCCCAGCTACCGTCATCCTGCTCGCGCAACCATTCGTGGTCTGTCGTGTACTTCAGGTCACTCGGAATCTCACTCATTCATCCTAGCCTCTCTGACATGACGGTCGTGACGCAACACGCGCCTGTATAGCGCGTTCTAAGCGTGAGGCGCCCCGTGACCGCGATTTTCGACATCGTTCACGAGAAGGCGTCTCAGGGCGCCTTGCGCGACGGGGTTATGCGACTCGCCGTCGCGCCGTTTGCGGCAGCTCGCCAACGACCCCGAGCGCTTCGCGCATGAATGCATGCTTGGCAAACGGTAGCGAGTCGACGAGCGTTAATCCAGAAACACGCACGGGCGCGAGCAGCGGCCCGGCGCGAGTGAACAAACGATGCAACGCATCCATGGCGAGCATCGTTCTGAGATTGCGCCCCTTCTGACGTCGCTCGTAACGTCTGAGCACTCGAAGATCGCCGGGATCCTCGCCTCGGTCTACGGCGTCCTGCAGCACCTCGACCAATACGGCCGCATCGAGCAGGCCCAGATTCATTCCCTGCCCCGCCAACGGATGAATCGTATGCGCCGCATCACCGATCAACGCGACGCGACGCGCGCAATATTGGCGTGCGTGCACGGCCCGAAGCGGGAAACTCACACGTGTGCTCACGGAGCTCACGGCACCGAGCGCACGATCAGACGCAGCGGAAACCTCCGCCGCGAAGTCGTCATCGTTGAGCTGCAACAGTGATTGCGCGCGGGCCGTGCTCGTCGACCAAACGATGGAGCTGCGCCCATCGGCTAGCGGCAACAACGCAATCGGGCCCGTGGACAGGAATCGCTGCCAGGCCGTTTCTGCATGCGGTTGTTCGGTGCCGACATGCGCAACGACTGCCTCTTGATCGTACGGCACGGTAACGACAGGCAGATCCAAGAGTCCGCGCACCGTCGAGTCTCCGCCATCCGCCGCGAGCAACACGTCGGCGCTCATCGCCCGGCCGTCCTGCGTCGTGATCTCGACAGCATCCGCCGTCGCACGCACGCCCGCGAGCCCGGTGCCGAACTCGAGCTCGACGGCCGACCGAGCGGACAGAGTCTCTAAAAGACAATGCCGAATGAGCCGGTCCTCGACGATGTGGCCGAGATCCGGCTCGCCGAGCTCTGCGCTGTCGAACTCCAACGCGCCGATCGAAGCACGGAAATCACCCTCCCAGACATGCATGCGTCGGTAAGGACTCGCGCGCCGAGCAGCGATGGCCGGCCAGGCACCGGCGGACTCGAGCACATACTGGGACGCTCGCGACAACGCGTAAACGCGTAGATCGACATCTGCTTCACTCCATTCGGGCGCTGGGCGAGGCTCGATCAAGCGGACAGTCCAGCGGTCGGCTTGTCGATCTGTCGAGAGCAGCGCCGCGACGGCCAGGCCGACGGGCCCGCCGCCGACGATCAGCACACTTCTCTTATTAATGGGCGCGCGTGGCATGCTAGCGACCTGCGGAGGACCCGCGCCCGGGCAACAGCGGCAAACCACGCGCCAGTCGAGACAACCGCCCGGACAAGCCCATCGTGTGCCTCGCAAGACCCGCTTTGGCGCCCGGAATCAGATCGAACAGCATGAGACCGAGGCCGCGAGAAATCTCCAGCGGTACGGACGCCTGGCCGAAGAAGCGAATCAGACCATGCGTGAATGCGGCAACACGCTCCTGGTCGCGAACACGCCAGTGCTGGTAGCGTTCCAGCGACGCATGAGCGCCCGGATCCGCCGCCGATCCCGAGTCGGCCAGCGCATCGCTCAACACCTCGGCGAGCGCAGCAACGTCTCGCAGCGCCAGGTTGAAGCCCTGCCCGGCAACCGGGTGTAGATTCACGGCTGCGCTCCCAATCAGCACCGTGCGCTCGGCGACGAGCGACTCGCTGCGCAAACGCATGAGTGGATAAGCAGTGCGACGGCCGACCTTCGTCAACCGGCCGAGCCGATAGCCGAACGCATCCTGTAGCTCGGCGGTGAACGCTGGATCGTCGAGCTGCATGACGCGCTCGGCTTCGGTCTGCGGCAGTGTCCAAACGGCGGCCACGCGCTCGTGTGCCAGTGGCAAGAACGCGATAGGGCCGTCGGTCGTAAACCGCTCGAACGCGCGACCGCGATGCGGTATCTCGGTTCGACAGTTCAAGATTACGGCTTGCTGTGCGTAATCGTCCTCCAGGGCTTCGATTCCGAGCAGGGTGCGTACCTGCGACTGCGTGCCGTCAGCGGCGACGACGAGCTTTGTGCGAATCTCGATTTCGCGACCATCAGCCTCGACGCAAACCACGGCGGTCTCCAAACCCGATTCCAACGATTTCAACTGCGCAGGCGCGACAGCCGTGAAACGCTCAGCGTGGGACAAAGCTTGCCAGAGCGCTGCGCCGAGAACGCGGTTCTCGAGTAGATAGCCCAGCGCGACGACGCCCTCCTCAGCCGCAACGATGCGTGCCGCACCGAAACGACCACGCTCGGAGATGTGGATGCTCGTGATCGGCTCCGCCTCATGACCGACCTCGTTCCACAGACCGAGCGTATCGAGGATCCGTTTGCTTCCGTTGGCGAGCGCCGTGGCGCGATCATCGAAGCTCGGCTGCTGCAGCTGTCTTGGATCGCGCGCTTCCACGATCGTAACGCTGAGCGGCGTTTTCGCGAGCGCATGCGCCAGCGCCGAGCCGGCGAGGCCACCACCAATGATGACGACGTCGGCGTTGAGCTCAGTCGCGCCCACGACCTTGTGCCATGAGCGCTTCGATATCATCAGCGGCCAGCGGAAGATCAGCCGTCAGAACCTCGGGGCCCTCGCGACCGACATGCACGTCGTCCTCGAGCCGAATGCCTATACCACGCCAGCGCTTCGCGACCCCTCGGGTGTCCGGCGCAATGTAGATGCCCGGCTCGATCGTCGTCACCATGCCGGGCTCGAGCAAGCGCCAGTCGTCGGCTACTTTGTAGTCACCGACGTCGTGCACGTCCATGCCGAGCCAATGCCCGGTCTTGTGCATGAAGAACGGTCGATACGCTTCGGCTTTGATCAAGCTCGGTAGCCTGCCCTCGAGGATGCCGACATCGCGCAGACCCCGTGTGATGACCTTGACGGCCGCATCATGCGGATCATTCCAATGATTACCTGGCTGCGCCTGCTCGACCGCGGCACGATTCGCCTCATGAACGATCTCGTAGATCTCGCGTTGGGGCGCGGAGAACTGGCCGCTGACGGGAAACGTTCTCGTAATGTCGGACGCATAGAGCTCGAACTCGCAACCGGCGTCGATGAGCACGAGATCGCCGTCCTCGAGCTGGGCACGGTTACTCGTGTAGTGGAGCACGCAGGCGTTCGCGCCACTGGCTACGATCGGCTCGTATGAGCAGCGCGCGCCGTTGCGCGCGAACTCGTGGAGAAACTCCGCCTCGAGCTCATATTCATAGATTCCCGGCTTGCACAGGCGCAATGCGCGTTTGTGAGCGCTGACGGCAATGCGCGCTGCGCGTTTCATGGCGCTGATCTCGCGCCGACTCTTGAACAAGCGCATCTCGTGCAGGATGTGATCCAGATCGATGAGCTCGTTCGGCGCATGGCCGCGTTGGCGGCGTGCGTGCAACGTCTGCATCCAACCGAGAAGCTTCTGGTCGAACTCGGCGGATATGCCCATCGAGTAGTACACGCGGTCGCTACGCTCGATGAGCCCGGGCAGGATGTCCTCGATATCGGTAATCGGAAACGCGTCGTCCGCGCCGTAATGCTCGACGACGCCCTCGGGCCCGACGCGGTATCCGTCCCAGAGCTCCTTGAGCGGGTCGCGCTCCCGGCAAAACATCACGAACTCGCCTTGTGGTCTGCCGGGCATGAGAACGACTACGGCTTCGGGCTCGTCGAAGCCTGTCACGTAGAAAAAATCGCTATCGGGGCGATAACTATAAAAGGTGTCACGACTGCGCGTGCGCTCGGGCGATGCCGGCAGTATCACGATCCCGTCGCGGCCGACGAGCTCCATGAGATGCCGGCGACGCCTTGTGAACTCCTGAACGTGCATAAGAACCTATCTCAGTACCCTACATGGCCGCGAAGCCGGCATTGCGGGATGATATACAAGGAGCGAGGAGCGTAGTGTGGTACCACCACATGAGTGACGAGCGACGCAGTAGAGCGCCCGCAAGGCCGCTTCCCGAACGGGTTTCATCCCACAGGCCCAACTCCTGTGTTGCGAGCCTTGCGAATAGAGCGGGCTATTCACTGCGGCTCGCGCCTTGGATTTGAACCTGTGGAGACAGAAACGCGGCTCATGGTGGGTACTGAGATAGGTTCTAGTGAGTTTCCCGGGATTGAGCGCCGACTGCTCGGAGCGGCTGTCGCCGCCGCAGCTCCTCGAAGACGAGCTGCGTACCGACACGCACATACTCGATGATCTCAACTAGATCGAAATCGGCGCGGTCGGCGTCGGCCAAATCCTCCGAACCCACGTGCGCACGACTGATCTCGACGAAATCGGCAACGATCTCAGCGATCGTGGCGTTGCGGCGACCGTCGTCATCCCCAGTATCGAGATCTTCCGCCCGCACACCGCCCAAGCCGAGCCCGGTGAGGAATCCCTGACACCACAGTGCGAGCGCCGATACGCGCTCGGCGAGATCCGCCTCGACCGGAGGTAACAACGGCTCGAACTCGAATTCCGGGCTGTTCAACAGTCGCCATGTCTCCGCTTCGGCTTCGTGCAGCTGCTCGCGCGCAGTTTCGGCTTCGCCGGTTACAGGGGTCTCGCCGCCATCCGACTGGCGTATCCATAAAGCTGCCGCGCCCGGTCCGCTGGCGCAAAGCAAACCGCAAATGCCGCCATGAAACTCGGCGACGTCGACGCCTAACCCTAAAACGTCGATCGCACCGGCAATCGTAAGATCATCCAGCGTCGAACCAGACACCGTGGCGCGGTCCTCCATAACAGTGAGCATGGGGTGAATCCGGAACTTATGCTAACACTCAGCTGCAGCTTGTTGACCCCTCGAGGGCCGCGGGCCTATAGTCTGTAGCCATGAGCGCCGACGACGGAACCCAACGTTTCGACCTTGAGCTGCAGCGCCTCGAGAAGCGCCTCGATGAGCTCGTGGTCATCTGCAAGCAACTCCAGGAAGAGA
>JABAHS010131797.1_pt2 | contig 13128 bp, 10 predicted proteins | sample 7062111 | NCBI WGS metagenome assembly JABAHS01 (sample SAMN14534600, study PRJNA622989) | marine sediment metagenome | biome: marine biome [ENVO:00000428]; feature: marine pelagic biome [ENVO:01000023]; material: deep marine sediment [ENVO:00002113]; isolation source: pool of 4 deep marine... | reverse complement strand
CGCTCAACAGGAGCGTTCTGCAACTAAAATGACCATGAGAAATACAGTTGTAATTGAAACTCCATTTGGAAGACTTGGTAATCGACTCCAAACAGCCGCGTACGCCTTAGCCTTTTCAGAGGAATTTAACATTAAAGTCAAGCTCCCATGTTTAAGGGGTTACGATCACTTAATCAGCGAGACACGCACAAATAAACTCGGAAAAATAAGGCGGCGAATCGAATATATAATCTACAAACTAATCGCCAACTCCAAGCACCTCAAGAAAGCGCTCAATTGCACGGTAATTAGCAGCACGAAGAAAAGTCCCGTGAACTTATCCTCTCAGAAAATATCAAGGTTAATACTCTCATCAAGAATTTCCATCATACGGGGCTATTATATTTACACGCATCCTTCAATATTAATCAGGCACGCGGAGAAAATTCGACGGCGATTAGCACCTGTAGTCGAACAAAGTGAATTCACATTCATTTCGGATAAACGCATTAAAGAAAATTCATTGGTTGTCGGAGTCCACATCAGGCATGGCGATTACAGGGTATATCGAGGCGGTAAATATTTTTTTCCTATTTCTATGTACGAAAATTTAGCCAAATCACTCACGATCAACTCAAGCGAATCAAGTTTTGTATTCCTGGTTTGCTCTGATGAGTACATTCCCGATAGCGCATTTTCAGGAATGAATTGGATTCGTGGTCCGGGGACTACTTTGGGAGATTTTTATGCACTCTCATTGTGCGACTTAGTGATGGGGCCGGTCTCAACATTCAATCGTTTGAGCGCTTTCTTAGGAGGGATTCCGAGATTTGAGATACAAAAGCCGATAGACAGCCTCAGATTTTCTGATTTTAAACCTGTAGAGAGGATTTAACATATTCTACAGAATGGCAGAAAGAGTAAAAGATACTAAAGAAGAATTGGAGAGCCAACAATGTTACTTAAAGGAAATTTGCACACTCATACAACAAAATCCCCTTGTCATAAGTGGGATCCGAGCTATCAGGATACGAGAAAAATTATCGAAGTTTATTATAAACTTAAATATGATTTTCTTTGTCTATCCGACCATAATAATTGGTGGGATGGGATAGAAGATTCCACGGATAAGATGAAATACAAGGGCGAGATGACGCTAATAATTGGAAATGAGTTATCAGATTGTCCATTAACCAAGAGTCATGTTATTGCACTAAGATGTCCCTCGGTTGATGAACCAGAAGAAATTCTTAGGATTTTGGCTCATCCTCAAGAACCATATGGCCTGTCTGTTGATGAGATAAATGAGAAGCTTTCAGACCCAAAATTAAAATTAGATGCTGTTGAGATAACTCGTAAGGGTAAATTAAAAGATGAATATGTTCATGCGTTTATTGAAGGAAAATTTAAGAAGCCTGTTGTTGTTACCGACGATGCGCATAAACCCAGCGAAATAGCAGATGCATATATTTTGGTTGATGCAAATGAGAATGAGCCACTCCCTATACTAAGAGCTATTAAGGCCGGCAAAGTTTTTTGCGCAGGATTCGAGTATGAAAAAGAGTATATTAGAATTCTTGCTCCTGAAGCGAGTGGAACCGGCAACAAAAAGCGATTTACATGAAAGTTTGAGGTAGTCATTTCTGAGCAGGATTTTTCTCCTGTGTTCCTGATATATCTCATTTAAGCCCCTGCTCCGTTATCTCGCTTTCTCCTCTCCCTCTGCCGGACAGGGGCATTTTAATACATATCATTCCTGCTCATAGAGTCTTACATAGAGTTCCTCAGAGGTATTTTAAACTCAAAGAATCGCCGATTGGGGGAGTGTCAGAAAGCCTTATTTCATGTCGGGATAGCCGTAAAGGCTATCCGTTGAGCAGGAACGGGCTGTTGTGCCGTCATAATTTCTTCTTGACTTTTGGCTTGATAATGTTGTATTATCAAACCGATTAAATTCAGGAGGCAGAGTGACAGATGCGACACCATAATGAGGATTTCGTTCAATTCCACGAGAAGGTATTGGTGCGCATATTGTGCGCCGTCAAATTCAAACCATTTTTGAAAGGATAAGAAGATGAAAAACGTAATAACGCTCACATTTTTGGTTTTAGGACTGATGGTATGTGAGGTGAGTGTCGGCAATGCAGCGCCGATGGGTACGGCCTGGACCTACCAGGGACGTCTTATGGATGCCAACGATCCTGCGGACGGTTTATATGACTTTGAGTTTAGGCTCTTCGATGATCCATGCGCAGGAACCCAGCAGGGAGGCACGATTGAAGTGAATGACCTTGATGTCATTGATGGCTATTTCACAACGGAACTGGATTTCGGCAGCGAAGTGTTCGACGGAAATGCCCGCTGGCTGGAGGTTGGCGTGCGGCCTGGAGACAGTACTGATTCTAACGATTTTGTTATGCTGAACCCTCGACATGAAGTAACAGCCGTGCCATACGCGCTGCAAACGCGGGGGATATTTGTAGGCAGTAACAAAAACGTCGGAATCGGGACAGACAATCCGGAATATGATTTAGACGTCCAGGGATCTGAGGGTACTCTTCGGGTGAAAGGTGTCGATACTTCATATCCCAACGGCCAGTTAATACTGGAGGCTTATCAGGCGAGTGGAAACAGAGATCCTGTAATCCATTTTAGAGATGGGGATGGAACAGCACTCGCAGAAATTCATTCAGCGCATGAAGGCCCCGGGAAACCCGTTAATTTCGAGATCAACAATCATCAGAATGGGTACATGGCATTTCGCACTAACAGCACAGAACACGTTCGCATTGATGCTGATGGTAATGTTGGCATCGGTATGATGAGTCCGGCCGCCAAATTGGATGTGGCCGGAAATATCGGAGTGAATGGGACTATCGATGGGGTGGACCTCTCGGCCCATGCCGCCAGCGTGAATGCACACCATACGCCGCTAACGACGCTGCCTCCATCAGGTCCGGCCGGAGGCGATCTTTCGGGAACTTATCCCAGTCCCTCTGTCGTTAACGACAGCCACACTCATGGCAACGGGACGGTTTTGGACAATATCTCGATCAATAACGGTCGCCTGTATGCGCCTGCAGGAGCCGGCAATGTCGGCATTGGCACGACCAGTCCAAGTGAAAAACTGGATATCGCAGGGAACGTCGACGTATCGGGTAATCGGGTCAAAAACTACCGTGGTTTTCCACGTCCTGATTATGACAGCGGCTGGCAATCCTTTGAGGAGAGTCCAACCCGTACCTTTACGCACTCACTTGGCGGCAATGTTAATAACTATGTTGTTGACATGCAATTGAAAGACTTGCATGGGTGGGGGATAAACAATATGGGCCTTGGAGGAGATCGCTCCGGTCTTAGCTTTTACGGGGCCAATTGGGATCAGCTAACTACCTCGCAAATCAGAGTGCACCGCGAGTTGCATAATAATAGTGCAGAATACATTCGCATCCGTATATGGGTTTACGATTAGTTTGATATTACAAAGAGCGTATTGTTGAAAAGTGGTTGTGCTACTGCCCGACCGGCCGGCCGTTGGAATGAGCCTCTGCTAAATACAGAGCTGTTGTGTGAGCGCAAGGCTGATATATTCATACCATACCGACCGCCCTTTGAGACTGTACCGCACGCGCTCTTTGTTATCCTACAGAATCTCCCACAGTAGTCCTCAGAGATGTTTTAAACTCAAAGAATCGCTGTTCTCGTGTTGAGGAATTAAGATAGCCTTTTTTCACGTATCTGCCTTGAAATTAGCTTTAAAAACGCAATTCTTGCAAAAAAATATCTGAAATAAGGTACTTTGCGCAATTGACAAAAACAGTGGTTTCCGCTTGTGTAGAAAACGAAATTTTTTTCAAAAAAATAATCAACATTTTCCAGGTGATAAACGGCATATAAATAGAAGCAGCACCAATGGAATATGGCAGCAGTGAGGATTTTTCTAAAATTAACAGGAGTACATCGATAAATATTAACCATTTTTGAAAGGGCGAAAAATGAAACACTTTTGGGGATTTATCTTCGTTGTTTTGTTTCAATTGCTTTTGGGCCACGACAATTCCGTCTCAACGGAGATAGACTACCAGGGACCTGTGCAAAGCCAGCCGATGGTCAGCCTTCAAGAGACATCCGGCCGGAAAGTGTTAGCACATAGTTTGTCGTGTGTCGAAAAAGCGGGTGAATGGTTGCGAGGCCAACAAAATAAAGGGACCGGTCTACTCCGTAGCTACGATATGCCAGGCGACTGCATGGCCTGGACATATGATCAGGGGGCGGGCATAATAGCACTCCTTGCTTCCGGCGACCCGAACACAGCAAGACAATGCGCTGATGGTATGATAGCAATCCGGCGCGGCACAGATCAAGATCCGAATCACGTTTGGGTTGACGGTTACGACTCGGTCAGTGGTGAGGAGGTTGCAAAGTCTATCGCGGTCGGTCCCAATGCTTGGATGGGTTTGGCTTTGTTAAAGCTACACGAAGTCTGTGGGGATAACGAGTATCTGTCTGCTGCCCAGGACGTGGCCAATTTCATTCTCGAAATGCAAGTACAAGAAGGAAGTGCTGCCGGTTCGATCCCGGGGGGATATGACGCAAATGGCGCCCCTTTTAACTGGACGAGTACCGAACATAACGCTGATGCTATCGCGTTTCTACTTGGATTGGCTAAAGCCACAAACGTAGCAGATTATCGGCTCGCGGCGATCAAGATCGCCGAGTGGTTGGACCGAGAAATGTGGGATCCTAACCTTAGTTGCCATAATGTCGGATACAGAGACAATAACACATTCGCCGTCAGTGACTTTCCCGAACTTCTCGACAGCCAGACCTGGACGTTGCTGGCTTTACAAGTCTTGGCCAATTGCGATGGCAATGATCCTAATATAGCGGATTTGATACATAACGGACTGCCGTGGATTGATCAGTATTTGTGTGAAGTGAACCACGAGGACTGTAATCTCGTTGGATTCGCCAAGGTAACGTTAGGAGAACGTGCAACCGACAGCTTTTGGGCAGAGGGCACAGCNNCCCTGCGTTATCTCCAGGATCCAAATGGTTCGATTCCGTATTCGGTCGGGATTAGCTGCACGGAGGTGAATCAGCATTTCGATCCTTGTGACATCATACTGGCCCATTTCGAGGCCCACCCTCACTGCCTTTACGGCCAGCTTGGAGTCTACGGAGACGGCGAACCTTGCTGGCCCAATATCGTAAAAGCCGAGTTTAACGAGCCATATAGCTGGTACTACGAACCGGACAAACCAGGTTATGACGGCAATAATGTTCATAGCTGCTGGCAGTCATTCCGATTAGTCAATGCCACTGACATGTGTGTATCACAAGATAAAGGCTGGGCCAGCCTTGGATTAGACCTTGGTCCGATGGTGGACAGCAATCAGGTCACAGCCAGGGATGTAAGCGCATACGAGAAGTTTGTCTTTTGGGCAAGGACGGATGAACCGCTTGGTGCAAATATAAAAGTACTATTCCGAGATGCTAACAGTTCGGATTATGATCCCGATGTCAATGTTCCTCCGAATCCGCCAACTCTGGGAACTGCATGGAACAAGCATGCCGTTGAGTTGGACGGGATTAGCACAGAGGTGGACCTTAGTAAACTCGTGCATGTAGGTCTGGAGTTCGGTGGGGTTGTAGAGAATAGTCCCGGTACAATCATTTATGTTGACGATATGGGATTTACAGGCAGCGATACGATGACAGCCCTTTCCAACGGCGCTGAGATGCCGGCGGTATTTCCACAACATTGGCCATACGGCAGTGTGGCAGCGACTTCATGGTTCATCTTTGCTGAGCTTAAGATGAATCCTTTTGCAGTAAATTGTGAGGTTCCTCTCAACAACGATGCCGTTTTCTTCGAGACATTTGACCCACAGGTTCATCCGTTTTGTGTTAGGAAGCATTGGCAGTCCGGGGCACCTGATCCGAATATCCAGCCTGGCGATGCAGACTCCGAGGGCAAATTTCTTAGGCTGCTGTATGACGACACCGGCCGAACCCACTTCGTTTCAGCCGCCTTCGGTCTGACGGCACCCGGCGCGTTTCCGCAGATTGTGGTGGAGTTTGATTTCAGACTCCGTGGCCCTGATGACCAAAACGATGCCGACGGTTTTGGAGTCGTGCTCTTGCCAACATCTCTAAACCATACGAGCGGCTGTTCGACATACAGTGACCACATGTTTTTCGCTGAAAGACCCGCCCTGCCTCGAACATTTGCTGTCGGTTTTGACGTGAACGACCCGTACGATCGTGTTGACAAAGCGAAAGACAAGATATGGGTCTCCTGGGACGATAAATATTACCCCGACGACAAGCCAATTATACTCAATGTCAATCTCGATAGCGGCGTCTTTCATCGTGCCAGCATTGAACTATGCCCGGCTGAGGCAAACAGCGCGCTCCTGACGATTACGTTGACACCGGACGTTTACGATCCCAACCACGGCGACCATCTGACCATCGTCCGTGACTTGAAGATAGGTGATTCCAATCATCCATACGAACCATACGAAAATCGTGTCGAATTCGTGGGCCGAAATGGTGGCCTGGATATGAATGCTGACATAGACAACATACGCGTGTTATACAGAAATGAATGCTTGAAGTGCTCTGCTCCCGAGTACGCGGACTGGGTCGCGTGGTGCAAGCCCAAGTGCTGGTGCTATCGGAGGCAGTGCCGCGGTGATGCAGACGGCATCAAGACAGGTCCATTCTGGGTCGCTATTCCTGACCTGAATCTCTTCAGACCTTGCTTCAACGTAATCGATGCACTGTTGGTTCCAGAATGTATTTGTGCCGACTTCGACCATGTTAAGACCGGTCCGTTCCGTGTTGCGATTCCTGACCTGAATACTTTCAGGCAGTACTTCAATAAAACAGAGACATTTGTACCGGAGTGTCCCAGCGGGAATTACAACTTCTGGGAAACTCCATAGCTTATCAGGGATTAGGTTAGTTGAACCTCAGCGGAAAAATATATATTAAATTAATATAAGACCACCCTTTTGAGCCGTCCCGTACCCGGCCTATGCCAGTTCACAGAATCTTCCAATGTAATCCTCAGATGAACATTACGCTCGTATAATGCCTCTCCCGTTTTGAATTGTGTCATATAAATTTTTTTTAACAAACGGGCTTGAGATATATAAAACGTCATTTTCTCCTTGACTATCAGATGTCACTATATATCATTTTACCCATTAAATAAGGAGTTAGGGTGACATATGCGACAATATAATGCGGTTTTCATTAAAATACACGAGATGGTATCGGTGCGCAGAGTGAACACCGGGAAATATTCAACTTTTGAAAGGGTAGAATGATGAAATGCAGAAAGATGTTAGCAACTTTGGTTGTCTTGCTGGTGTTTTATGTAGTGGGCATCAGCAAGGGGCAGCGCAAGATGTACTGGACGGATGCCACAGCCAACAAGAACCAACGGGCCAATCTGGACGGCTCAGCGGTGGAGGACCTGGTTTCCAGCTCGATTCCCACCGGTATAGCGATCGATATAGCCGGAGGCAAGATGTACTGGACGGCCATGGGAACCGACAAAATCTATCGTACAAACCTTGACGGCTCGGGCTCACAGACCCTCGTTGGCGGCTTGAGCACCCCCTATGACATATGTCTTGATATAGCCGCGGGCAAGATGTACTGGACGGACTGGGGGGCTGACAAGATCCAGCGTGCGAATCTTGACGGCTCAAATGTCCAGGACGTGATTACGGGCCTGAGCAATCCCCGCGGCATGGACCTTGATCTTGCCGGGGGCAAGATGTACTGGACAGATTCCGGGCCCTACAGGATCCGGCGTGCAAACCTGGATGGCTCGGGGATTGAGGACGTGGTTACGGGCTTGAGCACTCCGCATGATGTCGCCGTCGATATAGTCGGGGGCAAGATATATTGGGTGGACGCAGGGACAGCAGACAAAATCCAGCGTTCAAACCTTGACGGTTCGGGAGTCGAGGACCTTGTCACCGGTTTGGTTTACCCTTATGGCATAGCACTGGATATTGTGAATGGAAAAATGTACTGGGCGGACAATAGCATCGGTAAGATCCTATGTGCAAATCTGGATGGGTCTTCGGTCGAGGATGTTGTCACCGGCTTAAGCAGCCCCCGGCTGATAGTTGTTTTGCCGCCAACTCTTACCTACCAGGGCCGGCTTCTGAACGACAGCAGCGTCGCGGATGGACTTTATGACCTGCGGTTTTCGGCCTACAACGAAGAAGGCGATTCAAACCCACTGACAGTTACAGGCGCGCAGGACGTTGATGTAATCGACGGCTATTTCACAGTCCGGCTCGGCCTTGACGGCGTTGAGTTTAACGGTGACGGCGCTCACTGGCTGGAAATTGCGGTCAGGGAAGCCAACAGCACCGATACCGGTGACTATGTAACGCTAAGCCCGCGACAGCAATTAACCCCGACTCCGTATGCGGTTTATGCTGAAAATGCCGGCGTTGACAGCGACTGGATGGTTTCGGGAAATAATATGTATTCATTTCCATCGGGAAGGGTGGGCATCGGAACAATGAGTCCATCTTCCAAACTTCATATAGAGGATGACACTACCGACGATGTACAAATAACGATACATAATAAAGATAATTCCGGCTCCGAGCGTCTGTTTTTTGGCACGAGCACCGCAAGTGATGCAGGAATACTTGTATACGGTTCGACCCATGCCTCTACTCCCGGTAAATGGAGATTTCTTAATAATAAAACATCCGGTCATTTCGACTGGCTCACGGGTGCCTCAGTAAAAATGACGCTTAACAACAGCGGCTATCTCGGCATCGGGACGATGAGTCCGACACAAAAGTTGGACGTTTCCGGCAGCATCACCGCCTCAAGGTACTACGACCGAAATAATACCAGCTACTATTTAGATCCGTCCAGTACCAGCTCTTCGGCAAAGTTCGCCGGTAATGTCGGCATCGGGACAACGAGCCCATCTTCCAAACTTCATGTAGAGGATGATACAACAGGTAGTGTACAAGTAACAATACATAACAAAGATAATTCCGGCATTGAGCGTCTTTTTTTTGGGACGAGCACTTCAAGCGATGCGGGAATTCTTGTATACGGTTCGACCAGCGCCACTCACCGGGGTAAGTGGCGATTTCTTAATAACAAAACTTCGGGCCACTTTGATTGGCTCACGGGCGCTTCAGTAAGAATGACACTTACAAATAACGGCAAACTCGGCATCGGGACTATGAATCCTGTGGGTGGGCTGCATCTGGAAGGTTTCGGTTTTCCAGACTCGTTTATGTACCTGGAGAGCGATTCAGGTCAAGACACCGGGTTTCGTTTATACGAAGGCAGCACTGTTAAATGGCACCTTTTCAATGAATCAGCCGCGGGCGGTTTGAGCCTGCGTAACAACGCCTATTCCAGTGTTTTGTTTGCCCAACAAAGCACCGGCAATGTTGGTATCGGGACGACGGCTCCGGCACGAAAACTGACTGTCCGAGGCGGGAATATTCTGATCGAGAGCTCCGACGGCACAGACATTCTGGAACTGGGAGAAGGACTTGACTATGCGGAAGGTTTTGACGTCTCCGAGTCCACAAAGATTGATGCAGGTACGGTGCTCATCATTGACGCTGACAATCCGGGCAAACTTGCAATAAGTGTTAAGGCTTACGATAGCAAGGTTGCCGGTATTGTTGCCGGGGCCAAAGGAATCGGCTCTGGTGTACGTCTGGGAGCAGGCGGGTTCGATTACGATGTTGCCTTAGCAGGCCGGGTCTATTGCAATGTCGATGCCACAGAAGCGGGTGTGGAACCGGGTGATTTGCTGACCACGTCCGCCACTCCCGGCTATGCCATGAAATCCACAGATTATGCTCGTGCGCAAGGCACCATCTTAGGCAAGGCAATGGAAAGCCTGGAAAAAGGTCAAAAAGGACAAATATTGGTGCTTGTAACCCTGCAATAAAAAGGAGGTAATGAACATGGAAAAATTAAGAAATACAATTCTGATTGCCTCGCTCGTACTTGTAGGACTGACAATACCCGTCCGTGCCGAGATGGTGACTATGGACGAGGCGCTGACCGCGGCAAGGAACTGGATCACTCTTATCATACAGAAAAAGGGAAACTGGGGCGGTTCCGAAACCGCAGAGGTAGAAGGAATCCAGGAATTCAAACGTGGCCGGCGGGTGATTGGTTATTTCTGTCGGGTGAAGCCGAAGGGCCACATTATAATCTCCCTTCGCAAAGAACTGGCTCCTATTAAAACATATTCTTCGACCTCCGATCTGGCTCCGGAATGTGAAGAAGGCATTGCTGACCTGGTAAAAGGTAAGATGGAGCGAATCCTCGATGAGATAGAAAGACAGGTTGGTCCGATTACGTCAGCCCGAACCGAAGAGGTAAGCAGAATTCTTGAGATCGACTACCGGCCGGTCTGGGCTGAATTGAGCGGCAATATCAAAAGCTTCAAAGAAGGGCTCGAATCTGAGACGATAGAAACGGATTACCAGGAAGGTCAAGTATTGCTTTCTTCGCCATGGCATCAAGGGCCACCTTATAATAATGATTGCCCCAATGAGGGTTGTAGCTGGCCCGATTTTGGGTTTTATAATCAGAATGCGGTAGTTGGTTGTGGAGCTACGGCTAGCTCTCAGATTATGCATTACTGGTGCTGGCCACCATACGGGGTAGAAAGCCCCTACAATGACACCTATGACTGGCTTAACATGCCCAACAGGCTTACGACGTCCTCACCTATGGCACAAGTCAACGCGGTAGCTGAGTTGTGCCACGAAGTAGGGGTGGCGCAGGATATGCATTATGACTGTGATGGGTCATCGACCCAATGGTATGAAGTGGATGATGCGTTCGAAGATCATTTCCGCTACTCAACCAACTGTGATTGGAAAGATAGAGACAATTACGATGCCGGGGATTGGTTCAATCGCATGAAAGCCCAACTCAACGCAAATCGGCCGGTGCAATACCGTGTCGAAGGCCACTCCATTGTGGGTGACGGGTGGCAGGAAATCGGCAGCCCGGTCGTCCGGCAATACCATATGAATTATGGTTGGGGCCGGATATGTGGTGACCCAAACGGCTGCAATACCTGGTATACTCTGGATGCGTTGCATTTAGGTGATTACCTCAAGGAAAAGATGCTCGAAAGTATCTTTCCGGCCCAAGCCCTGGGGACTTCATTATCGGGTACATACTCAAGACAGTCATTTCCATACCGCTATTTTGACCGGTATGCTACGGGCAGCAGTGCCACGTTTGAGGCCGGTCAGTACCTTCAGTTTCTTCCACTTATTACGGCGAAGTGCACAAGTACTACGGGCGACTATATCCGGTTTGTGGGGTCAAGTTCCCTCAATACCCGGCTTTTCTCGATCAGGGGTACTTCAGGAACAGCTACAGTAGGAGGTATCCGGATCTACAATGGTGGAATCAGGTTGTACCAGAACGGCTGTTTCAAATTTCACGAATGAGGAACTTCTTATGGATAAGTAAAACGCGATTTGAAAAGAAAATCGGGAGATAATGATGATGAAGAGAAATCGATAGCAGGAGTGCATCGATCGGCTGTATAGATAATGTTGTTGATGGTATTGGCAGGATCAAGCGCCGAAGGCTAATATAAATTAAGATGGTATACAATTGATTGCGGTGGCGTGCGAAATAGTAATGGCCCATATACAAGGACCGACACTATTGGTCAACCAGATGCGGCCTAATTGTCCAACAACCCTACAAGCGTTTCAACCGCCTTGGATAGACTTTGATTTTTTCTTGACCTCAGTATAGGTCGTGCTACTGACGAACTATAGCATTTAATCTCCCTGGGGCCATTAGAAAGTGGAAGTGGTGGTTTTTTTCGGTCTATATTCGGCTATAATCTCAGTATTCAAATAGAATGAGCGATACTGTGAGTCCATCTAACCTTGATTAAAGGCTCAAACCGGATACTACAACTTCAAACACCATCGTATCACCAACAACACCCTGGACGCTGCAGGTGTACTTTCTGCGCTTGAATTTCGTGACGTGGCCGAGCAGATATAATCTTGTTCCCGGTTCAACTATAGAACGGAACTTAGCCTCTTCTATACCGGCAAAGCCGATAAAATCCTCCATTTGATAAATATGTTTTACGATAAAACTGGAAAGCTGAGCTGCCGCCTCAACCATTATCACAGCCGGCATCAATGGCCGCCCCGGAATGTGACCGCGAATCCAGAATTCATCCTCTGTTACATCCTTATAGCCCAAAACCATCAGTTTTTCCTTATCGTACCATAGGATGCCGTCAAGCTGCTGCATCTCGAATCGTTGAGGATTTAGCTTGCCAATCGCTTCCCTGTCAAAGATTGGGTCCTTTGTCAGGTCGATTTGCGATAAATCAAATAATAATGGGGGTGGCATCTACAGCCCTCAAAAGAGAAAAACTCTGCGCAATTATAATATGTTTCCGCTTGCACAGCAGTATAAAAGCCTGTCCTGCGCAGATAGCGGCATCACGCATAACGAAAACAGCGTTTACAAATACTGTGATAACTTATTGTGTTGATCTGATCTCAAGGATGCGATTGCGAACAACCTGAGCAGCCTGCTTTACTTTCTGCATCTGCTTGCGAACTCGCGTCCCTGCTGCCTTATTTCCACCCTCGGCTTTGTTGATGTCAGCTTCGATTTCTGCGATCAATACTTTCAGATCTTCATATTCTTGCATCAAAGTTATCCTCCACTTTGCGCGTTAATATTGCTAATACTGGCTTAGAATTGCACAAAAGTTAACTGCCATCAATGGCTTTGTCAAAGAAAAATGCTATTTTTGCAAAAAAAACGACACTTTTTATTTCTGCCAAAAAGGGAAAAAGCTCAACTCCATAAGAGTACTATTGACTTATCCTCTTGTCATATAAACACTTGCGCGAAATAATCAGGTTTTCTTTCCACAGTCACTTCGTGTCGTCTCGACTATCTCTTTTTTGTCTTTAAACCAACATTTTTTTGGTTAATTCTGCGATTCTACGGCCTCTTCGCTCACACTGCTGCCTGACCCTGTCATCGGGTTTACCAATAGAAACCGGCCCATAGTGGTCGCCCTTAGGGTCACCCTGGACGACCATACCTGCAATC
>JABAHS010152129.1_pt1 | contig 13145 bp, 16 predicted proteins | sample 7062111 | NCBI WGS metagenome assembly JABAHS01 (sample SAMN14534600, study PRJNA622989) | marine sediment metagenome | biome: marine biome [ENVO:00000428]; feature: marine pelagic biome [ENVO:01000023]; material: deep marine sediment [ENVO:00002113]; isolation source: pool of 4 deep marine... | reverse complement strand
CTAAGGACATGGGACAGCCGGAGCCAAGTTCATGAACCAGTTGATCGAAACTTTAGACAAGCATTCAGCGAATTAAATCGTCTCAAGGACAAATTGGCAATCTCAGATGCAGTAATAGAAAAGGCTGCATATATTTATCGAAAAGCACTTGACAAAGGTCTTGTACGGGGCCGTTCTATTTCTGCATTGATGGCTTCTGCACTCTATGCAGCATGCAGAGATACTGAAACACCTAGAAACCTCAAGGATGTAGAACAAGCAGCTAATATCAAGAGAAAAGATATTGCAAGATGTTATCGCCTATTGGTAAAAGAATTGGATCTAAAGATGCCAGTAACTGACTCTATTCAGTGTATTGCAAGAATCGCAAGTAGAATAGGTATCGCAGAAAAAACAAAGAGATATGCCATCAAGGTGCTTAAAAATGCGCAAGAAAACGAGGTATCTGCTGGAAAAGATCCTATGGGACTAGCAGCAGCTGCTTTGTACTTGTCTTGCGTTAAAAACGGTGAAGATAAAACTCAAAGGGATATAGCAGAAGCTGCAAATGTTACTGAAGTCACCATCAGAAACCGATACAAAGGACTCAAAGATTCCTTGGATCTCTAGGATCTATTATTTTTATTACAAAAAAAAAGAAGTTTTGAATCTAAGCTATTATTGATTTTAGGTCCTGGCAGTTTGTTGGTTTAATACAATTCTCACAAAAAAGCCAGCTTAGACCTTGTATGTCCTCCCAGCTTAGATTTGTATCTTCTAGGATTGATTCTTTTCTACATGAAGGACAAAGTCCATTTTTTTCTACCATATTTTTGATCAAGTGAATTTGATTAATAAAACAGACGTAGGACTGATAAATTATCTATCAATCTTTTGGTTTTTGTACAAATCCCCCTTCCATACTCTCGGGTGGTGGTATCTTCTTGCTTTTGCCTAAACCAATAGTTGTAATTATTACAGACGCAAGTATGATAAAGAAAGTGATTTGTGGATAAGCTTCTGCATTTGGCAATCCAAGGGTAATGGGAAAAGTGGCCAAAACTGCAGCTGCAAGACCTCTTGGAATCATAGAATATGTTACGTTACGATCTAGAAGGGAGAATCTTTTTGTCAGAGTAATCCTCCCTACCACATGTCTGCCAATGTAGATTGCAACCGTAGCTAATATTCCAAATATTGCATATTCTATCTGACCAAAACTTGCCATCAATCCCACAAAAACGAAGAAAAAAGAACGCACCAAAAATGTAAGCTGGTTATGTGTTGGATCATCTGATTCTATCATTGGGAGCTTGAATCTCAGAAATCTTGAGAGGTGATGTTTATTTCCAAGCATCAAACCAAATACTAGTGCCGTTAACGCACCTGATTCTCCAAATGTATTTGCCATAAAATACAAAACAAACAGAATACCCAATGTAAGCATATAGCCATGCTGGGCATTGCCAAGTTTCGTAGTAACATACATCCAAGGAATTCCAACTCCTAGGCCAAGGATCAAGCCAACCATTACGGCTCGGCCCAGGGTATTAATTAGCAGATCCAAGCTGAACTGTCCCATGAGAATGGATTCAAACAGAATAAAGGCAATTATTGTAGAAAGGATATCTGTCATGGCAGACTCGAAACTAAGCATAGACTTTGTCTCCTCTGAGACTCCTCTAACCCTTCTTACAAGACCAAAAACAACTACCGAACTACTTCCACCTACTATGGCACCTAAGAGTATGCTTTCAAGCCATAACCAACCCAAGGCAAAATGAGCTGCCAACGTTACAATAGTAACTGACAGCAAAAATCCCAACACAGCTAATGTTAAAGCAAAATGAGCGGTTTGGGCAATTTGTTTAAAGTCTAAATTCAGACCGCCATCAAACATGATTATGATCAAAGCCAAAGCTGCAAAATAGGGGACTATTTGTGATACTGCTTCAGGCTGGATTATTCCTAAGACAGGTCCTATGATCACACCTAAGACCATTAGAAAGGCAATATCTGGTATGCCTGTTCTCTTAAAGAATGCCTCTCCAGCAACACCTAAAAATACTGTGACTCCTGCAGCCAGGAGGACAACGTGAGCTTCTGCAATAGGTCCTTCCCCCAACGAAATTTCTTCTAGAGTTCTTTGAAGTTCTAAAAGACCGTCTAAAAGAAAATCAATTTCAAAGCCGTTACTTGAGGAAGCTTCGCTTCCATTTATTATCTGTCGTATAGTATCTATTAATCCTAATAATATGGTATTCACTATCAACCATTTTGACACGATTTACATAAAAGGCAAATCAGTCAATCTACCTTGATTGATCATGTAAATCTAAAAGATTGAAATTGACTAGACTAAAATTTTTGGTATGGATTTGGTAATTTCAGACATTCATGCTGACATTGCTGCTTTAGAAAAAATACTAGAGGTAACCACTTCAAAAGATTTTGGAGAAAAATTTGGTTCGTTTGACAGAATTATCAACCTTGGCGACGTTTTGGAAAGAGGAACCAATCCCAAACAGGTTTTACAAAAACTCAAAGAGCTATCAAAAAATTATGATATCAAGTCCGTGATGGGAAATCATGATGAAGCGTTTCTATATGGAAAAATGGTTAGTGGCAGCAGTCTTGAGAGCTTGGATGCACATGCAAAACTTGGAGAAGAGGAACTTTCCTTCTTCCCAAAAAATAAGGATGGTTCATTTGGTTCGCAGGAATTTATTGACAAAAAAAATAGGTTGTTTTGCGTTCATGGAGGTCCACTTGATCCCAGCAAGCTAATACCTAACGGAGCTGGAGAAGAGGCATGGCTTTATCAAAAAAGTTGGCAAAGGTTATCAGAAGAAGATTTTGAATTCTTTAGTTATGCGGGATATCATTATAAGATCACAAATGCCTTCGAAGAAGGCAAAAAAAGGCTTGGAAATTTCATAATTTTATGTGGGCACCAACATCAAGAAGCTGCCTTGATGCAGGATGCCAGAATAAATGAAATTCTTTCTTTGACAAGAACGAAAAAGGAAAAAATTTCAGATTATGTAGTTGGGAAAAGAGAGATTCCAATAGATTATTCCAAAAATTATTTTATCAGACTGGGTTTGGGAGGGCCAGAAGGCTACTATGGAACTGGCGTATCAAGACCTCATTTTGCTTTAATATCTGAAAATAAAGTCATGCTATTTGATATTGTATGAAGCATATACAATAAAAATACCAAATATTAGTTTAAAGTAATGAGTGCAACAGAAATCCTGAGATCTGATCATAAACATATCAAACGATTGGACACTATAATCACAAAATGTTATAGATGTCTTTATGATAATAAAGAAATCCCTGTATCTGATCTGGAAAGAATCAATATTATTGTAGCTGATTTTTTAGACTCGATTCATTATTCAAGAGAAGAAAACTCCTATTTTCCCTGTGTGGCAAGCTACGATAGACTACAAAAAGAGATCCGAAAATTAATGATAGAACATGAATTTTCTAGACGAATAGCTAGAAGCATATCAAAACATTTGGAGAGATGGAAAAAAGGAAAAGACTCACAAGAACCACTGGCAAGGTTTTTGCGAACATACTCGATTTATCTTAAAGATCATATGAAAAAAGAAGAAGAATTTTTTGACAAGGCAGAACAAGAAGTGCTCTCTAAGGAAGAAGAAAAAGAAATGTATGAGCAGTTTACTTCAGTCTTGGCTGTTAGTAAAAAAACTAGTGAGCTGATAAAAGAGATCGATTATCTAGAACAACAAAACTGGTTTAGAAATTAGCAAAGTCTTTAATATGTACGATAATTTGTTTGGTTGAAAAAATGGCATTTGTACTGTGGATGACAGGTCTTCCATGTTCGGGGAAAACAACTATTCTTAGGAAACTGCAGCAAGATATTCCTAATCTGGCAATGTTAGATGGAGATGAACTTCGAGAATGGCTTTCCCCCAAGGACTTTTCAAAAGAGGGAAGAGATGAACACAACAGAAAAGTGGCCCACTTGGCAAAATTATTACTAAAGCACAAAGTTCCTGTGGGTGTATCACTAGTAAGTCCCTATATTGAAAATCGTGAAACGGCTAGGGAAATAATAGATTCAGGAGAAAAGTTCTCCGAGGTTTTTGTCCAATGCTCTGTTGAAAAATGCGAAGAAAGAGATGTGAAAGGAATGTATAAAAAAGCTCGTGCAGGAGAAATCAAAAACTTTACAGGCATTAGCGATCCTTATGAAAAACCAACCAAACCCGACCTTGTAGTGGATACTGAGAATGAGACTATAGAGGATAGTGCTCAAAGAATCTTACAATATCTAAGATCAAAAAACCTTCTTTAATTTTCTATATTCTTTAATAATACTGTCATGGATTAATCCATTTGTGACAAGAATGCCGTTTTGATGGTTTACCTCTTTGCTGTTATATCTAAGATCATTTCCTAGCATATCTGTCATTTTTCCTCCAGCTTCAGTAACAATACAATATGAAGCACAAGAATCCCACTCTTTCATTTTGTTTGTTGTAGTTATGTATGCATCAGCCTCACCTGAACTTACTTTACAAACCTTTAACGAACTGCCTATGCTGGTAAAATTGGTTATGCCAAGCTTCTTGATAAGTAATTTTTCGTTTTCAGAAAGATGGTGTCTGCTTCCTACCACTTTGCATTGTGAAATCTCAATAGTATTTGAAACAAAAATCTTCCTCCATTCGTTATTATAATATCTGAATGCACCTTGACCTTTTTGTGCAACATACAACGTTTTTTCAGTTGGCCAATAAATTACTCCAACGATGGGTTTTGACTTATTTACCAAAGAAATCATTACAGTGAATTCACCAGTCTTATTCACAAAATCAGTTGTTCCATCCAACGGGTCTACTATCCAAACAGTGTCTTCATCTAATCTATGTAAATCATCCTTTTCTTCTTCAGAAAGTATAATGTGTCCTGACTTTTTTAGTGTCTGACTAATGATCTTGTTACTTCTAATATCTGCTTCAGTAATTGGAGAATTGTCTTTTTTTGTTTGAGTTGTAAATGTATTAGAATATACATCTAATATTTCATTTCCAGCTTTTTGAGCGGCCAATATCCCAAAGCTTAACTCTTCTATTGGTTCCTTTATTGGTAACTTGTCTAATTCTAACATATTATGTGGTTAACTCTGGCTTTAAACTCCAAACTATTGACAAGACAATAAATGGAACAGACATTATTCCTACAATTCCCAAGATATTATAGAACTGATTTTCTGGAATGTCTGGGTTATTTATCACCCATGGCAAAGGAAGAGTAATAACAAACCATATGGCTGCAAGTAGAATGTATAATTTTATCTTACCTTTCTTTTCCAACAGATAGAATCAACAACTTTGGGTATTAAATCCATACGTGTATGGAATAGCATTATGAATTTAATAGTCCTTGAATGAAACTGAGGGTCCAAAACTCTATGTTTTTGTACTATTAACAACATTATAGAACATTGGGACTTTTTGGAAAATCTACTAGTTTGACCAAATGTAAGGAATGCGGCACAAAGTTTCCTAATAGTTCAAGACTTGAACGACATTTTGAAAAAGCCCACAAGAAGGTCAAAGAAAAGTGCCGGATTTGTGGAACCGAATTTCATTCATCTGAGGAACTTCGAAAACACAAGAAAAAGTGCAAATAACTTTATGTTTTTGGCAAAATATCAATGTAGAAATTTTTCATAAAACAATGGATCAATTTGTAAATTTTCATGTTAAATCTTAAATACTAAAATTAAGTATAATTATTAATGCCGAAGGATGTAAGTCCTATCGACTAAATTAGCGTGACCCCGCAGAACAAAAAAGGGGTTCAGGCGCAAAGACGACCTGACATAGAGAGGTAATCTCTCAAGGTTCTGCGAAATTTGAGGGGTCACGCCACTCTTATTCTATTGATTTGATATCAACTGAAACAGGACCCTTAGTTTCACTATTAGGATCAATTTTTATTTCTAAATCTTGATCATTTAAAATCTCAAAATTTTTCTTACCAATGTAATCCCACGTATAGTATTCAGAAGAACCTGCATTGTGGCGTGTTCCATTCAAAACAAAATCTTCGGAAAACTCAAAAGACTCTCCCAAAAGTTGGATTGAAAGTATTTTGGGACTGTCTCCGTTTGGAACAAAATCAAACGCATAATTACCAGAGCTTATCATGAACTCATCATAATATACTCCATCGTCATATAGCGTGGGGTCTGCCAGTGTAACATGAAAGATCTCACTATCATCATTATCAGTTCTTGAGAATGAAATAGTTACTAGCACGATAACAACTACAGATATTCCGACTATTGCAGCTCTTTTCATTTTGTACCTAGATCTCTTTAAAATAAAATCATAACGATTTCAAGGGACTCTACCACAAATTAGCTATTATATGATTCATTATCCCAGATTTAGATAAAATTATATCAGAATCTAGCCATTGTTAAGAGAATCTTTTAGTCCTTTGTACCTATTCCGAATAGTTACTTCTGTTACCCCCGCAGCAACTGCAATATCTTTTTGCGTTTTATTCTCTCCATTCATAACACAAGCCAAGTACAAAGCAGCAGCTGCTAATCCCATTGGATCTTTTCCAGCAGAGATCTCTATTTTTGCAGCTTGGTCTAGAAATTCTATAGCTTTTCTCTTTGTCTTTTCTGACAACCCAGCAATGCTTGCAATTCTTGATACGCCTTTTACGGGATCAACCACAGGCATCTTTAGATCTAATTCTCTAAGCAACAACCGATAACATCTTGCAACATCTTTTCTTTTTATATTAATTCCATTAGCAACATCAGTAAGGGTTCTAGGAGTTTCGGTGTTTCTACAAGCTGCATAAAGTGCAGCAGCTATAAGACCAGGTATTGAACGGCCGCGTACAAGACCCTTGTCAAGTGATTTTCGATAAATATATGCAGTTTTTTCGATTACAGCGTCGGATAAAGCAAGTTTAGCCTTTAGTCTATCAAGTTCACTGAAGGCTTGTCTAAAGTTTCGATCAACTGGTTCATGAACTTGGCTCCGGCTGTCCCATGTCCTTAGTCTTTCAATGGTACTTTTCATTGAAGCTGTAAGAGGTCTTCCAGAAGCGTCCTTGTTTATTGGATTAATTATTGTCGCTAGCCCCATATCATGCATGGTCAATGATGTAGGAGCTCCAGCCCTAGCTCTGTCTCCATGCTCATCTTGGGTAAAGGATCTCCATTCAGGACCTGATTCTTGAATTTTTTCAGTTATTACATAGCCACATTTGGAGCAAAACATTTCTCCTGATTCGTTGTCAGTTACGAGTTTTCCTCTAGCACAGCGTGGACATAATTCTTTTGGGTTGGTGCTTTGCCTTACCATATCACAATATCGTAGTTATTAGTTTCAATGGTATTTATGAATCAACAACATTTTCCCATGTTCTGGTAAACAAAATAAGGCACTTTTTGAGCAGATCTTGAGGTAGAAACCTCTTAAACATTCTTTTTTAATAGCTTCACGGCTGGGCCAAGGTTTTTTTTATTTGATCTACATATTTAGTACTAAATATCATAAACATCTTGATTTTATCCTGAGGCAGGGCCATAGCGCCAGGCCTACTATTTATCTCTCTTTGAACTTCCTCTTGGTATTTCAGTATAGATTCTAGATCTTCTTTTGATTTATTTGGTAATTGCCTAGCCAGTTTCTCAAACTCGGCTGACAATCTATTCCGTATGTGTGGTTCAGCTGGCGGATCTCCGCCAATTATTTCTCTTGCCCTTATGGTTCCAAATACTTTTTTTTCTAGATCTATCAATAATTGATATACGTAGGCCATTGGAATTTAATTTGTTATGCCTATTCGATTCTGCGATAAATCACCTTAAATTCTTGGGCAAGAGTGTATGCAATATTTTGAAGATGAGTAAATTCCGTTACAGTTTTCTTGCCTCTAGCAAGTTGTCTCATAAGCGTCATACATTTGTGAATGTTTGCGTGACTGGTACGGTTATAATCATATCTGCCCATTTTGGAGCTTAATGTTTCAAATGCGGCATCAAAATCTAGGCAAAATTTCAATATTGATCTTTCCCATCCTTGCCAAGTCATAGGGATATTCATGGTATCAGCAAGTTCTCTGAATTCATTCTTTCTGTCTATTAGAAGCATGTCTAGTGCTTTTTCTGCTCTATAACTGTCGTAACCCTCCAAATTTAATAACAAACTCATTACACATAATACGGCTTTCTAGCAGATAAGGTATTCGTATACATTGCAATAGATTCTCAACATTGAGATGCGTGTTTTGTATTAAGTAGGGAATCTAACTGATAGTTTGTAGATTTGGCGGTGTACGGCTTGAAAACATGTAGTTGTAAAACCTGTATCAAGTGTTATTTTAATGCTGAATCAAACAAAAAGTTGTGTTTTGCTTGTAGTCATAATATTCATAAAACCTAGTAATCATGTTCACTAAAATCAGAACCAAGTGAGATTGAGGCAATAATAGTACTTTTAGTAGTCTGACATTTTAGGTTCTTGTCTGGTACAAACTGGTGGAATATTTCCTTCAATAACTGTTCAGTAAAAAAAGACCAGTTTATTCCTAGTTCGTGTTGTATTATAAAATGGTGTACGTCAGCTTCCTTTCTATGATCAGACTTCATTCCAGACGCTTTCATGTAATCTTCAAGAGTTTCAATGCATCTTTTGATGTCATATCCACCTTTCATAAACAAGACAGAGTCCTTTATCACGGGAACAAGAGTTTTTATTATTTCATCAATATCCTGTCCGCTCATTTCATCACCTAGTGAAGAAAGAATGTCTTTTGGAATGGGAATCATACCGATCTTTTCTCCAAACCGATCCCATTTGATATATTTTTCCAAAATTTGCTTAACCAATACGTTTTGTGAAATGTTCTTTTGCATTGATTCAGTCTCCAGTTCTTCTACCACGTATGCTGGAAGTCTGTACGTAATACTTCGAGTTTTTTCTTTTTTTGTTGGATGTGGTTGTCTTTTAGACAAATACGACTTCCCAGATCTTGAGCTTCAATATATGTAATTTGGTGTTACTGATTCATTCCCAAATGAACTTTGTCGATGTGTTTGATTATTGATGATTTGTCAGCAAATACATCAATACAGTATGGACAATTAATCTTGCCTGGAATTTCAAGTTCTGGAAGCTCTACTGCTTTATTACCTAGATTTCCAATTATCTTTTTTTGAGAAATCAGGCCGATAGTATGCGTTCTATCAGTAACTATCAGACGCCTAATGTTGTGTTTTTTCAACATGTCAATTGCCTCTAAGACAGTAGCTGTCTTTGGTATCTTGATTAATGGTTTTTTTCCTATCTCTTTGATAGATACTTTTTTGGGATCTAATCCTTTTGCTACAACTTCAGAGAGCACATCTTTTTGTGTAACAATTCCTATAATTTCATCATTTTCAAAAATTAATAGACTATCAACGTTGGATTCAGTCATTGTTTTTACTGCATCGGTAACGCTTAGATCTGCTGATGCTGCAATAAGATTGGTCTCCACAAAGGTAGAAATTGGTTTTTCTAAAACATTAGACATCAAATATGCTAGAGAATGATTAGTATTTTTTAGTTGATATCAATAGTCTTTCTTTTCACGGCTGGCAATATGCTCGTCCATGTCCAGCTTAAATTCTTCTTCGTCAGAATATGCGGCTTCTGCATGTTCACTAATATCAAGTCCGTTATCTTCTACCTCTGGACTAACTCTAATTCCTATTAAGAACTTGATAACCTGCAAAATAACCCAAGTTCCACCAAATCCTAATGCTCCTGAGACTCCTACACCTATTGCTTGAATCAATAATTGTTCTGGATTGCCAAACAATAGTCCGTCAGGTCCAGCTGGATTTATCATGGAACTGGCAAAGATTCCAATGGATAGAGAGCCGATTATGCCTGCAACACCGTGAACAGAACTTACATCAAGTGCGTCATCAATTCTTAGTTTCTCTTTGAATATTACAACACCAGCATACGACGCAATACCAATTGCAATACCAATAACAAATGAATGCTCAACACTTACAAAACCAGAAGCTGGAGTGATGCCTGCAAGACCGGCTATTGCCCCATTTATGGCAGCTACTACACTGGGTTTGCCAGTACGCATCCAAGACAGACCTACCCATATCAAGGCTGAAACTGATGAAGACATGTGAGTTACAATTACAGTATTTCCTGCAACCCCCCCTGATGCTAAAGCGCTTCCTGCATTAAAGCCAAACCAACCAAGCCAAAGTAATGAGGAGCCCAGAACAGCGATTGGAATACTGTGAGGAATCATTATTGCTGGTCCATAATTCTTTCTACGTCCTAGAACTAGTGCAGCTGCTAAGGCACCCATTCCTACGCTAGTGTGAATAACCATTCCGCCAGCAAAGTCAACAAGACCTAGGTCTGCTAGCCAACCACCCCCCCATACCCAATGAACTAGTGGGTAATAGATCAGCATAGACCAAGCAGCAATGAATATGATAAAGGAACTAAACTTCATTCTCTCTGCAATCGTACCAGTAAGTAAGAGGGGAGTAATTGCAGCAAACATTAGCTGGAATTTCACAAACAATACTCCAGGTATGGTAGGAGCATATTGTTCAAGTGGAGCGTCCCATGGTACACCCTTTAAGAAAACCCAATCAAGATTCCCTACTATACCTAATCCTGTTGTATCCTCACCAAAAGACAGGCTAAATCCAAACACAAACCACATTACACTAAGTAAAGCAAGCCCAAAGAAAATTTGCATGAAAATAGAAACTGCGTTCTTTTTCCTTAAGAGACCTGATTCAAACAATCCCAATGCGGGGATCATAAGAAGCACCAAGCTTCCAGCTATGAGCATCCAAGCTGTATCACCAGTATCTATGGGCAACGTGATTTTTCAAATTATGAATCCTAATAATAATAACGAATTTTGATAATCAAATGATTATCACTTGATTATCAAAATATGAAAATATATTTGTGAAGAATTAATGAGATCTCAAATGCTAAAGGTCGAAGTAATACTCGGTAAAAATGACGTGATGGCAATAAGCGAAGCACTCAAAGAAGTTGGAGTGGGAGGGCTAACGGTATTCAAGCTAAGAGGCAGAGGGAAAAATCCCGGTCCTGAAATTCATGCTTCAAAAGGAACCGAGGTTTTTATTCCACAATTTAATGAAAAGTATGGTATTGAATTAATTATTCCAGAGAAAAAAGAAGATGAGATTATCAACGTAATTAAAGGTAAAGCAACGGTTGGAAAGATCTTTGTATCTCCAATCCTACGTGCTGTAGATGTAGGCAGTGGAGAAGAAGGAGAAGCCGTAATCTAATATTGTGAAAAACCTTTGCCATAAATTATTGTAGAGTGTTTTAATTGGTTTTCCACTGTTGGAAGGTAAGACAATATGCAATAATTTACAAAGTCACTAAAGGACCTAATTCGATAATCTGATTTAAGCTGTTCCCGATTTTCTTCATAGATTTTTTCAATTTTACGCAACGTGTGTTTTTGAAGAGGCACTAACCTACTTCTTCGACTAACTGTTCTCGTTGCGGTGTATTCTCCTTTTTCCAAGTCTTTTTGTCCTTCAAGAGTATCCATGTCTACTACTTCTTCCATTTCAGAGATGAAGATCTTACCAGGATTTGATGAAAGTCCCGAACGTTTTGATATCAAGTCAATTACAGTACGTGCGTCCTTGTCAGAGACTACCAACTCAATTTTAGAAAGAGGTATAGTTCGTAATCCATTAGAGCCTGCCTTAGAACCGGTTTGTTTATCAAAGATATTATTGTCTTCTAGGTTTCTTTTATCAATGATAGAATAGCCCATTTTATTCAAACCAGAAACAATTGAAGAGTAGTTTGCTCGTTTGATTACTGCCTCTATCTTTTTCATATTTTATGATCCCAAAATGACCTTATTTATACAATAGCTGATTTCTTATTGGCAAGTCTAAATTTTAAAACTAATCTTGATGTTTGTTGATTATTTTTTTTGCTTGTTCTTCTGATATTTGATCGAAGTTTTGGTAAAACTGGCCAACTGAAGAAAATTCTGAAGGAGCTTCAAGAGTTACTAGCTTAGATACCTGTGATTTTATAGTATCGTAGATTGAAGCGGGAAGAACAGGAACTGCTAGAATAATCTTATTTGGTCCTTGTTTTCTTAACCAAGAAAGGATTGCATATACTGTAGCCCCGGTTGCAATACCATCATCTACAACTATGACAGTTTTTTCTTTTAGATCATACGTAGATGAGCCACGGAATTCTTCCAATCTTCGTTTGACCTCTTCTTTTTTCTTTAATAACTCTTGAGAAAAATTTGGATGGCTTGAAAATTTATCCCAATGTTCTCCTTTGAACAATGTACCATCATGAATAATTGAGCCAATTGCAAATTCCGAGTACTCAGGAGGTGTTACTTTTTTCGAAATAACTACATCTAATTTGCACCCTAACTTGTCAGCTATTTGATCTGCAACAACAAGTCCACCTCGTGGAATAGCCAAGATTAAGCCGTCTTTAACATCACCTAGTTTATCTGCCAAAAGATTACCAGCTTGAGACCTATCTTTTATCAATTTCAAACCAAGAGATATTTTTTCATAAAAAAAGTTTGATAGTGTTTAACATAGAATAGTTAAAGATGATTGTGGGTAATTTTAGTCTGTGGTTACCAAGTGCAGAAAAACCACTTTGCAAAACCTTTTGGTTTATAGCTGGAACCATATGTAATTGCAATGCAAACATAGATTTTATTTTGTAATGTTGATTAAGGTGTCTAATGGATAGTAAACTATTAGTTCTAGTTTTAGTTGCTAGCCTCACTTCATTTATGGTACCATCAGCAGTTCAAGTGACCTACGCCCAGTACATGGGTAACGTTGGTCAACAAGGCGAAACCGGCGCAGGCACACTAGAAGAGACACTTGAACTTGCTCAAAGAAGAATCGAGGCCGCCGAAGCAAATCCGGCAAGTGGATCGGGTACACCATATCTTGATGCAAGTGGTGTAGTTGGCGCATCTGTAATTGCTGGGGCTGTTTTTGGTGGTATTGCCGCAGCATTCTTCGTCAGAGCAAGAAAAGGCAAGTATGCCGCAATGGGAAGAGGTTA
>JABAHS010080768.1_pt5 | contig 13147 bp, 10 predicted proteins | sample 7062111 | NCBI WGS metagenome assembly JABAHS01 (sample SAMN14534600, study PRJNA622989) | marine sediment metagenome | biome: marine biome [ENVO:00000428]; feature: marine pelagic biome [ENVO:01000023]; material: deep marine sediment [ENVO:00002113]; isolation source: pool of 4 deep marine... | reverse complement strand
TTCGTCAGAAACTGTGTTGGATCATTTCAGCGAAAGCTCACGGCTTCGGCTTGTCTTTCCATTCGCGATAGGTTGCAATGACATTTTCAAGAAACGACTTGCGTTCCGGTTGCCATCCAAGCTGCAAAGATCGACGCGCCACACATAGCTGATCCAGACATAACGCGTCAGCCAGTTTGCCCAGTTTCTTGCGTCCTTCGTCCAAAGGTATGTTGTTGATGGCACCGCCTGCTCCCGCCACCTCGCTGGCTGCCTCGGCGACATGCCTTGCCTTAACGGGATTGCCGTCGACGCCATGAAAGATACCGCCAGCTTCCTGTTCCACAATAAGTCGATAGAGGTTCGCCAGATCCTCAACATGCACCATCGACCAGTGATTTTCACCGTCGCCAAAAACAGTGACCGTGCCATCCTTTTTTGCAGATTCAAACATTTTAGGGATGAGTCCCCCTCGACCTCCGTACACCATGCCTGGTCGGATCACCGCAGTCGTGAGCCGCTCGTTTGCCGCTTCCAGCACCCTTTGCTCATGCTCAGGCCGCCAGGTCACGTTGGCACCCGGACGGTCGGTTGAACCATCTTCGGCAACGCGTTCCCCACCGGTGTCTCCCAACACGTGGCATCCCGAGGTATAGATGACCATTCGCGTTTGCGAATTCAATTTAGCACTGTCCAGAAACGTCTGTAACGCGGCTTCGTCCACGGTGACGGTTTCGGCCTGATGCTGATATGCCATATGAATCAACACGTCATTCTGCCCCAATGCCGAGCTGTAGGTATCCGGATCGTTCAAATCGCCAAGCAACGGCCTCGCTCCGGCCTGCTCGAGAACCCCCGCCTTCGATGGTGAACGCAACAGCCCCGTGATGTCGTGCCCGTATATGGCCAGGGTTTCTGTGACCACACTGCCGATGTACCCGCTTCCGCCGCTTACGAAAATACGCATCAAATCCTCCTAAACTTCCTGCTCAATTCACATCCACAAGTTTGATATCAAACTTCAGGTTTTCGCCGGCCAGTGGATGGTTTGCATCCAACGTGATCTTGTCTTCCGAAACATCAGCCACTCTTACCAGCAGTTTTTGATGATGCTTATGCGGAACCGTCAAAGTGCTCGCCGATTTTCGGAGCTATCTCTTCCGGAAACCGTGCTCTATCCACATCCACAACCAATTCGTCGCGGTTCCGACCAAACGCTTCCTTCGCTGGGATTTTGGTGGTTTTCGATTCACCGGGTTTCATTCCGTGAACGGCTTTTTCAAGCCCGGGGATAACCTGATCCCGACCAATCGTAAATTCCAGAGGTTCGCGATTTACCGTGCTATCAACACTTCTCCGTTTTCAAATTTGGCTGAATAGTGAACTTTGACTTTATCTCCAAATCTGGTCTTTCTCATTTATTCCTCCCTGGTTTTGTGGTTTTTCATATTCCAGCTCTCTCTATCAGATCGGTAACACTTGGTGCTTTTAAAGAATTAAGAAATTATTCTGCCGAATAATCATTTTGCCTTTTTACTCATTTCCCAAAACCAGCACGATCAAGATGTTTTTGAAGTCAAAATGATTAAAGTCAAAATCATTGAATACAACATCTTTTCAATTGTTTTGCCCAGAAATAGGTTTGCCTTCAGAAGAGGCCTACAATAAAAGAATCATTTTAACATCAATTATTTTGACTTTTGGTTGCGGCCTTGGCTGCGTTGTGAAAATCCGTGTGCATCCTTGGCTCTTGTCTTTCTTTTACCGCTTTGCTTCTAATTTGGCAAAACATTCAGCCAGCCATCTTGTTCTTTAACTCGACTTCCAACTTCCCCGCACATCTCGCCGAAGCGTTCGCCAATCCATGCTCTCGCCACCGTTCCCGCCTTGCGCGTCCGCGCGTATTCCAATTCGATTGGATGCGCTTTGACTTGCTCAACACCTTGCTCGTTCACCAGGACGTTAAACAAAAGTTGGCGGTCGTTGCGAAATTTCGGATCCACGGCATAATCGTCAACCAAATCACCTGTGGAATAGAGCACCACGCTTCCATCGATCCATTCCACACCTTGAAAATGGTGCGGACTGTGCCCCCACACGATGGTCGCTCCTGCCTCAACCAAAGCGTGTGCCAGACAACGATAGTTGCGCCCGATATGCCGCGCCCAATTGCTCTGCCAGTGAAAAGATACAATCACGTGATCCACCCCCGTTGCCAGGAGCGCGATTTCTTCCGCAAGCAGTTTTAATGTCTCCGATTTGAAAACATTCACGTAGTGAATGCCCGGTTGATGCTCGCCCGCGGCAAAATCTGCCTGGTGATCGCAATAAGCCACCAGCCCGATGCGCTGATCTCGCACCTCCAACACGGCAGGCTGACTTGCGGTTTCAAGGTTCATCCCGGCGCCAGAATGCGCCACGCCGTTTTCATTTAAAGTGCACAACGTCTCATCAAGCCCGGTATAATCTGCGTCCAAAGCATGGTTGTTTGCCAGCGACACGACGTCGACGCCCGCGTGTTTGAGCGTCTCCACTGCCAACGGATCGGCCCGAAAGTAAAAGGCCTTGGGCGGACCAGAATAAACCATGTCTTTTGCGGAAATGGCGCATTCCAAATTGACAAAGAACAGATCCCCTGATCGCGTGATCGATGTCAACCGATCGAGCGGATAGGCTGCACCTTGGCGACGGATCACCTGATTGACGCCTCTGCCGAGCATGGTATCACCGCCGAACAACAAATCTATTTCGGTTTTTGTGCTCTCCTTTTCCAAGTCCGATCAGGTTCTCGTCAGCAATTTCTTGAGGTCATTCCACTTTTGTGTGTTCAAGACGTCATCGGGTTCCAACCAGCCCCGACGCGCTTCGCCAATTCCAAAACGCATGTAATCAAGATCGCTGATTGTATGTGCGTCGGTGGAGATCGCAATCTTGATTCCCATCTCTTTGGCCATCTTGACGTGCACATCCGAAAGATCCAAACGTTCAGGCTGAGCGTTGAGTTCCAGAAAGCAGCCTCGCTCTTTTGCGGCTTCCATAATGCGTTCTAAATCCAAATCATACGGCTCCCGCTGCCCAATCAATCTGCCCGTCGGATGCGCAAAAATGTTGAAGTAGGGGTTGTCCATGCCCCGAATGATGCGTTCCGTCTGTTTCTCCCGCGAAAGTTTGAAATTGTAGTGAATGGAACACACGACCACATCCAGCGCTTTCAAAATATCATCGGGCAAGTCCAGCGAACCGTCCTCAAGGATGTCCACTTCTGATGATTTAAGAATTCGAAAATCCTTCAACTCTTCATTGAGTTTCTCAACTTCTTCGAGTTGCTCGGCCAGCCGTTTGGCGTCCAACCCTTTTGCCATGTACACCCGTTTTGAGTGATCGGTGATGGCCAGATAATCGTAGCCCTTGTTTTTGGCAGCTTCGACCATCTCCTCGAGCGTGAATTTGCCATCTGTGTACGTGGTATGAGATTGCAGATCGCCGCGGATATCCTCGAGCGTGATCAGTTCTGGCAGGCTGCCTTCTCGAGCCGTCTCAATTTCGCCGCGATTTTCGCGTAACTCCGGCTCGATGTACGGCAGCTCAACGGTTGCATAGACGTCCTCTTCGCTCTTCCCGGCAACACGTTTGTCATTTTTGAACACGCCGTATTCATTAACCTTCAGATCGCGCTTTTGAGCCAAACGGCGTACAGCGATGTTGTGCGCTTTGCTGCCGGTAAAATAATGCAGCGCGGCGCCATAACTCTCTTCCGCGACCACGCGCACATCCACTTGAAAATTAGACCGAAGCAAAACCGAGGATCGCGTCTCGCCTTTTGAAATGACTTTTTGCACATCCTCATATTCCACAAATTGTTCCATCACTTTGGAGCTTTCTTTGCACGTGACAAGAATATCCAAATCCCCCACGGTCTCTCGGCGGCGGCGATAACTGCCCGCCGCAATCACTTTTTTCACGCCTTCGACATTCCTCAGGTATTCGAGTAACGGTTGAGTAATTTCTTCTGCGACAATCAGTTTGATGCGCGGTTTGGCTTCGCCGCCCTTTTGACGCTGCAACGCTTCGATGATATTCTGCTCGGTCTTTTCACCAAACCCCTGGATTTGTCTGATTTTCTCTTCCCTGGCTGCTTTCTCCAGTTCTTCAAGGGTGTTGATGCCGAGCTCTTTGTGAAGCACCACCACTCGCTTGGGGCCAAGATCGGCGATTGTCATCAACTCAAGCAGCCCGGATGGCAGCCGCTTTTCGAGTTCTTTCAATTGCTTTAGTGTGCCCGTCTCCACAATCTCGGTGATTTTTCCCGCCAAATCCTTGCCGATGCCAGGCAGTTCGGACAGGTCTTCATTTTGTTCGATCATGTCCGATACACTGCGAGACAAACTGCCGACGGTCCTGGCCGCGTTGCGATATGCTCGAATTCGAAACTGATTCGCTTCTTCGAGTTCCAAAAAATCAGCCACTCGGTTAAAAATTTCGGCAATGTCCGTGTTATGTATGGGCACCTTTTTTTTACTCCTGAACATTCTCTGAAAGTTGGTTCAAAATATTGTTCAGCTCCTCGAGATGTTTACCGGCTTCGGAAAACTTTCCCTCCGCGATGAGCTTCTGATAGTTCTTTAGATTTTCCAGTGCCCTTTGCGTCAGAGCCTCGAAGGTTTCATTTGTGGTTGCCCCGTCGGTAAGCATCTCGGCTTCGCCCACCAACCGCTTCAACGCCTCATCAAACGTCTCGGCCCAAACAACCCGGTGCTGATCCGCCACCGCAATCCGCTTGATTTCCGGCAGTTGCGCGTTCTCCGCTTGCAAAAAGATGGGTTCCGCATAAAGAAGGTAGAGCACATTTTCCGAAAACAGGGGGATGGCCAAAAGGTTGCCCCGTATCACTTCGGAGCCGCGTTGCCCCCACAAAGTCATGGCCTTCGACATATCGGTATTCTGGTCAATTCGAGCCTCAATCTGCCGGGGTCCCAACACCTCGACACCTTTCGGAAACGTGAACACAGTCAGCTTTCCGTAATGAGGGATGTCGCATCTGCCGGCCATCCAGGCGTTGATGACGTTTTTGTTCTTCGGAGTAAACGGGATCATAAGCACGAACTCCATATCCTGTTCTTCCGGAAAGTGCACCATCACGTAATAAGGAACCACGCGCTGAAAATTCTCCCGGTAACGCTCCGTGGCAAACTGCCAGACGTCTTCGCGCTGGTAAAACACGTCCACGTCCTCCATATGGTAGGTGCTGAACATTTCGGCTTGCACAGTGAGCAAGTCGTCAGGATAGCGTACGTGTCGACGCAGACCCACCGACGTTTGATCCACAGATTTGAAAAGCTCCGGGAAAATGTTCTTATATGTTTGAATGAGCACGTCGGTGTCGTCAAATACGTAGAACGTGACTGAGCCATCGTAGGCATCGATCACAACCTTGACAGCGTTTCGGATATAACGGATACCGCGGAAATACAACAGCGAACCTTCGTAAGCCTCTGAATAAGGATAATTCTCCGAAATGGTGTAAGCGTCGAGAATGTATTTAATGCGACCGTCCTCGGTGAGTACCGGATAGGGATCTTGGTCATACATCAGGAATGGCGCAATTTTAGCCACGCGCGTCTTTATATCTCGATCAAACAGGATGCGAGACTCGGGTGTGAAATAAGTCGAAAACAGCAGTCGGTGGCCGTCGAATTTCCAGGCATAGGCAAACTTCTTGAAAAACGAATCCAGTGTGACGCCCCCTTTTCCCTCGTAGGTTGAGTAGACGTTTTCGTTTCCCCGCGGATAATCAAATTCTTTTTCGGTGGTCCTCACATAAACGTGATCCTCGGTGGCTTCGCCGTAATAAATTTCAGGCCGACTGATTTTCAACGATTCCACTTTTTCCTGAGGCGGAATGTTTTGGATGAGCAGATTCGGTTTGCCCTCCAGGAGAAATTCATGTACCGGAAGCAAGACCAGACCGTGCCCGTGGGTGTACTTCAAACGCTGGCTGACCCAGGTTTGGGACCTCGGATCCAACTGGCTCTTCTCCAACTCTCTCGTGGCCAACATGACTTGGCGATATTCGCCATTAAGACGATAGCGGTCAATGTCCACGTCGTCAAATTCGTAATAGAGGCGAATTTCCTGCTGTTCTTTGAGGTTATCTCTGAGCGCTCGCCAGTCCCATAGTCGAATGTTTTGCAAGGCATTCGGATTCTTATCCACAATCTCTTGAGTGATGTTTCCGCCGACTGTGTATTCGCGTTCTTCGATTCTGCTATCATCGATACCGTAGGCTAACTGGGTGTACCGGATATTGTGCTCGATGAAAGGTTTCTCCAGGGTGATCTCATTGGGTTTCACTTTCAGCGTCATGACCAGTCCCGGAATGAGCCAGGTGAACAGCAGAACCAGCGCCACTGCACTCGCCGGAAAAATCAAGCTTTTCCCGGTATAGCTCTCCTTCCCGGATTCTGGATCAACGCTTAACGCGAAAAGTTTGCGCCGGAAACCCTCAGAAAAGGCACCGACCAGAAGCAGTACCCCGGCAAGAACAAAAACAACCAAAGAGATTTGGTAGCCCAAAATTCGGAGATGGACATCGAGGTAGCCGGCACCCGTGACCGCTCCCCAGCCGGAATACATCAATCGGTAAATATTGAGATAGAAATTCCAGGCCAACACAAAGAGGAGAAGCGCCGATAGAGAGAGCAAATGAGATCGAATGTTTGTAAACAGGCTGTGTCGACCATTCGCTGCCACACTCATGTTTCTGGACCTCGGTTGGGCCTTAACAAACACCACTCCCCCAATTAACCCCAATGTGAGCAACACTAAAAAAATGAGCCAGCCTACAACATCGGAGTAAAGGGGCAAAGAAAACAAATAAAAACTGACTGATTTGCCGAAAATCGGATCGGCGGTTTCTGACGAAACCTGATTCATATAAAGCAGGATTTGCTCCCACAAGCCGCTGGTCCAAAATCCCAGAAGCAAAGCCGAAATAGCCGCCAAGAACCAGGCTGCTCGCTTGGCACCAGGCGCGATTTTAGGAAAGGCCGATCGGAAATTGACGAACATAAACACAAACGCAAAACCAGCCCCCAAAAGATAAAACCAAATTTTGAATCGGAACACGGTCCAGAACCGGTTCGCAAATCCAAGGTTTTCGAACCAGAACAGTTCGGTATAATAATGAAAAAATATGTTGAAGCCCATAATCACGAATAGATCGGCGACTAAAATTCCCAAGGCAACCTGCAACCGCTTGCGAAACTCCGGTCGAGTCAGAGTGTCGGCTTTCGTCAGCGTGCGAATTAAGGGGACGCACCCGAGTAAGAACAACAGTACGCCTAAAAATACAAACATTGAATGGCACCTCTCCTATCTTATTGTCGCTGATACAACCCGATGAGTTCGGTCTTGTCCAAAATGTGCCCCTCCATGGCCTTTTCCAAATCCTCTTTGCTGATGCCTTCATCCAAATTGAGCTCTTGATCCAAAACGTAGATCTTGAAAAAATAGCGATGGGTACCGGATGGAGGACACGGACCGCCATAGTCTTGTTTGCCGAAATCGTTTATTCCTTGCTTTCCCGGAATGCTGCCTTCGTTGATGTGCGAGATCACGGGCATGTCGTAAACCACCCAATGCACCCAGGTCTTGGCAGGTGCATCTGGATCATCCACGACCAATGCAAGACTCTTCGCATCGTCAGGGATGTCTTCAATGTCGAATGCCGGGTTGATGTCCTCCCCATCGCACGTGTATTTCGCGGGAATGAGTTCGTTGTGCTTAAACGCCGGACTTGTGAGTTTCATCGTTTACTCCTCCTTTCGGTTGTTGAATTTGGACACAGAGTGCTCAGAGTTTTCACAGAGAACTCGGAAACCTTTAAACTTCTTTAGCCATTGATTGACACCGATGGAACACGGATACCCCANNCGTTTACTCCTCCTTTCGGTTGTTGAATTCGAACACAAGTTGTCAGAATACTGACTAAGTAGATTTACAAATAAAGTGTAAAGTTTCGGGGCAAAGTGCAAAGCGAAGAGCGTAGAGCGCCAGAGCGAATTTATTGAGCGCTCTACGCTCTACGCTTCTCGCTCAACCGACACATCAGTCAAACTACCTGTATCATCAACCAAGCATTTGCTGCAATCGCAGGGCGTCCTGGGCTGCATAGCCTTTTTCGTCGTTATCGAAGTAGCAGTAGACATCTTTCCCCTGTTTCGTCCAGGATGAAATCGAGTCTTTCCATTCAGCCAATGTTTCGTCGGAGTACTGACCCTGGTACGCTTGTTTAGACGGTCCATGCAGCCGGATATAAACAAAATCCGCCGTCACCTCTTTGGGTGAAAGTTCGCTCTGTAGATGATAGATACAAAAAGCGGCATTGTGCTCGGCCAGGATTTCGTAAGTCTGAGAATCAAACCAGGTTGCGTCTCTAAACTCAAACGTATAGCGAAACTCTTTTGGCAAGAGGCTTAAGAAATTTTGCAGTCGTTCTGAATTCAACCGCCAGCGCGGTGGCAATTGGAAGAGAATCGCTCCCACCTTTTCTTCAAGTACCGCAACTCTTTTCAAGAAATTATTCAAGCTCTCTCGCGGGTCCTTGAGTTTCTTCATGTGTGTAATGTACCGACTGGCCTTCACCGAAAACACAAACTCTGCCGGTACAGTCTCTCGCCAAGTTTCAAACGTTTTCTTCTCCGGCAACTGGTAAAAGGAATTGTTGATTTCAACCGTCTGAAATTTCCGGAGGTAATAATCCAACCAGTCTTTTTGAGACAAATCGTCCGGATAAAAGGGACCTTTCCAGTGCTTGTAATTCCAACCGGAAGTTCCGATATGTCTATTGGTTTTCTGCTCCATGCAACTCCGTAACCACGTTTACTAACTTAATAACCCGATTATCGCCTGGCAGAATGCCGGCAGATCATCCGGTTTGCGAGACGTTACGAGGTTTCCGTCGCGCACCACTTCTTCGTCGACCCAATTGGCGCCGGCGTTGATCATATCGTCTTTGATGGAAAAGAAGCTGGTCACTTTCTTGCCGTTGAGCACATCTGCGGAAATCAACATCCAGCCAGCGTGACAAATGGCTGCGATGACCTTGCCTTCCTCATGCATGGCCTTCACGAATTCGACCATGGCCGAGGCACGGCGCATCCTATCCGGCGCATACCCTCCGGGAATGATCAACGCATCGAAGTCACCGGTTTTAGCATCGTTAATCTTGATGTCTGCTTTTGCCGGGACGCCGTTCTTGCCAGAGTACGACTCCTTCGTAGAGCCAACGATTGTGACTTCGGCACCGTCTTCTTTCATGCGATAGTATGGGTACCAAAATTCCAAATCCTCATAAATGTCCTCGATGAAAATGGCTATTTTCTTGCCCTTTAACCTCACGGCTTACCTCCAATTCAGTGTTCATTTTTGATCGAGCTTAATTGAGCCTGGATTATTCACAAGTTGGAATAGAGATGTTTGTAGTTCAGCCTTCAGCCTGCTTTTGGCAAGCTAAAGCTTGAACTACGAACCATTTTGTACTTTTTCAACTCGTGGGATGGAAGGAATAGGATATAAGGAAATAGTGGTTCGATTCCCTACATCCCTATACCTCACACCCTTTTACCCTAAAGACAATTTCGCAAATAAACTCTGTGAGTAACTCTCACAACTGTTGACTTTTCCGAATCTGGGTTTTAAGTTACCTGCTTACCAATCACGAGACTCTTCGAAGAGTTGGTCCCACTGCGAAATGAGTGAATCTAATTTGGCTTTATAGGTTTTCCACTCTTCGCCTTCCGTGGTTTTTAATTCTTCGAAATTTTTCTCGATGTCCTTTTCGACTTTTGCCAGGGTATCGAGTTGAGCCTCAAACTTCGGCTTATCCTCGGTTAAGGCATTATCCGCCCTCTCGCTCAAATCCAGGATTTGGTCTTCCATCTTGAGCAGTTTGGTTTCGATCTTTTTGATGTATTCTTCTTTCTGTTCGTCGGCCACGCCATTTTTACCCTGGTCACAGGCTATCAACAAAAATGGAATAGCCACACATAATAGAATAGCAACGTGTTTCATGATGAGTTCTCCTTTCCGGTAATTTGTAAGAATTTAGCTGTTTCAATGATTCTGTCATTTCGAGCGCAGCGAGAAATCTTTTTAACGAGTGAGTCATCCAATTAAGCTTGTTCCTCCGCAAACGCTTTGAACTTGCGCAGATTTTCTGCCAATTGCTCTTCAAGGTTACCAAACAACTTATCGTATATCACACTCGATATCCCTTTTGGCAAGTACTGCAACGTCACATTCACCTGGGTTTGATTTTGGGGCAATTCCGTAAAGGTGACCTGCCCGCTGGTTTTGATGTCGCCATTCTTGCTGTTCCAGGCGATGCGTTTGTTTTGCTCCAACGTGGTGGTCTCAGCGTCCCATTCGATGACACTATCGAACGGGCCTTCCACCACCCAATGGCTGGTACGATCACCGGTTTTTTCAATCCTTTTCACCGGCTCCATGAAGTTCGGAAATTTTTCAAAGTCTGCCCAAATATCATAAATATCGCTTACCTTTCCTTTGACGATGATGCTTTTGGTCACTTGTTCCGGCATAATCATTCCTCCTATTTCGTCTTTTTTGTTTTTGGAACTCTTTTCCTTTAATTCGATGCCTCCTCCCGCATCAAAACGGGTGAGGCTCCCAGCTTGTCGATTTTAATAACATCCCCGTTAGCACGATCGACTTGCCCGAACTGCAGCACTCCGGTCGGGCAGACGTGCACACATGCGCTGCAGCGCACGCATTCGGGATCCTCCATTGGCAGTCCCTTATTGGCGAAATTCATGATGTCGATGCCCTGATGACACGACGCCGTACACATATTGCACGAAATGCACTTTTTCTTATCTGCGAGGATGCGGAACCGACTGAAGCGAGCATAAATGTGCATCAGCGCTGCAAGCGGGCAGAGAAACCGACACCACACCCGACCGCTAAACCAAAAATACGCGCCGTACCCGATGACACCAGCCAGGAACAAATCGATGACCCACTTGTAGTTGAGCTGCAGTCCCAGGATTTCCCACTCGTAAAGCAGACCCTTGTAAACTTCGCCGATGGTGACCCCGAGTGAGCTCCCCGGCCAAATCCAACTTATGGCTCGAAAAACAAACATCAGCATAGCGATGACCAAAATGACTTGCCCTGCCATGTTTACCCGATTCCAAAATGCACCGTGCACCATCTTTTCACGATGCGTATCGCCAAGCGTTTCAGCCAGCGCTCCACAGGAACAAATCCAACCGCAGTAGGCGCCCTTGCCCCAGAAGTAAATGATCAGCGGAATGATGACAAACGTTTGTACCAAACTTATCACCAACCACCACATCAGTGGTTGCGAGGTGAACACATTCCAGATAAACAGAGGCCACGCCAAAATCAGCCCGAAGGCCCGCCAGTATTCGCGTCCATGTCCGTAGCCGACTTCAGGAAACAAACCATCGGCGACAACCTTGCCCAACCCGGCTTCGAACATGCCGTTGTGTCCCAAATAGGGCAACACAACGTATGGCAACAAAAACAACGGAATCACTTGAAAGGCGGTCAACGTCAGTGTTTGCGTCCGAATATAGGGCGTCTTGCGCCTTTGAATTCGTCGAATCCCGAAGATAACAATAAGCAGTGTGTAAGCAACACTGTAATAGAATCCCGGCTGTGCAAACGATATCTTCATGGTCCCAAGGAACGTTGAAGGGTCGTTCGCCATGCTCGCTAAGGAAGCACCCAGACTGTTTATCCACCCAGGCACGTTGTAAGGAAACCAGCCATTCTGCTGAAACCACTGATTAATCTTGCCGTCTGCCTTCCAGTTGTAAAGGAAGAAGCAAAACAGCACGAACAGTCCGAAACCGAGCCAGTTTCGCGTCCCCATCTCGCCTCGAATTTTGATGCCGCTGCGATGCAAAAAATCCAGAGGAGGCTCCCGGCCGATCATCGTGAAGACGACATCGTTTGGGATTTGGTGCTCATTGTCTTGATCATCAACCAAGGTCACTTCTTTCTCGTCGATTTGCTTGACTTCCGTGGCCATGAGCAACTTAATGCTGCCGGGCTTCCTATGTTCTTTCAAAAAACCGCCGCTACTTGCATTCACGCGTTCAGAAACCGGCGTCTCTACTGCCACGTCTGCGTTGGGATCATCGATCAACTTCTTCAAACAATCGATGTTTTCGGGCTTTGGTCTCGAAAACTCTTTGCGGCGATACGATAAGATCACTCTGCCGCCGCATTGGGCAATTGCAATGGCTGTCTCGAGGGCGCTGTCTCCGCCCCCAACGACCAAAACTTCTTTATCGCAGTAATCTTTGGGATCGAACAATCGGTTGTATACTTTATCCAGGTCCTCGCCAGGTACGTTGAGTTTGCGGTGGTTGCCGGAACGCCCGATGGCAATGATCACGCGTCTGGCGCGCAGATTCTCTCCATCCCGGATGACCACTTCAAAATGGTCGCCCTTCCTAGCTACCCGTTCTGCTCTCGCCATTCGTGGCTTAATGCACGCGTCAAGCGTTTGCTGCCTGAGTTCTCCCAGTAAATCCTCTTTCACATCAGCCTTAAGCTGCAAGTCGCCTGCTGGAACCATCTCCTTTGGGTAGGTGTAAATGGGTTTACCCTTAGGAAAATTGACGATGGTAGAAAATGGCTCTGTGGCCTCCAGAATCTCGAAGGACAACTCCGCTTTTCTGGCTTCCAAAGCGGCAGCCATCCCGGAAACACCTGCCCCGATAATAACCAGGTCCCGGACATCTTCGTCGGTGTCCTTTTCGCGTTCTTTCTTAAAAGCGTCATCGTTGACGATGGATTGCACAACCCTGGCGCCGCGGTCCGAAGAAAACTTGAGCAACGGGATGCCTCGCAGATCTCCGGTGATGTACAAACCCGGCACGTTGGTCGAGCCACCCTCATTCACTTTCGGGAGCTTCTCTACATGACCTGCCGGCCACTGCGTGTGCAACCAATTTGTATATTCTTTAATGAGTCCCAACATGAGCTTCTTAAGAGCTATCGCAATCCCGACGCATCGGGATTGCTTTAAATTTCAGAAACGGGTGTTTATGGAGTGACCGACTGTGTCGGTGCGACGGCGATACAGTTGCCGTACTCCAAAAAAAGCTCTAAT
>JABAHS010149729.1_pt1 | contig 13149 bp, 25 predicted proteins | sample 7062111 | NCBI WGS metagenome assembly JABAHS01 (sample SAMN14534600, study PRJNA622989) | marine sediment metagenome | biome: marine biome [ENVO:00000428]; feature: marine pelagic biome [ENVO:01000023]; material: deep marine sediment [ENVO:00002113]; isolation source: pool of 4 deep marine... | reverse complement strand
ACGTGAACGCCCTGATCAAAGAAATCGACGCGGCCTGGGCCGCCCACCAAAAGGAAAAATCGGAATGAAAAGGCCAGAGGTAGGAATTGAATGGGGGACGGCCGACGTCAACGACGCCGCGATCCAAAAGCTAATCGACGAGGTCGCCGCGCTCCACCGAAAGAAGTCGGCCGACTACACCGGCGGGGGCGACGCGGATCCCTTTGCCAATTACAAGGCGGTTGCCGAAGTCGGGATCGAGCCCTGGCTCTATGTCTTCGGGCGCACGGTCGAAAAGTTCGGCCGCGCCAAAACCTGGACCCGCGCCGGGAAGTTTGAATGTCCGGATACGTTCCGCGAGGAATTGATTGACCTGGCGCTCCTGCTTTTGATCATCGTCGCCCTGCTCGACGAAACGGAGGCCGCATGCTCCACGAAGTGAGAGTTTACAAGGGCCACCCGGACCAGGGGGCGAAGGTCGCGCGGACCATATCGCCCGACGTCCTCGAACAGCGGTCAAAAACCATTCTGGCCATGGACGCCGGGTATGGCATCGGCAACCGGCCGCCGCGCGAAGTAGTATGCGAGCGGTGCGGCGTGACGTTTTTCGCCCAGAACACACTGATCAAGTATTGCCCGGACACTTGCGGCCGCGAAAACCGGTTACTCCGGGGGAACAAATTGCCGCCGCGCGAAAAAACCTGCGTCCGGTGCGGTGAATCGTTTTTGACGCAGAGCCCGCACCAAAAATATTGCGGGCCGATTTGTTCAAGCGAAGTCAAAAGGGAAGCGGAACGCGCCCGCTCCCGCACCCGGCGAAGGAATAAAAAGGAAGGATGAACGTCCTTAAGTCGTCACCGCCATCTTCCGCGCCATCAAGGAAGCGGAAGGTTTAAAATTATGAAAAACGACAAAATCTTGATAACCCAGACCAAAAAGTTGGAAGAGTTGGCCGAAGCCGTGGAGGTGATCCACGAGGGAATTGGAAAGGCGGTAGAGCTGATCCGCGAAGCGGCGAACGATATTGACATATGGGGCGGGGAGCAGGCGGATAGCCTGATTCAACAGGCGATCAGCAAGATCGATACGCATTTTGAAGATGAAATTGCGGGCCTGCAATTGGTGCAGGAAGCCCTTGAGGACGCCGACAACGACGAGGAGCCGGACCCATGCCCGGGCTATCCGGTCGGTCGATAAGGGGGAAGATATGAGCGAAGGAAACGGCGAACAGAAAACCGGATTTGAGCTGATCCATGGCGTGTTAGAAAGGAAGAAACAGCAGATTGAAGCCGCCCTTTGTAAGGCTCTGCCGCTGGATCAATTCTTGATGGTAGCCTATACCGCCATCCAGAAGAATCCGCGGTTAATGCAATGCGACCCCGGCTCCGTTTATGTGGCGGTACGGGATGCGGCGACCTTTGGCCTGTTCCCCAACAGCCTGACAAATGAAGGGCATCTGATCCCGTTCTACAACGGCAACGCCAAGCGCTATGAATGTCAATTCATGGTGGGCTACAAGGGTATGTTGAATATGGCCGAGGGCACCGACCTGGTAAAGGGGGTTGACGTCCGGAAGGTGTTTAAGGCCGATGAATTCCGCGTGGAGTTCGGGACTAATCCTGACATTCATCACGTCCCTGAATTGCTTCAAGACCGGGGAGATTTTATCGGGGCCTACGCCGTTATTTTTATGAAATCCGGGCACACCAAGTTCGATTTTATTTCCGCTTCGGATGCCTTAAGCCACGGGGAACGGTTCAGTAAATCCAAGAACAAAAAGGGTGAGCTTTTCGGGCCGTGGAAGGACGACTTTGAGGCCATGGCAATGAAAACCGTTCTCCGTATGGCGATGAAGTACATGCCGACGACGCCTAAATCCGAAAAACTGCATATGATGATCGGGCGCGATGAAATGCAAGAGGGCGGTTATGGAGACTTTGTGGATATCGACCCCAAGCCGCCCATCGCCGAACCGCGGTCGATTGATGATCCGGAACCGGTCAAGGATCCGGCGAGAGAAACGGATGACGAGACGGGGCCGGTTTATGTCGACCCGGATACCGGCGAAGTGATTCCCCAGGAGGTTATAGACGCCGAGTCGGCGCCGACCGACCTTTTCCCGAACATCGAGGAAACCCATGGACCAACAGACTAAGGCGGCTGAACGCCTGACGTTTAGTGAACCAGAGCATCGCTACGAACTGGACGGGAAGTATATTCCCAGCGTCACCACCATTCTGGACGATGTTGGGCTGAAAACCTTTCCCGATTTCGTGCAGGACCGTGAGTGGTACGCGGACCGGGGGACCAAGGTCCATAAAGCATGCCATCTTTTCGATATCGGCAAGCTGGTTCCCGAGTCCGTGGATCCGGCCATAACGGGTTATTTGAAAGCCTATGAGCTTGCCAAAAAGGAAATGGGCTTCACCGTCGTGCATTCCGAGTTGCGGGTATTTGATGAGGCTTTTTGGGTTGCCGGAACGCTTGATAAATTTGTTGCCTTTCGTGGGGGCAAAACCGCGATCATCGATCTTAAGTGCGGGGCCAAAAACAGGGGCGACAGGTATCAAACCGCCGGTTATGGATACGCGTTTGGGGGTTACTTTGAGATCGACCGGCTGGCGCTTTACCTTCGGGATGATGGCTCGTTTGCCCCGGACCCCCACGACGACGACAGCGATTTTACGGTCTTTCAATCGGCGTGCAACGTGTACCACGCTAAATACAGATAGGAGATGCCATGAAAAAAACATTGCAGCCCGAGGTTTTGGGCGGCCAGGAAGAACAGAAACAGCGATCCGAACTCGAAGCAAAAGCGCTCAATTTTTTAGAGCTTGCCGAGGGGATGACCGTCACCAATAACGATCAATTCCAGCGGGCTGACGAATTCAACGCCCGCGCCCTGAAACACAAAAAGGAAATTGAAGCGCATTTCAAGCCCATTAAGAAGGCCCAGGACGACGCCAAACGGATCATCCTCGATAAGGAAAAGGCTGCAATCGCCCCCATCGAGATGGGCCGGGACATTCTGAAAAGGAAAATGATCGGTTACCAGCGGGAGCAGGAGCGCGAAAGGAAAAGGCGTGACGCCGAGGCCGCCGAAAAGCGGCGGAAAGAAATGGAAGAGCGGCGCGCGATTGAGCAGAAAAAACGCGACGCCGAAGCGGAAGCCCTGGCCGCGCAGGGCAAGGAAGAGGATGGAGTGGCCCTCTTGGATAAACCTCTGCCGGTGGACGAAGCGCCGCCGGTTGCTCCCGTCGCGCCGTCAACGGTACCGAAACACAAAACCGTTATCCGTGAGAAATGGACGTTTAAGATCGAGGATGAATCGGCGATCCCCAGGGAATACATGGTTCCCGACTTGAAAACTATCGGAGCGTACGGCAGAGCCAAGAAAAACAAAGCGGAGATTCCGGGCGTCCGGTTCTTTGATGAAAACGAGATCAGTTAAACGATTCGCCTCGGCCCCTTTTATCAACATATCAGGAAAGGGAAGCCTGCCAAAAAGAAGGGGTCGGGGTAACAAATATGAGCCTTGGCACTGAAGGAAAATAAGCCTCCCAATGCGATGGCGCTAGCTTCAGGGAAGCGGCATCCTATAGGACGATTCGCAAAACGGGCTAGTCGCGGATTCGCGGCCCAAGGCTCATTCAAAAGTCTAAATCTAAAGCGGCGTAAGTTATAATTTGAATTTTGAACATCGAAACACCTCCCGTCCGCCAAACGTTAAATATTCATCGCCAAGGTGTATATTGCAAAACGTACCGGGGGCGGGCGGGGGGTCCCTGACACTGAGCACCGCAACCGAGAACTGAATGAAAAAAGAAATCATTGGGAACGCCACCCTTTACCTGGGCGACTGCGTGGAGATTATGAAGGATATGCCTGACAAGAGCGTGGATGCGGTGGTGACGGACCCGCCTTATGGTGTCGGTATGAAATATGAAAGTTTTATTGATTCTAAGGAAAATGTTGAAGATTTGTCAAAGAAATGGTTGCCGCATGCAAAAAGAATTGCCGAAAGGGTTTGTTTTACCTGTGGTGTTGAAAGGCAATGGCTTTACCCTCCCCCTACCTGGGTTCTGGGTTGGTTTCAGGGTGCTGGCGGGGCTTCTGGATATTGGGGTTTTAATATGTGGCAACCGATTCTGTGTTACGGAAAAGACCCGTTTTTGCAAAATGGTAAAGGTAGGAGACCAGATACCATTTACACAGCTTTACCCAACACTGGAGTAGACAAAACTTCTCACCCATGCCCAAAGCCGGAATTAGTAATGACAATAATTATAAATAGGGTTTCGATTGGCGGGGATATCCTCGACCCCTTCATGGGCTCCGGGACGACGGGCGCTGCTTGTATGGAGCTGGGCCGGAAGTTTATCGGGATCGAGATTGAGGAAAAATATTTTGATATTGCCTGCAAGCGAATCGACGCGGCCGAACGCCAAGGGAGGTTGTTCGATGCAGAGTAAACGCCACAGTCTGGTCCAGGCCGGGGTGATTGATCCAGTTCGAGGATTTCGGGGAATGATTTACCAGGACGACCATATCACCCTGCACCAGGCGGAGGCTTTGGCTGGGCTCCGGGAGATTCCGGACGAGTCGGTCCAGTGTGTCGTCACGTCCCCGCCGTATTGGGGCCTGCGCGACTATAGGGTGAAGGGTCAGATCGGGCTGGAGAAAACACCGGAGGAGTACGTCGCCAAGCTGGTCGACGTGTTCCGCCAGGTGCGCCGCGTCCTCAAAAAGGACGGGACGGTGTGGCTGAATCTCGGTGATTCGTACTGTGCGTCGGGTCACGGTTGGAGTGTAGCTGAATCGAAATCCGGAAAATACAAAAGCATGGAATTGGCGGGTGGATATAAGGGGCGAGACCCCGTCCCAGGCCTCAAACCCAAAGACCTGATCGGCATACCCTGGCGGGTGGCGCTGGCGCTTCAAACGGACGGCTGGTTTTTGCGGTCGGAGGTGATCTGGAGCAAGCCGAACCCGATGCCGGAATCCGTCACCGACCGCCCGACCCGCGCCCACGAATATATTTTCCTGCTCACCCGGCGCGCGAAATATTTCTACAACCACGAAGCGATCAAGGAACCGGTCGCCCCGGCGACCGTTCTCAGGCTGGACCAGGACATTGAAAACCAAAAAGGTTCCACCCGGGCGAATGGCGGACGGAAAACCAATGGCCCGATGAAAGCCGTCGGCAAAAAACCGGACAAACCCGGCGGCCATTCGCGCCACCATGCCGGGTTCAATGACCGGTGGGATCAAATGGCCAAGGCGGAACAGTCGGCCAATGGCCGCAACAAGCGTTCCGTCTGGGAGGTGGCGACGACCGGCTACCCGGACGCGCATTTTGCGACGTTTCCGCCGAAGCTGATCGAGCCGTGCATCCTGGCCGGGTCGCGTCCGGGCGATACGGTTCTGGATCCGTTCTGGGGGAGCGGGACCACGGGGGAGGTGGCCGTCAAGCACGGTCGCAAGGCCATCGGCATCGAACTGAGCCCGGAGTATTGCAAAATATACCTCAAGCGGTTCCGCCAGGGAGTTTTGAAATTGATATGAATCCGCTGGGAGAAAGGTATAGGTGTCAATGGACACGGAAATAATAACAGGGGTTTCGGGCTTTGGTCGGTGCGGGTCCAGCATGGTGATGCAAATGCTTCACGCGGGGGGGATGCCTATTTACGATGCCAAAGGCCCTGCGTTCGAGTGCGGGCGTATTCTAGGCCTCCCCGACGACAGTGATTGGGTGAAGGATGCCCGGGGGCAGGCCGTCAAGTTTTTAGACCCTCATATTTTCACGCCCCCGCCCGACCTCGAATACAGGTTCATCTGGTTGACCCGGGACCACGAGCAGCAGGCGAAGTCGATGGTTAAGTTTGGGAATTTACTCGGCACCATTGTTGATCCAAACCAGTGGCCAGTGCTCGCGGAATCGTTCAAGGTCGATGAACCCAAGGCCTTGGCAATACTTGAAGAATTATCGCAGGGGAGAATTTTAAAACTCAATTTTGAATCGATTTTGGAAGGTTCTATATTGACCGCCCAGAACCTGAACCAGTTTTGCGGATATTCCTTGAACCCCATGAACGCGTCCGGGGTTGTTATACCACGCCCCCCGGAGGCCATTGGGGGCAAGCTGGAAATGACCTTGCTTGGGTATTACTAATTTTCGCGGGTCGGTCCGGCCACCAGGCCGGGCCCGGGGCCAACCCTCCCGGCCCAGGCCGAGGCCCGCAAATTTTAAGGAAAGGGATGCCATGAAATATCAAACCATATGGATGTTGGAATGCAGTATCGATAAAAAACTCTGGAGGGTGACCGGTCCACGCTGGTTTCACACCCGTCAGCTAGCGAAAAATTTCCTGGAGGAAAAGGGCTGGGGGTCCAGGGTGAACGAAAACACCTTTTACCGGGTCTCAAAATTTATGGGGCCCATTAAAAGCGGGGCGATTAAGGAAATTTAAAAATGGTTCGTGCCAGTAAGGGGAAAAACGAAACGATAGTCATGCACATCAAGTCCGGCGTGTTCGGGGGCGTGTACATCGGGCGCGACCGTAAGGACCCGGCGGGCCGCGGCAAGTGGGGCAACCCGTTTATGATCAAAAAGGGGGTGATGGACCGCGACGAGGTGATCCGGCGGTACCGGGCGTATATCCTGGCCCCGGAACAGGCCGCGCTCCGCGAACAGGCCCGAAAGGAATTGGGATGAAAGCTGACATCGATACTTCTCAAGATAGGGTCAAGGGAAGCGAAGCTATGAAAACCCACAAATGTCAGGCGGAGGGGTGTGGGCAACGGATCGACATCAAGCATTTCATGTGCACGCGGCACTGGTTCATGGTGCCGGTCACCCTCCGGCGGGTGATTAAAGCCGGGTACCGCCCGGGCCGGGTGATCGACAAACTCCCGTCCAAAGTCTACGACGTCGCCGCCGTCGCCGCCCTGGCGATCGTCAAAAACAACGAGGCCCACCGATGACCCACCAGGAATTAGTGAAGCGGGCCGAAAGGTGGTTATTGAAATCTGTGGGGTGCGCGTTTGCCCTGACCGAACTGGTTTCCGCCAGTTCCACCGGCGAGATTCCGGACGCCATTGGCTGGAAGGGGGGGATATCCATTCTGGTCGAATGTAAGACCACCCGCGCGGATTTTCTCTCTGACAAGAATAAGCTCTTTCGCCAGCATCCGCATCATGGTATGGGCCGTCACCGATACTATATGACCCTCCCAGAGGCTATAAAGTCCGAGGACCTCCCGGAAAACTGGGGCCTCCTTTATGTTTACGAGAACAACGTCCGGCGGATTTATGACCCGCGCAAACAACAAGGCTCCTCATATTGGCCGGGGATATTTGAAAACAGCCAACAGGCCGAGATTGATTTGCTTTGCTCAGCGCTCCGCCGAGTTCATATCCGCGGCGACCTTAAAAAGATTTATGAAACGCTGGCCCCGGAGGCCCACCGACCATGACCCGCACTCACCGAAAGCCGGCAACTGTGCTATATTTCCCCCAATCCAAAAACCAAAGCATGGGGGGCGATATGTCGAAATGGATCGAGCTGATCAACGGTCGGTGGCACGTCCGGAAAAATTACTATGAGGCGGGCGGGCCGGCTAAAATGGACGATCTCGGTTTGACTTACCCTCAGCGCACGAACTCGCAAAAGCTCCGTTACTGGGGCCTGGCTGCGCCTGTACTGGACGGCGAAAAGAAACATAAGCGGGGGTGGTGGCAGATCACGGAGAAGGGTTCCCGGTTTGCCCGGCGGGAAACGTCGATTTATAAAACGGTGGTGATGAAGAACAACGAATTCCAGCGATGGGAGGGCGACCTGGTATTCATTGACCAGGTGATCGACGGGTACGAATACCGCGGGGACTACCAGGGCCAGGCGCGGCAACAGATTTTATTTTGAGGGTGAATTTTGAAATATTTTAAACATTTCTGCGATGCCTCCGATAATGATGACTTTATTTCGGAGCTGGAAGAACTGTTCGGCCTGGAGGGGTATGCCCGGTGGTTCAAACTCCTGGAGGCGGTGGGGGGGCAAATGAAAAAGGACGGCGAGCCGGCCGCCTCTTTTTCCTGGACGAAATGGCAAACAAAGCTGAAAGGAAAGCGGAACAAACTGGAAACGTTTCTGGAACATTGTCAGAATAAATCCAAGTTGAACCTGAAACTATCCGGGAACATTCTGGAAATCAGAATCCCTAACATGAAGAAAATAAAGGATGAATACTCCAGAAGGTCCGGACACGCTCCGGACAAACTACCTCCTATAGATCAAAGAGCAAAAAGCAAAGAGCAAAAAGCAGAGGGAGAGGGGGGGGAGAAAACCACTCCCCCACCCCCTGTTAATTCTGAAACCTTGCCACCCCCGAAGGTCAACGGCAACGGACACAAGCCGCCGTGCGAGGTGGGTTCGCCGTCCGCGCCGGACCACCCGCCGGATCCGGAAACCATGGCCCGGGAGGAACGGCGGGCAACGGCGGCCGGGTTTCTGAAATGGGCGGGTGATGAGCACAAGCGGGTGAGGGAATCGCCGCTGGCGATCAAGCCGGAGCGGGACTCTGAAAAGATCGTCACCCTCCTGGCCCAGGGGTTTTTGCCGGCCGCGCTTCGCAAGGCGTGGTCCGAGTTTCTGGTCGACGAGCGGGCCTGGCGGAACGGGAAAACGCCGCCGAAAACCGTGCCGGTGTTTTGCCAGGAGATCGACGATTTGATGGCGCGCACCCGGGCCCAGGAGCAGGAGGGGGCGCGGGAGATCGAGGAAAATCCGCCGCTTAAAATAAATCCGGACCCGGAGGCGGAGCGGGTTTGGTCCAGGGTCCTGAAAATTCTGGAGGCCCGGGACGACATGCTCCCGGACAATTTCGCCACCTGGTTTGAGCCGACGGAGGGCCTTGACTTGTCGCGTGAAAAGTTCCTGGTGTCGGTGCCGAACCGGCTTTTCGTGAAATGTCTGGATCTGAATTATCAGAGTAAAATCCGCGACGCCCTGAAAGCCGCCGGGCTGGACCCGCCCCCGCCGGTGGAATTCGTTCACAATGTGGAGGTGGGTGATGTTTAGCTTACCAAAATAATTTCCCTAATCAGACACCAACGGANNAGGGACCGGTCCGGGAGCATTTGGTCGAGGTAGACCTGGACCCGGAGGAAGTGGACCTCCGGGGCGGTGACCTGGGAAATGAGCACGCCTTGGAACTCCCCTTGGCTATGTGCGGCCCGGTGCCGATCGTCGCCTTGATCCGCCAGCGTGGGGGCGAACGAGTGAAGGTCCCGAGCGACGCCTGGGCCCTGAGGGAACCCCGCGCCCGACGCGCCAAAAACCGAAAAAAAATAACCCCCAACCCATAACCCCTTTAAAAACAATGCAAAATAATTGATATTTTATCGCCTTTTTTGGACCCCGCCTATTGACAAATGTATCCCAATGGTATACATTATAGGTGTAGTTGATGATTAACTTGCAACCAAGGGGGATTTAACCATGAAAACCAATGTAGATGAAATTTTCGGCAGGAAAAACCACGCAGGGAATATTGAATTATTCCACGCCAGCGGGGAGCGCGTGACTCGGTTAGACAGCGACCTATACCCGGCAATCTACCCAGTGCAGTCCTCGTTGTCCGCTCACTATGAGCACCCAGGCGGAATTATTATTACTCAAAACGACGCAAACCGCCTAAATATAACAATGGATGTTTACTAAGTTGGAAGTAGTTGATGACTAACTAACTATCTAGGAGGGCAAAGATGACCTACCAAAAGGCGCACTATAAAAAATTCCAAAATGCTTGGGGCGCATGGATCGACACCGGTTACGGCCCTACTGCCATTGCTAAGCCGACCCCGGGCGATGCTGTTAAAATCAAAACCAAACGCGGGGAAACGCATGACCGTATAGTCTCGGCCGTGGTCAAAGACTACCCCTCCGGCTGTATTGTCTCTTTGGTCCCTGATGCTGACGTTGCTGCCAAAGCGCAAGCCCGTTATACCGCGGCCAAAGCCTCACGCGCGAACAATCACGGCCTGACGCCGGAAAAAATCCACGACAATGTATACAATGAAGGCTATGATGGGTATAACCCTCATCGCGACTTGGCACCCGCCGAATTGCGCGACGAGGACACGTGGAACCAAGCGGTTTAACTGAAGACCTGACTAACTACGGAGGTTTATTATGATCAAAAATATGATCAAAAAATACCAATTATACAGTGAGTGGCGCAATCGCGCCGTCTACGGTGAGAGCCTTACCGATGCCCTGATCCGGGCTAAAAAACTCCAGCGACCGGATAAGTTTGAGGGCGGCCTAAAAACAGAGGATGGCGAGTGGGTCGGCATCAAAGGGGTCGCGCAAACTGTTGATACCGCAGGGAGCCAACGCGGCGGACGTGACTTCGAATCCGTTATCATTGAAGCCGAGGATGGGCGATATTTGCCAGTCGACGCCCTGGAAGTCAATCACTAACCAGGAGGACTTAACCATGAAAACCCATGAAACGGACCAGAGGTATGCGATGAACACTACAAAAAAACTGGCAATTGAATTGGAATATAGCAAGGACGGCGGGTATACCTCCGCCGGGCGGGATTATTGCATGACCGCCGATGAAGAGAAGGACGTTCGCGGTACCTGGGAAAAACTACACTTGGAAGACTTCGATCCGATCTATTACAAATACGACTGCACCCTGCTTTTGTGGGAGCAAGATTGGGACGGCGACGAACTTATTGATTCAAAGATCATCGACTCACGTCCCCTTTCTCCGGTGAAAAATTGAAAAATTGGACTGTAGACATTCAGGCCCGGTTGGTGACGCACACGCCAACGGGCCTTCGCTTCCGGTTTGCCCCGGACCCTGCGGCGGCGGGTGAATGGGACGGGGGGTGTATTGACCTCGATTTGTTGCAACAGCTTGCTGAATATGATGATCCGGAGTTCGCCACCAAAATGGCCCGCCTGTCCCGCGAATCCGGCGAAGCGTTTTTCGAGAAGCTGGAGCCGAAAAAAACCCGCCCTCTCGCCATCCGTGTCAATCCATGGGAGTTGGCCGTTTTGGACGATGCCGCCAAAAAGGCGAACATAGACCGTGCGGCGTACCTCCGCGCCCGCGCCCTGGCCGCCGCCAAAAAAGAATTGAAAAAGTAACCCCGACTTTCCCTACCCTTGGCCCCCAGGTATGGCCCCCAAGTATGGCACACCTCCGGGCCTTACTATAGGATCTCAGATTTTTTAAAATCACGGTTAGAAAGGGGTTGTGTATGAACCGCCTTGAGACTGTGAAAAGAGTTGTCGTCCATTGTTCGGTGTCGGACTTTGGCGACGCCAAAACCATCGACGCCTGGCACCGGGAAAACGGGTGGGACGCCATCGGTTACCATTTTGTGATCCTGAACGGGTACCGGGTGGCTGCGCGTCCTTACGTTTTGGAGCACGACGGCCTGGTTGAAAACGGGCGCGACGTGAAATTCCAGGGCGCGCACGCCGAAGGGAACAATGCTGATTCTATTGGTATTTGTTTGATTGGAAATCATTTGTTTTCAGGCCGCCAATTACTGGATAGCCTACCCCGCCTGTTAATCCAATTGATCGGACGATACAACCTCAAGGCTCAGGACATTATCTTCGGCCATTATGAACTCGACCCCAATAAGACATGCCCGAATATTCCAATGGCGATGGTGAAAAAAACCGTTCTCTGGGCCATGGCGAACAAAATTCTAAAAGGGGAATGAAAAATGGATTTTCTAAGTAAATTTACCGACCAGTCGTGGTTTGTGATTGCGGGGGAAGTTACGCTCTTTGCGAACACGATCACCGCCGCGTTGCCCTCTCGCTGGTACAAAAAGGACGGCCAGGAGCGCATTTGGTATAAGTGGCTCATGAAGGGGCTGAACTTTCTGTCCATCAACGTATTTCGCAATAAAAACGCTGACGACAAATGACCATCAAACTTGGCCTGATCGTCGGCGGGGTTGCGGGTGTTTTTCTTTTTGTCTGGTGGGTCATCCGGCGAAACAAAAAGGCCGGCCGCATGGAAGCGGATCACGAACGGCAGGTGAAGTACAGCGAGACCATCGGCAACATCAACGAAATGGAGCGATTGAAAGATGGCGAAAAAAAGCCTGATTTTGGTGATCCTGATACTGCTCGCGGTTATTTGGGCGGGATGCACGACAAGCGCGACGACGGGTAAGTTCCCGCGCTATGCCATCCCAGAGCGGCCCATCCTTCGATCTTTTCTAACCGGCAATTGTTTGACCGAGGACGAAATCCGCATCCTCGCCAATTACGTTTACGACGCGAACCGCACCTTACGGAAACAGGATTGCGCCGCCGCTATCTGGAACCACGAGCAGGAGGACCGCTGTCCATGAGCCGGATACTGGGTTACCTGTCTGTTATCACTATGATCGCCTTGTGCGGTCTGTTTTTGTGGATTGTGGGCGTCGCCGTTGCCAATGGCGAGGACGCGCTTAAGTCGCCGGTGGATATTCCACCGATCAATGAGCGGGTGGACTGGCGCATCGAGCAGATCCCGGCAAACCTCACCGTTGTCTACCGCAACGGGTTGCGAGTGGCCTACCCCGTGATTTCGTCAACCCATTTTAAATTCAATCGAGTGTTCGAGGAACGCGGCGGGCTTTGGTATTTCCAAGCGAAGTGCACGACGTTCCAGCGGATCGTGCGGCCCACGCCCACGGTCTATCGATGGTCGGACGACGAGCAATGGCAACCTTACACCGTCAAGACATGGTGACGCGATGACTATCAACACTTTGCCCCGGAAACCATGCGCGCATCCATCTTGTTTGGATTATGCCAGCCTGGGGCGGTCGCGGTGCGAGGTTCACAAGCCCGAACCTGGATGGAATGACTACAAGCCCGAGGTTCCGCTCCCCAGCTCCAGCAAATGGGAACGGATTCGCCGCCGCATTTTTCGCCGCGATAAATATAAATGTCAGCCTTGCAAGCGGCGGGGGATATTAAGCGCCGGGCAGGAGGTAGACCATATCGTTCCGCGATCCCAGGGCGGGCGGGACACCGATGAAAACCTGCAGACAATCTGCCGCCAGTGTCACCGGGAAAAAACGCACGCTGAAAGCCAGCAAAAACGGGGGGGAGGGTCGAAAAGTTGAACGAAATTTAACCGGGAT
>JABAHS010147100.1_pt2 | contig 13157 bp, 9 predicted proteins | sample 7062111 | NCBI WGS metagenome assembly JABAHS01 (sample SAMN14534600, study PRJNA622989) | marine sediment metagenome | biome: marine biome [ENVO:00000428]; feature: marine pelagic biome [ENVO:01000023]; material: deep marine sediment [ENVO:00002113]; isolation source: pool of 4 deep marine... | reverse complement strand
AGTCCTACAAAGAAAATTCGTTCCGCAGACAAATCCTGCGGATAAAACATGGCGGTTTCATTTAACTTGCCCTTGAAGTCTTTTCTGGAAAGAAAGGTCTGGCAGATCTTTTTTAACTCGTCGTTGTTGTCTATTTTAAGCTCGCCTTGGCCCTTCAAGATTCCGATTACCAAAGCGTCGCATTTCTCTTGTTCCAAAATGGCCTGTTTACAGCTTACCTTCATGTTAAACGTCTCCGGTTATTTTAGCATTTGGATGAGCTTGGGATTCATCTTATGCGCTCTGATTTTGCTTCCCAATTCAGTAGGCGTTAGCACACCCTCCTCCGTAATGATCCCTGTAAAGAGCTCTAATGGTGTTTCATCAAAATAGTAGTTTTCAATGGTTGTTTCCGAGGGTGGATTGTCCCAAACTTGCTTCGGATCTCTCACCGGCTCTTTTTTGGGAACGAGTTTCTTGGGCATGAATTTGCTCGACTCGCACGCGGCGTAACACGGCACGACTGCCTCCCGAGCCATGAGACAGATGGCCTTGGTGCCGATTTTGTTCACGAGGGCATTTTCCGAGACGCTGTCGGCCCCGAGCATAACAATATCGGCCTGTTCGATTCCCATGCAAATGGCTGCGTCGATTAAGTACAATGTCGGGATGCCCAGTTTCGACAATTCCTTGGCCCGTTCTCTGCCTTCGCACACCGGTCGCGACTCGGAGAGAATCACTTGAAACGCTTTGCCGTCCTCGTGTGCTTTCTTGATAATTTCCAGTACCGTACTGCTGTTGCTGTGCGTCAGAATCACCGAATCATTCGCGATCAACTCGGCGCCAAATTTGGCCACTTTTTTCACGGCATTTCGCGTGTGTTCTTCAAATCTCGTAGCCTCGCCCACAATCTTTCGGCATAGAACCACGGGATCGTTCGATGTTTCTTGCTCGACGGTAAAAAGCAGGGCATTGAACAGGTTGGTCAACTGCGACATGTTCGGTTGTGCTTTCAGGATTTCCCCGATGACGCGCTCGACTTCCGCAATCAGTTCAGAATATTCAACGTTCGACTTTTCTTTGGCCAGCGCCTCCAAACAGTCGATGGCCTTTTGTGCAACCACCCAGGCCCCGGACGTGTGGTCGTGCTTAACCTCTTCTAATTTCTCAACATAATTTTCAGACATGGTTAAAACCCTGTTATGAAAAGAAAAAGGAGTAAAGTTACTCCTTCAACAAAGTCATGCGTCATTAAAAGCAAAAGGACCGCAAGGACTCCTCCTCACGGTTCTTAAACATCAACTAAGCAAACTTTTAATTTAATGTGACTCCCTTTTAAAGAATTTGATTCACAAGAAGTTGAAACTGTTGCATCAAATTCGACGGGAAGAGGCCTAAACCTAATGTTCCGACAACCGCCAAAACCAGACTCACGGAAACGGTTGGCAACGAGACTTTGACTCCCCAATCGGTTTCTTTCTCTTTCATGAACATGGCCACAACGACGCCCAGATAGTAATATAAAGAGACCATCGAATTGATGACTGCAATGATGACCAGTGGGATATGACCTGCTTTCACCGCGGCGGTAAACAAATAAAATTTACCGACAAATCCCGCGGTTGGCGGAAGCCCGGCCAGCGAAAACATGAATACCGCCATACTCACGGCGATCATTGGGCGTTGAAACCCCAAGCCCTTGAAATCGTCAAGTTCTACGTATTCTTTGTCTTTGGCGCCCAGAATCGAAATAATGCCAAAAGCGCCAACATTCATGAACGTGTACGCCAACAGATAAAAGATTACGCTGGCCGCCCCGACTTCGTTCCACGCCACAACGCCGACCAGAATGTACCCGGCGTGGGCGATGGAGGAATAGGCCAGCATACGCTTGATGTTGGATTGTACGATCGCGGCGATGTTACCGACCGACATGGTTAACACGGAGAGGATCCACAGGATAATCACCCAATCCGCGACTGTGCCATTGGTTGCTGAAAACAGCACCCGCAACAATGCCGCAAAGCCCGCCGCTTTGGAGCCCGTAGCCATGAACGCGGTAATGGGTGTTGGCGCGCCTTGATACACATCGGGCGCCCACATATGAAACGGCACCACAGCCACTTTAAATCCCAACCCCACCACGATCAGCAGACCGCCCAGTATCAACAGCGGATTGTCGATCACGGAATTATTGGTAACAAAGCTTGAAATCTCGGCTAAATCAAGGCTGGCGGTTGCGCCATACACAAACGCCATGCCGTACAACAAAAAGCCACTGGCGAAGGCACCCAGTAGAAAATACTTAAATGCCGACTCTAATGATCGCTCCTCTGTTCGTTTGAATCCCGCCAGCACATAGAGCGAAATAGACAGCGTTTCCAATCCCAAAAAAATCGTCAACAAATTCGTGCCAGCGGCCATCAGCATCATGCCGACGGTCGCAAACAGCATGATGGCAAAAAATTCGGTGTAAAGCAAATAACTGCTTTCATACAAATTCATCGCCAGCAACATACACAGTCCGGCAGCGATCAGAAAAATGCAGTTAAACACCAGGGCAAAATTATCCGCCGCAACCAGGCCATCGAAAGCGAATTGATTTTCGCCCCAGATGTTCAACGTGTAGAATAAGGAAACACACAGGCCGACAATCGCTATTCCCAGAATCACCGATTTGCGCGGCCGAAAAAACAAATCCAGGGCCACGATGACAAACCCCGTAAGGGCTAACACAATGGCGGGCGCGATAACCGCTAAATTAAAGGATGCGTTCATTTGTCAACCAGTGTTTCTTCAACATCCATATATCGAGCTTGTTTGACTTCAACAGTCTCAATCAGCTTGTTCACAGTTGGCTCCATTTTCTTCAAGAATGGCTTTGGATACACACCGATGAACACGATAAATAACACGATGGGCACCAAAACTGCGATCTCTCGAACAGATAAATCCACCAGTTTTTGGTTCTCCTCCTTGTCCAATTTTCCGAACATCACTCTTTGAAACATTCGCAGCATGTACACAGCGGCTAGAATCACCCCGATAGCGCCCAAAATTGCATAAACTTTGTTGGTGAGAAACGTACCCAAGAGAATCAGGAATTCACCGACAAACCCGTTCAGGCCCGGCAATCCGATTGAGGAGAGCGTGACAATCATGAAAAACGCCGTGAAGACGGGAATGCGCTTGGCCAGTCCGCCAAAGTCGGCAATTAAGCGCGTATGACGACGATCGTAAATCATGCCCACGATTAAAAACAGGGCGCCGGTGGAAAGGCCGTGATTCACCATTTGAATGAGACCGCCTTGAATCCCTTGCGTGTTAAGTGCAAAGATACCCAACATGACAAAGCCCAGGTGACTCACACTCGAATACGCCACCAGTTTCTTGATATCCGGCTGCACCATGGCCACCAATGCGCCGTAAATTATGCCGATCACGCCCAGGGCAAAAATCCACGGCGTGAATTGAATGACAGCATGCGGGAAGAACGGCAAACAGAAACGCAGAAATCCGTACGTACCCATTTTCAACAACACGCCAGCCAAAATGACGCTGCCTCCCGTCGGAGCTTCCACGTGCGCGTCGGGCAGCCAGGTGTGAAATGGGAAGATGGGTACTTTGATGGCGAAGCTCAAGCCAAAAGCCAGGAAAAGCCAGGTTTGATAACCCAACGGAATATCGATTTGTTGAATCGCCAGAATGTCGAAAGTGTAATTCCCGGTCAAGCCTCCGTGGTAAAAATACAAAATGAGGATCGCGACCAGCATCAGAAGGCTACCGACCATGGTGTAAATAAAGAACTTAATTGCCGCATAAATGCGATTCTCGCCGCCCCATATGCCGATGATAAAGTACATGGGGATGAGCATAGCTTCCCAGAACACATAAAACAAAAACAAATCCATGGCGACAAACACACCCAACATCCCGGTCTCCAAAAACAGCATCGAGATCATGTAGCCCTTTAAATTCTTGCTGATGCTCTTCCAGGAGGAGAGTATCACCAGGGGCGTCAGAAACGTGGTGAGTAATACCATGAACAGACTGATACCATCGATGCCCAGGCGATATTTAATGCCCAATGCGGGAATCCAGGATTGGATTTCCTCGAACTGCATCCCCGCGTGTGGCTCGAATAGAAAATAAACGGGAAGCGAAATCAGGAACGTTATCAAGGCCACAGATAGGGCCGTGAACTTAATGGTTTGTTGACGGTCCCCTCTAATCAAAAACAAGATCAACGCCCCGAGCAGCGGCAAGAAGGTGATGATCGATAAAAACGGGAAATTCATGCGTTCAATTCGAGCTCTTATTTAAATAGAAAATACCCAATGAGAACTACGATACCAAAAACAATCGACAACGCGTAGTTTTGGACGATGCCGGTTTCGATTCTGCGCAGTCTATCACTGAAATTCCGAGTCATGTCAGCAAGCCTGTTGATGAATCCATCAATCGTGTTCATATCTATCCAGCGCCAGAACACCACCTCCGAAACCAGATTGAACGGCCTGACGACCAGAACATCGTACAATTCATCGACGTACCATTTTTGATTTAAGAAACGGTAAACACGGCTCATTTTTTTGGCCAGATTGTAGGGCATGGACGGTTTGGCCACATAAAACAGATACGCAAATCCAATCCCCATTAAGGCAATCAGCGTGGATATAACCATGAAAATAATTTCCAGATTCAACAAATCAGGATGAGTCGTGGAAGGAAACACCGGCTCCAGAAAATGTTCAAATTTGTTAAAAACATGAGGAATCCCCACGAAGCCGCCGACGATGGACAGAAATGCCAAAATTCTCAAGGGAACGGTCATGATTTTCGGCGATTCATGAATGTGACTTTCCACATCTTTCGGGACTCGAGAATGGCCGTGAAACGTCAAATAGATCAGTCGAAAGATGTAGAACGCCGTCAGACCGGCAACCAATGCTCCCACAAACCAAAACTTGAAGCCGCCGAGTTGCGTATTGCTCACGGTTTTCCACAGGATTTCGTCTTTGGAGAAAAAGCCGGAAAAAAATGGCACACCTGCAAGCGCCAATGCGCCGACCAAAAAAACTTTATACGTAACCGGCAATTTCTTCCGGAGGGCGCCCATCTTGGTCATGTCGGTCTCGTTGCTGAGCGCATGCATCACGCTGCCAGCGCTCAGGAACAGCAAAGCTTTGAAATAGGCGTGCGTGCTGACGTGAAAAACACCCGCACCAAATGCGCCCACCCCACAGGCCAGGAACATGTAACCCAGCTGACTGATGGTCGAATAAGCCAGAACTCGTTTGATGTCTGTATTCACCAGAGCGATGGTGGCAGCAAGAAATGCGGTTGCCAAGCCAATCACGGCCACTACCGTCATGGCTGTAGGCGATTGCAGATATAACATATGGCAGCGGGCTACCATGTACACGCCTGCCGTCACCATCGTAGCAGCATGAATCAGTGCGGAAACCGGCGTCGGACCCGCCATTGCGTCGGGCAACCAAACATACAGCGGAATTTGAGCGGATTTCCCAACCGCACCGACAAAGAGTAACAGTGCAATCGTCGTCGCCATGCCCGTGTCTAATTGGGGTGCTTGACTAAAAACAGCCTCAAAATTTAGCGTTCCGAAGACAAAGAAGATAAAGAAAATGCCTAACAGAAATCCGAAATCACCGATGCGGTTTACCACAAACGCTTTTCTACCGGCAAATGCGTTGTAATCCTCCTCAAACCAAAAGCCGATGAGCAAATAGGAACACAGACCAACGCCCTCCCAGCCAACAAACATAAGCAAAAAGTTGTCGGCCATGACCAGAATGAGCATAGCAAAGGTGAAGAGATTCAAAAAAGCAAAGTAACGCGCATAACCGCGATCGCCAGCCATGTAGCCAATTGAGTAAACATGAATGAGCAGCCCGACGCCGCTGACCACCAGCATCATCACCAAAGACAGCGGATCGATGAGAAACCCAATGTTGACTTCAAACTCACCGGCGGCGATCCATGTATAGGCAATACGGGAAAGGGAACGCACTTCTTCTGGGAGGCTGAGCACGTTCAGGAATATCCACGCAGAGGCCACAAAAGAGAGACCGACGGCAGTACAAGCAATCGTCCCGATTAGCTTTTCTTTAAAGCGCGTTCCAAATAAACCGTTAATCAAAAAACCAAGCAGTGGGAAAAACGGAACCAGCCAAACGTACTCTGTCATTCTTCGCTCATCTCAATGTTGGGTAATCTACCATTTCATGACGTTGATGTCATCGACGAACACGGACTCTTTGAGTCGAAAAATGGCTACGATCAACGCAAGCCCAACCGCCACCTCTGCGGCGGCCACGACCATCACGAAAAAGACAAATATTTGTCCATCTAACAAATTTAAATGCCGGGAAAACGCAATGAAACTCAAATTTACGGCGTTGAGCATAAGTTCAATGGACATAAAAATCACGATGGCGTTGCGGCGAGTCAGCACCCCAACCACACCGACTGTAAACAAAATGCCGCTCACCAGAAGGAAGTAGGATGTGGGGATCGTCATGAGTTCTTCAACTTCCGTTTTGCTAAAATGACCGAACCGATGATGGCGGACAAAAGCAGCACCGAGGCAACCTCAAATGGGAACAAATACTTCGTAAAAAGTAGACGGCCAATAGACTCGGTATCGCCTACTCGTGTTCCTGCCTCAGTTGAGGCCTCCGCTATCGATACAGCGGCTCCGGATTTCAAGATGAGTCCAAGCTCAACCAGTAAAAGCACAGCCAGCAACAGACCCATCACTTGAAATATGCGGCCGCGTTTTTCTCGTAGCGGGGCACTCTGAAGATCCAGAAGCATAATCACAAATAGGAAAAGCACCATAATGGCGCCGGCGTAGACAATGATGTGCACAGCAGCGATGAAGGGGGCATTCAGCAAAACAAAATGACCGGCTAACGCGAACAACGTGACAATAAGGAAGAGGGCCGAGTAAATAGGATTCCGGTGTAAAATCATCATGATTGCGGAGGCAATCGCCACAATCGAAAACAAGAAAAACAGAACCGAGATTAAATCGATGACATCCTCCTAAAAGAAAATGAACGTAACCAATAAGAATATTGGAACCAAAATCAGAATGGAATAAATCATAAAACCAAAGAAACTTGGCATATCTATGCCTGCCTCTTCTGCGATCGATTTTACCATAAAGTTAGGGGCATTGCCAATATAGGTCATGGCCCCAAAAAACACAGCCCCCGTGCTGATGGCTTTCAGGTAAATTGCGCCATCGCCCATCAGCCAGTGAACCGTCTCGCTGAACTTACCTAAAGCCGTGTTAAAAAAGACCAGATAGGTTGGCGCGTTGTCCAAGAAACTCGAGAGGACCCCCGTTATCCAGAAATAATGGACCGGCTCTTTGACGGCGTCGATCACAAATTTCAATTGCCCATGTTGCCCCGCCCTCAACATCGCTATTGCCGGTATGATCGTGATGAATATGCCAGCAAATAATTTGCCCACTTCCTGAATGGGAAACCAGGTAAATTCATTTCCTTCACGCAAGGTCCTGGGGGTGACTTTCAAAGAGATGAGGCCCATGCAGATAAGAAACAAATCCCGCACGATATTTTGCCATTTCATATGAACGCCCAACACCGTAACCTCACCCAGATGAACCTGGCCACTGAATAACACCCCACCGAGAACGCCTAGCAAGAACAGAACGTTGTACAGACCGTGAACACTCATGCGATAAGTTTGGGTAGTCAACTTATGAGTCTCGGCATTTTCCATTTCCACTTCTTCTTCGACGATCATGTCCTCAGAATGCTCATGAAGTTCAAAATGAGAATGCTTCAAGTGCATCTTCTTGTGCCACCCCTCTTGACGAAACATGTAAGTGTCCAATAGAAAAAATCCCACAAGCAGGATGGCCACCACCAAGATCATCTCCGTAAAAAGGTTGAACGTCCAGAAAAACTCCACTCCTTGCAAAAAGCCCAGGAAGAGTGGGGGATCTCCTAACGGTGTAAGCGACCCTCCAATATTTGCAACCAGAAAAATGAAAAATACCACTAAATGCACTTTTGACTTGCGATACCTGTTCATCCGGATGAGGGGCCGAATCAAGACCATGGCCGCCCCGGTCGTACCAATCCATGATGCCAACGCGGTACCAATAATCAACAAGACCAGGTTATTGAATGGCATCCCGACAGGGGCCCCTTCCACCAAAATCCCTCCGGCCACCGTATACAAGGCCCATAACAAGATGATGAAAGGAATATATTCTAATAGATAGGTATGCAAAATTGAATGGATGGCCTCCCCCTGATAGGCAATATAAAATGGAACAGCAAATAACAGCGCCCAAAAAGCAGAGACCTTACCAAAGTGATGATGCCAGAATTTTTCGGCTGTGAGGGGAAAGATAGCAATGGAAAGCAAAATTCCGATAAACGGAATGACACTCCAAAGGGGCAATTCCGCACCCAAACCACCCTGCTCCGAAACTTCTTGTCCACCTTCTATGTTGCTCAATTCATATCCAAATGCCTCCAACGAACCAATCATCAAGAACGCAATTGTAACCACCACCAAAATTTTGCGCATCCAATTCCTTTCAATTAATAAATCGCAATCTACACACTTGACCTACGTACCTCAGCCATATGTCGAATATTTTTGAGGGAAATAGTAGGTAAAGATCTCCATTTGCCGAAGTCAAATTATAATAATAATAAAATAAAAGTCAAGAAATTTTTGGGAGAGAATTCAGGAGAGATTTTATACTCAAGTCATGCAAAATCAATATTTAAGCACGCAGCTATAATGGTAAATAATTGCAAGGGAAACCGCATTTCGAACCACAGGAATAAGTTTTGAAAAGTTATTTTCAGAATTTTTCAGAAAGAAATCTATATGTCAAAATGATTTGGGTCGAAATGATCGAATGTCACGTTTACTTGAGTGATCTTGTCCGTTTCTCACCCGGATCTTGCCGAACTCATCCTCGCCAAAAGCCAGATGAGCGGAACGGTATTGCAATAGTCACGGCCTTTTTAATAAATTAAATTAATTAATAAGTGTNNCCAATTGTTTATTTTAGAATTTTAGGAATTAAATTAATTAATAAGTGTGGTTACATATTGAGTGGTCAGGCGAAGCACTATTTCATCAAGATCATTTTCCTGGAAGTTCGAAAATTGCCGGAGCGCAGACGATACAGATACACACCCGTTGGCAAGTTTGAGGCGTCCAAACTGACCTCGTATATGCCAGGTGCTTTGTGTGCATCCACCAGAGTCCGAACCATCTGTCCGGTGAGATTGAAGACCTGCAGAACAACGCGACCACTCTTTTCCACTTCATAACGAATCGTGGTGGCAGGATTGAACGGATTGGGATAGTTTTGTTGAAGAGTAAACTGATTTGGAATTTCGGGAACCGTTGGTGAAACCGAGACCGGATTCGCTTCGGAATATTTATAAACCGTCCGTCCGACGGCATAACCCAGCGTATCGCTCAGCATTCGAAACCGGTTGATGCGTTCTCCAACATGGGGAGCTTCTTGCCATGTTGCGCCTCCGTCCCGAGTTTCGTACACTGTGCCTCCTCCGACCCAACCCAATCGGCTGGTTGCGAAGCCGATGCCGGAAAAACCTTCTCCGCTTGCGACGACTTGTTCCGTCCAGGTCAAGCCCCCATCGGTAGTTTTTAGAACAACTCCATCAGGGGTGGGCCCCTGGGTGGCGACATATCCGGTATCGGGTGTGGGGAAGGAAATCTTCCAGCACCATTTCCCCAAAGTCTCACTCGTGTAACGTGGTTCCCAGCTTTCGCCGCCGTCGGTCGTAAGCAAGATCACGGACTTACTGGAACGTTGCTCCTCGAATGAAGAACCGACACCATTTCCGCCGACGACCAGGCCTGTATCCGCATTGAAGAAAAATACATCCACCGCACCCGTAACCAGTGGACTCAAGTCTTGCGATGTCCAGGAGATACCACCGTCCGTACTCTTAATAAAAATTGCCGGGCCATTCCACCGACCCACAGCGTACACGAGCTGTTCATTTACGACCCAAATCCCACAAACTCCGACCGGTTCCGGTCCGGTGACTCGATCCGTAATGTTTGTCCACGATTCGCCTCCGTTTCTGGTTTCGAAAAGAGCCCGTCCAGGTCTTGGACTGTTGGTGAAATTAAGATTGCCAACCCAGCCCACCTGCTCATTGGCAAACCCCACGCTTCTGAAAACTACCGAAAATCCGAGTTCCTGCTCAGCTTCAATTTGCAGAATCCAGCTTTCTCCCCCATCCCTCGTCTTGTGGATTTCACCATGAACATTGACCACCCAACCGAGTTGCTGATTGAGGAAAACAACGTCTTCATGTCTGCCACTCGATATGGGTGCGTTTGGTAGAGCACTCCAACTTTGCGCTTGGACTTGAATGCCTGAAATCAAAACTGAAGTTATCGACAGAAATATCCGAACCCTGTGCATGTTTCCCTCCTCAATTAGAAATGCCAGAAATGTTTAAGAATACAAACTAAGCTTGAGTGAAATTCCGTCTGTGGGAAGTTTTTGTGGGAAATTTGACTTGAATTGATTCGCCCGGCAAAACTAGTCTGAGCCGGGCGAAAAATTTCAAAATTTTATCGTGTGGAAAATCTTAAGCGGATCACTTGATTAAGGCAAGCCTTCTCGCCGCCTCCCAGTTACCGGCCTGAATCCTGTAGATGTAAATTCCTGAGGCAACCACAGCGTCGCTATCGTTTTTGCCATTCCATTCGATCTTGTATTGACCGGGTTCCTTTTCCTGATCGATCAGCGTGCGCACCAACTCGCCTCTTAGATTGTAAATTTCCAATTTGACTTTCGACTTTTCCGGTAAATGGAAATTGATTCTCGTGGTGATATTAAATGGATTCGGGTAATTCTGAAACAGACGGAACTCATCCGGGATCTGGCTGACTTCTATTGGCTTGCTGTCCAATGACACCTTCAACGGACGATTATCCTTTGATGCAAACGCCGCTTTCTTAATTCCTAAATTCAGCTTACCGTGGGTGGCCTCATTTAATTTGGCCACGAGATTCAGCAGGACGCCATTCATGTCAACTGCACTGTTTTCCTTTTTCAAATATGCCAGGACATCGATAGTATTGGGAGAGACATGCGAATAGACTTGCATCTGAGGCAAGTTCTTGAGTTGCAAAGGAGTGGCAAACGTGAGCTGCGACTCCTCGTAGTGAAGCTGAACATGGAATCCCCGAATTGGCACGTCCTGTTCGATGGATACGGGAATTATGACTGAATCTTGACCAACGCTTTTGGTGTCGGACACGGAAAGCTTTACATACGCATCCTCTTCATCCTGCAGCGCCAATTCAGGATGAATTCGATTGTAATCAATGTTTAAATCCAACATATTCAAGATGTCAAACAAATCGACAACGCCATCTTTGTTCAAATCACCCTGCTGCAGCACGTAGGAATCTTGACCGGCCTGTCCAATCGCCGCTAATTTCATGTCAGCCAGGCTTGGTAAGCTTGGACCGCGCTTGTCTTCAACGAGAGAAATCGTACCTTTACTCATTGTCGTCGAATTCAAATTATTCCTATCGGCGATTCTGACCAAACAATCGTGCGCATTTAGCTTGGGCACGTTCCAAATGAACTTCCCGCTGTTCGGCACATTTTCGGCAATGGTGTTCCAGGTTTGGCCCTCATCTACGGAGTATTCTAAATTAACAGCGCTGATGTCACCGATCGAACGCCACATCACAGTGTGGGTGCTTCCAACAGGCCATTCTTCTCCACCCAGTGGATACGCCAAAGCCAGGACCGATGTGGAACCGCTGGTGACGGCAAAATCGGTTCCGCTAAAACCGGTTCCAAAGGAGTTCGTCACGCTAATCTCGCCGGTCGTGGCATCAGAGGGAACTCGAACGCGGAGCCTCGTCTCCGAATCCACAATCACGTCGCTGGCATCGACGCCATTAAATGCAACCTGCATGTCATCGGTGTCTGTGAAGGCGTCAAGAATCGCGTCAAACCAGACGCCCGCCATCACAGCATATCCGGTGTCATTCGGATGCACGCTGTCATCCATGTAATCATCTTCCCAATTCAGATTCTCTTTAAACGCCTCATTCATGTCCACATAAGTGAGATTGTATCCGGCATTTTGTTTGATTGAGAACAAATTCGAAATAAAACTGTTCAAGGTCGTCGTCTCGTCGTCTTTCCTATCTTTTCTTGGTACCACACTGGATAGGATGGTCAAGATGGTTCCATCAAAACGGTGAATGGTATCCAGTATCTCGCCGATTTCATCAACGGTGGTTTCAGGTGTCTGCAGCGCGGAAATGTCGTTTGTGCCGATGTGCAAAAGAATCAGGTCGGGCGGATTGCTGTTCAAATAGGAGTTCAGTTCCGCCAAAAGTTCATCGGCTCGAACTCCGCTGTGCCCTTCATGGTCTCGGTCGAACCCGGAGCCATCTCTCTTTGTGCCGACAAAATCGTAGTCGAATCCTTGCGAATCGAGCAGTTCCGCCAAATCATTTCTGTAACCCGCATTGTCTGTCGAACCATGCACACCCTGGGTAATTGAATCGCCAAGAGGCATGATTCGAATGGTCCCGCTTGTGTTTAGAGCGCTGTTGTCGTCATTGGAGCTGACAAAATTCGCGCCGTTGATTGTGACTTCCACGCCAGCAGGACCACTCGTCGGAGAAAACGAGGAAATGACCGGTTCGAGCGATGGCGCTTCGCCAGTGTGGATGACCAATTCAGGAACTTGCACACCTTCTTTGGAACTGTAGTTTGACAAATCTCTGCTATCGTTGCTGATGGCGAAGCTGAACACGCCATTCTGTGTAATCGCTTCGGTCACGTCAAATTCAACCATCTCACCAAACTCAACGGGCCCGACAGAACTCAGGGGACTTGCGGTTAGTGGCGGTGCATTATCATAAATCATGTCGTCTTCATTCCAGGGCGTGCTTGAATTCTGGTAATTGTTTGAAACCGAGAAAATTCGGCCACCTTCGTCACCTGAATCAATGACGAAGAGCCTGAGCACGGCACTCTGTACCGCGTCCGCGAGACCGGTAACGTTGAATTTCAAATAGGCGTTATAATCTGCTGATGAAGAGCGACGTACCCGCAATTCGTGGGCATGTCC
>JABAHS010053935.1_pt1 | contig 13162 bp, 10 predicted proteins | sample 7062111 | NCBI WGS metagenome assembly JABAHS01 (sample SAMN14534600, study PRJNA622989) | marine sediment metagenome | biome: marine biome [ENVO:00000428]; feature: marine pelagic biome [ENVO:01000023]; material: deep marine sediment [ENVO:00002113]; isolation source: pool of 4 deep marine... | reverse complement strand
CTAGACTACTACACTAGAACCGTTTTTGAGATAACAACAGATGAGCTTGGAGCACAGAATGCTGTTGCTGCTGGCGGCCGCTATGACGGGCTTGTGGCAGAGCTCGGTGGACCTGATACTGGTGCGGTTGGTTTCGCTATGGGAATAGAACGAATTGTTCTACTGCAAGAAAAAGCTATACCCGACGGTTTTCCAAAAGAGGTTGACGTTTTTATTGCTCATCTTGGCGAGGAGGCCAAACAACAAGCTTTCCCTCTTGCCTATGAACTTAGAAAAAATGGAGTATCAGTTGAAATGGATTACGCAAGTAAAAGTTTAAAGAGTCAGATGAAACGAGCAGACAAGTTAGGGGCAAACTATACTTTCATTATGGGTGAGGATGAGCTAAAGAATGGAGTCGTAAAGGTAAGGAACATGAGGGAAAGTTCTGAAGAAGATATTCGTCTTAAAGAGATCAAAAATAATCTACAAAGATACACATCATAATCCCAGAAAATATTACTCAACTTTTTTTGAACACTGAGCACAATACTGTGCACCTTCAAATATCTGAGCACCGCATTCACATGTAGCTACCACTTTTGGTTTTACTAAAGCTTTTACACTGCCGAGTTCTTTATCTGCATTTAAGTGAACAAGCTCCAACTCCTGCTCACATTTTTCTATTTCCTTCTCAATACTCTCAATATCCACACACTTATTCTCTATAGCCTCTTGATTTATAGTGCCTTTATATTTAAACGTCCTATATATTGTTTTGCCCATCTCTAGTACAATATTTTCTCGTCTTTTCCTTAGATTTCTTATTCGGTTTTTCACAACTACAGTATCGTAAGCCTCTTTTGATCTAACATTAAAAATTTTAAGTCCCCTGTTTACACCCTCTTTAAACTTATTAAATAAATATCGGGCTTCAGACTCCTCGGACATCACGTTTCTCCTTGTTAAGTTACTTCTATGCGTAATCAGAATAAGATACTTGAATATCTACCATGGTGAAACTAAAATAAGAAACTAATTGACTGGGAATAGAGATTATTTATTCTTATACACATTAGCTATCATACGATCTAGAAGTTCACATTACCATCCTAGGTGTATTATAGACTTATAACAAAACGGGAACACGGAGAGAGAATGTACTATTTTGTCAGAAAACCAGTATTAACACTAGAATTGTGTTTGTTTGCAGTTCTACTCAGTATATCAGTAGCAATCCCTTATTCTATTTCAAATGAGCAAGTTAAAGAGATCAGCCAGCCTCAAATTGATGGACTACTTGAAGCGCTCAATGACACAAATCCTAAAGTAAAGATAATGGCGATTAATAAACTAGCTGAGGCCTATTACGAGGGAGCATTGCCGCTGTTTTATGAATTTATAGAGTCCGATGACATTAATACTAAGGCTGCAGCTATTAATGCACTAGTTACAATGGACAAACTTTCACCAGAGAGCGTTGATTTGATAGTACAAAACTTAAATAGTAAGAACAAAAGAATAAAATACTACTCTGCCAAAGCTCTCTCAGATTATAGAAATATAAATGCGAAACAAATCACTCAAATAATAGAGCTCTTAAGCGATAAAGATGATAAAATTAGACGAATAGCGGTAGTTATAATAGGCAATAATCCAAAAGTTTCAAACAGCCAAGCAAGCCAGATATTAAAATTACTTAAAAGTGAAGATCCTCAAGTACGAGCTTCTTCGGCAGCTGCTTTAGGGAATTTGGGAAAGTCAGGTCAAACACATATCAAGTCTATCCTTCCACTACTAAATGATAAGGATAGTACAGTAAGAGCAAGTGCTGTAACAGCACTTGGGGACTTTGGCTCATCGGCTAGTCCATATTCGGGTGAAGTGACAGAATTAACAAGTGACTCAAGTTTGTTTGTTAAATACGCAGCAATACGATCATTGGGAAGAATGGGCGACATAAATAAAGAAGAAATAATGCTTATTACAAGCTTCTTGAAAAGCGATGACAAAGATACGAGAGTGTCTGCAATAAGAGCTCTAGGTGATCTAGGCGCTGTTAATTCTGAAGCTATTGATATAATTGCACTTGAGTTGAGAAATCCTAATAGAGAAGTAAAGAAGGGAGCACTTTTTGCTCTTGGCTTGATTGGAGAACCCTCTAGCAGTAAAGCTGATGATGTTGCTTTATTGCTTGAGAGTTCAGACCCCAGTATAAGATCAACATCCATAAAGGTACTTACCAATATGGGTGATGCAGGCGTTGCTCGAGCTCCAAAAATCGCAAAATTACTAGACGATCCTAACAGCACAGTTCAACTAGATACGCTGCATGCTATGAGGAAAATGCAAGAACCTATTGCGGATTATACTGACGTACTTGTTGAAATGCTTAAGAGTCAAAATGACTTATTGCGCATTAGAGTTTCTCAGACCATAGCTTTGGCGGGCCCAGCTGCAGCTGAACAGCTTCCCAAAATAACAGAATTACTTGTAAACAACAACAGTAAATTTCGCGGTATAGCTGCCTCCACATTAGGAAGACTTGGAGAACATGCAAAACCTGCTCTGCCCAAACTAGAAGAATTACTGGACAACAATAATCCTGTAATTCGTTCATCAAGTCTAAAAGCTATGGCAAAAATGGGGCCGAACGCAAAGGAACAGACAGAAAATATCATAGCTCTGCTTGCAGACCCTGACCGTGATGTACGTGGAGATGCAGTATTTGCTCTTGGCAGCATAGGATCACTAAATGAGAACCATTTGGCCAAAGTTGCCTCAATGCTGGATGACGAAGACAAAAAGGTCCGTTACATGGCTGTTCTTGCCATAGGAGATATAGGAGAGCCAGCTAGCAAATACGCTCCTCAAGTAGCCGTACTCCTTAGTGACCCAAATGAATTAGTTAATAAAAGCGCGGCTACCGTCTTAGCTAAATTAGGGCCTGAAGCAGCAGGTGAATCAGAAAGTTTAGGTCAATATATAAAGATGTTAAGCTATGACCAGGATACCAACAGAGCCCAGATTGTAGTTGCGCTGGAAACTATTGGCGAAATGGGTAATGCCGCAAATGAGCAAGGAGCAATTGTTGCAGAACTTCTTATAGGGCCAAACGATGTTGTCCGTTCAAATGCGTTGTACGCATTAGAGAAAATGGCTCCTGTGGACAGCAATGCCGTACTATTGATTCTGGCATCTACTTACAAATTCCCCTCAGATACCACAAAACTCAGGTTACTCGCTCATCAAGCTGGGGGTGGAGATGAGAAATCTGAAATCTTGATTTCATGGCTTGGAAGAAGTGGCAAGAAAACCGTCTCTGAAATTGATAGCAAGAACAGCAATAAGACCCTGGATGTTCTCTTGGAGAGTTGGGAGTTTACGACATCTAGAGAAGAAATGAGAGAAGAGCTAGTAGCGGCTATAGCAGAAGTGTCTAAGACTGGTCAATGGTCAAATGATGATATAGAGGTACTCAAGAAAGCTCAAAACATCTTAGGTACTAGTGGATATAAAGAACAAGCTGAAGTTGTTGCTACTCAAATTAGCAATCTTGGTGGATAAACAAATACAAGTTCACAATTGAACAAACCAATAAAATATTATCATATTTTCAGGTATCATTACCCAACTTTTATTACCCACATATAAGTAGATTTCAGGATACTAAATGTTCGGCAAAAAGATATATTACGGCTGGTACATAGTAGCAGCCTCTCTGTTAATTATAATTCTAGATGGCCTCCTACTCTATTCGTTCGGTGTTTTCTTACCTTACATTAATGATGAATTTGGATTTACTAGAACTGAGGGATCTGCACTTTTTTCATTTAGATCAATCATTGCTGCGCCTGGCTTTATAATAGCTGGCAGGTTGATAGACAAGTATGATCCTAGAGTAGTAATATTTGGTGGCGGAGCACTTGCCGCACTAGGAATGATACTCTCAGGTTTTGCTGTAAATGCTTGGCAGCTAATTTTGTTCTATAGTGTATTTGTAGGATTAGGCGACACTGTTTTATATATTACTTGCGTTGCTGTTGTAAGCAGATGGTTTACCAAAAAAAGAGCTTTGGCCATTGGTATTATTACAACAGGCGTTCCATTAAGCGGACTATTAACAAACCCATTAACTGCATCTCTTATTAAAAATTTCGGGCTCCAACATGCATTTATAGCCCTTGGCGTAATAATGTTAATAGCATTGCTTGCTTCATTTGTAATGAGAGGATATCCGGAAGACATTGGCCTGAAACCTTATGGAGAAGAAGACTTTGAAGAGAACGATGGCGAGGCAAATGGAGCAAATTCTAATAATGGGAATAAAGATTGGACAGCGCTTGAAGCAATTTCTACCCCGTTTTATTGGATCATGTACATTATGTTTGCACTAGCATTCATAACATTCTTAATTATCGTTACACAGTTTTACAACTTTGAAATTGACTTGAATATTTCTGCAATTGCTGCTGCAGGTCCACCTGCAGCCATAGGTTTAGGTAGCATTGTTGGAAGGACCATTCTTACTTCATTATTATCTGAGGTATTAGATTACAGAAAAGTGCTGGTCTTTTGTCTATTCGCTCAAGGAAGCTCTATATTTTTACTTCTTAGCTTTGATCAAATTTGGGCATTCTATTTATTCGGACTACTGTTTGGGTTCTTCTACAGTGGGTGTATTCCTATCTTCCCAACTGTGCTGGCAAGATTCTTTGGGTTAAAAGCAATGGGGACAATTTATGGAATATTCGGCACATCCTATTCCATAGCTGCAATTGGTGCCCCAATTCTAGCAGGTTACGTTTTTGATATAACAGGAAGCTACTACTATCCGTTCTTGTTCGCAATAGGTTGTGCTTATTTAGCTGCACTGCTGACATTCTTTTTAAAGCAACCAACGCGGAAACCGGTTCATATTGAATCTACAGACTAAAATAGCTTCTTAAGAAAATTCCATGATAAGCTAGATACACTAGATTATGAGCACAGAAGCAATAAGATTAGTAAGAGATGAGGGTAAAACAATATGTCAGGCTATTCGCGGCGAGTTTTATCTAAACTACTCTGGACAGAAGAAAAAGTCAGAAATAACAGAAATAATCAAATCTAAAAGAGATCTATTAGAGCCTGAGATCTTTGAATCAGTTAAAGAAGCTTCATCAAATAATGAAGAGGACAGAAGCAGCACGAAACTTATTCAGGGCTTTCTTGCACAAACAATTCTCCTGAGCAAATACTCGCATATAGAAGATGGCATAATAGAAGTTGAAGCTTCTTCCAGATTTACAGTAGGCAAAACCAAAGTCCCATTTAGAGCATCCAGAAAAGCGCTGCTTACAAAATCTAAAGGGAGCGAAGTCAAAGAGATTAATGAGAAAAGAGATGCAATATTATCAAAATTAAATGAGCTCTACCTAAGACGGTACGCTTACCTTCAAAAAGATTCTCATGACCTAGGATATTCCAATTATTTAATTTTGTATGAGCAAGTTGAAGATCATAACCCATTAGAGCTTGTGGAAAAAGCCAAAGAATTTGTCCGAGATACAGAGTATATATCCCGTGAGCTACTATCATGGTTCTTTCAAAAAAGAATGGATGTTAGCACTAAAGATGCAACTACATCAAATTTGTTCTACCTACTGAACTCATTTGAATTGAAAGAACTGTTTCCAAAAATAAACACACATTTATTGGCACAATCAATCTTAGATGAAGCTGAAATTGTTCTTCCGGCTAAAATATTGTTTGATACAGAAAAAAGAGATGGTCACCTCATAGCAAGCATTCCTTACATAATGAACCCTGGGGTTGAAATGATAATCTCGACAAATCCCATCAGAAGCGTTTCAGACTATGAATCCTTTCTAGCATCATTTGGATATTGTCTATGCTATGGATTTACTAATAGGGATGATTATTTCGAGTTTTCTCACCTAAGAGAAAGGACCTTTCTGAATGTATTCTCTAATCTGTTTAAGAATCTGGCTTATGAGCCCAACTGGCTAAATAAACATACAAAAATAGATGCCGATGACGACTTTTTGAAGTTCTTGTATCTTAGGAGACTCATTAAACTTAGAATTCTTTGTGCCAAAGTTATATATGAGACAGCACTATATCAAAAACATGATGATAAGAAAGAGATGTATAGAGAGATTATGGAATCTGCTACACATTGTGATGCTTCAACTCAGGATTACTTACATGATATCCAGCCCCACTTAAGCTCTTTAGATGAATTGAAAGGGAACATAATACAAACTGACTTAAGAACTCTTTTGATAGATAAGTACGACCAAGAGTGGTGGAGAAATAGAGAAGCAAGTGATTTCTTAGTATCAATCTGGGAGACTGGGGGAAGAACGACTACAGCAGTCCTTTCACAAGAATACAACTTCTCAGCCAACAATATAACAAAACTCCTAAAAACTTTTGAAGAATTCCTAGGCTAACCTAAGGATTTAGAATCACTTTTCCAAACTGACTTCTATCCTCTAGCATTTTCTGAGCCTCTGCAGCTTCGGACAGTGGAAATTTTTTATCTATCACAGGTTTTAATCTATTTAGAGAAACAAGATTGATAACATTTATCATATTTTGTCTTGGAGCATTGAAAACCGTAACACCTATAATTGAGATGTCTCTCATTATCACAGGACCAAAATTCAATGTTGCCTGGCCTCCGCCAACTACACCAACGAGAAGGACTCTTCCTTTAGGCTTAATTGATTTAATATTGTTATCCCATGCTGAACCACCAACCTGGTCAAAGATAACATCTACACCTTTCCCATCAGTGATATTTTTAACTTCTTCTGCAAAATCGTGTGTGTTGTAATTTATTGTATGGTCTGCACCTATCTCTTTAACTTTCTCGAGCTTCTCATCGCTTCCTGCTGTTGCAATAACAGTTGCTCCTCCTTCTTTTGCAACTTGCACTGCAGCACTGCCTGTTCCACTACCTGCAGCATGAACAAGAACGGTCTCATCTTTTTGGAGCCCTCCTCTATCATAGAGACCATACCAAGCTGTTACATAACAAATTGGTAGTGTGCTTGCATCATCATATGAAACTTCATCAGGAATGGGAACTACATTTGTGGCGGGAACCTTGAGATACTCAGCAAAACCACCATAAAAATTCACACCCATAACCAAATTCCCTTTAGGTGTTTTTACAGTCGGGTCTATAACAACTCGTGTACCTGAAGCTATATCTGTTACATTAGCACCTACAGCTTCCACTTCTCCTGCTGCATCTATACCACCTATATGCGGTAGATCTACTGGTCTAGGAGATTTTCCAGCTCTTAGTCTTAAATCCAGATGATTTAGTGACGCGGCTTTAACACGAACAAGTACTTCATTATCTCCAATTTCTGGCATATCTACTTCTTCGTATTTTAGTACATCAACTTCTCCTACTTCATGGTAACGAATTGCTTTCATTTTCTTGCTCCTATATCAATTGATTATTTAACTGAAACATTTTACTACATTTACATAAAAACTGAAGTGCAAATTATCTTTTAGCACAGAATGTCATTGTTGAAGATACAAATTAATTGGGGTAGCCTTTGGATCTACGAGGAACTAAAATGTTTGGAATTGGCACAACCGAAATACTTATAGTACTTGTTATTGCCTTACTTTTACTGGGTCCTAAGGAAATACCTAAGATTGCAAGGACCATCGGTAGAGGTATGAGAGAGCTAGAAAGAGCAAAAGACGAGTTAAAAGAGAGTATAGAGCTTGAAACTGAGAAAGATGAAGCTGATTCCAAAAAAAGTGCACAAAAGGATAAAGATGATGATCCTGAGCCTCCTGATCTAGGCAATTTACCTTCATCACGCATTTAAGATTATGAGCAAAGTTGCAGTTTTTGAATATTATCCCGAAACATCAATCATAAGGATTCATCTCCCGAACGGAGAGAAAACAGAAATCGAGATAAACCCCGGATGGGCTTTTGGAAAAGGAGACCACCCAACAACAAAGTTATGTATACAGGCACTTGAGAAGTTGTTTAAAAATGAAAATATAGAAACAGTATTGGATGTTGGATGCGGGAGCGGGGTGCTGTCTATAGCCTCAGCAGCATTAGGAGCAGAATATGTAGTTGGAGTTGATATAGACAACGCCATAACACTTGAAGCAAATTCTAATACAGAGAAAAATGGGTTTTCATCAAAAGTAAAAATTGTTTTAGGATCATTTGAGGATGTTCCTGGAGAATTTGATCTTGTTGTAGCCAACATCTTGATTGACTCAATAGTTGCGATTAGTGAGGATATTAAGGATAAAGCAAAACCCAGTGGAACAATCTTACTTTCAGGTATTAAAGATGAACAGAAAGAGCGGGCGATTACCAAGTTCACTGAACTTGGATACTTTTTAACTGAAATATATTCTGAGAAAGAATGGGTTGCTCTTGTATTTAATCAAAAAGCTTGACCAATACTTATAAAAAACTGAACCCTTCTAATACCACGCTCTGGATTGAGTGCATAACCCACATCAAAACGGATAGGACCAATGATGGTGTCATACCTTAGCCCTGCACCAGGAGCATACTTTAATTCATCAAGTGGAAAACTCCATTCCTCGGTGTAGACATTACCATAATCAAAGAATGCCACACCACCAAAATCTCCATATATCGGATAACGCACTTCAAAACTACCTACTAACAGCGAGTTGCCACCAAGCGGATCGCCATTGTCATCTAAAGGTCCTAATTTCTGGAATGGAAAACCTCTCATACTAGTGCTACCACCCGCGAAGAACCTTTTGAAAATAGGAACATCTAATGTCTGGGTCTCTCCAAATGGCTGGATTACACCAATTGTAAATTTCTTTGCAAAAACAACATCCCAGTATTTTTTATATCCCCTTAACTCAACGGTACCTTTTAAATAATTCACGTCAGATGCCAATGCTCTAAATGAGGATTCAAGACCAGTCGAAATCACCGTACCTTTGGTAGGATTGAGAATGTTATCAGTAGTATCTCTCTCAAATCCAAGATTGATAAATGTTAGGAAGAAATTCTCTCGACTTCTTTCCTCAGGAGTTCTGGTAGCACTGTCTTGCACATTTGAGTACTGCAAATTCAAAGAGCCAAAAATAGAATAGTATCTCCAGAAATCTTTTGTAAGAGCGGCACTTGTGAGAAAACTTCTGCCTTTAAAAGATGGAACATCATCCCTCTGGAAATTCAAAGTTCCTGAGAGCTGTGAGTTTTTACCAATTATAAAAGGTTGTATAACTGTGGTTTCAATTCTTTGTGTGATAAAAGATGCCTTTGCTGAAATTTCTAATCGCCTGCCGCCTCCAAAGAAATTTCTCTGAGTCCAAATCAACTGTCCTCTGAGCTTGTCTTCTGTTCCAAAACCTCCACCAACTTTTATTGAACCTTGTTTCCTTTCTTTCACAACAATTGCAACATTGGCTATGTGATTTTCATCATCGTAAACGGGATCTATAACAACTGATCTAAATAGTCCTAGTTGGAATATGTTTGACTGTGTTTCATTTATTTTACTTAAAGAGAATGTCTCCCCTTCTTTAAACTCAGCCTCCCTTTCTATTATATAGCGTGCAACTTTTTCGTTACCTTCAATCTTTATTACACCGAATTTGTAAATATCACCCGGCTTTACTACAAACTTGGCTCTAGCCCATTTTTCCCTTCTATTAACAAGGGCCTCGCCCTCTATCTCTGATTTTGGATAGCCATTATTAGAGAGAATTTCAGATATGACTCCCTTGGTCTGTTGATAACCATTTGGGGAAAAAGTTTTGTCTAACTTAAGTGGTATTGCATCTAGGATCTGCTTTTTTATCTTCTCAGTCAAATCACCTTCAAACCTAACGTTAACATCTGTAAGTATTACAGGCTCACCTTCTTCTATCTTTATAGTTATTTCTACTCTAGTACCGTCATCATTATATTTAGTTTCAAAAGTAGCAGTGGCATCGTAGTAACCATTATTTGCATACAGTCTTTGAATTCGAATCATGTCGTCTTTTAAGACTTCTCCATCAAATACCGGTTTCTTGACCCAAAACCTAATCGATGGAAACTCTGTACCAATTACTTGTTCGATCTGGGCATTAGTTACCACCTCAGCCCCCCGAATTTTTACTTTCGATATACGAACCACGGGCTCATCGTCTACACCAGATTGCGAGCCTTGAGTTGCTTCTTTACTTGACTCAGAAGTGGTGGTTGTTTCCTGATTTGGTGCCGCAGTTGGCTCCGGTGAATCCTCAGTACTCTGTTCACTATCGATAATCTCATCCAGAGCCTCTGGGGTGGTATCTTGTAATTCACTTGCATCCTCGAGTGCATCCTGGACATTTTGATGCTCAGCTTGTGTTTGCAATGAGAAAACTAAGCAAGGATTAATAATAAATACTAGTACTGTGAGAAAAGTGGATAGAANNCTTGTAACTCGTTTGCATCCTCGAGTGCATCCTGGACGGTTTGATGCTCAGCTTGAGTTTGTAGTGCAAAAACTGAATACGGATTGCCAATAAAAACAAGAACTGTGAGAAAAGTGGATAGAGATATGAGGAGAATTTTGTTCATTTAAAATGTAATTTAGATTTCTTTCCTGATTTTACTGATGAGCGATAAGTTTTATTATGCTGAGCTAAACTTAATATACAACATAATACCACATATTTTTATTCTATATATCTAACAATTTAAGAGAATTAGCTATTTATTTTTGCATACTATTGACAATAACTGTTCAAAGTCTTTATACTGGACTTATGGCTGGGGAATTTCTTTTGATTTGTGGTGTATGAAGAAGAATTTTTAGAACTCGACTATGGAAAAGCTAGGTGGCATTTTTAATCCAAGTTCTCCAGAAATGGAGGCGATGGCAGATTTAACATATTATGTAATAGCCATATCCATTGCAATATTGGCAATCATAGTCGTAGCAGTCACCTACATTATAATTCGATACAGAAAAAAACCCGGCGATAACACTGAACCCTATCAAAACTTTGGAGATTTAAGGCTAGAAATAGTCTGGACAGTTATTCCTATAGCTATAGTAGCAGTTCTATTTCAACTAACATGCAGCACAATGAAAGCTGTTGACCCCCCGATAGCAGATAGGGAACCAGATGTAATAGTTATTGGCCATCAATGGTGGTGGGAGTTCTACTATCCTGATTCAGGGGTTCTTACTGCTAACGAAATGCATATCCCAGTGGGGGAAAAACTACTTCTACGTATCGAATCTATTGATGTAATACATGATTTTTGGGTGCCAGAGCTAGGACCAAAAATTGACGCTGTGCCCGGACATACAAACCATCTATGGATGGCGGCAAGTGAGCCGGGAGTATATCTTGGAGCGTGTGCTGAGTTTTGTGGAACACAACACGCAAATATGCGCATAAGGGTTGTGGTAGAAAACGAAGAAGAATTCAATGAATGGCAAAAACAGGAATTAGTAGTACCTAGAACGCCCACATCTGGTCTTGCAGGAGAGGGGGCAGAGTTATTTCAGAGTAAAGCCTGTATGAACTGCCACACCATCAGAGGCACGCCAGCTGCAGCACGTATTGGGCCCGATCTCACACACTTAAACAAAAGGCAAACTATTGGTGCTGGAGTACTTACTAACAGCCCAGAAAACTTGGCTAAGTGGTTATATGATCCTCAGAAATACAAACAGGGCTCACTTATGCCCAATATGAAACTTACAGACGATGAAGTAAAGGCAATTGTTGCATACTTGGAGGCTCTAAAATGAGCATGAAAATTCCATTAGTGCCAGAAAATATTAAACCTCTACCTTCTCTTGGCGAGAATCAGGGAATGTTGAGCTGGGTATCTTCTGTCGATCACAAGCAGATAGGAATTATGTATCTGATCTCCACACTTGTTTTCTTTATTATAGGGGGGTTAGAAGCACTAGTTATTCGAATTCAGCTAGCTCAGCCAGGGTTTGCATTTATCTCTCCTGAGGTTTATAACCAGATGTTCACAATGCACGGCACCACAATGATCTTTTTTGTTGTAATGCCTTTCTTAATTGGGCTTGGAGTGTACCTTGTACCGCTCATGATTGGAGCAAGAGACATGGCATTTCCAAGACTGAATGCCCTTAGTTTCTGGTTAGTTATCTTAGGCGGAATACTGCTATATTACAGCTTCCTTACTCAAAGTGGTGCTCCAGATGTTGGATGGTTTGCATATGCTCCACTCAGTGAAAAGCCATTCTCATTAAATAAAGGCCCGACTTATTGGGCTTTGGGATTACTTGCAACTGGAATAAGCTCAGTAGCCTCAGGATTAAATAACATTGTGACAATTTTTACGATGAGAACAAAAGGTATGACAATGAGGAGGCTTCCTCTATTTGTCTGGATGATACTGGTTACATCTTTTCTACTTGTATTTGTAATTCCAATAATTGCATCAGCGTTTGCGATGATGCTCCTTGACCGTCTGCTTGAGGCGACATTCTTTACCCCTGCACACGGAGGATCAGCAATACTATGGCAGCATTTCTTCTGGGGGTTTGGACACCCCGAAGTATATATACTTGTTCTCCCAGCATTTGGAATTATCTCTGAAGTAGTCCCAGTATTCTCAAGAAAACCAATTTATGGGTATGAATTTGTAGCTGGCTCTACTGTAGCAATAGGCCTCCTAAGTCTTGGAGTATGGGCTCACCACATGTTTGCAGTAGGACTCGGAAATGTGGCTAATCTATATTTCTCCCTGGCCAGTATGTTAATTGCTATTCCTACTGGGGTTAAGGTGCTTAATTGGGTAGCCACTATGTGGGGAGGCAAGATCTGGTTTGCGACCCCAATGCTTTTTGCAACAGCATTTATCATTGAGTTTGTAATAGCCGGGCTCACAGGAGTTGCAGTAGCATCAGTTCCTATAGACTGGGTAGTTACAGATAGCTACTTTGTAGTTGCCCACTTCCATTATGCACTATTTGGAGGATCACTATTTGCAATATTTGCTGGAATCTACTACTGGTTCCCTAAAATGACAGGGAAAATGTTGTCTGAGCGACTCGGGAAATGGCACTTCTGGCTAACAGTGATTGGTTTTAACATGACATTCTTCATTCAGCATTTCTTGGGTGTTATGGGTATGCCAAGACGTACTTATACTTATCATGATTTCCCA
>JABAHS010071984.1_pt1 | contig 13166 bp, 10 predicted proteins | sample 7062111 | NCBI WGS metagenome assembly JABAHS01 (sample SAMN14534600, study PRJNA622989) | marine sediment metagenome | biome: marine biome [ENVO:00000428]; feature: marine pelagic biome [ENVO:01000023]; material: deep marine sediment [ENVO:00002113]; isolation source: pool of 4 deep marine... | reverse complement strand
AACCGGTGCGCTACGACCGCAGCATCGACATGCACGTCAGCAACCTGCGCCGCAAGCTCGGGCCCGCGCCTTCCGGCGAGGCCCGAATCGGCACGGTGCGCGGCATCGGATACCAGTACCGCGTCCCCGCGGGCGGAGCGGACTGAGCCATGCCGCGCCTGTTCTGGAAAATTTTTCTTGCGCTGTGGCTGAGCATCGTGGGCTTCATGGCGGTCATGGTCTGGGTGGGCGCCACCCTGGCCGGTCCGGCGCCCCAGGAGGCCCAGCGGGCGGCGTTCGAGCGCAGCGTGGTGCAACTGGAGCGGCGCCTGACCCGGGCCTTGCAGGAACAGGGCCCGGAAGCGGCGCGGGAACAGTTGCGGCGCATGCCGCGGGACGTGTTGAGGCACGTTTACCTGTTCGACGAGCAGCGCCGCGAGATCCTGGGGCGCGAGCGCATCACGGAACGCCTCAGTGAACGCGGAACCCGCTCGACACGCAAGCGCCTGGACGGGCGGGCCGGCGAAACCTGGACCCTGGTCATACTCAACCGGGCCCCGCCGCGCGCCATTTTCGAGCCCGGACCCCGCGGCGCCCTGCTGCGCCTGCTGGCGGCCGCGGTCCTGAGCGCTGTCGTCAGCTGGTTCCTGGCCCGTTACCTGTCCCGGCCGCTGGAGCACCTCGGCAGGGCAAGCAGGCGGCTGGCGGCCGGGGACCTGTCCGCGCGCGTGGGACCGCCGCTGGAAGGGCGCAAGGACGAATTCGGCAGCCTCGCCGCCGATTTCGACGAGATGGCCGGTCGGCTGCAGGCCCTGCAGACGGCCAATCGGCGTCTTCTTCGGGACGTCAGCCACGAACTGCGATCACCACTGGCGCGGCTGCGCGTGGCCCTCGAGATCGCGCGTAACCGCGGCGGCAGCGAGGTCGGCGGCGAACTGGACCGGATCGAACTGGAGAGCGGCCGCCTGGAGGCGCTGGTGGACGAGGTACTCGACCTGCTGCGCGAATCTTCCGAGGCCAACCCCCTGAACACGGAGCGGTTCGACCTGTGCGAACTGCTGGCGGACCTGCGTGATACGGTCAATTACGAGGCCCCCGACGGCAGTCCCGGCGTGATCCTGGAAGCCGATGGTCCAATCATGATCGAGNNGTCGGTCCACCAGGATGCCGATACGGGCGCCACCCGGATCGCGGTCGGCGACCGCGGTCCCGGCCTGCCGGCTCAGCACCTGGACAAGATCTTCGAACCGTTCTACCGGGCCCAGGAGGCCCGCGAGCGGGATACCGGTGGGCACGGCCTGGGGCTGGCCATCGCGGCCGCCGCCGTGCACCGGCACCGCGGCACCATCGAGGCGCGCAACCGCGAAGGCGGGGGCCTGGAAATTCGTATCAGCCTGCCCGGCTGAGGTCCTGGCTCAGGCGCGATCCGAGGGGAAAGCGGTCACAGCATCCAGCGAGGCTGCGCCGCGTATGTGCATCAGCAGGCGGTCGAAGCCGAGGGCGACCCCCGCGCATTCCGGCAGGCCTGCCGACAAGGCCGCCAGCAGGTTTTCGTCCAGCTTCACCGGCGCCTCACCGCGATCCAGGCGCTGCCGGTTCTCATTCTCGAATCGCGTGCGCTGTTCAGCGGCGTCGGTGAGTTCCTGGTAACCGTTGGCCAGTTCCAATTGCCCGAGAAAAAGTTCGAAGCGTTCCGCCACGGGCGGTTCTTCAAGGCGGATGCGGGCCAGGGCCGCCTGGTCGGCCGGGTAGTCGTAAACGAAAGTCAGCGTGTCATCCGGCAGCGCCGGCTGCACCACCAGGCCGAGCAGCAGATCCAATAACTGGTTGCGGTCCAGGTCCGGCACCTCGTGTCCGGCCGCTTCGGCACGTTGCGCGAGTTCCGTTGCCGATGCCGTGAAAGGATCCACGTCCGCGTGGCCGAGGAACAGTTCCCGGTAGCTCAGGCGCCGCTGCGGCAGGTCCTGCCTGCAACAGTGACATACGAACTCGGCGACTTCGTCCATCAGCGCCTGCCAGGTCCAGCCGACCCGGTACCACTCAAGCATTGTGAACTCGTGGTTATGGTGGCGGCCCGCCTCCCCGGCACGGAACACGCGGCCGAGTTCGTAGATGTCGCCGCTGCCGGCGGCGAGCAGGCGCTTCATGGCGTACTCGGGCGAGGTTCGCAGCCAGAAGTCGGCGTCGCGAAGCTGCAATTGCGACAGGCCGGGATCGCTGTTTCCGGCGCGGGAAAGCACCGGCGTTTCCACCTCGAGCACGCCGCGGTCCGAGAAAAAACGCCGGACGCGGGTCAGCAGATCCGCACGCGCATGCACGGCGGCGTGTCCGGCAGTTGGCCGCCAGGTCGAAGTATCTGCGCCCGAAACCATGATTCAACCGTGGTTGAACGAGAGCTTCAGGCCCAGGTTCCTGAGCTGCAGACGCTCGTGCTCCAGGTCGGCCACCGTAAGCGGATGGGCCTCGAGCCAGGCCGGATCAAAGCTTGCACGAACCCGGGATTCATCGAGATCGAGAGTGAATCCGGGAATGGCCTTGTCGTCCCTGGTGCGGCAGAGAATCCAGGCGAAGCGCAGGCAGAACAGCGCGTATCGCAGGGGCCCGTGCAGCCTGGGCGGCAGGCTGGCGGCGTATGTATGCGTTGTTGCGCGGCGATGGTGCCGCACCAGCGCTGAGAGGAACAACTGCTCCTGCCGCGAGAAACCAGCCATGTCCGACTCCAGGACGAGGTAACCGGAATGTTTCTGGTATTGGCTGTGCGAGATGCTGAGGCCGCACTCATGCAGATCAGCGGCCCAGCCCAGCATGTTGCGATGGGCCGGCGACAGATCCAGCGGCCCCGCCAGCTGGTCGAAAGCGCTCAGGGCAGTCGCACGGACCCGTTCGACCTGCGCCGGATCCACGCCGTGGCGCAACCTGAACGCCTGGACGGTCTTGTCCCTGGGATCGCGGTTTTCCAGGCGTCCGAGCAGGTCGTGCAGCACGCCCTCGCGCAATGCGTAGGGCGACACCACCAGTTCCTCGAGATCCAGCGCCTCGAAGCAGGCGGACAGGATGGCGAGCCCGCCGGCGATCACGGCCTTGCGGCGCTGGCTCAGGCCCGGCAGGTCGATGGCGTCGATGGAACCGAACGCCAGCAGTTCCTCCTGCAGGCGTTCGAGGCCCTCCCTTGTGATGTTTCGTTCGCACCAGCCCCTGGCGTGGCAGATGGACGCCACCGCGCGGATCGTCCCGGAGGAACCGATGGCGGTCTGCCAGCCGGTTTCACGGTAGCGGGCCTGCAGTTCCTGCATCTCGGCCAGCGCGCCCCGGCGCGCCTTGCGCCAGCGCTTGTTACTCAGCTTGCCGCTGCCGAAATACCACTGGGTGAACGACACGCAGCCGAACTGCAGGCTTTCCATTTCCAGGGGCTCCAGGCCTTCGCCGATGACCAGTTCGGTGCTGCCGCCGCCGATGTCGATCACCAGCCGCCGGTCTTCGTGGCCGGACACGCCCTGCGAGACGCCGAGGTAGATCAGGCGCGCCTCCTCGCGGCCGCCGATGATGTCCACCGGGCACTCCAGCGCGGTCTCGGCGATCATCAGGAAGGCGTTGGCGTCGCGCAGGCGCCGGAAGGTCTGGGTGCCCACGGCGCGTATGTTGGCGGCCGGGATGCCGCGCAGGCGCTGCCCGAAGCGTGCCAGGCATTCCAGCGCCCGGTGGTGCGTCACCTCGTCCAGGTCGCCCTCGGCGTTCAGCCCGCCGCCCAGCCGGACCATCTCCTTGATGCGGTCGAGCACCCGCAGTTCGCCGTGCGCGCGGCGCGCGACCAGCAGGTGGAAACTGTTGCTGCCGAGGTCCACGGCGGCGAAGGTGTCGGATCGTTCCGGAGGCGTCATGCGGGGATTATACGGCGATGCCGTGTCAGGCAGGTGACGGCCTGCCGACTACCGTTGGAGGCGAATCAGGCCCGGTGTATCTTGATCAGCCGTTGCTGCGGATGGCGCAGCTTCTTGGCATCCGACTCCGAGGTATGGACGTACTCGCCGTCGGCCTGCATGTCCCAGGCCTGGGTCTTGTCCTTCCATGCCACGGCGATGGTCTCCTCGTATACGCGCTCACGCAGCGCGGGATCGAGGACGGGGAAGGCGACTTCCACGCGCTGGAACAGGTTGCGCTCCATCCAGTCGGCGCTGGAGCACCAGACCTCGCGGTCGCCGTTGTTTTCGAAGCAGTAAACCCGCGCATGCTCCAGGAAGCGGCCAACGACCGAGCGAACGCGTATGTTCTCGGACACGCCGGGAATCCCGGGCCGCAACCGGCTGATGCCCCGGATCAGCAGGCGCACGGGCACGCCGGCCTGGGAAGCGGTATACAGCGCCCGGATCACCTTGGGCTCGGTCAGCGAGTTCATCTTGACGTCGATGCCGGAGGGCTTGCCCTTCTTCGCATTCTCGGTCTCGAGCCTGATCCGCTCCAGGATGCCCTGGTGCAGGGTGAACGGCGAGTGCAGCAGGTGGGTCATGTCCAGCACACGGCCCAGGCCCGACAACTGCAGGAAGACCCGGTGCACGTCCTCACCGATCTCCGGGTTGGCGGTCAGTAGCCCGAGATCCGTGTAGAGCGCCGCGGTCTCGGCGTGGTAGTTGCCGGTGCCCAGGTGCACGTAGCGGCGGATGCCCCTGCGCTCGCGGCGCACGATCATGAGCATCTTGGCGTGTGCCTTGTGCCCGACGATGCCGTACACCACCTGCACGCCGGCCTCCTGCAGGCTGGTCGCGAGCCGGATATTGGCCTCCTCGTCGAAGCGCGCCCGCAGTTCGATCACGGCGGTGACGTCCTTGCCGGCCCGAGCCGCTTCCACCAGCAGGTGCACGATCTGCGAGTTGACGCCGGTCCGGTAGAGGGTCTGCTTGATGGCCAGCACGTCCGGGTCGAGGCTGGCCTGGCGCAGCAGTTCGAGCACCGGCGTGAAGCCCTGGTAGGGGTGGTGCAGGAGCACGTCCTGCCTGGCGATGACGCCGAACAGGTCCTGCTTGCCGCGGATGGCGGCGGGCAGGCTGGGATTGTAGACCGGGTACTTGAGGTCGGGGCGGTCGATCTGCCCGATCGCCTCGGTCAGCCGCGAGAGATTAACCGGCCCGTCGCATTCGTAGACGTCCTCCGGCGTGAGCTCGAAGCGGCTCGCCAGGTACTTGGAAACCTTCTCGGTACAGCCCGGGCGGACTTCCAGCCGCACCGCAGCGGCGAACCCGCGCTCCTGCAGTTCACCGCGCAGCGCATTGGCCAGGTCCTCGATCTCCTCCTCGTCCACCAGCAGCTCGGAGTCCCGGGTCACGCGGAACTGGTGGCTGCCCACCACTTCCATGCCGGGGAACAGTTCCGCCATGAAACGCTGCAGCACGGAGGAAAGAAACACGAAATCGTTCGGGCCCCGCGTATAGGAGCGCGGGATGCGGATCAGGCGCGGCAACGATCGCGGCGCTCGGACCAGCGCCATGGAACCTTCCCGGCCGAAGGCGTCCTTGCCCCTGAGCTCAACAGCGAAATTGAGGCTCTTGGTCAGGATGCGGGGGAACGGGTGCACCGGGTCCAGCCCGAGCGGACTGAGCACCGGCATGAGTTCCCGCGTGAAATAGTGGTGCAGCCAGCGCTTCTGGCGCTCTGTCCACTGGCTGGCCTCCAGGAAGCGGATGTTTTCCGCTTCCAGTTCCGGCTTGAGGACCTCGTGGAAAATCCGGTACTGGTCCGCAACCAGGCGGGTCGCCTGCTCGCGAATCCGGGTCATGGTGTTGATCGGCGTCAGGCCGTCGGGCCCGGGCTTGGCCGCGCCGTGCAGGATGCGCTGGCGCAGGCCGGCAACGCGCACCTCGAAGAACTCGTCCAGCAGCAGGCGGGAAATGCAAAGAAAACGCAGGCGTTCCAGCAACTGCAGTTTCTCGTTGGTGGATTGCGCCAGGACGCGGTAATTGAACTTCAGCAGGTTGAGTTCCCGGTTGGTGAACAGGCGCGGGTCCCGCAGGTTCCTCGGCGGGCGCTCTTCCAGTTCGCGCAGGAAGTTCGTGTTGACCGGCAGTTGTATGACGCTTGATCCCATGAGGAAACAGTATAGATGCTTCAATTCGGGCTTGATACAAGGGGGCCGCGGATTCCGGGAAATTAAAAAGGGCCGCGTTCGCGGCCCCGTTCCCCTTGCATGTCGCCTGATAGGTCGAATCAGTACTTGAGCGCCAGGTCGAGCTGCAGGCGGTCGTAGTCGTGCTCGTTGCCCGAGTTCGAATCGACCTCGTTCACGAAATAGGTGAAGCTGGCCTTGATGTTCCTGGCCACGGCGACGCCACCCTTGAAGATATGGCCGGTGCCGTCCGTGCCGCCGCCGCCGAAGTCGGAGTCGGTCAACAAGCCGAACACGGCGTCCTTCTCGAGGTCCTGGTAGGCGTAACCGAATTCCCAGGTGCCCCTGCCGCTGGCCTTGCCGTACTTGAATCCGAAGGCATAGCNNCGGCTGGCCGCCCAGCTCGAATGCGACGTCCGCAAACAGCTCGAGCTCCTCGTAATCGTAGAGGTAGGTGTTGGTGACCGGGTCGAAGCTGTTGCCGAAGAAATCGTCGTCGTCGCCGTAGAACGAGCCTTTGCCCCCGGTGCCCAGGTAGTAGTAGCCGATGCCGGCCGTGATGCTGGCGCCGCCGATGCTCCTGGTGAATCCGGCCTGTGCGCCATACGAGAATTCGGTTTCCTGCTTGCTGTCGCTCTCCAGCCAGGTGCCCATGGCATTGACGAAGTAGTCGCCTTTCGCCCAGGCCAGGCCGACGCCCTCGGGGTTCCAGTCACCGTCCCAGAGCAGGCCGTGCCCGCCCGGCTTGTAAAGGAAATTCTTGAACTTGCCGCCGACCAGCGAGCCGTTCTCCAGGCCGTCCCACTTGGCGTAGGCGAGGTCGAGGCGGACGTCCTTGCTCGATCCGCCGCCGCCGAGGGTCTGGTTGGTGGAAACCGGGTCGTCGCCGCCGCTGGCGAACCCGAGTCCGACCTCGAAGTCGTCGTTCACGTCGGCGATGATCGCCGCGCGGGCGCGCACCCGGTTACGGTTGCGGGTGTCCTTGAACTGCTCGTCGATGCGTTCGTTGCGGAGCCTGAAGTCGCCCTTGAGCGCGATGCGGTCGGTCCAGGACGAGGCTGCGACGCTTTCGACGGCGGCCCTGGTCTTCTCGCTGACCTCGGCCACGGCGGTCGCGGTCTTCTCGCCGGCTTCGCGCAGGCGTTCGTTTTCCTGTCGCAGCTCCAGGTTCGACTGTTCCAGTCGGTCCAGACGGTCGCTGAAGGCTTGCAACTGGGCTCGTAGCGACTGCAATTCCTCGTCATCGATGTCCGCCTGCGCGGTAGCGAAGGCGCAAAAAGAAAGGAAGGTAACCAGGGCAATATGAAGTTTCACTTTCATGTTGGGCGTTCCTCGGGTCCGGCAGCTTGTCGGTCGGTTCGCCGGAAAGTCTATGAATGCAGTGTGACAGTTTCGTGACAAGCGAGCGCGCCAGCCACGGTTAGAGCGGATGCCTTTCCGGTTGGACTCAGGCGGAGACGGCGCGGTCTGCGGGGAAGGTGCAGGAAAAACGGCTGCCGGTGCCGAGTTCGCTCTCTACCAGCAGGAGGGCCTGGTGTGCATTCAGCACGTGCTTGACGATGGACAGGCCGAGCCCGGTGCCACCGGCGTGCCGCGCCCGGCCCGAGCCGACCCTGTAGAACCGCTCTGTGAGGCGTCTCGCGGCTGGGAATCCCGATTCCCGTATCGATGACGGAAAGAACCGGTCCGTCATCTGCCAGTTCCCAGCGCACCGTGATGGTGCCCGGCTCCGGGGTGTAATGGATCGCGTTGCTGACGAGGTTGCGAAAGGCGCTCTCCAGGTCGGCCCGGATACCCGTCAAACCGAGGCCTGGCTGGATTTCGAAACGCAAGGTGTGCCGGCCCCGGCTGAGTTCCTCCGCCTGTTCCTTGAGTGCCATCAACAAGGCCGGCACGTCCACGGCTTCCTCGGTGCCGGTACGTTCATGGGACTGGAGCTGGGATAGCGTCAGCAGGTCGTCGAGCAGGGTCTGCATCTGCCTGGCCTTTTCCTGCATGCTGTCCAGGGCCTGTTTCGTTCCGTCGGGGGGCTGGTCGGACAGTGTCTCCAGGTAGCCGAGCAGGACCGTCAGCGGGGTGCGCAGTTCGTGCGATACATTGGCCNNCTGCTTTCACCGAATCGCACGGCGCTGGCGCTCAGGTGCACCCGCTCGTTGTGCGGGCAGGGCATTTCATAATGGCTTTCCAGTTGATCCTGCACCGCGATCCAGTCGGCGAAATCGGGATCCCTGAGCAGATGGGTCACGGGGCGGCCGAGGTCCTCGGGGTTGCGCAGGCCCAGAATGCCGCTGGCGGATTCGTTGAACCAGGTGATCGTATTCCGGTCGTCGATCAGGACGATGGCGTCGGGCAGTGCGTCCGTGACGTCCTGGAATTCGCTTGCGCTGCGTTCACGGGGCGTGTTCTGCTCCTTGCCTGGCGACTCATGATGCCTGATCCTGTCAAATACGGCGGCCCACAGGCCCCGGCCGCCCGGCAGTTCCCCATCCCCTTCATCCAGCCACCGGATCAGCCTCCAGCCGTTGACCATGTGCCAGGCGACGTAAACGGCAAGCACGGCAGCAAGCGGTTCGAGCCAATACCCGGTGAGGAGGCCGACCGTCCCGACCACCGCCACTCCCGGCAGGACCGTCCCGAGAGGTCTTTTCCAGGGATGCACAGGCATGCGCTACGAAACCTCCGCCAGGAATCGATAGCCGTAGCCCCTGACCGTCTGGATGAAGCCGTCATGCCCGGACCGTTGCAGGGTCTTGCGCAAGCGCCGGATATGGACATCCACGGTACGTTCGTCGAGGTAGGCATTGGTGCCCCACACGTGGTTGAGCAATTGGTCCCGGTTGTAGGCGCGTCCCGGATTACTCATGAAGAATTCGAGCAGGCGATATTCGGTAGGACCGAGCCTTACCTCGCCCTGCGGATCCGTGACCCGGCGCGAATTGACGTCCAGCACGAGGTCCCCGGCTTTGATCCGGCCCCGGTTATCCGCCGCGCTGGTGCGCCTCAGCACGGCGCGGATTCGAGCTATGAGCTCGCGCGGCGAGAACGGCTTGCTGATGTAGTCGTCGGCACCCGCCTCGAAACCAGCGATCTTGTCGTCCTCGGCGCCTTTCGCGGTCAGCATGATGATGGGGATTTCCGCCGTGACGGAGTCGCGGCGCAGGCGGCGCGTCAGTTCGATCCCGCTCATACCCGGCATCATCCAGTCCAGCAGGATGATGTCCGGCGGCCGATCGCCGATTGCGGCGATCGCGGCGCGAGCGTCGGCAGCGCCTTCGGTCTCCATGCCCGCGTTCCTGAGCGCGAACCGGATCATTTCGAGAATGGCGGGCTCATCTTCCACTACCAACACCCGGGATTGCCTGTCGCCTTGGTTGTCGCGCCGCTTGGTCATGCCCGCACATTATAGTGTTGCAGATGACATCTTGATGACATCGCAGGAGTCTCGACGCCTCGAATTAGGCAGCCGCCTGACCCGATTTTCCGGCCCTGGGCCGCCGGCTCAGCCGCTGCGCCGTTCACGCCCCAGTTCGGCCATCTGGATACGCAGTTCCATCAGCCGCGCCGACACACGGCTGCGCTCGTAGTAATCGAGGTCGCCCTGGCGCTCCAGGCGTTCGAGCTGCTCCATGGCCTCGCGCACGCCGCCGCGCTGGTAATAGGACTCGGCGATGGCCTCGGTGGCGCGCACGTGGTCACCCGCGGCGTTGGCGGCGCGGGCGTACAGTTCGTAGAGTTCCGGGTCCTCTTCGCGGTACAGGGTCTGCTGGCGCAGGATGATGGCGGCCGATTCTGCCTGCTGCGGATCCCCGGATTTCAGCAGCGCCCGGCTGTATTGCATGGCGATCGCGTGGTTGNNCCCGATCCTCGTTGCCGCGTTCCAGGTCCAGGTCCGCCACCTGCAACTGGTAGGCCAGCCGGGCGGGTTCGCCCTCCAGCAGCGGCCCCAGCAGGCGCCCCGCCTCGTCGAATTCCTGGGCGCGCTGCAGGGCGATGGCCAGGCCGTACCGGTAGGCGTTCTGACGGGCCTCGGGGTACTCGTCGTCCAGGCGCTCCCTGAACCAGGAGATGGCGTCGGCAGGCTTGTCCTCAAGCAGGGCCCGGGCGCGGGATTGCATCAGGTAGAAATCGAGACCGTCCCTGGCGGGCGGCCTGGGCATGCTGTGGGCGCGATCCATGGCCTCCGCGATACGGTTCACCGTCACCGGGTGCGTGCGCAGAAATTCGGGCGGCCCTTCGCCGTTGGGCCGTGTTAGCCGGCCGAGCTTGGAGAAGAAGGTCGCCATGCCCCGGGGATCGTAGCCGGCCGCCGACAGGGTCCGGATGCCGATGCGGTCCGCCTCGGACTCGTTGTGGCGCGTGAAGTTGATCTGCATCTGCTGGGCCATGGCCTGCCCGGTCATGAGCGCGCCGGACACCACCTCGCCGCCCCCGCCCCCGGCCAGCACCATGCCCAGCATGGCCAGCGCCAGCGGGATGGACATGCGCTTGGCGTTTTCGAAGGCCCGGTACAGGTGCAACTGGGTGATGTGCGCGATCTCGTGCGACAACACGCCAGCGACCTCGCTCTCGTTCTCGGCGGCCAGGATCAGGCCGGAATGCAGGGCGATCACGCCGCCGGGCGCGGCGAAGGCGTTGATGTTGGGTTCGTCGATGACGACGAAGCGGAACGCCTTGTCCGGCCGGTCGCTTTCCGACACCAGGCTGAAGCCCATGTCTTCGAAATAGGCGGCGATCTGCGGATCTTCCACCAGTACCTCGAAGGCGCGCATCTGGCGGACCAGTTCCCGTGCGTACTCGGCTTCCTCCTTCTCGGTGAGGATGGTGGACGCGGAGTTGCCCATGTCGGGCAGGGGTATCCGCCCGGTCTGCGCCGCGGCAGCGAGGCTCACCGCGCTGACGGCGAGCGCCAGGAACAGCCTGGTCAGTCCGGTTTTTACGCCTTTGCTCAAGGACATGCATTCCCCGTGATTGAACGGCACTGCCTCAGACAACGGCGGCCCGGGCAGGTTCGCTTAACGGCGCTAGTTTAACCCGTTCCGCTATAATGCGCGCCCGCACTGACGCGTTTGCAGCGGCTTCGGCGGGGCGTCGATCACTGGAGCGAAAACCATGAGCAAAACCATCAGCGTCATCCCGGGTGACGGCATCGGCCCGGAAATCATGCAGGCCACGCTGAGGGTGCTGGATGCGCTGGACGCCGGTTACGGGTACGAATTCGTCGACGCCGGCCTGGCCGCGCAGGAAAAGCACGGGGAACTGCTGCCTCAGGCGACCCTGGACTCGGTCACGCGCAACAAGGTGCTGCTCAAGGGCCCTTTGACCACGCCGGTGGGGAAGGGCTTCCGCTCCCTGAACGTGACCTTGCGCAAGGAATTCGACCTGTACGCCAACGTCCGGCCGGTCTTCACCATGCCCGGCACCCGCTCGCATTTCGTGGGCGTTGACCTGATCACCGTGCGCGAGAACACCCAGGGCGCCTACCTGGCCGCCGATGCGAAGGTCAGCGAGGACGGGCAGACCGCGGAGTCGAAGATGGTCGTAACGCGGGAAGGCTGCTCGCGCATCACGCACTATGCCTACGACCTGGCGCGCCGGGAGCGGCGCAAGAAGGTCACCATCGTGCACAAGGCCAACATCCTGAAGCACGTGTCGGGGATGTTCCTGGAGGTGGCCCGGGACGTGGCGCGGGAATATCCCGACATCGAGACCGAGGAAATGATCGTGGACGCCACCTGCATGAAGCTGGTGATGAATCCCTGGCAGTTCGACGTGATCGTCACCACCAACCTGTTCGGCGACATCATCTCGGACCTGTGCGCGGGGCTGGTCGGCGGTCTCGGGCTGGCGCCCGGGGCGAACATCGGCGAGAACGCGGCCATGTTCGAGGCGGTGCACGGCTCGGCGCCGGATATCGCCGGGCAGAAAATCGCCAACCCCTTCGCCCTGATGCTGGCTGCGGCCCAGATGCTGGCCCACGACGACCGCGAGCCCATGGCCCGCCGGCTGCGGACGGCGATTGCCGAAACGCTCAAGCAGGGCGACACCGAGCGGCTCACGCCGGACGTCGGCGGCCACGGCACGACCGCATCCATGACCGATGCCGTGATCGAGCAACTCGAGCGGGCCGGGGATTAGCCGGGACTGCTTGCGCCGGGTAGCGCTAGAGGTTGTGGCCGAGCAGCACGAGTTCGCCGGACCGCGAAAGACCTCCGCGTTTCATCGCCTTCTGAACGAATCCGATGCCGCGCTCGACGGCACGTTCGAGGTCGTTCCCGAGCGCCAGGCCGGCCGCCACGGCGGACGCCAGGGTGCAGCCGGTGCCGTGATAGCTCCCGGGCAATGCCCTGTGGCTCCAACTCCGTTCGCCGTTGGCCGTCACCAGCAGGTCGCTGATTTCCGGGCCCGAACCGTGCCCGCCCTTGATCAGGACCGCGGTGCACCCGCATTCCAGCAAAGCCCTGCCGGCATCGCGCATCGCAGCCGGGCTGTCCGGCGAGATGCCGGTGAGGGCGGCAGCCTCTTCCAGGTTGGGTGTTACGAGCGTCGCCCTGGCCATCAGGTGGCGCATGGCCTCGATGGTGGGCCCGTCCGCCAGCGACGATCCGCTCGTGGCCACCATCACGGGGTCCATCACAAGCGGAATGTCCGGCGCCCGGGCCGCGAGCTGGTCGGCGATGGCGTGGATTGACTCCGCGCTGCCCAGCATGCCTGTCTTGATCGCTCCCAGGCGCAGGTCCCCGAGCACGCTGGATAATTGCGCCTCGACGAGGCCGGGTTCGGTGGCGCCTACGGATTGCACACCCAGCGTATTCTGCGCCGTGATCGCCGTGATCACGCTCGCACCGTAGACACCGAGCGCCGCGAAGGTCTTCAGGTCGGCCTGGATGCCCGCGCCGCCGCCGCTGTCGGAGCCGGCGATCGTGAGGGCTGCGGGGGGGATGCGGGCGTGGTCCATGGACGCTCCTTGCGGTCCGTTGGCGGGATGGTGTTGCATTCTAGCAACGCCTGATCGGCACAGAAACCACATGTGCGCTTGCTCGTCGGAAATGGTTCAGCTGCAATAGGCGAGGAAAACTCATGTAATTCAATAATT
>JABAHS010053843.1_pt3 | contig 13175 bp, 5 predicted proteins | sample 7062111 | NCBI WGS metagenome assembly JABAHS01 (sample SAMN14534600, study PRJNA622989) | marine sediment metagenome | biome: marine biome [ENVO:00000428]; feature: marine pelagic biome [ENVO:01000023]; material: deep marine sediment [ENVO:00002113]; isolation source: pool of 4 deep marine... | reverse complement strand
ATCCACGTCGCGAGTTTTTATGTCCCTGATGTTTTTTAGCACGATGGGTCCGACTACCTTGGGGACATTTGGAAAACGGACGGCATCAAGGACAAGACGGTCAATATCTTCACAGGCAATAACAGGACGGAGGTCGTCTTTAGCACAGTAAAGATGAACATTTTCGAGGATTATGTCCCTGGCGTTTTTTCCGTAGAAACCCCAGACAGGAAGTGGCCGGGCATCGACTCCCGGTTTTCGAGCAGGTTCTTTGGCCTGTTTGGCTGTACCGCCGCCTGTGTATTCGATACTGGTGTCACGAAAGACCACACGTCCGCAGGCGGTTTCAGTCCAGCTCTCGACAGAGGCGGCCGCACGATAGACACCGGTGGCGGTCAGGTCGGTAATGGTGACGTTATCGACGGTGTTGCCGCTTCTCTTGAGCAGGACCGTGACAGGCGTGGCGACGTTCTTCATTGTAACATCCGAGATGAGCACGTCTTCGAGCGCCCCGTCGCAGGCGTCCCAGCCGCCGGGCTGGAGTATAATGCCGGAGAGCATGTTGCGGCGGTTTGATGTGCGGTGTGGAAACAATCCCTGTCCGTAAAAGAGACAGTCCTGGACAATCATGTTCGTAACCGGGCCTATGATTCGAATACCGTTGCAGGAGCTGTTGATGACACAGTCTTTTATGAGCAGCCCCTTGACATAGCGGCCCGCGATGGAGTCGTCGCCGGTGAAGAATTGGCAGTCGATGATGTTGATATCGCGACAGGGTTTGTCAATCCAGCCGCGGAAGTGGACGCCGTCCCAGCCGCCCGTGACCTTGATACCGCGAACATCGACCTTTTCGGAGAATTCTATCATAACGGCGTAGTTTGCCGAGTCCTTTATCATAACATCACGGATAGCGACGTTACGGCTGTTGCCGAGGATAATAGTATGGGGTCCACGCATTTTCTCCTCGCCGCGGGGATTGAAGACCTTGTTGCCATCGATAACACCGGGCCCCGCTATAGCTACGTTGTTTACATCTACACCGAGAATCAAAGCGCTGTGCCATTTGCCGAATCTCGCCTCGGGCGTGTTGGCCGGTGGTTTAAAGTATTGGTAGTCGTCCAGCTTTTTAGTACCCACTAAAGTTGCCCCGGCCTCGAAGAAGAGCGCCACATTATCCTTGAGGTTGACCGTACCGGACAAGTATCTACCCGGTCCAAAGCGCACCTGTCCTCCCCCTGCTTCCGTACAGGCCTTTACGGCCTTGTTAATCGGCACGGTGTCGAGCTTTTTACCGTCTCCTGCAGCGCCGAAGCTGCGTACATCGAAGACACCTTTATCCGCAAAGCAGGAGCTGCTGAGGTTTGTCAGTGCCGCGCAGGCGACGACTGCGATTGGAACCATCCTCGATTGTTGACATTCTTTCATAAAACTCCTCCATTTATCCGGATGGGAGCTTTGCACTTGACTACATATTATTATAGCTTACCGGCACTTGCAAGACAAGGAAAAAACACCGGACGGCATCGATAAACACCGCTAGGAATTTCGCCGGATGAACCAACATCTAACATCTTGTCTTGAGCGCCTTTTTACTTCACGCCCCACTCAATGAATCTCGACAGGTGCGAAGTCGATAAGAGCGCTATCTATGGCGTATCCTACGTGAGTTATGGATTTTAGTGGTTTTTGAATTTCTGCTTCGATTGTCACTCCATCAACCGTGTAAACAATCTTCCGGCTTTTCAGGTCTACCCTAACAATGATTTCCATGCCTTTATTTTCGGGAACGTTTATCTTGACGCTTTTGGATTTACCCTTGAGCAAAGGTCCCTGGATGATAGATGCATTCTTAGCTCTAAGTCGTACCCCACACTTGATTAGCGAGGAATCATTAGCTTTGTTGCCGAAAACCAGATATCCATTGCTCAGCAAACCATCTCCGCCCTTGACTCCCTTTATACGGGTTCTGAAAGTGGCTGAGCCTGTAATAGGCCGCTCCAGTTTCTTCACTGCCACTCCCACTTGCTTACTGCTGGTGGCGCGCAGGCGATAACCCAGCTTTGAGGCCACTACCCGGCACCGCGTGACTTTGGCAAAGTCACCTTCTTTCCGTACCACAGGAGGCAGGAGATAGTTGGGATCTTCGGGCTTATCCCATGCTATTCGGACAGGCTTGTCATCGGCCTTTTTCAGAGCAGTACCTTTTGTTCCGGCAAGGCGAATCAATCGTCCATCCACAGTAGTCATATAGAGGCTGTCCCCGGCCGCGGCCATCCCGTCGAAGACCGGTATCGTGTCCAGTGCATAGCGCGAGAGCAGTTTGCCATCCGACTTCGCCATGGCCCAGAGATATCCTCCATGCCGGCCCTCAAGCGATTCGGCCTGGCGTTTTAGTTCCGCCTGAACGTCCGGATCATCGGGATGATAGAAGGCACGCCGTTCATCGAGAAAGTCGGGTGGACCGGCGATGAAGAGTGTATTTGAAGCTACTGTCATCGCGCGGGCAATCAGCGAGGGTTGATCCAGTGTCCACTGCAGCTTTGCGGCAGTCAGATGTCCGGTCGGGAAAAAGTGGCGTAAACGCCAGTCGGAAGAGCTTGCGTTCCTGTGGCTTGAGCGGGCATTCATGTCCCGTTCGGCTTTTCCCACCTGCTCAATAGACTGACGGGTGACTACTTTGTCCGCTGCGAAAAGCTGATACTCCAGCACGGATGAGTTGGTCATGAATTCCGGTTTGCGGCCGTAGCCGTAAACACTCTCATCGTCGACGCAGAGAATACGGCCGGATGGCACAATACGCCCGGCCTGATACCACCCTCCATATCCACCGGTCATGCGACGACCATAGGTCCAGTATGAACGAAAGAAATATGTGTCGTCGAGAAATCCGTTCTGGCAGAAGATATGGAATTCTTTAGGGTCCTGTTCCCTTACATTCTGAAGACCGATTTCGAGTCGCTTACCTTCAAAGTTGATTTTCTGCGAGCGCATCCAGATGTTCCTGCCGTCGCAGGACAGGATATCGGAATGGGCCACGGGCATGTTATTGCCCTGAGTCTTCTTTAAGTAAGCCAGATGCATATCCTCCCCGGTTTCGGGATCTTTGTCGTTCATAACTGTCTCGCCCAGAAGTTTGCCGGTGACTGCATCGAGGCGGATAAAACGTATTCCCCCATCGACGTACATATTTCGACCGGCCGTGCAGTAGAGCACGCCCTTGCGCACCAACACGCTGCCGTGTACGGGCCATACTGATTCGAGCTTTTCCCATGCCATAATGCGACGGTCAAGCGGAGCGCCGCGAAAACGCCACGTAAGAACGCCGTCTTTTGCACGCAGGGCATAAATGTACCCATCGGCCGAACCGAACAGGGCAAGCCCCTTGTAATACGTCGGAGGGGAGTCGATAGGTCCGCCGGTGGTGTAGGACCAGAGCCGGCGTCCCGTCCGCGCATCCAGGGCGTACAGCGTGTGGGTGTCAGTGGATGCGACGAAAATCTTGCCCGCGGCAATCGTTGGCGCGCTGAGGCGACCAGGCAATTTCTTCTGCCAGGCCTGCTTCAGGTCTTTGGAAACGCTGACCGGGCTGGCCCCGCTGCGGCTTGCATCATGCCGGTATGTGGGCCAGTCAGCCGGACCTGCAGGCGGACCATCGGCCTTTCCATAAGCCGAACCTCGCTTCAGACGGGCCTCAGTTGTAAGGTCGGCTTTGGCTGGTTTCGGGACCGGTCCCGGGGCCAGGGCGTTTAAGCCCGTCACCTTGGCTTCCAACTGGCAACCGCACGAATTCATAGGCGCATAGGTCATTCCGTTACACGGCATAACGCCGTATATACAACCACCGCGCACCCAGTGGTGCGGCTTCCAGTGTTCGGTCGACAAATCGATGTACTCGGTGCCGTTGCGCGCGGTAATCAGATACTTGCCTGCGGCCTTGGATGGGTAGCACCGGTGATGGAACCAGTGTACTTTTACATCCGCGTCAAACTCTTTTACCAGCTTTCCGCTGATTGGATCATAACCGGCAAACGCGCCGTCGTGACCGCTGCCGGCGATGGAACCGGTCCAGCTCAGGCCTTCCACCACGAACAGGTCCTTTAGGGACATATGACCACTGGGCCGATGATTTTGTTCCCAGAGTTTCTTACCGTCCTTTGTTGACCAACCCGACATCTTGCCTTTGTTGTCCGCCAAAAGCACAACATCTTTGTAGAGCAAAACTCGCGGTCCCGTATTGGTGTGAACGGGTATTGCAGTCGGCGCCGGTTCGCTTTCCCAGAGAAAATATCCTTTCCGGTGGTCCAGACAGACTAATTTCTGCCCATTGTGGAATACTACGCGTTTTGAATCCGCCGCTAACGAACAGGGAGCAACGGGAGCATCGGCCTCCCATAACAGATTACCCGATTTGGCGTTATAAGCGAATATCTTACGCGGCGTTCCCTTCCAGCCCCAGCCAGGATTCGCCCTGCTCGTATTCGCCCAGACATAAGTATCCTTGCGTCGCCAATCCGGCAGCAGGGAACGTGACGTATCGGCAACGAAGAAGGCAATGCCATCAGACACCACAATCTCCCTCGTGTATTCGCTGCCCTTGTACGTCAGCAACGTCTCGCCGGTCGCGGTGTCAAGTGCGGTAACCGGCGCGTCGATTCCGAGAGTGACATAGAGACGGTCGCCCACGGCCACGAGACGGCGCAACAAATGAGCAGGGCCGCTCTTGAGCGGGTACTGATGACTGTTCCACTTATCGATATCGCGCTTCCATAGTATCACTCCATTGAAGGCATCACGCGCGACCAGCCGCCATCGGGCTGGCAATTGAATTGAAGCGGTGGGGCCTTCGTCAATGATATAAAAAAGACGCCCTTGGGCCGAGACCAGAGATGTCAGGCTGGCCATGTGGTCATGGTGGCGAGACCAAAGCGGGCCGCCCACCCATTGCAGCCGTTCTGGTGGACCGACAATCGTATCTTGAGCCACTGGATTGCCGTCGGCGTCGTGAAAGTAGTGTGTCCACTCGTCCATTTCCTTCGGCCAGGGTTTTGTTATCTTCTTCCATCGCCCATCACGCCGAAGAAGAGCGATACCCCTTGGAGCCAAAACCCGAAGCATTTCATCTTCGGAGAGACGCTCCGGTTCTTCAGCCACAATCAGATTGACAAGATTGTCGGCGTAAGGCAGGTTCCGGCCGTCCCATTCATCAACGCTCACAGGACCGTAAACTCCCTGTTTAGTAAGATTGGCTCGAGCGGCGGCAACTTTGGAAGCATCCGTGTCAAGACCGTGCACTAAGTATTGATTGCCGGCACGTAACCGGGCTATCAACTCCACATCCGAGCACCCAAGATGGACAACAAGACCACCTTTGGTGCCGGACATCCTGAGCAATTCGTCAGCCTTCTCGGCCGATACCGAGGATGTAGATATTAAAAGGCATAAAATCCCGACTGTCAGGACGCCGAAAAATCGCCTCGGGAATAAATAAGACGGAAATTGCTGAATCTTCGTGTTCATAAGATTTTCCTCCTTTCCATGAGAAACTGTTGTTTAAAGCCGCTTCTGCATCAACAGAGAGAATTCTAAACGTGCAGAAAGCTTCATTAGATAATCTATAAATTCACGTAACAACACCACTATCAACATACTCGATGACGGTGCTTTTCTCAAGCTAAAATAATATCCATGACATTTGGAATCCTCGATACACTCTACGGCAAAATGTGCCTTACAGTGTTCTCTCTCAAAAGTCCAAAGATACAACAGTTGACACCGGATACGGAATCCTGTATCATACCACCTGAAATGTGCAGGAGCGCTACTTATGATACCAAACGGAAAATCTCAGTTGTTATTGTTAGTAATCAGATGCCGGATGTGGTGCCTTATACACATTCTAAGAAATCACATTTCTATCGATTCCACCATCAATTTAGGAGGCAAACATGAATAAATCTATCGACAAGTCAAATGTCAACCGTCGACAGTTTCTGAAAAAGTGCGGTTCTGTCGCTACAGGTGCGGCGGTTCTTGGCAGTATCGCACCTTCCGCGTTCGCCGGCGAAGACAACACAATCCGCCTGGCGCTGCTCGGCTGTGGCGGTCGCGGCACCGGCGCGGTTGGCAACGCCCTTTCTGTCCCGAACGGTGGTCCGATTAAGCTCTATGCCACGGCCGATCTGATCGATGCGAAGATGGAAAGGTCGATTAAGTCGCTGAAGAAAAGGTTCCCGGACAAAATCGAGGTACCTCAGGACCGGAAGTTCCGTGGCTTCGACGCCTACCGCAAGGCCATCGACATCCTCAGACCAGGCGATGTAGCCATGTGCACAACTCGTTCCTACATCCGGCCCCTGCATGTCGAGTACGCAATCAAAAAGGGCATAAACGTCTTTATGGAAAAACCATTCGCCTCTGATCCGGGCGGTTTGCATCGGCTGCTCCGCGCCGGCCGGGAGGCCGAGAAGAAGGGCGTCAAGGTCCTCGCTGGCGTCCAGTGCCGTCACTCTCCGGCCCGACAGGCGCTGATAAAGAAAATCCGCGATGGAGAAATGGGCGAGATACCCCTGATCCGCGCCAACCGTCTGGGTGGCGCTCCGTGGCTCCGCAATCAGGGCGACAAGGCCAACAATATAATGAATCAACTGCAGTTCGGCAGGGCTCATCTGTACTGGATCGGCTCGGGCCATATGGTTGATAATCTAATCCACCAGATTGACGAATGCTGCTGGATAAAGGATGCCTGGCCGGTTTCTGCGGTTGGCATGGGCGGCCGAGTACCAAACAGCAAAGACTGTGGCCAGAATATCGACGTCTACTCGATGGAGTATACCTTCGCCGACGGTACAAAGGCATTTTGTGGTTTCCGCCGAATGAACAACACGCGTAATGAGTTCGCCACGTTCATTCACGGCACAAAGTGTGCGGCTCAGTTCTCAGGCAGGACTCACGCCGCCACCGTCCACATGTTCAAGGATCAGCGGATCGAAAAGGACAACATTTCGTGGACGCCCACAAAGGATGCTTACAGTCCCTGGCAGTACGAGTGGAACGTCTTTATCGAAAGTATCCGCAAAGACCGCCCGCATAATGAGGTTAAACGCGCCGTATATTCAGACCTCACCTCTCTCATGGGCCGCGCCGCCTGCCATACCGGACAGACGGTCACCTGGGACCAGATAATGAAGTCCGAATTCCAGTTCTGCGACTACCTCGATGAACTGGACTACGACAGTCCGCCCCCGGTCAAAGCTGATGAAGAAGGACGTTTTCCTGTACCAATTCCGGGACAGTGGAAAGAGGTTTGAGAGTGATTACAATATGATTTTGAATTAGCGGCCTGTACGATTGGCTTTTACGTCGTAACAGTACAACAGGTTTCCGTGTCTGATGTAGAGCCGCCCGTTACAGACAACCGGGTGTGCCCATGTTGGCCCCCTGCCGCCTTTTGGTATAGAGAAGCGGCTTATGATGTTAAAAGCATTGGGCGCCGCCCGCACCAGTGCCATAGTGCTCCTCTGATTGAGAGCGTATATCATGCCGTCCGCATAAGTAAGTGATCCGGGGCCTATGCCCGGCTCGGCGTACATTTGCTTGCCCGTCGCAAAATCCAGGCACATCCAGGGCCCCAGACTCGGGGTTCTGGATGCTCCGTACAGATATCCGTCGAACAATATTATCCCTCCGTGCTGGCTCTCTAATAACTTCGAATTCCACACCTCCTCGACGGAGGCCCTGTCCCCATCAACATTTAGACGAAACAGACGGGAACCTGAAGTGCGGGAACATATGAAGACGCATCCGTCGTGGTATATGGGCGTGTTTATATTCTCGTCAAAAGGGGTGACGTGTTTGACACTCCAGAGCAGTTTGCCCGTATCCGCGTTGACGCCTGCAAAGGATTTGGCCATCAATACGGCAATCTGGCGGAGCCCCTTGTACTCGAATACAATCGGCGAACTATAACCGGGCTTATCGTTTGTTCCTTCACAGGTCCAAACAGTTTGGCCGGTCTTCTTGTTCAAAGCCGCTACTCCAACTTTTTCCCCGCCCGGCGTACAGATAACGTTGTCACCGTCAATAAGTAGAGATTCCGCCAGTGCCCACGTGATATTCCGCCCGTCGAATCGTTCAAGAATATTCACAGACCATATCTTCCTGCCGGTACCCGCTTCAAGGCATACGATGTCCCCGTCGGCGTTCTCGTGGTAAAGCCTGTCGTCATCTATAGTGGGCGTGCTCCGTGTACCGGGCTTGTCCCGCTTGTAGGCGGGGCCATTCCTGGCTGTCCACTTAACACCTCCATCAATATCCAAAGCCGTAATCACGGTATCCTTGTTAATGTTGCCGGTTGTGTAGATGAACCCCTTTGCCACGGCCACTGTTGAGTAACCTTCACCGATGCCCTCTGCCGTCCAGAGGAGCCTGGGACCATTGGAAGGCCATTGTTTCAGAAGGCCGGTTTCACGAGATACATTATCACGCTCGGGCCCGCGAAACTGGGGCCATTCGAAAACATCACCCTCGCTTGTGCTAAAAGTCAATAGTATCAACAGCCAGATTAAGCTTGATGCTCTCATGTCAACCTCCTGTGGTAAAAGCCGGCTTTCTGCGAAACACACTCTCCTAACTGGCCTTGGCAACAATTCTGCCATGAGTATTAAAAGTGGATATTCACACCGGTAATATTATCATGGCTATGTACGAGTGTCAATCAGTAGTATCAATAGTTGCATCGCAAATGTAAATGTTAATATCAGCAACGATCTTGCCGTCTAACATAAGCCTTCACCTGTACAAAACATATCCAAATCGGCTCCTTGAAAAATTGTCAATGCTTCTGTAAAATGATCGTAACTGAGACAACCTCGACTATTGTGGAGCTATCAAAATCGAGGGCATTATTCTGTTTGGGAGTAGAAAAATGAGAAGAAAAGTTGCCGTTTTCATAAATCTACTTATAACTGTAGTGCTTCTTTTATTCGGGTACTCTAATCCTGTCGTTGCATCTGAAGCTGACCTGATCCTATACAACGGAAAGATTATTACAGTAAACTCGGACTTTTCAATAAAGCAGGCCATGGCTGTGAAAGGAGACCGGATTCTACAGGTCGGTGATAATAAGAACATCCTGCGGTTGAAAGCTGACAAGACCGAAGTCCTCAATCTTGACGGCAAAACGGTCCTGCCGGGTTTTATCGATTCTCATGTTCATGCAACCGGTGCATGTATGACGGAATTCGACCATCCAATCCCGCAAATGGATTCCATCAGGGATGTCTTAAATTACATCAAAAAGCGGGCGGATGCCCTCGAAGACGGCCAGTGGATTATATTACAACAGGTGTTCATCACCCGTCTTCGCGAACAGCGGTATCCAACGAAAGAAGAACTCGACCGTGCCGCCCCGGAGAATCCTACAGTGTTTCGTACGGGACCTGACGCCTCACTTAATAACCTGGCATTGCAACTTAGCAATATCGACAAGGATTTCCGTGTTACCGACGGAGGTCCGGGCTATATTGAAAAGGATCCGCAAACCGGTGAACCTACAGGTATACTACGCGGCTGCAATCGCTATATAAAGAGCAAATCATCGGGCAGAAAAGCAACCGAAAACGACCGTTATCAACGCCTATTGGAATTGTTTAAAAATTACAACTCTGTCGGTATTACAGGTATTTGTGACGGTTCCTCAAACAAGTCAAATCTGAGGCTCTATCAGAAGATGCTTAACAAGCGTGATTTGACTGTCCGCATAGCGGCCCAGTATCACATTGATACCATTGGGGACCTTGAAGAAATACAAAATCAAATTCGTAAAGCCGCAGAAATTCCGCTTTGCAAAGGCGGCCCAATGCTGCGCGTGATAGGTATCAAGACATTCCTGGATGGAGGCATGTTAACCGGCAGTGCATACATGCTTAAGCCGTGGGGCGTTAGCAAAATCTATGCTATCGACGACCCGAACTATCGCGGCGTTTTATTCATTCCCAAAGAACGGCTGCTGCCGATAGTCAGGACTGCTACTGAATGTGGATTGCAGTTCACGGCCCACACAGTTGGAGATGGTGCTGTTCACACGCTACTCGAAGTCTATGAAGAGTTGAGCAGGACAATGCCAATTCGACAAATGCGGCATTGCATCACTCACTCAAACTTCATGAGTGCCGAATCCATTCAAAAGGCGGCTGGCTTAAAGGTAATGCTGCTCATCCAGCCTGCATGGTTGTATCTGGACACAAGAACATTGGCAAAGCACTTTGGCTGCGAACGCCTTCGATACTTTCAGCCCTTAAGGAGCATTTTCGAGGCCGGTGGTATTGCAGCTGGAGGTTCTGATCACATGCAGAAGATTGGCTCGCTCCGCTCGATTAATCCCTATGATCCGTTCCTTGGTATGTGGATTACCGTCACGCGACGGGCCAAATGGTATGATGGACAGCTTCATCCCGAAGAGGCTCTCAGCCGCCAACAGGCCATACGTTTCTACACAATAAACTGTGCCCGCGCCCTGTTTCAGGATAAGTTCGTCGGTTCCTTGGAGAAGGACAAACTCGCCGATTTTATCGTCGTTGATACTGATTTGCTTACCTGCCCGGTCGACGAAATCAGAAAAACACAGGTCCTGAGAACTTATCTCAACGGAAAGCTCGTATACAAACACTGACTAATTCCCTTCACCAACAAATCCTGACTGTTCACCCAAACGCAGAAAATGAGGTTTTCTGGGCACAAAAAAAGTGCAGAAAAAATTTAAAATATTTCATTTTTTTGTTGACAACTACTATGACCTGTAGTACTATTAGGCGAGGTAACAAATAAAGATGCTGTTCTGATTCATGGAGAACATCTTATGGGCAACAAATCACTTGACGATTTGGGTGAACTTCAGCGGGCGGTCATTGAGATAATCTGGGACCTCGGATCTGCCAGTGTTCATCAGGTGCGTCAGCGGCTTGTACGCAGAAAAAAACCGGCATACACGACGGTACTTACCGCAATGCAAAAACTGGAAAAGGCCGGCTGGCTGCGACACCGCGCTCAGGGTAAAAGCTATATCTACATGCCCACCAGGACTCGTGAACAGGCGGGAGCCAGGTCCGTACACAAGTTTGTGCAGCGCGTGTTTGGAGGAGACGCCGTTTTGATGTTTCAGCACCTTATGCGTGAAAGTAAACTCAGCGATGCCGAACTTAGTGAACTAAGGAAGATGACCGAGCAAAAGCGAAAGGAGAATAAAAAATGATAGCGGGCGAAAATGCTTTCTTGTGGAGCTATCTGTGGCAAAGCACGGCTTTCGTTACGGCCGGCCTGGCAATCAGTTTCGCCTTTCGACATCGGCCTTGTAGGGCACATCACATACTCCTTCTGTCAATCATTGCAGCCGTTATCGTTCCCATTTCAACCGCATCGGTCAAACACTTTGGCCTGGGCCTGTTCGCCGGAAAGCCTGTGACAATCCATCGCCCTGTCGAATTTGTGGCGAACCATCTGCACACGGAAAATGAGTTTGATGTTACCGAACGGACGGCTCTGGTACCTGGGTATACCGAAGTTGCTCAAATCAAGCCAGCCCACCCACCAGCCCTTGAATATCCCTCTTCTGCTGTGGCTTCCTCGAAAAGCTACGAATTACCGTGGCGTAAAATCCTGCTCTGGAGTTGGGCCGTCGTAAGTACAATCCTTATCCTGCGTTTGGCTTTTTTCTTTGCGATGAGTGTTGGTCTCTTGGGACAGGTAGTGCCAGCCAATAGCGCTAGGATTCGTGAAGCAATCCGTCTGGCTGGGACAAAACTCGGAATTACTCAACAACTACGCATCTATACTAATGACAGGATTCGCAGCCCAATAATATGGTGTTGGAGTAAACAACCGACTTTATTAATCCCGAGGAGCACTGGCGCAAACGATGGTATCGACTGGGTAAGCATACTTTGTCATGAACTGGCACACTACAGGCGTCGTGACCACATTGCCGGCCTTTTGGCCGAACTTGCTGTCTGCATACTGCCCTGGCAGATGCTCCTATGGTGGGCAAAGAAACGATTGCTAAGGCTCAGTGAGCGGGCCTGTGACGATTGGGTACTGGATTGTGGTCAACCGGGAACAGATTACGTGGATTCTCTTCTTGATTTAGTGCCGCAACAACAAATGGCATTTATCCCGGCGGTCCTGCGAAGCAAAAAAGGGCTGTCAGGCAGAGTCCGTCGCATACTTAAGGACAAGTGCAGCAATCCCAGAGCGGGTGTTATATGGTTGTTGGTGGCATGTCTTACAACTGCGTGCATCGGGCTGGGCGTAGCGTTTGCGCAAAGCCGCCCTGCTACATTAGTCTACTCGAATCCAGGGGACGAAAAGGTTGACAATTCGATTCACGAAGCCTCCACCAATGGTGACATCAACATGGTCAAATCGCTGCTTTCTGCCGGTACCGATGTCAACGTCAGAGGCAGACTGGAATACACTCCGCTTCACCATGCTGCCGAGAACGGTCATGCTAACCTTGTCAAATTCCTGATTGCTGAAGACGCAGATTTGGAAGCAAGGAACCACTATGGGCGTACACCTCTGGCCTTAGCTGCATGCCAGGGCCACAAAGGGATGGTAGAACTTCTCATCGCTTTAGGCGCCGACGTCAACACTAAAGATATTTGGCACAAAAAACTGCTCCATCACGCTGCCGAGAACGGCCATACGGACCTCGCCGCTTTTCTGTTTGCTAAGGGCGCAGATATTGAAAATGAGACTAACCTGGATTACACGGCCCTGAGTCTGGCTGCTTCTAAAGGCCACAGACTGATGGTTGAGCTTCTCATCTCCAAAGGCGCCGATGTGAACACGATAGAACAAATGAAGTACACACCGCTCCATTATGCAGCTTTGGGTGGTCACTACGAGATAGTCAGATTGCTCGTAGCTGCCGGCGCGGATGTCGATGCGGAAGACTTAAGCCATCTAACGCCTCTATACAAGGCGGTTAATGCCGGGAACAAGGAGATAGCCGGACTATTGGTCAAGAACAGAGCGTATGTATGCTTTCCTGCTCTGCACTTTGCTGCCTTTATGGGTGACCTACCCAAGGTCAAAGAACTCATCGAAGAGGGGGCCAATGTGGATTCAAAGGATAGGGACAAAAAAACATCCCTGTTGTATGCCGCCCTGGGTGGTAACAAGAATGTAGTTGAATTCCTGGT
>JABAHS010147096.1_pt3 | contig 13204 bp, 7 predicted proteins | sample 7062111 | NCBI WGS metagenome assembly JABAHS01 (sample SAMN14534600, study PRJNA622989) | marine sediment metagenome | biome: marine biome [ENVO:00000428]; feature: marine pelagic biome [ENVO:01000023]; material: deep marine sediment [ENVO:00002113]; isolation source: pool of 4 deep marine... | reverse complement strand
CGCCAAGACGCAAAGGACGCAGAGAAGACCAATGGATTGGTACCCCCACGTCATTTTGCGTCTTACATTTTGAATTTCGAGTCTGGATTGCTCGCGGCGGCTTGCGCTGGCGCGCAAACCGCCCTACTCCTGCCTTTTGACTTTCAGCTAGACGACTTCCTCCAGGCGCCGCGTCGTGCTCAGCCAGCTTCCCTGCCCGAAATCGACGCCCACCTCCTGCAGCCTCTCCAGGATCTGCGGGCTCTCCACATACTCGGCGATGGTCTTGATCTCCATGACGTGCCCAATGTGGTTGATCGAGCCGACCATGGCGAAGTTCACCGGGTCGTAGTCCATATCCTTCACGAACTGGCCGTCGATCTTCAAATAATCGACGGGCAGCTCCTTGAGATAGGAAAACGAGCTCACGCCGCTGCCGAAGTCGTCCAATGCGAACCGGCAGCCCAGCTCGCGAAACTCCTGAATGAAACGCTCGGCCTGGGCGAGATTGGAAACGGCGGCCGTTTCCGTGATCTCGAAGATGATGTGCGCCGGCAGCCCCGGCATCGCCTCGAACTGACCGCGTACGTAAGCCAACGTACGATCGTCACCCAGGGACTGACCCGACAGATTGATCGCGAAACGCATCATGGGCAGGCCGGGCTCGGAGGCATGGCGCTTCACGTATCGATCGATTACGCGAAAGGCGTTGGTTACCACCCACCGGTCCAGATCGAACATCATATTGTAGCGCTCGGCGGCCGCGATGTACTCCATGGGAAGGACGAGCCGCCCCGCCTCGTCCTGCATACGCAGCAGGATCTCGTAGTGCTTCTCGTCGCGGCCCTGCCCATCCAATGGAAGGATCTCTTGAGCAAACAGAACGAAACGGTTTTCCGAATAGGCATTTGTGATGCGATGCACCCAATGCAGCTCGCCGCGGCGCTTGACCAGTGCATCGTCGTCGGCCTGATAGACGTGCACGCGGTTGCCGCCTTTTTCCTTGGCCAGATAGCAGGCGGCGTCAGAGGAGCTCATCGCCTCGGCCACGCTCTGGCACTCTGTTGTGAGGGGAACCAATCCGATGCTGGCGCCGACCTCGAACGTGGTGTCCTCCCACTGAAAGCGAAAGCGCTTGACCGCCTCCACCATGCCCTCGGCGGCAGCGATGGCCTGATCCAGGGCGCAATCCTCGAACAGGATCCCGAACTCGTCTCCATCCAGGCGCGCCAACGTATCGTCCGCGGATACATGGGGGCCCAGCAGCCGCGCCACCTGCCGCAGCATGCTGTCGCCGGCCGAGTGCCCGCTGGTGTCGTTGACCACCTTGAAGCGATCGAGGTCCATGTGGCACAGCACGTGGCTGCCCCCGCGGCGGGCACTTTCCAGCGCCTGCTGTACCCGCCTGGTAAACTCCCGGCGATTGATCAAACCCGTGAGGTCGTCGTGCGCGGCCTGGTAGGCCAGGAGATGGGAGAGCTCGCGGTCACGGCCCATGTCCTGAAGCACGATCGCCACGCCTACGACCGTGCCGGCGTGGTCGCGCAGCGGCGTGAGGGATTCGTTCACCGCAGTGCGGCGCCCGCTGCGACTGATGAGGCTGAGATTCTCCGACAGCTTGACCGTGGCGCCCCGCCGCAGGCAGCGCTGCACGGGATCGCCCGTGATCCTGCCCGCACCCTCGTCGACGAGCTGCAGCAGCTCGGCCACCGCCCGCCCGCGGGCCTCTTGAAGCTGCCAGCCGGTGAGCCGCTCGGCCGCCGGATTCAAGTATTCGACGCGCCCCTCGACGTCGGTGGTCACCACCCCATCGGCGATCGAGTACAGCGTGACCTCCGCGCGCTCGCGCTCGCGGTGCAGTGCCTCACGGGCCTGTCGCGCGACCGCGGCCGATAGGTAATGTCCGCCGAGCACGTACAGGGCGATTCCTCCGAGCAACGCGCACACGGCCACCGTGGCCGCGATCAGGTAAGGATCCAGGACCTCCCAACCCGGCTGAGCCCGAACGGTGAGCACGAAGGGCTGGGCCGCACCGGCGAGTCGCCTCTCCTCCCGGAACCCGGGGAACGGTGAGGCCGCGGCAAGCCCGCGAGCACCGGAAGACAGCAGCCGGTGTCGCATCTCACCGGACCCGAAGCTGTAGTGGTCGACCATGACCTGCGTGGGATGCTCGAAGGCGAGGTTTGCGGGGATCAGCTGGTCGGCCCGCACCAGCACTGCCGCCAACAAGGCCGAGCCGCCGGCGGATTCCGCCTCGGGGGCCAGGCCGCCCGGGTGCACCGCTTCGACCAGCCAATAGCCCGTTCCGTCACCCGGCAGCGTCACCGGCTTGGAGGCCACCGCCCGCGAGCGGTCCAGGGCCCGTTCCACGGCGGCGCTCACCGCCTTGACCGCCGCCCCGTTGCCCAGCAGCGCTGCACCCCCGGGGGCCTGGGGCTGGGCGAATACCACCGACAGCTGTGCCCCCGGCTCACTCCGGTGCCCTTGCACCGGGGCGGCGGGCTCGTTGCGCAGGCCGGACTCGCCCGTCGCGCGCGGGTGCCTTGCCAGGTAGGCCACCGCGTAGGCGTGTGGATAGCTGGCCAGCAGCTCCCCCGCGTAGGTGGAAAGCTGGGCGGCGTTCATGCCGCCGCTCACGCGCTGGATGGCGACCAGGCCCTTGAGCAGGGCCTGACTCTCGTGCACGCGACGCTGAAACAGCGCGGCCACGCGCTCGGCCTCGTGAAGGAAAGCTCGCTGCGCGCTGCGTAGCGCGAGCCATACCTCGGCGCCCACCACCAGCGTCGTTACCAGGACACTCCCGGCGAGCACGGCCGCGACTATCCGACCGGGTATGGCTCCCCCTGGCCGGCCCGTCACCATACACCCGGCGCGCGCTGGCGCCCCAATCCGTTACCGCCTTCCATGCATTCGCTTCCCCGTTCGAGCCAACCTCGAGCCCCTACTCCAAGAGCTTCAGCAGCCCGTCCTCGTCCAGGGCCTCCACCCCCAGGGCCCGGGCCTTGTCCAGCTTGGAGCCGGGATTCTCGCCGGCCACCACGTAGGTGGTCTGGCGCGAGACGCTCCCCGTCACCTTGGCCCCCAGCGCCTGAAGCCGCTCCTTGGCCTCGTCGCGGGTCATGCCCGACAGCGTGCCGGTCAGCACCACGGTCGTCCCCTGCAGGGGCAGCACGCCCTTCGACAGGGGCTGGGCCTCGGGCCAGTGCACACCGGCGCGGCGCAGCTTGTCAATCACCTCGCGATTGTGCGCCTGGCGAAAGAAGGCCGCCACGTGCTGGGCCACCACCGGACCGACGTCGGACACCTCGCGAAGGCGCTCCTCGTCGGCGTCCATGATCGCCGCCAGCGTCGCGAAATGGGCCGCCAGGGATTGGGCGGTCGCCTCGCCCACCTCCCGGATACCGAGGGCGTACAGGAAACGGGCAAGGGTGGTTCTCTTGCTCTCGCCCAGCGCAGCCACAAGGTTCGCCGCCGACTTGCGGCCCATGCGTTCCAGCCCGGCGACCTGATCCTCGACAAGGTCGTACAGGTCGGCCGGCGTGCGCACCAGGTCGCGCTCCACGAGCTGCTCGACCAGCTTGTCCCCAAGCCCGCCGATGTCCATGGCGCGGCGGGAGGCAAAGTGCAGGATGGCCTGCTTGCGCTGGGCGGGACAGAACAGCCCCCCGGTGCAGCGGGCCACCGCCTCACCCTCGGGGCGCACCACCTCGGAGCCGCACTCCGGGCAATTCGCGGGCATCCGGAACCTGCCGGCGTCCTTGGGGCGGCGCTGCCTGACCACGCTCACCACTTCCGGAATCACGTCGCCGGCGCGGCGCACGATCACGGTGTCGCCGATGCGCACGTCCTTGCGCTCGATCTCGTCCTGGTTGTGCAGCGTGGCGTTGGTCACGGTCACGCCGCCCACGTGCACCGGCTCAAGCCGGGCGACCGGGGTGAGCGCACCGGTGCGCCCCACCTGCACGTCGATGGCCAACAGCTTGGTCATTTCCTCCTCGGCAGGGAACTTCTGGGCCAGAGCCCAGCGCGGGGCCCGGGCCACAAAGCCCAGCCGCTCCTGGTAGTCCAGGCGGTTGACCTTGAAGACCACCCCGTCCACGTCGTAGGAAAGCGCGTTGCGCCGCGCCAGCATCCGAGTGTAGAAATCCAGGCACCCCGCGTAGCCGGCGACCACCCGCGCCTCCGGAGAAATGCGCAGGCCCCAGTCCTGCACCAGCCGCAGGGCCTCGTACTGGGTGGGCGGCATGGCTGCGCCTTCCAGGCGCGCCACACCATAACAGTACACCTCCAAGGGCCGAGCGGCGGTAACGCGGGGATCGAGCTGGCGCAGGCTGCCGGCCGCCGCATTTCGCGGGTTGACGAATGTCTTCTCGCCGCGCCTGCGCTGCTCCTCATTCAGGCGCCGAAACCCCTCGTGGGAGATAAATACCTCTCCCCGAACCTCCAAAAGCGCCGGTGGCGAGCCCCCGAGAAGGCGCAGGGGCAGCGAATCGATGGTGCGCACGTTCTGGGTAACGTCCTCGCCGGCGGTCCCGTCACCGCGGGTCGCCCCGCGTACCAGCCTCCCTTCCTCGTACAACAGGCTCACGGCCAGACCATCGAGCTTGGGCTCGGCCTCGTATTCGAGTTCTGCGGCATCGAGGCGTTCTCGGGCACGGCGGTCGAAGGCAGCGAGCTCCTCTTCGGTGAAGCCGTTAGCCAGCGACAGCATGGGCACCTCGTGCCGAACCGTGGCGAACTCCTTGAGGGGCTCGGCGCCGACGCGCTGGGTCGGGGAGTCCGGCGCGACCAGCTCGGGATAGCGCCGCTCCAACGTCTCGAGCTCGCGCAGCAGCCGGTCGTACTCGGCGTCCGGAATCTCCGGCGCGTCGAGGACGTAGTAGCGGTAGTTGTGGTAGTTGATCTGCTCGCGCAGATCCGCCACGCGTTTGGCTGTTTCTCTCGGGGCGCCCATGGATGCACGGCGACGGTCTTGTTATTCCAATCATTGCATAGATTGACCGAGAACCGGGGCTTGCGAAGCGGCGTGAATACCCGAATCCCACACGGAGCGTGCGATTCGGGCTCGCCCTCAGCGAGCGGGGCAGGGACGGCACAGCGACGCATGTTAGCGACCCAGAGCACCCCGGTTCTCGATCTGGGCGCCGCTGCGACCCAGCGCCGGCACCGAAAACAGGACAAACACCACAGTCGGCTGCCTTCGACTGCTGTCCGATCAACCCCCCGCCCTGCGCGAGAGGTGGGGGTAAGCGGATCAAAATCGGCCAACAAGGCGATGATGTTCCTCCGATCCCCTAATGCTGTTCTTCCCTCCAATAGAGAAGGAGCCTTCCTATTGGCCTCAATTCATGTTTCGGATCCGCAGCGTCACCGGGAAAACACCCTGTAGGCCGCTAGCCCGCAAACAGCGCGAACGAGACAGCGCTGATAGCCTTGACCTGCGGTGAACGCGGTCGTTTATGCAAGCATCAGGCTGCGTTGCGACGAACCGCACGCGGCCCTGGATCCGAGACCGTCTCATTGGCCTACATGACCACGGCGGTGAAGCTCGCGCACCTCGTCGCGCAGATGATCCATGGTCTGGCGGGTGAGCACGCTGCGCGTGGCGTCGCGCAGCTCACCGTCCAGGCGTTCGCGCAGCTCTTCGGCGCACTGGAACAGGGCCTCCAGCGCGTCCATCGCCTGGCGCGTAGCGCTCACCCGCATGAACAGGGCCAGACCGGGGGTCTCGAAGCTCTCTATGGCCTGGAGGTCGAAGGCGCCGGGCTCCACAATGTTCGCCATGCTGAACAGCGCCCGGCGCTCGCCGCCCGTGTCTCCGTAGCGGTGAAAGATCTGCATCTCCCCGTATTCCAAACCGGCCGCGCGGGCCGCGTCCAGGACCTGCTCGCCCGAGAACCGCTCCCCTTCCCGGGCGGCCACGTAGACGACGACTATTTTCTCCTGCGCCGGGCGCGCCGTCTCGGCGGGCGCCGATTCGTCGATGCGAATCCGACTGCCGAGATCGGCCAGCTCTTGCTCCGCGGCGTCCGCGGACCGGGCATCGTTCGCGCCGGCGGACCAGTCGCCGCCCGCATCTGCCTCGTGCGCCACGCGCCCGGACCGCCCGCCGCCCTTACGTCCCATCAGGTAGATCAACGCCAGGATGACGACACCGATGCCGAGCAATATCCAGCGAAACAGCTCCATTCCATCCATCGTTCACGGTTGATTGGCAGCGAAGGACCTCGCCGGGCCTAGCCCGCATTTCTCACCGGGATCGCGGGAGCAGGCGCCGGGCGAGCGGCGGGATAGGAGCCGCGAACGCCCGGCCATCTCTGGCCGGGCCGGACTTCATCGCCACGCAGGACCGCGTGGCGATGAAGCGGGTTCGTAGGCACCGCTCTGGAGCGAAACTGGTGGCCGTTGCGACCAGTTGACTGACACATTCGACGGGATCGAATCCGAACAGCCGAAGGCTGGCCCGAAGGGCGAAGCCCAGGGACGGGCCGAGCAACAGCAAGCCCGCGGGCGCGAAGACGGGCCTGAATCGCGGTAGGAGAACGGCGCAATCGCTGTGTCACTTCTCGATTCCTCTGCATTGTGCCCCATACCTTTTGCGATTCAGTACGTTACGCCATAGCCGTTGGCCGCCTGGTGAGATATGCGGGCTAGACGGCGGCCATGCGCGCCGCCTCTTCCATGTCCACGGCCACCAGACGAGACACCCCGGGCTCGTTCATGGTCACGCCCAACAGCTGGTTGGTCAGCTCCATGGTGATCTTGTTGTGCGTAATGAAGATGAACTGCACCTGGTCGGACATCTCCTTGACCAGCTCGCAGAAGCGCCCGACGTTGGCGTCGTCGAGCGGCGCGTCCACCTCGTCCAGCATGCAGAACGGGGCCGGATTGAGCTGGAACAACGAAAACACCAGCGCCACCGCCGTGAGCGCCTTTTCTCCGCCGGACAGCAGGTGAATGGTGCTGTTGCGCTTGCCCGGCGGGCGGGCCATGACCGTGACGCCGGTGTCCAGCAGGTCCTCGCCGGTCAGCTCCAGGTAGGCGTGGCCGCCGCCGAACAGGCGCGGAAACAGGCCCTTGAGGCCGTCGTTCACCCGATCGTAGGTCTCCTTGAAGCGTGTGCGGGTCTCGCGATCGATCTTGCGGATGGCGCTCTCCAGGGTCTCCAGGGCCTCGGTCACGTCCGCGTGCTGGGCGTCCAGGTATTTCTTGCGCTCGCTCTCCCCAGCAAACTCGTCAATGGCCGCCAGGTTGATCGGGCCGAGGCGTTGAATCCGGCCGGCGATGCGCTCCACCTTCTCCTGCCACTGTTCCTCACTCGCCTCCTCGGCCAACCCCTCCAGGAGCTCGTGCCGGTCGAATCCGGTCTCGGCGAGCTGCTCTTGCAGGGTCTGCAGGCGCACCTTGATCCCCTGCCACCCCAGGCGCGCCTGCTCCAGGTGCTCGCGCATTTCCTGCACCTTCTGCTCGGCGCTGCTGCGCTGCTGCTCGTGTGCGCGCAGGGCCTCCTCGACCCCCTCCACCTGGCGCCGGGCGTCGGCCAGCTCGGCCTCCACCTGCACCCGCCGTTCCAACAGCCGGGCCAACTCGCGCTCTTGCTCCCGCATGGGCTGGACGGCTGCGTCCAGCGCCTCCTGCAGCTCGGCGCGGCGCTGCTTCAGGCCTTCGAGCTGGGCCTGCATGCGCTCGAGGTTCTGCCGCGTGGACTGCTGCTGGCTGCGCACCGCCTCCACCCGCAGGGCGATCTCGTGCGCCCGGTCGCGATCGGCCTGGGCCCGGGCGCGCGCCTGATCCAGGGCCTGGCGCAGCTCCTCGCGGCGCGCCCCCAGTGTCTCTTTCTCGCGGCTCAGCGCATCGACTTGCTCCACCGCCGCAGCCAGCCGCGCCCGCGCCTCTTGCACCGCGCCGCCCTCGCGCTGCTCCTCGGCCTGCAGCTCCTCCATCTCGCTGCGCAGCCCCTGGATGCGCGATTGCACCTGCTCGTGGCGTGAGCGCAGGCTGTCGAGCTGGGCACGCGCCTGGGAATTGCGGCGATGACTCTCGTTGGCCTCGGCCTGCACCGTCTCGAGGCGCTGCTCCAGCTCCTCCAGGCGCTCGCGTCCGTTCTCGAGCTCGTCCTCCAGGGTGCGGCCGTCCTCGGCCAGGGCCTCCAGGCGGGCCTTCAGGGTCTTGATCTCCTGCTCGCGCTCCAGCACGCCCGCCTTCTCTTCTTCGTCCAGACCGACCCGCAGCCAGCCGTCGCCGATCCAAATCCCCTCGGGGGTGATCACCGATTCGTGGGGGGCCAGGCGGGGACGCAACGCCAGGGCCTCAGCCAGGCCGTCGGCCGCATAGACCCCGGCCAGCAACGAGCCAAGTGACCACGGGGCCGTCACGCGGGACAGCAGCGGCGTGCCCGCCGCCCCGGCGTCGCCGGGGGCGGGGGCCCCGGTATCGAACAGCGCCAGCGAGCCGTTGAGCTCGCCCAGCACCTCGGTCACCGCGTCCAGGCCGTCCACGCACACCGCCTCCAGATTGAAGCCCAGCACGGTCTCCACCGCCCGCTCCCAGCCGGGTTCCACCTGGACCTGCTGGGCCAGCCGGGGCGCCTCGGCCAGCCCCTGGCGCTCCAGCCATTGGGTGACCGCTCCCTCGGTCTGGCCGAGCGCGGCCTGCTGCAGCGCCTCCAGGGAGGCCAACCGACCGCGCGCGTCCTGCAGGGCGCCGCGCTTGTCATCCAGCTCCTCCGCAACCCGCTGGTTTTGCCCGCGCACCTCTCCGATGCGCCGGCGCACCTGTTCGAGCTCGGATGCCGTGGCCTGCTCGCGCTCGGCGTGCCCGGCGGCCTCCCGCTCCAGGCGCTCGATGTGCTGCGCCAGGTCTGAGGCATCGAGGGAGTCCCGCTCGGCGCCGAGGCGTTCCAGGCGCTGCTGCAACTGCACGATGTGGCGCTCCAGGTGATCGATGCGCGTACGCTCCACCTGGGCGGCCTCCGACGGCTCGGTGGCGCGTTGATTGAGCTCGTACCACTGCTCCTGCCATTCCTGCATCTGTTCCTCGGCCCGCGCCAGGTCCTCGCGGGAGGCGCGCTCGGCCTCCCGCGCCTGCGCGAGGGCCGGCTCGTTTTTCTCCAGGGCGGTGGCAAGCTCCTGCAGCTGGCGCTCGTCGTGCTCAATGTGCTCCGTGAGCTCGCGCCAGCCGCGCTCCGCCTCGGCCAGGTCGCTCTCCTGCTTGCGGCGCATCTCCTTGCCGTGGTGGATCGCCTGCTCCAGTCGGGTGATGTCACCCCCCAGGGCGTAATAGCGCCCCTGGACCTCGTTGAAGCCGTCGGTGGCCTCGGCGTGGGCGGCTCGATCCCTCTCCAGGTCGGCCTCCACCGAGCGCTGTTCCGCGACGGCCGCCTCCATGGCGGTCTCGCGTTCGTGGATGGTGCGCGCCTGGGCCTCGGACTCGCGCTCCTGGGCGCGCAGCCGCAGGGCCAGCAGCTCGCCGCGCAGCCGGCGTTCCTGCTGCTTCAGCTCCTTGTACTTCTCCGCGGTCTTCGCCTGGCGCTGCAAGTGCTGTAAATGTTTCTCAACTTCTTCACGCAAGTCATTGAGTCGCTCAAGGTTTTCCCGTGCGTGGCGTATTCGATTCTCGGTCTCCCGGCGCCGCTCCTTGTACTTGGAGATGCCGGCGGCCTCCTCGAGGTACACGCGCAGCTCCTCCGGCTTGGCCTCGATCAGCCGCGAGATCATGCCCTGTTCGATGATGGAGTAGGCCCGCGGCCCCAGGCCGGTGCCCAGAAAGATATCGGTGATGTCGCGACGCCGGCAGCGCGCCCCGTTGAGGAAATAGGTCGAGGTGCCGTCCCGGGACACCTGGCGCTTGATGGACACCTCGTTGTACTGGGCGTACTGCCCGCCGATGGCCCCGTCGGTGTTGTCGAACACCAGCTCGATGGAGGCCTGGCCCACGGGCTTGCGCGAGGTGGAGCCGTTGAAGATGACGTCGGCCATCGAATCGCCGCGCAGGTGCTTGGCCGACGACTCGCCCATCACCCAGCGGACGGCATCGATGACGTTGGACTTGCCGCAACCGTTGGGCCCGACCACACCCACCAGGTTGCTGGGAAGTTGGATGCTTGTAGGATCGACGAAGGACTTGAAACCGGCGAGCTTGATCTTATCTAAACGCATGAATGAACGATACTTTCCAATTGTTCACGAGGTCGCGGCCGGCCCGCGCTAGTGTCGGATAGTAGCCCGGTGGTGTAAAGTGATTTTTCCCTGTGACCGAGCGCGTGCGCCCGCTATGCCCACCCGACCGAGCAAGGAATTGGAAACCTTCGACAATCCTCGACCGGGACGCGATTATACCATCCGAATTCGCGTGCCGGAGTTCACGTGCCTGTGTCCCAAAACCGGGCAACCGGACTTCGCGACCCTGTACATCGAGTATGTCCCGGCGCGCCGGTGTATCGAGCTCAAGTCGCTCAAGCTCTACATCTGGTCGTTCCGCGACGAGGGCGCCTTCCACGAGGACGTGACCAACCGCATCCTCGACGACCTGGTGGAGGCAGTTGCACCGCATTTCATGCGGCTCACTGCCAAATTCAACGTGCGCGGCGGCATCTACACCACGGTGATCGCCGAGCACCGCAGCCCAGACTGGCGCGCCCCGGAACCGGTCACCCTGCCCTGACCTGTTTGTCTCACCGGGCGGCCGGCGGCTGCGCCGCAACGCGCCGGTATGCAATGAGGAAACGTCCTTGACGTTGTACATCGGCCTCGATCTGGGGACCTCCGGCTGCCGCGCGGTGGCCATCGATGCCGCCGGGGCGCTTTGGGCGGGGGCGCATACGGCGCTCGCCCCGCCGCGGCGCACGGGCGAGAGCAGCCAGCAGGCCCCCGAATTGTGGTGGGAGGCGGTCATGGAGGTCCTCGCTCGCCTCGCCGAGAACATTCCGGCGGCCGAGGTGGCGGCCCTTGCCGTCGACGGCACCTCAGCGACCCTGCTGGCCGCCGACGAGCGTGGCCGGCCCTTGGGGCCGGCGCTGATGTACAACGATTCACGCTGCCGGGTCGAGGCCCGGGAGGTCGCAGCGGTCTCCCCCGCCGACAGCGCCGCCCGGGGGGCGGGCGCAGGCCTGGCCAAGGCCCTGTATCTCGCCCGCCGCCACCCTGGGGCCCGCCATCTGCTGCATCAGGCCGACTGGATCGGAAACCGGCTCTGCGGGCGCTTCGGGATCGCCGACGAAAACAACTGTCTCAAGCTCGGCTTCGACCCCCTGCAGCGGTGCTGGCCCCGGTGGCTGGGGCGCCTCGATCTCGACCCCCGGCTGCTGCCCGAGGTGTTGCCCGCCGGCCACCCCGTCGGCACCCTCGATCGGCCCATTGCCACCCGGCTCGGTCTGCCCTCCGAGGCCCGGGTGGTGGCCGGCACCACCGACAGCACCGCCGCGGTGCTCGCCACGGGGGCGGCCGAACCGGGCGATGCGGTCACCTCCCTGGGCTCGACTTTGGTGCTCAAGGTGGTTTCCCCGGCGCCGGTGTTCGCCCCGCGGTTCGGTGTGTACAGTCACCGGGTGGGCGGGCGCTGGCTGGCCGGCGGCGCCTCCAACAGCGGCGGGGCCGTGCTGCTGCAGCACTTCAGCCCCGACCAGCTCCAGGCGATGACCCCGCGCCTGCTCCCGGAGCGCCCCACCGGGCTTGACTACTACCCCTTGCCGGCGCCGGGCGAGCGCTTCCCCGTCGCCGATCCCGACCTGCCCCCGCGCCTGAGCCCGCGCCCCGAGGACCCCGTCGCCTTCTTTCAGGCCATGCTGGAGGGCATGTCGCGCATCGAGGCCGAGGGCTACCAGCTGTTGGCCCGACTCGGGGCACCCTACCCGCGCTCGGTGCGCACCGTGGGCGGCGGCGCCGCCAACCCCGCCTGGCGCGCCATGCGCCAGCACCTGCTGGGTGTGCCCGTCATCGAGCCCGAGCATACCGAGGCCGCCTACGGCGCCGCCCTGCTGGCCCGCGCGGGCGCGCATTCAGAGTGAGGCGCATCGATTGGCGCCGGCCGAGAAACGCAGAGGGCGCAGAGACGCAAAGAACGCAGAGTTTTTTTCATTCAGTGGGCGGGGCCGGGTCGTGCCCGACCGAGCCCCGGCTGCCATACCGGGGGATCGCAATGGATGGCGGTGGCGCGCCGCCTGCACTGCGAGAGATTTGCCCGAAGTGAACGTGACGAGCCGCTATCGGCTCGGGCAACACGCTGCTTACGGTGCGCTGATCCCGTAGAAGCCCCTAGCCCGTAGAAGCCCCTAGATCGATAGCAAGGGCATCGGTCACGCGGTTTTCAATATAATTTCCTCTTTGCGTTCTCTACGTCTCTGCGGCCTCTGCGTTCTGCGACCGTCGCTGGGAGAACCCCGGCCTCAACGGCCGAGATAGGAGCTCAGGCGGTGGACGCCCTCTTCGAGCTGCTCCAGGGAGGTGGTGTAGGCGAAGCGCACATGGCTCATGGCGCGGTATTCGCCGAAGTCGATGCCGGGGGTGATGGCCACGCCCGCTTCCTCCAGGACCTCGTTGCAGAACCGCCGGCTGTCATCGGTAAACCGCCCGCAGCCGGCGTAGACGTAGAAGGCCCCCTGGGGCGTCACCGGCACGTCGAAGCCCAGGCCGCGCAGCTCGGGGATCAGGAAATCCCGGCGCCGGAGGAACTCTTCACGGCGCCGTTCCAGGATCTCGAGGGTGGCGGGCTCGAACGCCGCCAGCGCCGCGTGCTGGGCGGGGGTGGGAGCCGCGAGAAAGAGGTTCTGCGCCAGCTTGTCCAGCTCCGGGACGTAGGAGAGCGGGGCCACGAGCCACCCCAGGCGCCAGCCGGTCATGCTGAAAAATTTGGAAAAGCTGTTGATGACAAAGGCCTGGGGGATGACCTCCAGGGCGCTCACCGCCTCGGTGTCGTAGACCAGGCCGTGGTAGATCTCGTCGGCGATCAACGCGGCGCCGCGCCGGTGCGCCAGGTACGCGATGGCGCCCAGGGCCTCGCGCTCGATGATGGTCCCGGTGGGATTGGATGGCGAGGCGAGCATCACGGCGGCTGCGCCCTCGATCCAGTGGGCGGCGAGCCGCTCGGCGGTGAGCTGATAACCGGTCTCGGCATCGACGGGCACCGCCGCCGGCTCCCCCCCTACCAGGTGCACCAGGTTGCGGTTGCAGGGATAGCCGGGGTCGGCGATGAGCACGGCGCGCCCGGGATCGATCAGCACGGCGAGCAG
>JABAHS010079454.1_pt1 | contig 13205 bp, 19 predicted proteins | sample 7062111 | NCBI WGS metagenome assembly JABAHS01 (sample SAMN14534600, study PRJNA622989) | marine sediment metagenome | biome: marine biome [ENVO:00000428]; feature: marine pelagic biome [ENVO:01000023]; material: deep marine sediment [ENVO:00002113]; isolation source: pool of 4 deep marine... | reverse complement strand
TGAAAATGCAATTTCGGTAATTTTGAATAACACCAATATTGATCTTCAAAGCGATGAAAACGGCGATCTTGTCGTAGAGTTAAACGGAAAAGATGTAAGTAAAGAGATAAGGACTCCCGAAATTTCGAGACTTTCATCCGATATAGCTACAAAAAAATCAGTAAGAGCCTTCTTGTTTGAGCTTCAGAGAAATTTTGGCAAAAGCACAAGCATAGTGGCTGAAGGCAGGGATATGGGCACTCATGTGTTCGCGGATGCCGACTTTAAATTTTTTATAGACGCTTCAGTTGAGGAGCGCACAAAAAGAAGATTTGTACAGCTAAATGAGGCTGGAATCACTGTGGATATTGAAAATTTAAAAAAAGATATAGAAAGCAGAGATTATCAGGATAAAAATAGACAGATTGCTCCCTTGCATCCCGCAGTTAATGCAGTAATAATAGATACTACAAATTTAGAAATTGATCGGGTAGTAGATATAATATTAAAAAAGACTAAAGGGGTGCAGGAGTAGCGGGATTTCGATAGTTATTTTTTTAGAGATATATATAGCATTTCTCCCCGATCAAAATAAACAATCAGGCGGAATTTTATAAACTATGGAAGAATCAAGCTTTAGTGAACTACTTAATGAATCACTGAATATCCCCAATGCAGGCAAGAAGGTTAAAGGCACAGTTATTAGGGTGGAAAGTGATGAAGTTTTTATAGATTTTGGTTTCAAGTCAGAGGGAGTAGTCCCAAGAGAAGAATTCAGCATCATAAATGGCGGCCCTGAGGTACAGATTGGCGATGAAGTTGAGGTAATACTGGAAAATTTTAACTCACAAAGCGGTCTGCCACAGCTCTCAAAGAAAAAGGCCGAGCTTCAGGAAGAATTTAAAAGAATAAACGATATAAATGCCGGTAAAGAAAAAGTTAAAGCCAAAATCCTAGAGGATGTTAAAGGCGGGTTTATAGTGGATATTGGAGAAAAAACCGAAATCCGCGCTTTTCTTCCAGGCTCTCAGGTCGATATAAGACCGGTCAAAGATTTTAAAAAACTCATAGGCCAAGAAATTGAAGCCAGAATCATAAACATGACAGATAAGGGAATTGTTGTTTCCCGCAGGGTTCTCTTGGAAGAATTGAGAGAAAGCAGGATTAATGAGCTCATGTCTTCACTAAATGTTGGCGACACAATCTCTGGGAAGGTAAGCAATACAATAAACTCCGGGGCATTTGTTGATTTAATTGGTATAGAAGGTTTTGTACCGTTTAGCGAGATTTCATGGGGAAGGATAAGAAACCCTAACGAAGTACTCAGCATCGGGCAGGAAATTACTACTAAAGTTATCAGTATATCTGAAGGCCCAAAAATCACACTTAGCCTCAAGCAGACAACGTCAGACCCATGGGAAACTGTGACCGAGAGGTATGAGCCGGGAACCAGGGTAAAAGGAAGCGCAGTTTCAGTAAAAGATTTTGGAGTGTTTGTTGAGCTTGAGCCGGGAATCGAAGGACTTATACATAACTCAGAGATCACATGGACAAAAAGGTTCAGGCATCCAAAAGAAATCGTAAAAGAAGGCAGCATAATTGAAGCTATAGTACTCGATGTTGATAAGGAGAAAAAAAGGATAGGCCTCAGCTTAAGACAAATAGAGCCAAGCCCCTGGGAGATTTTTAAAGACTCTAACCCTCCGGGGAAGAAAGTTAAGGGTACGATTAAAAATATCACTCAAAACGGCCTCTTTGTTGAGGTAGCAGAGGGACTTGTTGGGCTTGTAAGACCCGACCAAATTTCCTGGCAGGGGAAAGAAGATCCAAATGAAAATTTTAAAACAGGACAGGAAATTGATGTTTCTGTAATTAATATAGACGTAAAAAATCAAAGAGTGGCGCTTGGTATTAAGCAGCTGAGTACTGACCCCTGGATAGAAGCCACCAACACCTACAAGGCAAAAGAAAGCGTTGTTACGGGTAAGGTGTCCAGGATCAACGACTATGGAATCACGCTTGAGCTTGAAAATAACATTGAAGGATTTATAAGAAATTCTGAATTAACTCAGACAGGTTCAAGAGACCTTGTCAAAGAGTTTAAGGTTGGCGATGAGGTCACGGCTCTTGTTCTGGGGTTTGATAAAAGAAAAAGGCAGATTAATTTAAGCAAAAAAGCGTTAGAACATTTTCAGGAAAAACAACAGGTATCCAACTTTATGTCATCTCAGGGTGGTTCTAACGTAACAATTGGTGATTTGTTTGGAAATGACTTCAAAGCACCTGAAACTGAGCAAGAGTCCAAAGAATAATAACAATGAAAAAGATTCTATATCTGTTTTTTATTTTCTTTTTATTGGCAGTCGCTTTTATGATGGGGCTTGGAGCCGGGTTTATATTTGATAATGACGACGGGTTTAAGGCCGGCGACAAAGTAGCGCTTCTTAGCGTTGAAGACGTAATCCTGGATTCAAAGGTCTACCTTGAAAGCATAACGATCATTAAAAAAGATAAGGATATAAAAGCTCTTGTCCTTAGAATTAACTCCCCGGGAGGTGCAGTTGGCCCTTCTCAGGAAATATACAGCGAAATCCTAAAGCTCAGGGAACAGATGCCTGTAGTAGCAAGCCTGGGAGCAGTAGCGGCTTCGGGGGGATATTACATTGCTTGCGGCGCCGATAAGATAATGACAAACCCGGGTACCGTAACAGGAAGCATCGGCGTTATAGCACAGTTTGTAAACTACAAAGAGCTGCTTGATTGGGCTAAGGTTGATGTTGAAGTACTTAAGAGTGGAAAGTTTAAAGACTCCGGATCACCGCTTAGAGACCTTACCTCAGAAGAAAGGGCATACCTTCAGTCCACTATTGATGATGTTCATAATCAGTTCAAAACCGCAGTTTCTTCTACTCGCGGACTCAATCCCGCAGAAGTGGACAGTATTGCCGACGGGAGGATATTTACAGGACAGCAGGCTGTTGATCTTAAGCTTGTAGATGAGATTGGAACCATGAACGATGCTATTGATGCAGCAGCGAAGCTTGGTGGTATAGAAGGCGAGCCTAATGTAACTCACTATCCAAAAAAGAAAACAAGGCTTATTGATGTACTGTCTAATATTGAATCAAACGTTATCCCCAAAATCCCTTTTAACAGCCGTTTTGGCTTATTTTACTTAGTAAATACAATTTAAGTTAGACTACTCAAAATATGAAAGTACTCTGGGCTCCCTGGAGAATTGAATACATTACCAAGGAAAAAGAATCGGGCTGTGTGTTTTGCGACACTCATGCAGACGATAATGACAAAAACAACTTGATTCTTTTTCGCGGCAAAACATGTTTTATAATTTTAAACCGTTATCCTTATACAAATGGCCACCTGATGGCTGTGCCTTATAAGCATACAAACGAGCTTAACGACTTAAGCGCTGCAGAACGGACAGAACTTTTAGACTTAACAATTAAATGTAAAAATATTCTTGGTATAATGAAGCCAAACGGGTTTAACATTGGCATGAATTTAGGTAAAGTAGCAGGAGCTGGCATAGATGACCATCTGCATTTTCATGTAGTACCCAGATGGGATGGTGATACTAACTTTATGCCCGTGTTTGGCAGTATAAGAGTAATGCCGGAGTATCTTGAAGATACTTATGATAAGCTAAAAGAACAATTAGAATCTAACTAGAGGAGAATATTATGAGATTTATAAAAATTCTTATTCAGGCAATTATTTTAGTTACTATAATAATGGCAATTTTTCAGAATCAGGAAATATTTACTAAAGAATTCAAATTAGGTCTTGATTTAAAATTTTGGGACTCGGGAACTTTTATAACGAGTAATGGCGTATTAATAGTCGGCTCATTTTTGCTTGGTGTAGTATTAACAATTTTTTGGGGAGCATTTAGCAGTGCGGGAAAAAGTTCAACAATCAGACAGCAAAAGAAAAAGATAAAAGAGCTTGAGCGCTCGGCTCCTGCACCGGCATCGACATCTTCCGAAGCAGGCGATACTTCTTCAAATTACTCAGCATCTGAGACTGTTTCTTCAGAGCCTCATGAAGCTCCTGCATCTGCATCTTCTTCTGATGACCCTTTTAAGAGTCCAAATTAATCCCACATAAATCTAAATTATATATGGAAGCAACGGCTCAAACCGATAAAGTCAGAAAACCCGGCTGGATAAAGGCAAAAATTCCGGGCGGAGATAACTATAAGAAGCTAAAGTCCCTTATGAAGGAGGCCAACCTCCACACCGTGTGTGAGGAGGCAAAGTGTCCCAATATAGGAGAGTGTTGGGCAGCCGGAACTCTAACTTTTATGATCCTTGGCGATACATGCACAAGGAGCTGCGGGTTTTGCCATGTAAAAACCGGCCAAGGCCCCGAGCTTGACTGGGATGAACCAAAAAGAGTCGCGAGTGCAGTAGAACAATTAATTTTTAATAACGCGAATATAACCCATGTAGTGATAACCTCTGTAAACCGGGATGATAAGAATCTTGAAAGCGCCCAAATTTTCGGTGAGACAATCTCTCAGGTTAAACAGCTAAACCCAAACGTAAAAATCGAAGTCCTTATTCCCGACTTTAAGGGTGAAGCTGAAGCGCTTGAACAGGTATTGATAGCAAAGCCTCATGTGCTGAACCACAATATTGAAACCGTCCCAAGACTATATTATCATCCACAGACAACCACCTCGGGAAGAACAAGGTCAGTACGCCCGCAGGCAAAATATGAGTGGTCTCTTGAGCTATTAAAACGCAGCAAAGAGTATGGAAACGAAGGTATGCTAACAAAGTCCGGCATTATGATTGGGCTTGGCGAAGAGATGAATGAAGTAATCGATACCTTAAAAGACCTCAAAGAAGCGGAATGTGATATTGTAACAATAGGGCAGTATCTGCAGCCGACAATTGATCACCTGCTTGTCACAAAATTTTATCACCCATCCGAATTCGAGTCCCTAAAACAATACGGCGAATCGGTAATAGGAATCCCGCATATCGAATCCGGCCCTCTTGTAAGAAGCTCATATCATGCCGAGAAACAGGTTTTGAAGCTGAATCAGATTTGATTTTGTGTTATAATCTATTTATTTAATGGAAAGCTATGAACCTAACACCGAAAAAGTCTTAACCCTTGAAGAACTGCGGGGCAATATCATTTCCAGGAAATGAAATATATTCTTCATCTTCTACGCCATGTAGAAGAAGATGCCCTGAGTGCTTATCGCTTGTATGAATATAAGGTTCCAAGGCTAGGAAGCGATTTTTTAGAAACCTTTTGTTCCGCTATCCATAATATTCGGACAAATTCTAATCTTCATCCCGCAACCCATAAAGAATATAGGCGATGTCTCATGAATAGGTTCCTGAATGTAATTTACTATAAATTCAAAAGACTGAGATCATAATAATTGGTCTATTTCATGGTGCTCGGAATCCTCACACTATTCACAAGCAAATAAAAAACAGGAATCAGGAATAAAATATATGTTAATCTATCAGTTATGAAAAAATGCCCTTTCTGTGCAGAATATATACAAGACGATGCTATAAAGTGTCGCTACTGCAATGAGCTTTTAGATAAAAAAGAACAAAAGCCAAAATGGTATTATACAAATACCGGCACAATTATCGCCCTGCTTGCAATAGGCCCGTTTGCACTGCCTTTGGTGTGGTTAAACCCACATTACAAAACCCACATCAAAATCCTTATCACTATAATTGTCCTTGGATCGAGTATTTGGTTTTATTACGCTACAAAGGATATATATGAAGCTTTATGAATTTGATATAAAACATTTAAATAACAACACACAAAACCGGAAAATCATTTAATCAGGTTCAGGGAGTCAGGGTGAATAGATACAGCGGCTCTAAGTTTACAAATATGATGGATTTTGATCCTTCTGGAAGTTCATTATATAAAATATATGATGAGCATTATTATGAGTTTAAATATAACAAAGACAAGATTTCATACTACAAAGATAAAACTCATCCTGATTTTATAATGCCTCTTACAATTTTTGAAATTAAGAAATACCTGCAAAATGTTCCGGATAAGTTTTATAAGAATCTAAAAGCGATATTTCTTCTTGCTGGTTCTAGCAGACAGGAAAAAGTATTTTTCAGCAAACTTTTTTGCTATGGGACCTATATGGCAGACTGCCTTTTTATTCACCCCTACCCAAAGAGAAACATGAATCTGATTCACAAAAAACCTCCAAAGCCAAATGTGTTAAATGACTATATAAGAGTCGGGGCTTTGATTGAAAGGACGATACAAAAGGAACAATTCTTAAATGGACACCTGAATCGCTTAAAGACTTTTATTACAGAGATGTTCTAATGCACGAAATTGGACATCCCCATGATAAACATATTAGGGCAAAGTCTAAGAAAAAAATAGAAGGCTTTGCTGAGTGGTTTGCAACAGAGTATGGATTTAAATTTAGAGAATATCATGACTGAAAAAAATACAGATTCGATATGGGAGAGAATACCGAGGCAAAGAGGAAAAAGAATAGTCTGGATTCTGTGGTTTATCACCTGGCTCGGACTGCTGGCGGGTCTTTATAACAGCGTATTTTACGAATGGGTCGTAGTGTTTTCCGCCGTTCATGCAATAGCATTTCTAATTTTGCTTGGTCTTTACATAAAGGCTTTTCCTGTACAGGTGAGATTAGCTTATTTCATATGGGTTGCGGTCGGAACATTCGTGCCTTATATGATTTTCCTCATGTACATAACTACAGTTGGCCTTTTTACAAAACTGTTTCTGAACTACTGCCCGCTTGCCCGCATTATGTATCTAATGCCATGGAATAGAGAAGAGCAGTTGTCCATGGGGTTAATTTTAAAAGTGTTTCAAACCCCGCCGGTCGAGGGTCAGTTTAAACTAACCAGACCGGCTTAAAAGCCCCATAGTTAATCAAAAGATTATAAACAATCGGCAAATCAGCTCATGTTTAGAGATCAGATAGCTAAACTAGCAAACTCAAAGACCAATACTCCGATCCTGCTGTAAAATCCTGGTTTGAAAACTATACAAAGAACAGTGCCCCTTTCAGAGGGGTTAAGATGCCTGTTGTTAGAAAAGAATTACATAAATGGCACAAAGAACATGTTGATAGTAAATCGGATATAGAGCAGCAGTTAGATTTAGCGTTAGCGCTTATCCGGCAAAAACACACTGAAGAAAAACTTGCAGGGACTATGATGCTTCAGGAAATTCTTATTCCCAAAGAAGTATTAAAGCCAAAAAGGGACATCAAAAGGCTTGCCGGGTTATTCAGCGAAGGACACATATATGACTGGAATGTGTGTGACTGGTTTTGCATGAAGGTACTGGGGGAGTTAATCTTAATGGACGGTAAACAATCGGCTAGTCTAATACATAAATGGAACAGTGCAGAGAACCTATGGCAGGCCCGGGCATCTCTGGTTTCATTTGAAAGAGTATTAGACAATGAGGACTACTTAGGCATGATTGAAAAGTCTTGTAAGAAGCTTATTAAAAGAGAAGAGCGGTTTGCAAAGACTGCCGTGGGCTGGCTGCTGAGAGAAATATCAAAGCAGAATGAAGAGTATGTGAAACTGTTTATTCAAGACCACATCAAATACTTTTCAACCGAGACAATCAGAAACGCTCTTAAGTATTCAAGCAAACAAGATAGAACCCATTATCTGGCTTTACTAAAATCTGCTTAGCACTCTTTTAAAAATCACCCCTCTGTATCCAAAAACACATCAAACGTTTCCAGGTGGCTCTGGTTGGAAAAAGCCTGCTTTGGCATTGTACCGCTCTTTGCGTGTCCTTTTTTAAACGCATCTGAATTCACCCAATTATTAAAATCATCTTCAGACTGCCAGAAAGTCATGACTACATAGGGATCCTCAGATCCCCTGGGACGCAGCACAATGTTTCTCACAAAGCCTTTCATCTTATCAACCTCATGCGCACGGTTTTTAAACCGCTCTTCAAATCCCTCTGTGTATCCTTCATTTACAAAAATCCTGTTTATAGTTACAAACATTTTTTTCTCCTATCACACCCTTGAATAATATCAAAGAATCTACATATTAACTAAACTATCTAAAATAATAGGATATACTATTGAATACTAAGGATATTAATTATGTTTGGAATAAACTTAAAAGTAATTTTAACATCAATATCCATCTACATGGGCATCTATGTAGGAAGCCTTATATCCGAATTTATTATCTACGGTTAATAGTGCTTGTTTACATTATTCCATACCTCGAAGTGATATATTTTTACCTTTTTGAAATTCAGTAATCCATATCAATTCTGAAACATAGAGATTAAAGAAAGAATATGTTATTTTTTAGATATGGCTATTTCAAAAAAACACCTATTCAAAGAAGCTATGGACCTGGATGATAACGCTCGCGCTAATCTTGCCGGGCTTCTAATGGAAAGTCTGGATTCTGAAACTGAAAATGGAATTGAGAGTGCGTGGTTAGAAGAGATAGAGCATCGCATGGAATCCCTCGACTCTGGAAAATCAGAGACAGTTTCTTGGAATGAGGTCAGGGAAAGATTATACAAAAACATAGATGCCTGAATACGAAGTCAGGTTCCATCCAACTGCTGTTCAAGAAGCCGAAATATCTCAGCTATGGTATGCAGAAAGAAGTCATGCGCAGCACTTGGGTTTACTAAGGAATTGTCCGCTGCTGTAGAAAAAATATTAGATTCTCCCACCAGATGGCCTAAGTTTCAAAGTAATATTCGCAGATATATTCTTCCAAGGTTTCCTTTTAGCATAATTTATCGCATTAAAGATAACATTATTGAAGTAATAGCAATCGCACACCACAGAAGGAAACCGGGGTTTTGGGGTAACAGGTAAAGGGCATTCGGCTAATTAATTATAAAGGAGCTTGTCTTAAACGATTTTATGAAAATAATCTAACTTGAATGTAATGATCACAAGAAAGAAATATTCTCCAATTTACTGTTTATTGTTTTATTATTAGCTTCGCCAGATGCCCAGGCAGAAGTAATGGATAAAGAACCTTCCTCAGGGCTTGTCTGGGTAATGGGATTATGTGGATTGATTGCGTGCTTAATAGCTGCAATATATAAGCCAAAATTACTATTAATTGTTATTCCACTTCCAGCATTCTTCTTTTACGGACTGATTGCTGAAATAAGAGATCCATATGTTGGACCGGGTATCCTTCGAGAAGCAGGGCAGTTCTATATCAATAGTGCCTATGGTTTTACAGTACTTCTATTGATTAGCATATTAGTTGGTTTAGGCTGGCACTACTAGAAAAAATAAAATAGAAATCCGAATCTACAAAAATATGACCACAGCCAAATTCGCTGAACTAATATCAATGCTCAGAAGCGATGACCCGCTTACGTATGAAGACGGGTATCATGGCTTGCTAAATCATGTAGATGAATTTCTGGATGAGATGATTTCACTTGAGCAATCAGAAGCTGATATAAAATGAGGGCTAAGTTTTTGGAGCTTATCGGCCTATCCGTAAATCCCAAAGCGATTAATCTTTTAAAAGAAGAACTTGCAAGTGAACATTATGAAATGAGAATGTGGGCCTATAATGCGCTGCTTCATTCTGAATCAAAAAAAGCTAATAAAATTGCCAAAGAATATAGAGAAAATAACCCGGACGAAGATTTTATTGTATAAGAATTAAGCTTTTTTTATTATCCATTTTTTGTCATTTATACTATGTCTGTAGATATTTAAACCAAATTCTTGACTATAAAGCTACATTTGGTATTTTTACAGGTCTTTTAGGTAGGGATAAAGTAATGAAAACATATAACGCAAGAAACACAGATTTAGATAAAACATGGTTTGTGGTTGATGCCGCAGACAAAAACGTTGGCAGGCTTGCAACCAAGATTGCAACCACTCTAAGGGGTAAGGGTAAACCGCAGTTCACTCCACATTCAGACACCGGAGACTTTGTGATTGTATTAAATGCAGATAAAGTGAATTTCACCGGCAAAAAATGGGAACAGAAGAACTACTATACACACTCACATTATCCAGGTGGTTTGAAATCGGTGACTGCAGAGACAATGCTTAAGAAAAAGCCAACAGAAATCATAAGAAAAGCAGTATGGGGTATGCTTCCAAAAAACAAGTGGCAGAAAAAACTGATTGCCAGATTAAAGATATACACCGGCACAGAACATCCGCACGAAGCACAGACTCCCCAGCCTTTGGAGGTTTAAGACATGGCAGTAACAGAATTTTACGGTACAGGAAGAAGAAAAACATCTACGGCCAGAGTTTGGCTCAGACCCGGCGACGGAACTATTACAGTTAACGACCGTGAAGTTAATACTCACTTTCCGAGAAAAACATGGCAGCTTAAAGTTTTAAAACCTCTCGAATTAACCGGCTCAGCAAGTAAATACAACGTACTTATGAAAGTTAAAGGCGGAGGGCTCACAGGACAGGCAGATGCCTGTGCTCATGGTCTATCTAGAGCGCTTGTTAAGGCCGATGAAGCTAACAATAAAAAACCACTTAAAGCAGCTGATCTTTTAACACGTGATCCTCGTATGGTAGAAAGCAAGAAGTATGGTAAGAGAAAAGCCAGACGCGGACAACAGTTCTCAAAGAGGTAATATCAAAATCGTTACTTCTAAATCTCCAAGAAAGAAGAAAATTAAGGCTCCTAAGGGAAAACTGGGTGTATTGCTTCCCGGAATAGGCGGAGCAGTCAGTACCACATTTGTTGCCGGCGTTGAAGCAATAAAGGCAGGAATCGGAAAACCCATCGGATCACTCACCCAGCTTGGTTCTATCCGCATAGGTAAGAGGACTGAAAAGAATTCTCCACTTATTAAAGACCTTCTCCCGCTTTATGATATTGAAGATCTGGTTTTCTATGGCTGGGATCCATACCCTGATAACTGCTACGATGCAGCGCTTAATGCAGGTGTTTTAGAACAGGAACTACTGGCACAAATAAAAGAACCTCTAAAATCTATTTCTCCATCAAAAGCCGTTTTTGAAAAGAAGTTTGTTAAAAACCTAAACGGCAAAAACATCAAAAAAGCCAAGACCAAGATGGATTTGGCAAACGACCTGATTAAAGACATTGAAACATTCAAGAAAGAAAACAAACTAGACCGTCTTGTAATGGTATGGTGCGCAAGCACAGAGGTTTACCTTGAAAAATCAAAAGTCCATAAATCTATCACAAGTTTTGAAAAAGGGCTTAAGCAAAACAGTCCTGCAATTGCTCCAAGCATGATCTATGCTTATGCTGCAATAAAAACCGGAACGCCTTATGCAAACGGCGCTCCCAATCTGTCTGCCGATGTGCCGGCACTTGAAGAGCTTGCAAAGAAAAACAAGGTTCCAATCTGCGGCAAAGACTTTAAGACCGGTCAGACGCTTATGAAGACAATTCTTGCCCCGGGGCTAAAATCCAGGCTGCTCGGAGTAAACGGCTGGTTTTCAACAAATATTCTTGGAAACAGAGACGGTGAGGTACTGGACGACCCTTATTCATTTAAGACAAAAGAGGCCAGTAAGTTAAGTGTGCTTGAATATATCTTTCAGCCAGAATTATATCCCGAGCTTTATTCTGATTATTATCATAAAGTCAGGATTAATTATTATCCGCCAAGAGGCGATGAAAAAGAGGCATGGGACAATATAGACATATTCGGATGGCTTGGGTATCCGATGCAGATTAAAGTTAACTTCCTCTGCCGTGACAGCATTCTTGCAGCACCAATTGTGCTCGATCTTGTACTGTTCTTAGACCTTGCACAAAGAGCAGGAATGTCAGGAATTCAGGAGTGGCTCTCTTTTTATTTCAAGTCGCCTATGGTTGGAAAACAGCTCTACCCCGAACACGATGTTTTTATTCAGCTTATGAAGCTTAAAAACACACTCAGATATCTGGCTGGTGAAGAACTTATCACTCACCTTGGGCTTGATTACTACGATTAGATTTTAGTAACATTTCTTAGCCAGTAATCAGACAAATACAAGCTCTCTTATATCCTCTGACTCAAGAGACAAATCTACCCCGATTTCACTGTCATAATCCCTTATCCACGACATTATCTTTTTATACACATCAACCCTCTGAAACTTTAGGTATCTGTACTTGCCGTCTTCTCCGGGGAATATTTCTCCAAGCAGAAGCTTACTCCTTGGAAACCTCTTTCTTATCACATCGGTGAGTAGCTTGTGAAGCTTGATTGAGCCAAGCGATATATAGTCGATCTGTTTTGGGTTTAGAGTTGTCATGATTTGGGAAACCATTTCCGAATAGCCGTTTTCCCAGTCATCATAAATAATTATTGGGTCTATTCTTATTCCAACAGTGTAACCCTTATCCTGACATGCTTTAGCCGCCGTCAGTCTCTCAGAAAATTTTGGAGTCTTATGCTCAAACGTTTCAGAAACTATCTGCGGACTCATCGTCCATGACGGGATAATGTTTGCAGGAGGATTATTAATCGATAATAGGTTTTCTATATTAGTGCTCTTTGTCCTGAACTCAATTGTGCAGTTCTGGTTATCCTTAGCTAAATCTGCCAGATCCAGTGAAAAGTCCGTAAGGTCATCAAAAGCAAGCGAGTCGCAAATCTCCCCCGCATGGAAATAGGTTTTTGGATGAAGCTGCATAGCCTCTTTCATCCTGTCCAAAACCTCGTTTCGGTTTACAAAAATTACCGGAACCTTGGTCTGGAAATAGTACTGCAGGTAACAGTATTCACAGTCGTACCGACAGTCCATCTCATGGAAGAGATAATACTGCCCGTCGCCCATCCTGCCTATGCTCTTTAACACCTCCCCCTTTTTCTGTCCGAGCGCAAGGCAGTCCTTATCCTCATTTGCCCTCTTTGTAAACTTCTTATCGAACCCAATCTTTTTATAGTCTTCTACGAACTCGGTATCAATCGGATTCAATCTGCCCAATATCTTCTTTGTAAGCTCAAAATCCTCTGCTCTTTTTTCTATGTACAGCTTGTCTGGTTTTTGCATTTTAGTATTATCAATATAAATAGAATTTATATTACCACATCAAAACCTCATTTGACTCGCAAAAAAACCACATTATTATTGGTTGTTTATATTATGGCTATTAAATACGATAAGATCCATCAAGTAATTGTAATCGGCGCAGGGCATGCTGGGTGTGAAGCTGCGCTTGCATCAGCACGCACGGGGTGCA
>JABAHS010133330.1_pt1 | contig 13208 bp, 12 predicted proteins | sample 7062111 | NCBI WGS metagenome assembly JABAHS01 (sample SAMN14534600, study PRJNA622989) | marine sediment metagenome | biome: marine biome [ENVO:00000428]; feature: marine pelagic biome [ENVO:01000023]; material: deep marine sediment [ENVO:00002113]; isolation source: pool of 4 deep marine... | reverse complement strand
GTCGAAGGAGTACATGCGCTCCATGACGTTCTCCCAGCCACCCTCAATCGGCTTGATGTCCAACGCGGTCTGGAACGGCGTCACCGCCGCACGGCGAGCTGCTTCCAGCTCAGGCTCACCACGCATCCGGCCAGCGATCCGCCGCGAGAACACGTTGAATGCCATACCCTTGGTGATCCCGCCCGTTGCCTTGTCCTCAGAGGAAGTCTGGAACTCCTGGATAGGCACCGGCTCAGCACCAGCCTGGCGCCCGATCCACTCTCGCACACCACCCATCGTGGACCGTTCTTCCATCTTCTCCAGGTGGCGGGCGAGCTCGCCAGAGATAGAGCCCTCTGTGGCCAGTCGGTTGAGCTCCTTGACGCTGATCTGGCGCGCCATGTGCTGCGGGCGCCAGCCACCCTCCTTGGTACGCACGTACTTGGTCTGCACCATGCGGAGGAACTCGTCGATGTCCCAGTCCTTCTCCTGGCCGTAAGCTGCCACGGGGGAGACGCCCACCCGCCCAGCGTACATCTCCTCGAACTCCTCGCGCGACGGGGCAATGCCTCGCGTGATGGCCTCGCCTGGCGTGGTGTAGCCCAGAGACGGCCGGGCCTGGCCAGCCTCAAGGATGGGATAGCCCACCAGCCCCATGCGGGGGCCTTCCACCTCGCCAGCCATAATCTGCTGTACTAGCTGCTCTCGCTCTTCCTCGGACGCGCCTGGCGCGACCACCATCTTCCGCAACACCCGCTCGCCTGTCACATACCTGCTGGGGATCACACCCATCTCTGCCGTGGGGTGAGGGCTGACCATGTACTTGCCGGCGCGCACGCCGATCAGGTTCATGAGTGACTCTTTGCTGGAGGTCGCTGTGGTAAACTCCTCCATCGCCCTCCCAATGCGGCGCTCCCGGTACTGCTGCTCCATCGCAGCCAGCTCCTCGGGCGTGTAGTCCGCGGGCGTCTTGCCCTCGGGGATCATGTCAGGGGGGATGTACTGGCGGCCGGTGGCTCCCCGTGCCGCTTCGTGCTCGACTAGCCCGGCTGCCAGGCGAGGCAGCTGGTTGAGCACGTCCTCCTCGAAGGGGTAACCGAATTTGCGCGCCATAAGTGCCATATTTGGCAAGTAACGCGCACCAGTTTCGCTCTCGATGGCTATACCACGACCTGGGTATGCCTCACCCAGCAGATTCATCGTGATGCCCTGGAGCACGTCGGGCTGGGTCTCTGGCTCCTCAACACCCGCCTGGGTCATCACGTCGCGGGCCTGCTGCAGGAACTCTGGGTAACGCTCGCCCAGTTCAGAAATCGGCACGGCTTGCCGGATGAACTCCTGGCCAAGCGCGCTCTCCGGCGCTACATTGGCAGCAGNNCACGGAATATCTCGTGGAACAGCCGGGGGTGCTGCTCGGCCAGGGCCATAGCTGCCTCGGGCTTAATCATCTGCGTCTTGCCAGCAAACGCCTGGGTCAGCCGCAGACCCACGTCAGCCTCGAAGCCGATGTCCTTCAGCTGGGCAGAGATCGCGGCGCCTGTGCCGGGGACCATCGCAGTGCGTGCCGTCTCAGCAGTCAGCACCTCACCGGTCTTGGGATGCACCAGCTTGCCCAAGCCCAGCATCTTCTGGGTGATGGGGTCGGCCAGGTCAAAGGTCTGGGCGGGGAGCAGCCGCTCCTCCAGCGGGCTACCAGGCCCCTGGAGCCACTCTGCAAATTGTCGGCCACTCTCCGGTCCCCACCGCCCGGCACCCTTGCCCCAGATCTCCCGCTGGAGCTCTGGCGGTGCTACTGAGCCAACCAGCGCGCCCAGCTGGTACAGCTCGTTCGGAGGGATCACCACGTCAACACCCATCTGCGCGGGCAGCGTGGAGCCGGTCATGCCGCCTTTGAACCAATGCTTGCCTGCTACCAGGGAACCAGTGGGCAGCATGCCCAGTGCCTGGAACTGCACCTCGGTGTAGGGCTCGCCCTCCTCGGTGAACTTCTCAATCGGGGTAGCACGCTGGACGATGATCTCTTCGTAGCTCTTCCCGAACTCTAGCCCCTCGTGGGTGCCAAACACGGGGATGCGCTCGCCGCCCGCGAAGCGCTGGCCTGGCCGGACGGTGATCTCCTGGCCTTTAGGTAGCCGTAAGCGGCGTGTAAGCTCAGCGTAAGGTCGCCCCAGGTGTGTGCCGTAGAGCCCAGCACCCTGGGCTAGCCACTCGCCCATCGAGACCCAGGCGCGGGCCGGTTGCACTGTCTCTGGCACCCTGGCCAGCTGGCCTAGCATCCTGGACTCGACTGTGGGCAGGCCTGTCATGCTGATGGCGTGCTCCTGCGCGAGCTGGGAGACACGCTTGGACCCCTTGCCTGGGTCGCCGACGACCAGGCTCTCGATAGCGCCCTCTGGGTCGAACAGGGCAGCGATACCTGGCTCCTGCAGGACGTGCTGCACTTGGCCCACCAGGCCGGTGCCACGGTAGAACTCCTGCGGCCCCAGCACAGTCTTGGCGCCAGGAGTGCGGCCTCGTTGGAGCATCCATGCCTGGGCCAGGGATGCCCGCTGTGCACCAGCTGCCAAGCGGCCGGCATAGCTCTCAGCCGCGCCCTCCGGCCGGGCGTCAATGTCAGCCCTGGCCCTGGGCGCGTAGTAGATGGGCTCGTCGCCTGTCTCGGGTGGCATGATAGTGCGAGCGCCACCGCGTGCCATGAACTCCCCCGCGATCGGGCCATGCAGGACGCCAGCAAGCTCTTGCTCTGACATGCCTGCCACCTGTTCCCACCCAAGCCCGGCGCGCTGCAGGGCAATGTCCACGTTGGAGGGGCCGAAGCCGAAGAGGGCCTGGGAGCGAGCATAGAGCTCCTGCCGGCCACCCAACAGGCCAGCAGCATAGTCGGCTGCACGGGGGGTCAGCCGTGCCTGCATGAGGGCTATATCGGCGCTGCTGTGGCGGGCCAGCCTGCGTCCCAGGTCTGCGGCAGACGGGGCAGAGCCTGCGATTGCGGAAACGAGCTCTGCCTTGCGCATTGTGGAGCGGCCGGGGATGTCCAGCTGCCTGGCAATGTCGTACAAGCCGGGCTCGCCCTCGGTCCCGCGTATAGTCAGGCCCGCCAGGGCAGTGGGGTCGCTGTAGAGCGCGGCTTGCTCCAGCTGGCGTGGCAAGTCGCCATAGGCCATGCCATACTCCAGCTGCTCTGCAGCCGCGCCTATGGCGCCGAAGTCCACCGGGTCGCCAGCGCCAAACGGGCGCCGGTTCAGCGTGGTGGGGTCTATGCCCTCTGCCCAGTCGGCAGAGGTGGGCTCACGTCTTGGCCCTTGTTGTCTGCCACCACCGCCCTTTTCCAGGATAGCGGCCAGGTAGTCAGCGATCGTGATGGTGGCCATTGGTCACTCCTGCTGTGTCCTTGCATGCTGCTGCTGTATGCGCAGGTTTGCGGCTTTGATGCCCTCGACCCGCATCCTGCCTACGGCTGCAGCCTCAAGATCTCTCATAAAATGCTCGGGTTGGTTCAGGTAGCCGCCAGGAAGGGGAAGTCCCCAGCGCTCCACTCGGAGGAGCCAGACCAGGCAGTCTGGCATCTCTGTGGGCTCGATACCGGGTGGAAGGTCCATTCCCTCCTGGGCCATCAGATACCATTGTACTTCGTCGGCGATGGCCTCGCGCCGCTCGGCGGGGCTCTCGAAGCCATCTGCTAGAAAGGGACCGACCAGTCCCTCACCACGTCTACGACGCACGCATGCCACTCATATACGACGCCAGGTGGCAGCTGCGCCAGACGGTTCAGGAACTCTGCCCGGCTCATCTGGTCCCTGGGCTCGAACCTGACCGTCTTGGTCGTATTCCCCTGGTCGTCCTCGAACTCGACGACCAGGTTAGTCTCGACGTAGGTGAGCCAGAGCTCCAGTGCCCACAACTGGTTGAGGTTGGTCTCCACCTGCGTGCGCAGCATCGTCCCGTCCGGCACGAGCGTGCGCTTGCTGAGTAGCTCCCCACGCTCAGTCTCCGCCCCGTAGTCCGGGGGCTTGATGACCACGAAGGTCTCCCCGGTCGGGTCGGAGACGGACAGGTAGCGTGTCTGCGCCACTGGGGTTGAGGCTGTGATTGTCGCCATTTCTATCTAGTTGGGTATCCTCCTGTGTTTTCATAGGCGGGGGACCGGGTGGCCCCCCGCCTCATTGACCCTTAGCCCTATGTGGGCCAGTTGTATGCGCTGGTCAGGTTCTCCAGGTAGACCTCAAACGTGCTGCCGGAGGTCTGCTCCTGGGCCACGCCAGTGTACTGCAAGGCCAGCCACCCACCTCCAACCAGCGAAGGTGGACCTGCGGCTTGCCACGAGAACTCTGGGGCGTAGATCCTCAGCCGCCAGGGGTTGCTCATCCCTGTCGCATTGCCCGGTGTGTACACATCGAACTCGAAGGGATCAGTGTGCACACTCGGCGACCAGTCGATCACGCCGCCTACCTCCGTGTTGGTGCCGGTGAGCAATTCCTTGTACAGCTCGGCGTCCTGCCACTTGTAGGTCCAGGTCGCGGTCAGCGTCTGGAACTGGAGGATGAAGTCGTCGGGATACGGGCTCCCGATGATGAGCTCCTCCCGCGGCGTGGTGTAGCTGTTGACCAGGTCGAACACCAGGTTGGTCGCAGGCTTCTCCACGCCATCCAGCTTGAGCGACCCCTGGTGTGCCAGCGGCACGCCGGGGTAGGTCTCGTAGGTGTTGTCCCAGGTCCAGCTGTCCACCCCGTCCTCGGAGAGCTTGGGCTCCCGTGCGACGAAGGTGAAGGCGCTGGTGCAGATCGCGCCGGGCGCGGCGGCGATTCGCCAGCCCACGCAGCGGGCGTCCTGCAGGACCTCACCCAAGTTGTCAGTGGCGCCAGTGGCCCCAGGGATGTAGCGTCGGACGCTCAGCCACGGGAAGTCGTAGTAGTTGGCGGGTGGGGTGAAGATGTGGCGGTACATCCCGGTCTCTGGCGTGTCAGTCACGGTGGAGACGTCGCCGACGGCGGCGTAGAGCAGCCAGCCGATAACGTCCTGCAAGCGTGGGTTGACGATGCCCTGACCGGCACCGAAGGCCATTTCCTTGAAAGCTCCGGTCGGGTGGAAGCCACCGCCGATCTCAGGCGGGAACTGCCGGATCGTCTGCTGGGGGCCGACGTCCACGCGGGTTGCCTTGTGGCGATACCAGGTGGTTGCCAGCGTCCCCTTAGCCGATTGCGGCCCGAAGCCGAAGATAGATTCTGTTGCTGCTACTGTCATATTGCACCTCCTGCGATGCGGGTGTACGTTGTATGCCAGTCACGCCACCGGGTGGCGATGTCATACTGGCGGGCGTCTTTCAGCCCCTCAACCTGCAGCTTCCGCCGCAGGTGCTCGTCTTGGATCAACAGCCGTAGCGCCTTGTCCCAGGCCTCTGGTGTGTGGTCCACCAGCAGGCCATTGTGCCGGTTCTGGACGGTGCCCCGGTAGGCTACTGCCTTGGTGGCGATGAGCGCGCAGCCACCTTCACGGGTCTTGCCCACCTGCCTGGCCGCGCACCAGCCCTCGATGGCCTTGATGGGCGACTTGCAGGCATTGAACGGGTCGTCCGGCACCAAGGGCGCGCACAGGATGTCTGCCTGGGCCAGGACCGCTGGATACCCGGTGTAGTGCACGGGTGGGATCTTGTGCTCCACCCAGTTCAGGTAGTCGTAGCTCATCCAGTCCCCGGCGACCACGAACCTCACGTCCGGGTGGTCAGCCAGGATACCAGGCATCACCTCACCGACGACCTTCCAGTCGTCGTAGTGCGTCTTGGTCCCGGCCAGCATCACCGTGAGCCGGGGGTCCGTTCGTCCTGCTTCCCTCGCTGCCTCGGTGAACCACTGGTAGTCGATGGCATTGGGCACGACGTAGACCGGCTTGCCGTTGCTGTCTTGCTCCACCACCTGCGCCAGCGTCTTGGTTGTGACTGTAGCTGCATCCACGTAGGGCAGGTAGGGTAGCCAGGACAAGCCCTCTCGTTGCGAGTGAGACTCCCGGTGCCGGCCGCTATAGTCGTCATCTGTCTCGTAGACGACCTTCGCGCCGCGCACACGCAGCGCCTCGATCAGGGCCTCCCCTGCGTCGGGCACGTCGGAGATAGACCGGTGTAGCACGATCAGATCGTTGTTGAACACCACGTCCGTCCGCATCTGCTGCAGACGCTGTACGGCGTCCCCGATGGTCATCCACCCACAGCGCATGTTGCTGTGATTGTTCAGGTTCATAAAGGGCAAAGTGATGCGGTAGATCTCTACCGCGCCCGGCGCCTTGCCCAGCAACGCCAGGACTCTCAGCTGCGCTCTGTCAGTACCTGTACCCAAATGGCACCCTCCCAGATGTAGTCGTCCTCCGGCCCACCCAGTTCGACGCAGTGAGCCTTGGCTACGTGGGCCTCTATGGCTGACTCACCCAGAGTGTCCGTCGTCCCACCACATTGCCAGCCGTGTTGATTGTCAGGCCGTCTGCTCTCGCAGTACGTCTCTAGCGTGGCCCGTATCAGGTTAGCCAGGCGGGTGGCCTCTTCCTCCGTCTGATCGGAGTAGATGAAGAACACCTTGAAGGACACCTTGAACCGCCGCCACCACAGGCGTGTGCCCCCGATCTCGTAGGGGTAGCCGATGTGCAGGCTCAGGTTGGTAGCCGAGCTATCAACTGAGCTCGCCACTGAGTGCTTCCACCCATCGGACATGTCCTCCGGGTCCTGCACCTGGATGGCGATGTGGCTGGATGGCACCAGGGGATCGTCCGACAGCCGGGTCGGGTCGTCCTGCAGCCTCCCGATCTTGATAAGGGAGGGCTCCAGCACTCGATCCGTGCCGTCCGAGTCCGTGTAGGTCAGCATAGCCTCGTACTCAGCGGGTATGCTGTCTATCATCTTGGCTTGCAGGTGAGCCTTGAGACTCACCAGCAGGTCGTTGACGATCTCACCCATGTGTCACCCCACCGGCTGCAGCTTGTGATACTGCGGCGTCGCGTGTGCAGCCAGGATCTCGTAGTACCGTCTCATGTAGTGCTCCGCCAGCCGGAGCACCGGGTTGTCCTCGGGGCCGCCCGCCTCCCGGCGGGACTTGTACTGCCCCAGAGTAGCAGCCTTGGTCGAGGAGGGCTCTAGGGCCACCGCTGCCGTATAGAGTTTGATGGCCTCCAGAGCCCACCTCGGGACTGTGATAGACGAGTTGTCATCCACAACCTCCGAGTAGTAGGCCACGTAGTGCACTGTGACCTCCTGCCCATCGGTCGGGATGCGGGAGAAGCTGATCTTGCCTTGCGGCCAGAGGATGTAGCCCAGCGGATTCGACGTTGTGGTGCGCGACGTGCTAGACCACACCTCGCCTGGCCAGTATTCCAGTTCCGTGAGCCATGTGTTCTCCTTCCAGTGCACCGCATAGACGCCCGCGCCCTCGGCATCCACGATGTTGGTCGGCAGGGCAAACTCGTAGGTCGCCCCGTCGCCCTCGATCGGGAAGTCAGAAGCAATCCCGGTGTGGGTGGCGGCGAAGGCTGTAAGCGCATCGTTCACCACATCCAGCAGCAGGGCCTCCGAGTACTTGCCGTAGGTCGGGTCATCCAGCTTGCGGCCGATTTGAGCTTTCAGCGCAGCCCACGTTACTGACATAGCGTACTCCCCTCGCGTTGGTTACAGGTTCACCACCTGTCCCAGCTTGCGGATCGGGCCGGCGTGGAAGTAGACCTCAAACCGGCGCGGGTACATCTGCTGGTACTTCAGGTAGGCGTCCCACGAGAAGCGATAGATGCTCTCGGTGTCGTCCACGGGCGGTGGCGTATAGGTCTGGGGCGGCTGTAGCACGCCGCTGACCACGCCGCGCGGCCCCTTCAGGAACACCGTCGCGTGCACCGGGCGGCCCTTCGTCACGTAGCCGTAGACGCCGCCACCCAGGTCGGTCTGGAAGCTGTCGGTCGTGATCGGCTCGGTGAACACCAGCTGCCCACTGGCCGTGCTGTGGACCTCACGCACGACGGCCGTGGGGTCGTTGAACAGCGCGGCGTTCGTGGTCTTGAGCTTGGCGTCCAGCGCCGTGTCGTAGGACGAGGCGTCGCCACCGCGGTAGATGTGTAGCGTCACGTAGTCACCGGCCTCGAAGCCGGTCTCGTCCGCCACACTGACGTAGTGGGTAGCCCCAGCCTGACCGACTTGCCACACCCCCTCAACCTTCGTGGTCTCGGGGTCAGGCGCGCCGTCACCCAGGGCGACGGATGCGCTGATCGTGGTCTGCTGCAGAACCTCGCCGACGTTCCAGAGAGTGACGATCGGGTGCTGCGAGAAGCGCACACCCTCGTACTCGCCAACCTCGTAGTTGAGCATCCGGCGCGTGTCTGTGTACTTCAGGCGGGAGATGAACTCGCCACTGTCCGCATCCTTGACCGTGTAGACCGAGGACGGGGACGCGATCCCGACGATGGGATTGATGACTGGGTCGGGCTCGAAGTCCGCACCCAGGTGCACCGCCCGGCAGATCGAGAGGTCGAACGTATCAGTGGACTGGATGTTGGAGAAGCCGCTGGCGTCCCCAGCGAACATGGTGATGACCTTGTTCAGGAACGCATTGCGGGCCAACAGGTCCAGAGACTCGACCATGTGGGGGGCCAGACGCGAGGAGATGATCCGACGCAGCCCAGGCTGCCCGTTCTCACGCCAGTACGTGATCATGTCATCGTACTTGTTGAGCATCACCTTGTCGCCGTAGCGAGCGCAGGTGATCTCCAACTGGCGGGAGTCCAGGTAGAGCTGGGGTAGCCAGATCGCCCTGTTATCCAGCGTGGCGATGTTCGGTTCGGGGTCGAGGACCTGGGTGAACACCATCTTGCCGGTCCGCTGACCGAGCAGGTTCACCCCGTACGTCACCAGCCCGTAGAACAGCGAGCTGTGCCGGAATGCCTCCAGCAACTCCGGGACGTATACGGTCCTTTGGTTCTTGTCGAAGTCCTCCCACGGCGTGTCGCCGTACGAGGCATCGAACCCTGTGTTAGGATATGCCATATCACACCTCCATTGGCGTTGTTGTGCTCAGAGCAGAGGTGTGACAGCGGCCTTGGTTGCTACTGCTTCAGTTGGGCCTCCGTAGCCGCGTACCACTGCTCCTTGAGCTGGTTGTACTCTTCCTTCTTGCCCTCGGCTAGAGCAGTGCGCATACTTGCGGCCAGGCTGTTGAGATCCGCTTCCTGCGGACCTGCTGGTGGCGACGCGGGGGGCTTGACGCCCTCGACGCGCTGCTGGTATGCGGCATTGGCCTGTGCGGTGAACGCCGTGGCCATCCCACCCAGCTTCTGGCGGAACTCGTCCATGTCCTTGGCCTCGGGCAGTGCATTGGCTTCCACCAGGGGGGCCAGGGCGGGAAACTCCGCCGCCACCACTTGGAGCCTCTCGGCCCTCTCCTGTGATGCGGCGAGCTGTTGCTCCCACTCTGCCTTCTCGCCCTGGAGGTTCTCCAACGTCTGCTGCAGACCTTTGAGCTCCTCCGTGCCTGCGGTCGTGCTACCCTGCAGTTCCTCCAGCTGGGCGGCCAGGTCTTGCTTGGCCTGCTGTTCCACACCCAGCTGCGCTGTCAGTTGCGCGATCCGCCTGTCCAGCCCGGCCTGGATGTTGCGCTGCTCGTCCAGTTGGGCTTGGAGCGCTGCCGTGTTCTCACCAGCCTGGGGTGTCTCCGGTGCACCGGGTTGGGGGTCAGCGGCCGGGGTGGTATCCTGTCCGCTGTCCGCGTCCGTTGCAGGAGTGCCCTGTCCAGTGGTCTCGTCTGGCATGTTACTCCTCCTCAGTTAGTGTCGGTTTGGGAGCCGATGGCCTCGTCATACCCGCCTGCTCGCCGCCTGCCCCGGCCCCGGCAAAGGGGTCTTGGGCGGGTGCGTTCAGGGCGGATGAGTACTCCAGCCACTCCCTAATCAGGTTCATTTCGGTCTGGGTGTCACGAATGTCACCCAGCCGCTCTAGTGCTGTCTCTGGTGAAATCAGACCTGCGTTAAGCCTGATGATAAGTTCGTTCACTTCCATGTCGTGGTCACGAGGCAGTACCGGCGCCCACTCCTGCCAGATGCGCACGTTTCGAGTCATCTCCGGCGTGATGCCCTCGATGCCCTTCTTGGCCGCGATCTGCAGGACCTTGCGGGCCAGGTGATTGAGCCCCTGTGTCCACAGCGTCCGCTCCTGCCGGACGTGCACGATCAGCGGGAGCATCCGCATGACCAGCGTGAGCGATGACCGCTGGCTGCCCTCGTCGAGCCCGTAGGTCACGGGCGGCGTGTACGCCTCAGTGCGGGCCAGGTTCAGGAGCTCCAGTGCCCAGCGGATCGTCGGGTCGTTGACCTGGATGCCGTTGGGGTAGGTAATCCCCGGTTCGGGAGTCCCTGGTATCCCCGTGCCCAGGTCCAGCAACGTCACGCCGTTGTCCAGCCGCCGTGTGGTGACCTTGCGTGCGTTTGTGATCGCAGGCAGCTGGCGGGCGTTCTCACTCACGATGTCGCCCGCGTCGGCGAAGCGGTCGTTGATCTCCTCAGCTAGCTTGTCTTTCTGGTGCAGCAACGAGATGCCGTAGAACTGCCCGGCCCGGATGTGGGGGATGTAGACGTAGGGCACACCCGTGAGCGGTTGGCCCTTCAGCGTGACTCCACCCCACTTGACCCGCTTGCCGTCTGCAGTGATCTCGTAGGAATCTTGCTTCCAGTGTTCCTGGTAAAGAGCGTTGTCGGCTGATACCTCTACGCCGTACATGAGCTGCGCTTGCAGCTGCGTGATCTCGAAACAGATGATTGCTTCCAGGAGTTCCCAGTACCGGATCGGCGACCATATTGGGAAGAAGTACTCTGGCATCACATGGTCGATCCGAATCGGCAAGCTGCCCTCTTCCTCTAGCGACGGGTCGAAGAACGCACCGTACACACAGCCGCCGAGGACCTGGGCCACCAGGCCGCCCTCCTGCTGTAGCGCCCGCCCGTTGTTCTCCGTCCACACTCGGTTGATAAGGTCGGTCATACGAGTTGCCTGGTCCCGCTTCTCCTGGCTAGAGTTGCGGCCCCAGGGCTCTACAACAGCGGTCACCAGGGGATCTGCCCCATCCTGGACCTCGCCGAACAGGAAGCCCGCGTGCAAGATGCACGGCATGTTGAACGGGTTGAGCTTCAGCGGGTACTTCAGCGATTGGTCCGTTGCCGACACCGTGTCATCTAGCCAGATACCGTCGAAGTGGTTCCAGTACTCCCAGTACTTGTAGCGCTGTTGGGTCCACGTCGAGACAGGATAGAGGCCTGGGTCGGCCTCCACCTCTGGGATGCGCGCGAATATGCTGCGGACAGTCATTCAGTCACCCTCTCCACGCGGAATCTGATTGGTTCGCCAGACCGGTCTGGTATCACCTCTGGGAGCGCGTGCCATTTTCGCGTCAGATGGTCAAAGACTTTGATGGTGCCGTCGGAGCGCACCCTGATCCCAAACCGGGAAAGGCTACCATTCTGACGTCGCAGGTACAGCGCACCCCTCTTCCCGAGATAGAACTCCTCGTTATCCATAATTCTACCAGCCTCCCATGTGCCACGTCAAGCAATTTGCTCTATGAACTTCCCACGTCGGAGTAGGATGGAGCCTTCCTCTCGTGCTTCGCGCCCCTGCGCGGGTTCCTGCGTCCTTCACGCGGGTTTCGGCGGCGCGCCGCGCGGTATGTGTGACGCACCGGTTCGTATTCTTCCTCTTCCTCCTCGTCGGTCTCGTCGATGACGAACAGCCGGTTCAGCACGCTAGCGGCCATGAACAGGCAAGAGGCGATGTCCTGGCGCAGCTTGGTGTCGGGCATGCGCCAGCCACCCAGCTGCATCCAGATGCCCTGAACCTCTTTGGGCATCAGCAGCTTCTGTTTGCCCAGGATCAGCTTGAGGGCCAGCACCATCTGCATCTTCTGACCCTGGACGTTGATACCCTCCATCAGCATCCCGCGCTGGGCGAACACCAGCTCATCAAAGCCCTTCTGGACGCCAGTGGCGTCGAAGGCAGAGTAGATCGGGTGATACAGCTTCCACCACGCCTCCATCTGCTCAATGAAGGGCCAGTACGAACCGTGGCCGTCGATCCAGTGAAAGGCCACCAGCTCGGCAGCCCTCAGTGGAAAGCCTGTGACCCTGATGACCATCGCCACGGCGCTGTTGCGATTGGGCGGTGTGTTCTGGCCAGGGTCGCCCACCAGGACGTAGTGGTCGAACTCAGTGGGCGGGGTTACCCATTTGACAATGCCCGCTCCCCGCATCTCCTCTTTGCTGTAGCCCGCCAGCTTGCTGTCCAGCCCGCTCTGGAGAATGGCGTCCAGCTCTGCACAGCGGCATGGTCCCAGCAGTTCCGGTGTGAACTCCTTGCCCTTGGGCAGGGGCCGCTCGGACAGCATCAGCTGCCGCCGCCGCTCGGGGTCCTTGATCCGGCGCTCGATGGCGCCCAGCTGAGCCTTGGTCAGGTACGGGTTGTCGTAGGTGGTGGCTAGGATAGACATGTAGTACTGTGAGAGCTCGTCAGCCATGTCGAACCGCTCCCACAGGGCGGGTTCGTAGTCCGCCGTGCCCATCACAATCAGCTTGCCCATACGGGGGCGGCCGCCGATCTGGCCACGCATACGGGAGCCCAGGTTGATCGTGAGCTCGTCCAGGTCTATGCCACTGTCGCTGAGCTTCCCAGCCTCGTCGATAACCGCCACGTCGCCCGACCAGGACAGAATCTTCTGCCCCTGCTCGTCGGCGCTCATGAACTCGATGGTTGAGCCATTCCAGAAGGTGATCTTGGGGTACGGGCGCTCCACCATCTTTACGACCATCGGGGTGATGTGCCGCGGGCGGTCGTGCCGGTTGTCGTAGTCCACCAGCTCCTGGCGGACGGCGTCGTACATCTGCTTGGCCTGCCAGCCGACCGGGGCCACGTCCATCGCCTTGAAATTCGGAATCATGCTGCACCAATATACGAGCACGGCCCCGATGCCGGACGTCTTGCCGGAACCGAAGCCCGCGATGATTGTGACGTCCAACCGGTTGTCGTGGGCGACAGCCAGCTGCCAGGCCAGCGGCACCCACGGCACGTACTCAATAGCCTCGAAGTCTAGGTCCCAGGTGTCTGGCGACGTTTCCACCAGGTCCCAGCGGGGCGTGCCCCCGACAGGGGCAAAGTAGTGGGTCGTGAAAGCCGCCATCCCCCCAGTCTCCAGCTGGGAGGCGGCCTGCATCACTTTGTGGTCGTGCTCAGT
>JABAHS010073840.1_pt1 | contig 13209 bp, 11 predicted proteins | sample 7062111 | NCBI WGS metagenome assembly JABAHS01 (sample SAMN14534600, study PRJNA622989) | marine sediment metagenome | biome: marine biome [ENVO:00000428]; feature: marine pelagic biome [ENVO:01000023]; material: deep marine sediment [ENVO:00002113]; isolation source: pool of 4 deep marine... | reverse complement strand
GGGACCCGCGGGCACTGGGGCCCTGCCGCGGCTAGGCGGCCGCCGCCAGCACGCGCTCGAGGCGCGCGAGCGCCTCGCGAAGGGTCTGGAGGTCCGTGGCGAAGGACAGCCGCAGGTACCCCGGCGCTCCGAAGGCCGAGCCCGGCACCAGCGCCACGCCGGCCTCCTCGAGCAGCCGCTCGGCCAGCGCCACGTCATCGTCGGCGCCGAGCGCCGTCATGGCCTCGTGGAAGCTGGGGAAGCAGTAGAAGGTCCCCTCGCAGGGCCGGCAGGAGACCCCCGGCAGGGCGTTGAGGCCCTCGATCACCGCGTCGTGGCGCACCTTGAAGGCCTCCACCATCTCCGCCACGCAGCCCTGATCGCCCTCCAGCGCCGCGATGGCCGCGTGCTGGGAGATCGAGGCCGGATTCGAGGTGCTCTGGGACTGCACCTTCTTCATCGCCTGGATCAGCGGCGCCGGCCCGCCGGCGTAGCCGATGCGCCAGCCGGTCATGGCGTAGGCCTTCGACACGCCGTTGAGCACCACGGCGCGCTCGTGGAGCTCGGGGCAGGCGTTGACGATGTTGGCGAAGGGCTCGTCGCCCCAGCGGATGTGCTCGTACATGTCGTCGGTGGCGACCAGCACCTCGGGGTGCTCGCGCAGCACCTCGCCGAGGGCGGCCAGCTCGGCGCGGGCGTAGGCCGCGCCGGTCGGGTTCGAGGGGCTGTTGAGCACCACCAGGCGCGTGCGGGGGCCGATCGCGGCGGCGAGCTGCTCGGGGGTCATCCTGAACCCCGCCTCCTGGCCGGTCTCGACGATGACGGGCTTGCCGTCGGCGAGCAGCACCATGTCGGGATAGGAGACCCAGTACGGGGCGGGGATGACCACCTCGTCGCCGGGATCGAGCAGCGCCTGGGCCAGGTTGTAGAAGCTCTGCTTGCCCCCGCAGGAGACCAGCACCTGGTCGGGCTCGTAGATCAGCCCGTTCTCGCGCTCGAACTTCGATATAATGGCTCGTTTGAGGGCGGGCAGCCCGTCGACCGGGGTGTACTTGGTGTGGCCCGCGCGGATCGCCTCGATCGCCGCCTCCTTGATGTGGTCCGGCGTGTCGAAGTCCGGCTCGCCGGCGCCCAGCCCGATCACGTCGTGGCCGGCGGCCCGCAGCTCGGCGGCGCGGGCGGTGACGGCCAGCGTGGGCGAGGGTTTGATGCGCCCGACCCGGTTGGATAGCGTGAGGCTCACACTCGGATCTCCTGTGACGTTTCGACTCGGACGCGGGACGACCGCGGCAATGATACTGAAATCGGCTCCTTATCAGAATCCCCGATGACCCGCCGGTTCGAGATCCAGACCCGCTACGCGCCGGCCGGCGATCAGCCCGAGGCCATCCGCCAGCTCGTCGACAATATCGAGGCGGGCCTCGCGCACCAGGTGCTGCTCGGGGTGACGGGGTCAGGCAAAACGTTCTCGATCGCCAGCGCCGTCCAGCGCCTGCAGCGCCCGACGCTGATCCTGGCGCCGAACAAGACGCTCGCCGCGCAGCTCTACGGCGAGATGCGCGAGTTCTTCCCGCGCAACGCCGTCGAGTATTTCGTCTCGTATTACGATTACTATCAGCCCGAGGCCTACGTGCCGTCTTCCGACACCTACATCGAGAAGGACGCCTCGATCAACGAGCACATCGAGCAGATGCGCCTCTCGGCCACCAAGGCGCTGCTCGAGCGCCACGACACGATCATCGTCGCCACCGTCTCGGCCATCTACGGCCTGGGCGATCCCAACGAGTATCTCTCGATGGTGCTGCACCTGGCGCGCGGCCACACGGTCGATCAGCGCGAGATCCTGCGGCGGCTGGCGGAGCTGCAGTACACCCGCAACGACGTCGAGCTCCACCGCGGCACCTACCGCGTGCGCGGCGAGGTGATCGACATCTTCCCGGCGGAGTCCGACGCGGAGGCCGTGCGCGTCGAGCTCTTCGACGACGAGATCGAGCAGCTCTCCCACTTCGATCCGCTGACGGGCGAGGTCCTGCGCAAGGTGCCGCGTCTGACGATCTATCCCAAGACCCACTATGTCACGCGCCGCGAGACCCTGCTCTCGGCCATCGACCGGATCAAGGTCGAGCTCGCCGAGCGGCTGGCGCGGCTGCGCTCGGCCGGCAAGCTGCTCGAGGCGCAGCGGCTCGAGCAGCGCACGCTGTTCGACCTCGAGATGATGCAGGAGGTCGGCTACTGCCACGGCATCGAGAACTACTCGCGCTATCTGTCGGGCCGCGAGGCCGGCGAGCCGCCGCCCACCCTGTTCGATTACCTGCCCGAGGACGCGCTGCTGGTGATCGACGAGAGCCACGTGACCATTCCGCAGCTCGGCGGGATGTACCGCGGCGACCGCTCGCGCAAGGAGACGCTGGTCGAGTACGGCTTCCGGCTGCCCTCGGCGCTCGACAACCGGCCGCTGCGCTTCGACGAGTTCGAGGCGCGCGCGCCGCAGTCGATCTACGTCTCGGCCACGCCGGGCCGCTACGAGCTCGAGAAGAGCGGCGGCGAGGTGGTCGAGCAGGTGGTGCGCCCGACCGGCCTGGTCGATCCCGAGGTGGAGGTGCGCCCGGCGAGCAGCCAGGTCGATGACCTGCTCTCGGAGATCCGCGAGCGGGTCGAGGCCGATCAGCGGGTGCTGGTCACCACCCTCACCAAGCGCATGGCCGAGGACCTCACCGAGTATCTCGCCGAGCACGGCGTGCGGGTGCGCTATCTGCACTCCGATATCGATACGGTCGAGCGGGTGGAGATCATCCGCGACCTGAGGCTCGGCAGCTTCGACGTGCTGGTCGGGATCAACTTGCTGCGCGAGGGGCTCGATATGCCCGAGGTCTCCCTCGTGGCCATCCTGGACGCGGACAAGGAGGGCTTCCTGCGATGCGAGACCGCGCTCATCCAGACCATCGGGCGGGCGGCGCGCAACGTGGACGGCAAGGCGATCATGTATGCCGACCACGTCACCGGCTCGATGCGCCGCGCGATCGACGAGACCGAGCGCCGCCGCCAGAAGCAGATCGCCCACAACGAGGCCCACGGCATCACGCCGCGCACCATCGAGAAGGCGGTGGCCGACATCATGGAGGGGGCCTACACCGACGCGCCGCGCCCGGCGCGCGAGTACGCCCGCGCCGCCGAGGAGCACGAGCATTACGCGGCGCTGCCTCCCGGCAAGCTCGCCAAGCGCCTCAAGGAGCTCGAGGAGCGGATGCACCGGCACGCCCGCAACCTCGAGTTCGAGGAGGCCGCGCAGGTGCGCGACGAGCTGCGCCGCGCGCAGCAGCACGCCTTCGGGGAGCCCGAGGAGACGGGCCTCTGATCAGCTACTAGTTACGAGTTACGAGTGACTAGGAACGGCGGGAGCGGTGCCCATAGCGCGGGCTGTGCCCGCCGCTCATCCGGATGGAGACCCGCGGCCGCAGGCCGCCCGATCCAAAAGCGATCCAAAAGGGGTCAGTACCCTTTTCCCATCGTTTCCTCGTTCGCGCTTCGGCACGGGAAAAGGGCACTGAGCCCCTATTGGCGCTTCCCTTTTTTTGGGGACCTGGTGGGGAAAAGGGTACTGACCCCTTTTGGGGACCCCTGTGGGGAAAAGGGTACTGACCCCTTTTGGGGACCCCTTTTGAGACCCGGAGTTATCAGTCTCGTAGGTTGAATCAAGCGCCGCGGGCGTGGACCCATCGATCTACGGCGACCGCGGGTCGACCTGCCGCCTGTTGCAGCCGAGCGCCGCGATTGGGTATCTTTGCTTTCTTCTAGGCGCGTAGCTCAGTGGTAGAGCACTACCTTGACATGGTAGGGGTCGGTGGTTCGATCCCACTCGCGCCTACCAATTTCGACCCGGCGGCGTCGGCGGTCACTCGTGAGATAGGGCGTCCTGCAGCACCGGCTCGGCCGGCGGCGCAGACGCCCTATTTTTGATCGGTTCGGCCTGGGTAGAATGGGTCTAAATCCTGGATCCCGGGCCCCGTCGCGACGAGCCCGAATCCGGAGGGCCCCGGGGCGGCAGCGGGGGGACCCGACGGTCCATCGGGGGCCGTGCCCGCTGCTCGCCGGGACGCAAGCACGGCGGCGGCCACAGGCCGTCCTATGTCTAGTCACTAGTGACGAGTTGCTAGTGACTAGGAACGGCGGAGGCGGGGGCGGCAGCAATGAGCAATCTAGGATGGGCCAAGCGCCGCAGGCGCAGACCCATCGACCGACCCCCCGCGCCGGGCGTCCTCTGACGCGTCCGGCTTGGCGCGTTGGGTCAGGCGCTACGCGCCTTGACCCAACCGACGATGCTCGTGCGGAGGGAGGCACGGCGCGGCCAAAGGCCGCCCTATGGGCCTGGAGGGATGGCGGCCACCGGCCGCCGTATGTCCGGCTCCCTGCGGCGCGCCGCCGCGGCGGCGTCGGGGCGGGGCCGACAGCGACACACGAGACCGAGACAGGCATGCCGATCATCACGCTGCCAGACGGGAGCCAGAAGCGCTACGAGCGCCCCGTGACCGTGGCCGAGGTGGCCGCCGACATCGGGCCGGGGCTGGCGCGCGCCGCCGTCGCGGGGCGGGTGGACGGCCGCCTGGTCGATACCTCGCACGTGCTGGAGCGCGATACCCGGTTGGCGGTCGTCACCCCCAAGGACGAGGACGGCCTGGAGGTGATCCGCCACTCCGCCGCCCATTTGCTTGCTCAGGCCGTGAAGGAGCTCTACCCCGACGCCCAGGTCACCATCGGCCCCACCGTCGAGGACGGGTTCTACTACGACTTCGCCTACGAGCGCGCCTTCACGCCCGGGGACCTCGAGGAAATCGAGCAGAAGATGCAGGAGCTGGCCAAGCGCGACTTCGGGGTCCGGCGCGAGGAGATGGACCGCCGGGCCGCCATCGCGATGTTTCGGGAGATGGGCGAGGACTTCAAGGCCCAGATCATCGAGGACATCCCCGAGGACGAGCCCATCACTGTCTACTGGCAGGACGGCTTCGTGGATCTGTGCCGCGGGCCGCACGTGCCGAGCACCGGCAAGCTCAGGCACTTCAAGCTGATGAAGGTGGCCGGGGCCTACTGGCGGGGCGACGCGCGCAACCCGATGCTGCAGCGCGTCTACGGCACGGCCTGGCCGACCAAGGAGGAGCTCGAGGCCTATCTCAAGCGCCTCGAGGAGGCGGAGAAGCGCGACCACCGCCGGCTCGGCCGCCAGCTCGACCTGTTCCACACCCAGGAGGAGGCCCCGGGCATGGTGTTCTGGCACCCCAAGGGCTGGCAGATCTACCTGGTGGTCGAGGACTACATCCGGCGGTTGACTCGCGCGCACGGCTACCGGGAGATCCACACCCCAGAGATCATCGATCGGTCGCTGTGGGAGCGCTCCGGGCATTGGGCCAAGTTCCAGGAGCTGATGTTCACCACCGCCTCGGAGAATCGCGAGTACGCGGTCAAGCCCATGAACTGCCCGGCCCACATCCAGATCTTCAACCAGGGGCTGAAGAGCTACCGTGACCTGCCGCTGCGGCTGGCGGAGTTCGGGTCGTGCCACCGCAACGAGCCCTCCGGCACCCTGCACGGCCTGATGCGGGTGCGGCAGTTCGTCCAGGACGATGCCCATATCTTCTGCACCGAGGAGCAGATCCAGGACGAGGTCTCGCGGTTCATCGACCTGGCCTATCGGGCCCTGCGCGACTTCGGCTTCGACGACGTGATCATCGAGCTCTCCACCCGCCCCGAGCAGCGGGTGGGCGCGGACGCCGTCTGGGACAAGGCCGAGCAGGCGCTGGAGGAGGCCCTCAAGCACAAGGGCCTGGAGTGGCAGCTCCAGCCCGGGGAGGGGGCTTTCTACGGGCCCAAGGTGGAGTTCTCCCTGCGCGACTGCCTCGGGCGGGTGTGGCAGCTCGGCACCATCCAGGTGGATTTCTCCATGCCGGGCCGGCTGGGGGCCGAGTACGTGGCCGAGGACGGCGCCCGGCAGACCCCGGTGATGCTCCACCGGGCCATTCTGGGGTCGATGGAGCGGTTCATCGGCATTTTGATCGAGCACTACGCCGGCGCCCTGCCGCCGTGGCTGGCCCCGGTGCAGGCCGTGGTGGTCAATATCACCGACCGCCAGGCCGCCTATGCCCGGCAAGTTGAAGAATTCCTGAAAAATCAGGGATTCAGGGCGGAATCCGACTTGAGAAACGAGAAAATCGGCTTTAAAATTCGCGAGCACACCTTGCAAAAGGTCCCGTACCTGCTGGTGGTCGGCGACCGGGAGGTCGAATCCAATACCGTGGCCGTTCGAGAGCGCGGCGGGGCGGATCTTGGGGCCACGGGCCTCGAGGCCTTCGCGGACCGCCTCCACGCCGATATCGCGCGTCTCGGGCGCACCGATGCGGAGGAGCAGCGATCGCAGCGGCAAAAGGAGTAAGCAAGCAACGCGTGCGGCGGAACGACGAGATCTCCGCACGCGAGGTTCGGCTCATAGGGGCCGATGGTGAACAGCTCGGTGTCGTGCCCCTCGAGGAGGCGCAGCGCCATGCCGAGCAGGCCGGGATGGACCTGGTGGAGGTGGCGCCCAACGCGGAGCCCCCGGTCTGCCGCGTCATGGACTACGGCAAGTATCTCTTCGAGCAGAAGAAGAAGGCGCACGACGCCAGGAAGAAGCAAAAGCAGATGGAGGTGAAGGAGATGAAGTTCCGTCCCCACACGGACGAAGGGGACTATCAGGTCAAGCTGCGCAATCTGCGCCGCTTCCTGGAGCGGGGTGACAAGACGAAGGTGACCCTGCGGTTTCGCGGCCGGGAGATGGCCCATCGGGAGCTTGGCCAGGAGCTGCTCCAGCGCATCGAGCGGGATCTGAGCGACCTCGCCGACGTCGAGCAGTTCCCGCGCCTTGAAGGACGGCAGATGGTCATGCTCCTGACGCCGAAGCGGCGCCACTGAGCGCCGCGGGGACCTGGCGGGCGACTTAGGCTGCCCGACCGGGCCTGTGGATCATTAACGAGGAGACGGCGAAATGCCTAAGCTCAAGACCAACCGCGGTGCGGCCAAGCGCTTCAAGCGCACGGCGACCGGCAAGTACCGCCGCCAGCAGTCGCACCATAACCACATCCTCACCAAGAAGCGCAGCAAGCGCAAGCGGCATCTGCTCGACCCGGCCTTCGTGTCGGACGCCGACTTGCGTGCGGTCAAGCGCCTGTTGCCCTACGACTGACGGAGGGAATGAGCCATGCCCAGAGTCAAACGAGGGGTAACGGCGCGCGCGCGGCACAAGAAGGTCCTCAAGCAGGCGAGCGGCTACTACGGCGCGCGCAGCCGCACCTATAAGACGGCCAAGCAGGCGGTCATCAAGGCGGGGCAGTATCAGTACCGCGATCGCAAGCAGCGCAAGCGCCAGTTCCGCTCGCTGTGGATCATGCGCATCAACGCCGCGGCGCGCGAGCACGGGTTGTCCTACAGCCGCCTCATCGACGGCCTGCGTAAGGCCGAGGTCGAGATCGACCGCAAGGTGCTCGCCGATCTGGCGGTCTACGACAAGCCCGCCTTCGGCGCCCTCGCCGAGAAGGCGAAGGGGGGTCTCGGCCAGTAGGCGCAGCCGGCGGACGTCGTGGAGATATAGGGACGGCGCGCACAGCGCGCCCTATGGTGCTCCAAATGACATAGGGCGGCCTGTGGCCGTCGCAGCGACTTACGATAATCGATGGGTCCGCGCCTGCGGCGCTTGACCCATCCTACGGGACCGGCTTGACCCATCCTGTGGGACTTAGAGTGCAGGTTGGGTCAAGGCGCGCAGCGCCGGACCCAACGAGCCAGATGCACGGTCCGGGACGGTGACGACCGTGCGGTTCCAAGCAGGGGAAAGGCGGCGACAGCCCCTTTCCCTTTTTATTTTGACTGCAGGGGACAGGGGACAGGGGACAGTACAGACTCGTAGGTTGGGTCAAGGCGCGCCGCGCCGGACCCAACGGATACAAATGACCCATCCTACGAAGCGGCAGGTAACAGGGTACAGGAGAGGGGATGCGGGTTCCCCGTGCCGCTCGTTCACATCGTATCCATTTTGATGTCTCCTGTCCCCTGTACCCTTTGAGTGGTTTGCGTTACCGCTTTCGGACCGATGACCGACGATTTGGTGAATTTGGACACGCTGATCGAGCAGGCCAGGCGGGAGATCGCGCAGGCGGGGGACCTCGCGACGCTCGATCAGGTGCGCGTGCGCTATCTCGGCAAGAAGGGCCACCTCACCGCGCAGCTCAAGCAGCTCGGCAAGCTCCCCGCCGACGAGCGACCGCAGGCGGGTGAGGCGATCAACCGGGCGAAGGAGACGGTGGCCGAGGCCCTGGAGGCGCGGCGGACCGAGCTCGAGCGCGCCGCGCTGGAGGCCCGTCTCGCGCGCGAGACCGTCGACGTCACCCTCCCGGGGCGCGGGCAGCGTCCGGGCGGGCTGCATCCCGTGACGCGCACCCTCGAGCGGATCGAGGCGTTGTTCGCCCAGGCGGGCTTCGAGGACGACTACCACAATTTCGAGGCCCTCAACATCCCCGCGCACCATCCGGCCCGTGCGATGCACGATACGTTTTATTTTGCCGACGGGCGGCTGCTGCGCACCCACACCTCGCCGGTGCAGATCCGCGCCATGCGCGATACGGCCCCGCCGCTGCGCATCATCGCGCCGGGGCGTGTCTACCGGTGCGATTCCGACCTCACCCACACGCCCATGTTCCACCAGGTCGAAGGATTCATGGTCGACGAGGGCGTGAGCATGACGCATCTGAAAGGCGTGCTCGGTCAGTTCCTGAGGCAGTTCTTCGAGCGCGATCTGGCGGTGCGCTTCAGGCCGTCGTATTTCCCGTTCACCGAGCCCTCGGCGGAGGTGGACGTGGAGTGCGTGATCTGCGGCGGCGAGGGCTGTCGCGTATGCAAGCGCAGCGGCTGGCTCGAGCTGATGGGCTGCGGCATGATCCATCCGCAGGTCCTGGCCAATGTCGATATCGACGCCGAGCGCTACACCGGCTTCGCCTTCGGGCTGGGGGTGGAGCGCATGGCGATGCTGCGCTACGGCGTGAACGACCTGCGGCTGTTCTTCGAGAACGACCTGCGGTTCTTGAGGCAGTTCAGGTGACTGGGATTTGCGGGCATACGTAGGCTGGGTCAAGGCGCGCAGCGCCGGACCCAACGGGATCATCGATGGGTTCGCGCCTGCGGCGCTTGACCCATCCTACGAAGCTGATCACTTCGACATAGGGCGGCCTGCGGCCGGCGCAAGGCAGACAAGGGGACGGCGCGCGCAGCGCGCCCTGTAACTTCATCATGCGCTTCAGCGAGCAATGGCTGCGTGAATGGGTCGACCCGCCGGTCTCGACCGAGGAGCTGGCGCATCAGCTCACCATGGCCGGGCTCGAGGTCGATGCGGTGGAGCCGGCCGCGCCGCCGTTCAGCGGGGTGGTGGTGGGCGAGGTGCGCTCGGTGAAGCCCCACCCCGAGGCCGAGCGGCTGCACGTCTGCCGGGTGGCGGTGGGCGCGGGCGAGCCCCTGCCTGTGGTCTGCGGGGCGCCCAACGTCCGGGCCGGGATGAAGGCGCCGCTGGCGACGGTGGGCGCCACTCTGCCCGGGGGTCGGACCATCGAGGCGGCGCGCCTGCGCTCGGTGGAGTCCCGGGGCATGCTCTGCTCCGCGCTCGAGCTGGGGCTGGCCGAGGAGGGCGAGGGTCTGATGGCGCTCGCGCCCGACGCCCCGGCCGGCGAGGATCTGCGGAGCTATCTCGGGCTCGACGACAACGTCGTCGAGCTCGACCTCACCCCCAATCGGGGGGATTGCCTGAGCGTCGCCGGCGTGGCCCGCGAGGTGGGGGTGCGCAACCGCGTGCCGGTCGGCGGCCCGCCGATCGAGCCGGTGGAGCCCACCGTGGCCGACACCCTCGCCGTGGAGCTGCAGGCGGATGCCGATTGCCCGCGCTACGCCGGCCGCGTCATCCGCGGTGTGGAGCCGCGGGCGCCGACCCCGGTGTGGATGCAGGAGCGCCTGCGCCGGGCGGGCGTGCGCAGCATCAGCGCGGTGGTCGACGTCACCAACTACGTGATGCTCGAGCTCGGCCAGCCCATGCACGCCTTCGACCTGGCGCACCTGCGCGGGGGCATCCGGGTGCGCCGAGGGCGGGGCGGAGAGCGTCTCGTCCTGCTCGACGGGCGCGAGGTGGAGCTCGACTCGGGGGCGCTGGTGATCGCCGACCACGAGCGCCCCCTGGCCCTTGCCGGCATCATGGGCGGCGCGGGCTCGGCGGTGGGGGAGGAGACCCGGGATCTGTTCCTCGAGAGCGCCTTCTTCACCCCCGAGGTCGTCAGCGGCCGGGCGCGGCGCTACGGATTGACCACCGACTCGGCCCATCGCTTCGAGCGCGGCGTGGATCCGGCGCTCGCTGTGCGCGCCATGGAGCGCGCCAGCGGCCTGTTGCTCGATATCATGGGCGGCGACCCCGGGCCTGTGATCGACGCCCGCGACCCGGCGGGCATGCCGGCGCCCGCTCCGATCCGGCTCCGCGGAGCCCGGGCGCGGGCTCTGCTGGGCGTGGAGCTCGGCGACGGGGAGATCGCAGAGATCCTCACCCGGCTTGGGATGGAGGTCAGCGAGGTCCCGGGAGGCTGGGAAGTGCTCCCGCCGAGCTTCCGGTTCGATCTCGGCATCGAGGCCGATCTGATCGAGGAGCTGGGTCGTATCCACGGCTACCAGGCGATCCCCGCCGAGCGCCCCGCAGGGGCGCTGGAGATCCGCCCCCGCCCGGAGAGACGCCTGCCGCTCGCGCGACTGCGCGAGGCGCTGGTCGACCGCGGCTACCAGGAGGCGATCACCTACAGCTTCGTCGACCCCGAGCGCCAGCGGCGGCTGGCGCCCGACGCCGAGGCGATCCCGCTCGCCAACCCGCTCTCGCGCGAGATGGCGGTGATGCGCACCACCCTGTGGCCGGGCCTGCTCGAGGCGGTGCGCCACAATCAGCACCGGCAGCAGGAGCGCGTGCGACTATTCGAGTGTGGGATGAGGTTCGTTAAGCAAGGCCATGAAATATTGCAGGAAAATGTTATAGCCGGCGCCGTGACCGGCGATGTCGAGCCGGAGCAGTGGGGCACTCCTGCCAGGGCGGCGGATTTCTACGACCTCAAATCGGACGTGGAGGCGCTGTTCACGTTGACGGGGCGGGGGGCGGAATTTACATTTGATTCAGAAAGTCACCCCGCGTTGCACCCTGGGCAGAGCGCCCGGATCGCGCGGGCAAGGGCGACGGTGGGGTGGCTGGGAGCCCTCCACCCGGCGATAGAACAAGAACTTGAGCTCGACGGTCAGGTCTTGCTGTTCGAGCTATGCCTTGACCCGGTCCAGGAGGGTGCGCTACCCGGCTTCTCGGAGCTCTCTCGATTCCCTGCCATCCGCCGCGACATCGCCGTCGTGGTGGATGAGGCGGTTTCGGCCCAAGCGTTGAGCGCCTGCGCGGCCCGCGCCGCGGGGGACTGGCTCGTCGAGCTGCGGGTGTTCGACGTCTATCGCGGTAAAGGTATAGAATCCGGGCGAAAAAGTGTCGCTTTTGGCTTGATTTTACAGGATTCTTCGCGCACTCTTACTGATGATGAGGCGGACGGCCTGGTCGAGCGGGTCGTCGGCGAGCTGCAACGAGAGCTGGGTGCTGCACTAAGGGAGTGAGAATGGCGCTGACCAAGGCCGATATGGCGGAGAAGCTCTTCGAAGAGCTGGGCCTGAACAAACGTGAGGCCAAGGAGCTGGTGGACATGTTCTTCGAGGAGATCCGAACGGCCTTGGAAGCGGGCCACCAGGTCAAGCTCTCTGGCTTTGGTAATTTCGACCTGCGTGACAAGAACGAGCGGCCGGGGCGCAATCCCAAAACCGGTGAGGAAATCCCGATCTCGGCGCGGCGCGTCGTGACCTTCCGGCCGGGGCAGAAGCTCAAGGCGCGGGTGGAAGCCTATGCTGGAACCCGGAAATAACGACGACCTGCCGCCGATCCCGGGCAAGCGCTACTTCACCATCGGGGAGGTCAGCGAGCTGTGCAGCGTGAAGCCGCACGTGCTGCGCTATTGGGAGCAGGAGTTCCCGCAGCTCAAGCCGGTCAAGCGGCGGGGCAACCGCCGTTATTACCAGCGCCACGACGTCATGATGATCCGCCAGATCCGCAGCCTGCTCTACGAGCAGGGCTTCACCATCGGCGGCGCGCGCCAGCGGCTGAGCAGCGACACCGCCAAGGAAGACATCAACCACAGCCAGCAGGTGATTCGCCAGGTGCGCGCCGAGCTCGAGGAGCTGCTGCACGAGCTCAAGCGCTGAGTCCTCGCCTTCCGCCCGCCGCAGCCTTCGGGTATGATGACCGCCCGTGCGGCCGCCGCCGCACGCTCTCCGCTTTTTCTGTGACGTCGGGGCGTAGCGCAGCCTGGTAGCGCGCCGGTTTTGGGTACCGGAGGTCGCGAGTTCGAATCTCGCCGCCCCGACCAAATTTGTTTCTATAGTTCAGTCACTTACCGTCCTGCCTCGATCGTAATCGCCTCGGGAACGCCTCCGCTGTAGCAAAATACAGTGCGGTGGGCGTTGCATCAGCACGCGATCCCCCCAGCACGCGTCTCACTTGTAACGGGTGCGCGCCAAACACGCGTGCCGTCTCGTCTCGACTCGGAACTCTGCGCGTAGTGAGCGGGGAACGGGCCTCTTTGACAGGGTCCCGGGCACGGTCTATCTTACTAAAAGTCGATCGATGGGGTTGGTGTATGACGACCGTTACGATTTCCGAGAAATATCAGATCGTTATCCCCAAGGCGGCCCGTGAGGCGCTGCGGCTGGAGCCGGGGCAGAAGGTCGAGGTGCTGGTCTACGAGGGGCGGCTCGAGTTCGTGCCGGTCAAGAACCTCGAGTCGGTCCGCGGCTTTCTGAAGGGGATCGACACGGACGTGCCGCGTGACGGGGACCGCGTGTGAACGTGGTCGACTCCTCGGGCTGGCTGGAGTACTTCGCCGACGGCCCCAACGCGGATTTCTTCGCCCCGGCCATCCTCGATGCCGAGGATCTGCTGGTGCCGGCGATCAGCCTGCTCGAGGTGTTCAAGCGCGTGTACCAGCAACGCGGTGAGAACGCCGCGCTTTCGGCGGTGGCGCTGATGCGCCAGGGGGAGGTCATCGATCTCGATGGCGAGCTGGCGCTCGCGGCGGCGAAGCTGGGTGTGGACCGGAAACTGCCCTTGGCCGA
>JABAHS010147023.1_pt1 | contig 13224 bp, 13 predicted proteins | sample 7062111 | NCBI WGS metagenome assembly JABAHS01 (sample SAMN14534600, study PRJNA622989) | marine sediment metagenome | biome: marine biome [ENVO:00000428]; feature: marine pelagic biome [ENVO:01000023]; material: deep marine sediment [ENVO:00002113]; isolation source: pool of 4 deep marine... | reverse complement strand
TAGAGAAGTATGCGGTTCAGGTTGGAGGGGGTGAAAATCATCGCATGGGATTATACGATATGGTCTTAATCAAGGAAAATCATATTCAAGCTGCCGGCGGCATGAGCAACGCTGTGACTAAAATCAGGAAAGAATTAAAGGCCAAACAATTGTCCTTAAAGATAGAAGTCGAGACTCGAAATCTCGAAGAAGTACGCGAGGCACTTGACCTTGACGTCGACAGAATCATGCTGGACAACATGGGTTTGAGCCAGATTAGAAAAGCCGTCGAATTGGCTGCTCGCAAAGTTGAGCTGGAGATTTCAGGAGGCGTCATTTTAAACAATGTGCGTGATTACGCCGAGGCCGGTGTTGACTTCATTTCTGTGGGCAGCTTGACCCACTCAGCCGAGGCGCTCGATCTATCCCTTTTGCTTGAATGAACTTGATTTTTAGACATTTCCTTCGTAATTTTGAATATGTTGAAGAAAGTAGATCACATAGGAATTGCGGTATCGGACTTGGAGGATTCTACCAGGCGCTATGAAAAAATAACTGGCAAAGAATCTGCCCAAGAGGAAGTGGTGGAGGAACAGAAGGTTGAGACGACATTCTTTCCGGTCGGGGAAGTGCGTTTGGAGCTTTTGCAAGGAACGTCCCCGGACTCCCCAATTTCCAAATTTATCGAAAAAAGGGGGGAGGGTATTCATCACATTTGCTTTGAAGTCGAGGATTTGGAAGAAGCAAAAGAAAGTTTATCCAGGCAGGGTTTGCAATTTATCGAGCAGGCGTCCGGTACGGGAGCAGGAGGGAGCAAAGTTGCGTTTATCCATCCTAAGAGTACCGGGGGAATCTTAATGGAACTGGTCGAATATCCGAAGTCTTCGAAAACCTAAACATCGCCGATTTATGCCAGCCTCACAAAGACAGGATCTACAAGAAAAACTTCAGAATCTTGCCAAAAAGCCCGGCTGCTATTTGTTTAAGGATAAAAAAGGCAAAATCATTTACGTCGGTAAGGCAAAAAGTCTGAATCCCAGGGTGCGATCTTATTTTCAAAATGGCAGGCTTGAAGGGCTAAAATTGGAGCGTTTGAAGTCCAAGATCGTAGATTTTGACACCATCGTCACGGACACGGAGATGGAAGCACTGATTCTGGAAATGAACTTGATCAAGGAATACAAGCCTCGATATAACATCAACTTAAAGGACGATAAAAGCTACCCATACATTCGCGTCACGAATGAGCGCTTTCCGCGTATTTTCCCAACCCGAAAAATTGTCCGCGACGGTTCGCGCTATTTCGGTCCCTACACCGATGTCGGAGCGATGCGCAACCTGTTAAAGTCGGTCAAGCGAATTTTTCCGATCCGGAGCTGCAATTACGACTTGACCGAACAGGCCGTGGCCAGGAAGAAATACAAACTCTGCCTCGATTATTACATCAAAAAATGCGATGGACCTTGCGAAGGCCTGGTTTCCGAAGATGACTACAAGGAAACGGTTGAACAGATCATTCGGTTCATAAACGGGAAAAACAACCAAGTTGTGCTTGAGCTGAGGGAAAAAATGTCTAAGCTGGCTCAGTCTAAACGGTACGAAGAAGCGGCGCGTGTTCGGGATCAGATCAAATCGATTGAGAATTTTCAATTTAAACAGAAAGTTGTCACCGATGAACTGAAAGACCGGGACATTGTTGGAGTAGCCCGGGAAGAGAAAAACGCGTGTGGCGTTGTCCTGAAAGTGCGTGACGGCAAGATTCTCGGTCGACAACATTTTTATCTGGACGGAGTGGAACAAGAAAGTTTTGAAGATGTGGTTTCGTCATTTCTAAAGCAGTTTTATTTGAAAGCCGATTTTCTACCGCAAGAAATCTATTTGCCGGTTAAGATCGATGAGTTTCAAGCCCTGCAAACCTGGCTATCTGAGAGGAGAGAGCACAAGGTCAAACTCATTGTGCCTCAAAAGGGACAGAAGGCGAAACTTGTCAAAATGGCGTCAAAAAACGCTATGCTGCTTTTAGAAGAATTGGAGTTGCAGAAGCAAAAGGCCAAAGACTCCGTCCCGCACAATGTACAAGCTCTCAAGAGAGACCTTCGTTTGAGAAAGGCGCCACGAAGAATCGAGTGTTTCGATATTTCAAATATTCAAGGCACAAACGCAGTGGCCTCGATGGTCACGTTCGTGAACGGTAAACCGAAGAAGGGTGATTACAGGAAGTTCAAGATTACGGTAAAAGACACGCCCGACGATTTTGCCATGATGGCTGAAGCCGTCAGAAGACGGTATAGTGGCTCGTTGGTAAATGATTTGGATAACCCCGACTTGATATTGGTCGACGGCGGGAAAGGCCAGTTGTCGACGGCAAGGCAGGTTTTGAAGGGCTTAAACAAAGAGACGCAGCCCATCGCTGCGTTGGCAAAAAGATTGGACGAAGTGTTTTTGCCGAGTGCGCCAGAGCCGCAAAACATTCCCAAAACATCTTCAGGATTGAAGCTATTACAACACATTCGCGATGAAGCGCACCGGTTTGCTATTACGTATCATCGAACGTTGAGAAAGAAACAAACGACGCAATCGGCGTTAGATACGATTCCTGGCATAGGCCCGACAAAGAGAAGGGCGTTGGTAGTTCATTTTGGCTCTGTAAAGAACATTAAAGAAGCAATGGTGGATGAACTGCAAATGGTTGAAGGAATTACGCCAGCCTTAGCCAAAAAGATTTGGGAAACATTTCATTTTGTGGATGCCAACAAGCACAGCAATCAATAAGCTCATCACAGCGATTTTACCTCTGCTGCTATTTCAGCCTGCAAATTCTATTGGGAGCGATGACAAATACGATCCGACCACTCTGGTATTCCCGTCCTACCTGCACACGATGGGCATTCAAAAGGCCACCAAAACTCACCTGAGACTCTACACTAAAAACCGGGTTAAAGTACGAGACCCTCAGGGTATTGCAGTTGTCAGGCTGAAGAGCTGGGACGATCCCAGTAAAGAGAAAGACGATGATGAAGTGACCGGATACGGCGTGAACTCCGGAGAAAACGTTATTGTGTACAATACTTCCATGACTTCATTGAGTTTTTACGGACTGAACGCAACCGGATTGCAAGCTCTTAACAAGCCAATGGGGATTGCCGCAAACGAAAGCGGGGACGTTTATGTCGCAGACACAGGTAATCACCGAATTGTTCGGTTAAAAAACCCAAAAAAGCATTTGAAATTTGTGCGAGCGATTGGCGGAAAGGGTTCGCTGGTAGGCCAATTCTTAAATCCGATAGATGTGGCACTGGACAGTCAGGGCATGGTTTATGTCAGCGATACAGGCAATCATAGAATCCAAATCATCCGTCCGGATAACAAGCTTCATCACTGGTTTGGGAAGCAGGGAGTCGCAGATGGTCAACTCTGGCATCCAACAGGAATTGCGGTAACGGATGGCGGGGAGCGCTGGTCCTATTATAAAGATAGTTTTATTGCGTTAGTCGATTTAGACCATACTCGAATCCAGAAATTCAGCTTGGATGGAGAGTTTCTAAAGGCCATCCGTCTCAAAGATTTCGGCTACACAAGTGGCTATTTGGCCTATTTAGTTATCGATTATTACAGCAATATCTGGATCACGGATACGAAAAATCATCAAATTCACAAATTCGATCGACAATTAAACTACCTAACGTCTTTTGGGCGAAAAGGTACAGGGGACAAAGAATTTGAAGAGCCAAGAGGCATTGCGGTCTTTCGTCGATTTGGACAGGTTTTTGTGGCTGAAAAAGAGTCTGCGCAATATTATTGGATCGGCACCGATGTGTTTGATTTTCGCGGTGAGTGGAATTCCGGCCTTGGTACGATCGAATTGAGCTTCTTCTTAACGGAACCCTCTTTTGTGACGCTATACGTTGAACCTTCCGATGGCGATAAAACAGAAGTATTTAGCAAGAGGCAATTCTTTTCGGGACAGCAAAGTATTTATCTGGATGGCAATTGGAAACGGTGGTCTAAGTCCCAAATTGAGCATTTGAGCAAAGAAAGTAATGGCGTTTCAAGAAAAATGGTTCCGATTTCACCTGGAGAATATCATTTTAAATTAAAAGTAGAACCCACTTACTCATCTTATCAGTATTTCGACAAAATGGTTGAATGTTCTGTTGTGGTCGAGTAACTTAAAACGATGAACGAACCCAAAGTAGATTCAAAGCTTGCCGAAGCGCACGGATTGTCTTCCGAAGAATATGAACGGATTCTCGAGATTTTAGGACGGACACCCACGTTCACCGAACTCGGGATTTTTTCGGTAATGTGGTCCGAACACTGCAGCTACAAGAATTCTATCGCGCTTTTGAAGACGTTGCCACGGGAAGGAGAGCATTTGCTGGTCAAGGCCGGAGAGGAAAATGCCGGGTTGGTTGACATCGGAGACGGGCTTGCGGTGGCGTTCAAAATAGAAAGCCACAACCATCCATCAGCGGTGGAACCATATCAGGGTGCGGCCACAGGGGTCGGTGGAATCATGCGCGACATTTTTTCCATGGGAGCACGGCCCATTGCCTCGCTTAATTCTTTGCGCTTCGGATCGCTCGAGGATGCTCGAGTCCGCTACTTGTTCAATGGTGTGGTTCAAGGCATTGGCGATTACGGCAACAGCTTTGGTGTTCCGACGGTGGCCGGTGAAATTTATTTTGACGAAAGTTATACGGGGAATCCATTGGTGAATTGCATGGCGGTGGGCATTGTCAGGCATGATCGAATTGCTCGGGCCATCGCACACGGAGAAGGCAATCCTGTGATGATTATCGGTTCATCCACGGGGCGAGACGGCATTCATGGCGCCACCTTCGCGTCAGAAGAAATCGACGAAGGTTCGGAAGAGCGCAGGCCGCAGGTGCAGGTCGGAGATCCGTTCACGGAAAAGCTGCTTCTGGAAGCCACACTGGAGATGATCAAGCACGATCTGATCGTTGGGGTGCAAGACATGGGCGCGGCCGGCATTACCTGTTCCACCAGCGAAATGTCCGCAAAAGGTGGGTGCGGCATGGATATCGACTTGACGAAGGTTCCGTTGCGTGAGGAAGACATGAGCCCCTACGAGATTATGCTTTCCGAATCCCAGGAACGCATGCTTGTAGTTGCCAAAAAGGGCAAAGAGAACGAAGTGAAAGCCATTTGCGACAAATGGGAGTTGAATTCACAAGTCATCGGGACCGTGAAAGGGGAACCATCTTTAAAAATTCAGAATAACGGAAAATTGGAAGCGGACATCCCGGCCGAATCACTCGTCTTAGGTGGCGGAGCTCCGGTGTACCATCGCGAATCCCGCAAGCCTGCATACCTGGAAGAACGGCACAACTTCGATTTCGAAACGCTGAAGGAGCCGGACAACTACCCTGAGATTCTGGAATATCTGCTTGCTTCTCCGAACATTGCGAGCAAGGAATGGGTNNGCGGTCATAAGAATTAAAGGTACAAATCGCGGTTTGGCCGTGAAGACCGATTGTAACAGTCGCTTCGTGTATTTGAATCCAAGGATCGGTGCACAAATCGCCGTTGCGGAAGCGGCAAGAAATGTCGTCTGCTCCGGTGGTAAACCCGTCGCGATAACCAACTGTTTGAATTTCGGTAATCCCTACAAACCTGAAATCTTCTACCAATTCAAAGAAGCGGTTACGGGAATCGGTGAAGCCTGCCGAGCGCTTGGAACGCCGGTAACGGGCGGAAACGTGAGCTTCTACAACGAAAACCCAAAGGGAGCTGTGTATCCGACGCCCGTGATAGGCATGCTCGGAATTGTTGATGATCTTGCTCATGTCACCACAGCCTGGTTTAAGCAAGAAAACGACGTAATCGTGTTAATTGGGGAAAACAGGGGCGAGATTGGTGGAAGCGAATATTTGAAATTGGTGTGCAATCAAGTTACAGGAAACTGCCCTCAATTGGATTTGGAAACGGAGAGCCGAGTGCAAGCCGTATGTTTGGAGGCCATCCGGAACCGGATAATCAAATCCGCTCACGACGTCTCAGAAGGAGGTCTGACCGTGGCAATGGCGGAGTGCTGCTTTCTTGGTCCCAAAAATTTGGGCGCAAGAATAGAGCTTCATCTCGATGTAAGACCTGATTTCCTCTTATTCGGAGAAGACCAATCCAGAATTCTGGCTTCTCTGCAGCCGCAGGACCTAGATCGTCTAAAGGAGTTGTGCACAAATCATTCCGTGAGATTTACGGTGATTGGCAAAGTCGGTGGAGATGTTCTCGAAATCAATAATTTAGTCAAATCTGATGTAAAGAGACTGGAAAAGATACATCGAAATGCCATCCGTAGCAAAATGGAGATTTGATGTTAGCTGAAGGCCACCCGTTTTCAACCATTTGTGATTTGCAATTTAAGCCAAATTGAGAAGGGGGTATCTTGAGTCAAACACATTACACTCCCGAAGAAATTAAGGTTGTATCCATCAATGAAGAGGAACTCACGATCCCGAAAATTGTGGCGGTTGCCCGTTATTTGGGGAGCGTTGAGCCATTTAAAGGCCCTAAACGGACAAAGGTGGAAGAAATTCGAAAATATGTCGAAGAGAACTGGCTCAGCGACACTTCAGAGCCTCAATATGGCTTTAACACCGGAGTTGGCGCACTAAAGAATGTTAAGATTTCTCAAGAAAATATCAAGAAGTTTCAAGAACTTTATATCAAATCTCACAGTGTTGGGGTTGGAGAGCCATTTGACGTTGAAATCGTTCGAGCCACCATGTTGTTACAGGCAAATGCCCTGGCCAAGGGATATTCAGGTATTCGGCCAATCATCATCGATAAGCTGATCGAGATGCTGAACAAAGGAATTCATCCTGTGGTACCGGAACAAGGATCGCTAGGTGCAAGCGGGGACCTGGCTCCACTGACGCATATTACTGCGGTTTTGGTTGGCGAAAATGATGCTGACGTTTGGGTTGATCAACAAAAGGCACGAATTAGAGACCTGAAGATTAGCTCCGATGTCCTGAAATTTCAAAGGGACGGAGAAGACGTCACCTTCCAAACCATCGATTTGCACGGCAAAGAAGCGGTGTCATTAACAAATTCTACTGCCGTGATGCTGGCCATTTCCTGCTTATTGATTCATGATGTGGAGCGGCTACTTGGAAATGCGGACATCTCGGCTGCGTTAAGTCTAGAAGCCATGATGTGCGAAAAGGATGCATTCGCAGAAGAACTGCATGCTTTGAGAAATCAGGAAGGACAGATTCGAACGGCAACAAACATTCGTCAACTCACGGCTGGAAGCAAGCGCATGACGGCTGAAGCAAGACGAGCGTATTTCGTATACATTACCAAACAGCGACTAAACAAAAACTTGAAGGAATCAAAACATAAAGACTGGTATCATGCTGTTAAACATTACAAACTGAATTATGAATTTGAGCAAAAAAGAGTTCAAGACGCGTACTCATTACGATGCGTTCCCCAGGTTCACGGAGCTTGCAAGGACGCGTTTAGACACGTGAAGAGTATCGTCGAACGGGAAATATCTGCCGTTACGGACAATCCCGTGATTTTTGCAACACGGAATGGCGCAGGATACGAAGCAAAAAGCGGTGGAAACTTCCATGGGGAGCCGCTGGCTTTGGCGTTGGATTTTCTTGCACTGGCTTTGGCGGAGATCGGCAGCATTTCAGAACGTCGCATGTTTCGTTTGCTGAGTCCGACTATGAGCTTTGGGCTGCCGCGGAATTTGACCGGCGGTGAACCGGGGCTAAACTCGGGATACATGTTGATTCAATATACGTCTGCACAACTGGTTTCGGAAAATAAAATACTGGCCCATCCGGCGTGCGTCGATTCCATTCCAACGTCTGACAATCAGGAAGACCATGTGAGCATGGGAATGACCTCCGCCAGAAAAGCAAATAGGATTCTTGACAATGTCCAGAACTTGATCGCAATGGAATTCATGTGTGCTGTCCAGGGGATCCACCTGAGCAGTCAGGATGAAAGGTTAAGTCTCGCGAAATTTCCGCTTGGGAAGGGGACTTCAGCAGTGTTCAATTTTATAAAAGAATATCAGGTGACAGATGAAGGCGTGAAGCCATTTCAACGAATGCAGGAGGATGAGTTTGTTCACACAAAAATTCAAACGATGCGTCGACTAAGTGACAGCGATCAGATTTTAAGCGTTTTTAGGAACAAGGCAGATTTCACTCTTTTGATTTAGGTATTAGAATGGCCGCTAAGCCAAACTTGCCCAAAGGCACACGCGATTTTTTACCAGAACAGATGTTCAGACGGCAGTACGCCATGAATCTCATTCGAGAGATCTTTGAGAAGTATGGATACGAACCGCTCGAAACGCCTTCGATCGAAAGGCTGGACGTCCTGTCCGGCAAATATGGCGATGAGGGCGAAAAATTGATCTTCAAAGTCTTGAAACGCGGGACCGGACTTGAAAACCTGCTTCACGAACAAGATCAATTCGTTGTCAGAAAATACCAGGATTTGGTGGATGAAGCCCTGCGCTATGACCTGACGGTTCCGCTAAGCAGAGTGGTCGCCATGCATCAGCATGGTCTGGTGTTTCCGTTCAAACGCTATCAAATTCAACCCGTGTGGCGGGCGGATCGACCTCAGCGAGGTCGTTATCGTGAATTCTATCAATGTGATGTGGATACCGTAGGTACCGAGTCCATGCTAGCAGACGCAGAAGCCATCGTCATCGTTTATGAAGTCCTGACAGCACTGGGATTCAAAAACTTCAGGCTTCGGATCAACAACCGAAAGATTCTGAATGGCATTCTGCATTATGCCGAGGTAAAACCGGAGGCAGAAAACTCTGCGCTCATTACCATCGACAAGCTTGAGAAGATCGGCTTCGATGGAGTGAAAAATGAACTGCAGGAAAAAGGACTAACCGCCACGTCCGTCAACAGGATCTTTTCGATTTTGGAAATCACGGGTAAGCCTAAGGATCTGCTTTCCGAGCTGCGAAATTCATTCTCTGAAATCGACTCCCTCAGGGATGGTGCCGACGAACTCGAAGAAATATGCGACTATCTGCCAGACTTCGGTGTGCCCGATGCCTACTACGACATCGATCTCTTTCTGGCAAGAGGGCTGGGTTATTACACCGGACCGATTCATGAGTCAATAGTTGAGGAGCCGAAAATTGGCAGCCTGTCTGGCGGCGGGCGCTACGATCAACTTATTGGCATGTTTTTGGGCAGAGACATCCCCGCCACCGGCGTGGCTTTTGGCATCGAGCGCATTATCGACGTCATGGCGCAACTTGACATGTTTCCCCCCTCAAGAACCAAAACCCGAGCGCTTGTTACGATTTTCGATGAGACAACACGCGCCACAAGTCTGAAATTCAGCCAGGAACTGCGAAAGTCAGACGTTCCCACCGAAAGCGTTTTCGACCCTTCGAAATTGAAAAAGCAGTTCACCTACGCCGACAAAAGAGGCATCCCCTTTGTGGTCATCATCGGACCGGAAGAATTGGCACAGAACCGAGTGACCATCAAAGAGATGAAGACAGGCGAGCAGAAAACCCTGGATTGGGGCAAGGCCGTCGAGTTTCTGAGAGAGCGGTGAGGCGAACTTGGGTGATCTCCGTACGACAATGATCGAATAAAGAAACATGAGACTGGCCTTACCGATGCAGTGCGAAGATGCATGAGCCAATCCCGCTGCGCGTGAACGGCACCGATGTCGGCACCAACAACCGGGACACAATCTTGTGATCATCGTTGAAAGCACGGGATCGGTGTTGGATGCGGTCTCCTACGACACCCTTTTTAAGAACCATCGATCCCTTTGTTCGAGGGTTCTACTATAACCGAAATCAAAGATTTTGAACAATTACTGAAGGAAGACAATCATGGCTTATTATAGATTTTTGAGATATTCTGTTGTATTTCGAAAATCAAGTTTTGTTATTAAAAGGTTAGTTTTGCTCTTGCCCACTCTATTTCTATTTAGTTGTCAATTTCACAGGGGCTGGAGGGATTGGTACGCAGATCTGCCTTCTACGGAAGCCCCTTTTAAACTTCAAGTAAACCAAAAAGTAGAGCATAATACAGAATACCCTTTGTTTGAATTGAGAATCGTGCTCGATGATCCACTTGGTTGTGAGTATATCCGGGTAGAATCTTTTGAGGGCAAAGCTAAGTTCATATTATCAAATGATGAAGTTATTGAAGTACCCCTTACAATTAAAGAGCATAATTATGCTTTACCTCCTGAGTTCAATATTCCTGAACCTAATGACACGGAACCATACTTTTTTGGTGTTGATAACGGCCGACGTCATGACGCTAAAGATGCCATTTTTGCATACTGTGCTGCCAAACTAAGCTATCCCAAAAAACCAGAAATTATTCAAAAGCCGATCAAAGAGATTTACTACAATATTTCTCTTTCTTTAATCCCGCCCGGACATGATACAATTGAGTTTGTTTCCGAAGGCAAGATGCAGAAAGGTGAATGGAAAGGAAACTACGAAAAGTAGTTAAATTATTTAAAGAATTACAATGAATCTGGTAACAGTGGATCGACTCTACTCGTAGAGGATTTGAACCACCTGCTAAGCTAACCAGGAAATCCTCTGCGGAATGAGTCCCTTAGTGATTGTATCCCTCACTCATTTTTAACTTCCTATCTTGAAATCCGCATCGGCCGGTAGGACTCCTGGGGCTGGAAACGCAGCCTAGTGCGCTTAGATGTCAGCCATATCCCTCAGGATGCAGCCATTCAATCAGCTACACTCAAACTCTATTTTTATGGCGCTTACGGCACCAACAAAGTCACCCGCACCATCCAGTGCCACCAGGTGCTCAAATACTGGTATCAGTCGGTGGCGACCTGGCGCAAACGACTCAGTGGCGTATATTGGGGCACCTACGGCGTTGGCTTGGACGACATCGACGCCAAATCCACTCCCGAAGACTCTCAGGACTGGTACGATGACTACCCCATCTGGAAGAACTACGATATTACCGCCTTGACGCAAAAGTGGGTGAATGGCACCGCAGATAATGATGGGGTTATCCCGAAGTCTCGGGACAAGTTTTTCTGGGCCACCAACGAGGACGACTACACCGACGGCGACGAGAAATGGGTCTATTCCTCCGAATACAGCGACGCCAGCAAACGTCCCAAACTGGTGGTCACCTACACGGTGGATCCGATTGCTGAGAACCAATACGACGCTTTAGTTAGGCCGTCCTACCACCGTGACTTATGCCAACGGCGTCACCGAAACCAACCAGTATGACGCGGACCGAGACTGGATTACGCGAAGAGATTACAAGGACGGTTCTACCAACTTCTTTTATTTTGACAATACCTCTTATGATGCGGCTGGCAACCTCTTGCACCGGACTCAATTGGAAGAGAAGAAGGCCCGCGCTACTTAGCGTGGGCTTTTTTCATTTGCACTATTTGCTTTTTTCTTAATTAACAGCGGACCCCTGCCGGCTATGATTGCGCTGTATCCGATGTTAATTACTTGCTTTTTTTAGTTGCTATGCATATCTTTTCCATAGTGTTAGTGTTGGAATCTGCAAAGGTACTCATGAATGATGTTTCGATTTCGGCGAATCATCGAATCATTAATCATATCATATGTAAATTTAACAATAGTGGAGTGATACAATGAGCCCCGGCGCCATTGAAAAATTCGAAGAGTTGCTTCAAGATTTTTCCGAATCGGAACGGCTCGATCTGATTGCTTACGTGCCGCCAAACTAAAAAAAGAGCATCGGAAACGCCGCCCGCGGGACCTGGCAGGCTTCCTTGTGGGGAAGGTAGAGCCTGGTTTTGATATTGACGCCGTTCTTCGAGAAGCACGTGGCGAATGGCTCAAGGAATGGGGCGGAAATGGCATCGAATAATTATATCGTAGACACGCATACGCTCTACTGGTATTTAGCTAATGATGATAGACTTGGCAAAGTCGCAAAACAAGTATTTGAAAATGCAACTTCGGGGCGGGCGAAGATCTTCATTCCATCTATCGTTATGGCTGAAATCTATTGGATTTTGGAGAAACAGGGCAAAACGGACGTATTTATGCATTTGTTTGATACAATCGAAGATGCAGAACAATTTGAGTTTGTAGATTTGAGAGCAGCGGACGTCCTGGATTTTAAGAGCCTGACTGAGATTCCGAGATGCATGACCGAATGATCGTTGCCGTGGCCAAAAAAATGCAGGCTCCATATTTAACCAAAGATCAAAAAATCACCTTAAGCGGTTTGGTTGAAACAGTTTGGTGAGGGATACTCGCACAGAATTTAAACCCACTTGCTCATTTCATCAAGGGATTTTGTGAGGAATGAATCTATCATGGGGATTTCAGCCCTCATGCCAAAACGCCCATATCCTGGGGGTTACATAGCCGATATTCCTGATTTAAAGCACTGTTCTGCCTTCGAGAATACTCCAGAAGAGGCCTTGCAAGATTACGGAAGCTTGGTTGGAAACTGCTCGCAAACATAAGAAGCCTATCCCTGAGCCGAGATACAGACCTCTTATTTACCCCTGGCTGCAAGAGCAACCGGACGGCACGGTCGTCATCGACCCCACGGTGCAGGCCGCCACCACGCAAGATGTGTGGCTGGAGACCAGCTCCAACTTCGATGGGCACAGCGCCGGCCTGCTCTTGGGTAAAGCGACCGGCTACGCCAAAAAAGCGTACGGTGATCGCGTTCGATGTGGCCGGGGCCGGCATCTCGGCGGGCGCGACGGTCATCAACGCGCAGAACTTGTCCCGAAAGCGTAGCGAGTCGGGATGCGGCTGAGTCCGAGCCGAGGCCACGGTGAAGTTCCAACAGGATTATCCGAAATGGAAAAGCTGGAATCTTACCACCCTCACCCAGAAGTGGCTGGACGGCACGGCGGCGAACTATGGCGTGATCCCGAAGTATCGGGACAACTTCCTATGGGCCACCAACGAGGATACCGACGGCTACGATTTGCGCTTGCGTTCCTCGGAGGATTACGATACCAGTCTCAATGGCTGGCCATATCTGGAAATCATCTGGTCCGAGAACCTGCGCACGGTCTATTTTCTCAAGGATCATTTGGGCGGCATCCGCGCCACGGTGGATACAGCTGCTGACACGGTGGTAGACTACGATGATTACGACGCCTGGGGTTTGATTCTGGGTGGCCGCAGTTTGGCCACGCCGTGGAGTTCGGTGCAGGGCACGGCAAGAACAAGTTTTCCCGGTGAGATAAAAGCAGTTAAGT
>JABAHS010106926.1_pt4 | contig 13236 bp, 11 predicted proteins | sample 7062111 | NCBI WGS metagenome assembly JABAHS01 (sample SAMN14534600, study PRJNA622989) | marine sediment metagenome | biome: marine biome [ENVO:00000428]; feature: marine pelagic biome [ENVO:01000023]; material: deep marine sediment [ENVO:00002113]; isolation source: pool of 4 deep marine... | reverse complement strand
TTTGATCATTCCGTCCTTGCTTGTTTGATTTTTCTTCAATTTATAAGACTCGTTAACAATATTATCCTTCTTAGTAATTAAAACATCGGGTTTGTATGTTTGTATATAATTGATAGTTTCAGAGGCATTTTTTATATATGGCAAGTATATAATCTTCTTTATTTGATCATCTGGATTCTTATCATTAAATATTCTAATACTTTGCTTATATACACTAGCATCCGTAATCAATAATTTTAAATTTTCATTTTTAATATAGATAATAACCCTGTCCTCCCCGAATAGCTGAGTACCATTATTTGAACGAAACTGCATTGTGATATTAGTTTTTCCAAGATAAATTGGTTCATATCCTGTTTGTAAGTTTATCCATTTTAAATTGGCGCTTTTTATTTCTTCCCATACTTTGGAGTTTAGTCTCGCTCCATTTGTCCATAAATAATCGGTATTGAATTTACTTATCAAATGGCTTGTACCTTCTAAAATATCTTCATTTATTTGAGTTAAAATAATATGATCAATTTTGGATATACCTGTTTTTAATAAAAACGGAGTGATAACACTTTTTTCAGTAAAACCTTTTTGATTAAATCTGGAAATGCCGCCGTTTATAAGGATATGTTTTCCACTCTGTGTTCTTATAAATACAGTGTTTCTTATTCCCGAGTCTAAAAAATAAGCCTCGAAATTTTTATTTGTCATATCCTTAATGAATCCAAAAGAAGCTGAACATAGAAATAATAAAATAACAGTCGGGGTTAGTAACTTGAGCCATTTGAATCCGGTAGATAAGAATGCAAAAATCAAAAATACAGATAAATAGTAGAGAGTCACGCTTAAATTATTTAAATATGGCACGGTAACAGACGCTATATTCAAGCTGGATAGGTTCTGAACAAGGGAGAGTAATAAATTTATTAGATGATTATTTGCTTCTATTAAATAAACTGTGGCAGAGCTGCTAATGTGAAAGAGTATATAGCTTATAAGCCCCAAGGGGACTATGATAAATTCAACAAGTGGTATAAATATGAGATTTGCAGGAACTGATAGCAGGGATACTATACCAAACGAGTTGATTATTATGGGAAGTGTAAAGATGGTGGCTATAACCGTTGTTTTAAAGCTTGTAAGAAGCTTATCTTTAGATGTATATATATTTAGAGGATAGTAGTGGTGTATTGTAAGGATTCCCAAAACTGAGAGAAAGGACAGCTTGAACGATAGATCAAAAATAGCTGATGGATCAATCAGAAGAATTATAAAAGCTGAAGCTAACAGCGTGTTTAATTTATAGTGAGCTCTTCCGATAATTATAGATAGTAAATAGAGTACCGCCATTATGGTTGCTCTTATAACCGGAGTCGCAAAACCTGATACAAACATATAGGAAATAATGGGTAAAATAGTAAGCGCTGCCGTTATTCTCGGCACATTATAATTTAGCAGTAATCTCTCTGATCTTTTAAGAAGCCAGTCAAAAATGAAATAGAAAATAAGGACAATTGCTCCAAGATGAAGACCTGATATGGCTAACAGGTGAGATATTCCAAGAGAAGAAAAACTATTTCTAATCTCATGTGGGATGCCTTTTTTTTCGCCTATTGTGAGGGCGGAATAAATTTCACTATTTGGAAAACTAAGGTTTGATCTTATAAACCGTACAAATCCTTCTCTGCTTTTTTCTACAAACTCAAAAAATGAAATAGTTGATGAAGCTCTTCCAAAAGAAATAATATCTGATTTGTCATCTATAAAACCACTTAGGTAAATCTGTTTTCTCTTATAATAATTTTCAACATCAAAATTTCCAGGATTTTTGTAGTTTCTAAACTGCTTTAGTTTAATATCTAATATTCGTATTCTATGTCCTTTGTAAATGCCGTATAGATGTTCGTTTAGGGTTATCATGACCTTAACACCGAGGTTATGGTTTATGCCATCAACCGTGGCTAAGTTTACGTGCAAAAAAAGTCTTGAGCTTTGATCTCTTCTTTCTATTGGTTTTACCAAGATGCCTTCAATATCTACTTTGTTGCTTATTAAAAGATCTAAACTTTTTTCATCAGGCGGGCTCTGTGTAGAAAAAAGTATTCCAAGCGGTATAAACAGGAGGTATTTAATGTTTGATTTATAGTAGGTGAGTAAAACTAATGAGAAGCTTAAAATTAAAATGAATTTCCAGTCAAACTTTATATATTCAGTGCTAATAATCCCTGTAACAAATAAAAATAGAGGTAATAATACGGGATTTCTTAAAAGAAATGGTTTAATCAACTTTTTTGAGAAGTGCAGTTGCATAGGCTGCTATTCCTTCTGCCCTGCCTGTAAACCCAAGTCCATCGGTTGTTGTTNNGGCTTTTCACATATTATAGTTGTATCGATATTTTCAATGGCAAAGCCACTTGACTTTACGATGTCATAAGATTGTTTTAATAAAACAAGGCTTGAGATGTCTTCGAATTTAGGCTCGGTACTTGGAAAATGTGTTCCAAGATCACCGCAATTTGCCGCCCCAAGTATTGCATCACAGATACTGTGGCAGAGTACATCTGCATCCGAATGTCCGCTAAGCCCAAATTTATATGGAATTTCTACCCCACCTATAATAAGTGTTCGGTCTTTTGCAAATTTGTGCGCATCAAATCCATTTCCTATTCTATACATCTGCATTTTCCTTTAAATAAAATTCTGCTAGTTTCAGATCATCAGGTGTAGTTATTTTTATATTATTCTTAGGCCCCGGTACTATTGCAGGCTTTATGCTTAACTGTTCAACCAGGCTTGCTTCATCTGTACATCTAAGGTTGTTATCAAGTGCGTTTTTGTATGCGCGTTTAATTAATTCATACTTAATACCCTGTGGAGTCTGAGCAAGCCACAGATTATCTCTTGGTACAGTTTTTTCAATCAGATTTTCTGATGCCTGCTTTACAGTATCGCTTACAGATACAGCACATATTGCACAGTCAGAAATTTTTGTTTGTTCTATAACGCTGTTTATAGTGCTTATATTTACAAGCGGCCTTGCAGCGTCATGCACTAAAATGATATCTGTTATTTCCGTTACTTTTTTAAGTCCATTTAATACGGACTGCTGCCTAGTTTGTCCGCCTTCAGTAATTGTTCTTACTTTATCAAAATTACCAATTCCTGAAATATTATGCTCATAAAATTCAATACTATTAGCAGGCAGAACTAACACAATTTCTGAGACTAGCTCGCATCTTTGAAAGGCATCTACAGAGTAGAATAATATCGGCTTTCCTGCAAGTTGTATAAACTGCTTTTTTTGTCCTTCTCCAAAACGCCTTCCAGTACCGCCTGCTACTATAATTGCCGAGATATAATCATTGCTAGCCATTTATTTCAGAAACCATATCGTGTTCTGTTCCCTTTATTTTAGAAAAAACCATCCTTCCGGTTGGTGTCTGAAGTACGCTTGTAACAGAAACCTGCATTTGTTTTCCTATCTTATTTCTTGCATCGTCTACTACAACCATCGTGCCGTCTTCCAGATAGCCAATACCCTGTTTTTCTTCTTTTCCCTCTTTAGCAATGAGAATATTGATTGTCTCTCCAGGCAGTACAATAGGTTTTAGGGCATTAGAGAGTTCATTTAAGTTCAATACTTTCACTCCCTGCAGGCCTGCAACCTTATTCAGATTAGAATCGTTTGTTACAATTACTCCATTTATTTTCTTTGCAAGCTCTACTAATTTAAGATCTGCCTCCCTGATTTTAGGGAAGTCATGGCCTGTGATCTTAATGTTTACAGTAGTAATATCCTGCTGCATTCTTTTTAATATATCCAGACCTCGTTTTCCTCTTACACGCTTTATAGGCTCACCGGAGTCAGCAATATACTGCAGTTCTTTTATAATAAATTTCGGTACTAATACCTCACCGTTAATAAAACCGGCTTCGGCTACATCTGCGATTCTACCGTCTATTATAACACTTGTATCGAGTATCATTGATTTAAACGAACTCTTCTTTGAAGAATACTTGCCACCAACTCTGTTATCTGAATCTGCGCCTTTTTTTATTCCTATTGTTATTCCCGTATAAACAAGAACTAAAAGTACTGCAACATCTGCAAAAGGTGCATATTCTGCAGGTATTGGTGCAATATTCAATAGTTCTTTAATAAGGAAATAAAGAATCGATGCAGCAACTATTCCACCTGCAATTCCTGCTGCCGATTTAGGAGAAATATCATCTGTACTCGGTTCGATGATAAATATAAAAACAGCAGCCAGTGCGCCGAATAGAATTGTTATTTTAATACTGAAATCTACATTTTCCGGGTTATAGCTGAAAAAAAATCCCAGAAAAGTAACTAATCCAAGAACAAGAAGCTTAATTAACATTTCTGCTACCCCCAAGATTAAATTCCTCTCCCCAAGACTTATAATTAATTAAGAAAGTAAATTATTAACTAATAGGCATATATGCGTTATGAGGAAAGGTGAAAATTATTATGAATTTTTTGATGTTACTTTTAGAACTAAACTGACAATTTCATCCCTTACTCTTAAATACCTGCTTTCACCATACCCGGGTTTTTTTGCCCTTCCCTTTATACTTTTATCAGCAATAATCTCACCAGTATGTTTATCTATAAGGTTTATTCTAACGGTTACCGAGCTTTTCCCTTTGTCATTTCTTCTGAGAAACCATTCGCAGTATTTACATCCTCTGTTGTAATTTGTAACCTCTCCTTTTACAAGTAAAATGTTTTTACCTGAAATATTAGATCTGGGTCTGAAAAATTCGGAGCTAGTACGGGTAATTTCTATATATTTAAATTGAGATTCAAGAGACTTGGCCACCATATCTGGTATAATAGTATTGGAATCATATGGAACCCAGTTCTCTTCGGTTTTGTCAAAGTCAGGAATTTCAATTAATTCATAAGAATAATTAATGTTACTGTCAATATTTTTATAACTTATTATCTTAATAGGACTACAACCAGTAAAAATTATTCCGGTAAATATAAAGATAATGATAAATAAGTTCCTAGCTAACATAACACCTCCTTTTTTAGAATAATAAATACAATACTTAATTAAAAAAAAAATAAAATAAAAAACAGATTATTATTGATATTATAACAAAAATAATTATTAATTTTGACAGATGAAAATTTGCACACTAGCAAGCGGAAGCTCCGGAAATTCTCTATACGTTGAAACCAAACACACAAAAATTTTAGTAGATGCAGGTATCAGTAATAAACAAATTACCAAAAGGCTTAGCAGTATTGATGTTGATATTAATGACATTGATGCTGTAGTGTTAAGCCACGAACACACTGACCATGCTTTGGCACTTCCATATCTAAAAATTCCGGTTTATGTATCAAGCTCAATTGCAGATATCTGGAGTGATAAGGTGAAAAACCTTAGGCTGTTTGAAACAGGGAGTACATTTAGTATTAATGATACAACAATTAGATCATTTCCCGTACCGCATGATGCAGTTGATCCGGTTGGCTTTACTCTGCAAACTGATAAGCATAAGCTTGGTGTAGTAACAGATATTGGTGTTACCACAAGGCTTATAAGTGAGAGGTTAAAAGATTGCAATTTACTTGTTCTTGAATTTAATCATGATGAAAACATGATGCTTTACAGTCCTTATCCCTGGCATCTTAAACAAAGAATAAAGAGCAGGTTAGGTCATCTATCAAATACAGAGGCATCCAGTTTATTGAGTACTATTGCTGGTATGGATTTGCATTCAGTGGTATTGGCGCACCTGAGTAAGGTAAATAATAAAGCAGAGTCAGCTCTTGAGTTTGCATACAATGCACTTAAAAAACTGGGTCTGGGGGATGTTAATATTAACATTGCACCAAGAAATAATATAAGCGAGGTAATAGAGATTTGATAAACAGATATAGCAGGGAAGAAATTGCAAGTATATGGACAGATGAGTCAAAATATTCATATATGCTAAAAGTAGAGCTTGCAGCCTGTGATGCTTGGGCAAAGCTTGGCAAGATTCCTAAAAGGTCACTACAAACTATAAAGAAAAAAGCAGATTTCAAGGTTTCACGAATTAATAAATTAGAAAAGACTCTAAAGCATGATGTAATTGCATTTTTAACTTCAGTTGCAGAGCATGTAGGGCCGGATTCAAGGTTTATACATATGGGGCTTACATCATCCGATGTTTTAGACACAGCATTTGCGCTCCAGCTAAAAGACAGCTCGGACATTATCTTAAAGGATATCAGGGATGTTCTTTCGGTAATAAAAAAACTTGCGAGAAAGCATAAGTACACTCCTATGGTAGGAAGAACTCATGGTATACATGCAGAGCCCACAACCTTTGGTCTTGTGGCTGCACTGTGGTATGACGAGATGAGCAGAAACCTGGAGAGGATGAAACGGGCAAAAGAAGCTATAAGCGTGGGGCAGATTTCAGGTGCAGTTGGGGCATATGTAAATATTCCTCCTTCTATAGAAAAAGATGCTTGCAGGATACTCAAGCTTAAACCTGCTAATATTTCTACACAGGTTATACAGAGAGATTTGCATGCAGAATTTTTTCTTACTCTTTCTATGATTGCTTCAACTATTGAGTTGAGAAGATTGCTCTTCAGATAAGGCATTTTCAAAGAACCGAAGTACTCGAAGCAGAGGAAGGATTTACAAAAGGACAGAAAGGGTCTTCGGCTATGCCTCACAAGAAAAACCCTATACTATCAGAAAACCTGTGTGGCCTCACTAGGTTAGTAAGAGCAAATGGCTCAGCTGCTCTTGAAAATAACCCTTTATGGCACGAAAGAGATATTAGCCATTCCTCAGTAGAAAGGGTAATAGGACCGGACAGCACTATACTTACTGATTTCATGCTTGCCAGGGTAAAATCATTAATTGATAATCTTGTGGTTTATCCAAAAAATATGAAAAGGAATATGAATATAACAAATGGACTTATACATTCTGAAACAGTGCTACTTAAACTAGTAGATAAAGGAATTACAAGAGAAAAGGCTTATGCGCTTGTGCAAAGAAATGCTATGAAATGCTGGGAGCAAAAGACTCCATACAAAGACCTGTTAATTTCAGATCCTGATGTAATGAAGCATCTGTCAGAAATAGATATAGAGGCTTGTTTTGATCTCAAAGGTGAAATCAAAAATATAGATATGATATTTAAAAGAGTTTTTTCTTAAGTTTAATTAATTTAGATATAAATAAAAAAAACCCCCTTCCCGGTGTTTAATCACCGCTAGGGGGTTTTTGGCTTCTAATGGTCAGGAGAGATGAGCAAATGACCTATAATTTAAGCCTGTGGTAATAGTTAGAAATAAGCTTGTAATTGTAGTCTGAAACGATTTTCTTCTTCAGTAAAACCATCAATATCTTCTTCTTCAATATAAGAGTAATCAGCCTGAATTTTCCATCTGTGAGATTTTCCAAGATAGTAGCTTATTGCAGGTGTGATTTCCCAGGCGGAATCATCACTTCCTACCGCATCATCAAAGTCTACATATGCATATCTTGCAGCTACTTCAAGAAGTTTAGGTATTAAGAATACACCTGCCTGTACTCTGAAACCCTGGTCATAAGCATCTCCGCTTATACCAGTAGGATCATAATCCGCACCTACATATGAAGCTTCAAAATTTGCTCTTGGATGAAGAAGGGCAATATCAAATGCATAGGTAATGAGCTGCAGATCCGTAGCACCTAAGGCTGCAAAATCAGCACCCCTTGCTCTGAAGTTTCTGTTATCTGTTTCATCAAAGAGTGAAGAGTTTCCGTTGTCACCTGTTATCTCAGATTCTATACCTGCAATTGCAGCACCAATCTGGATCGTTGGTTCTTTTACGAAGTTGTGTTTTGGTTTTAAGTCTTTTCCAAGCGGGCTGAACATGATTCTACCAGACCATAGTAGACCTGTGTCCAGGCCGTTTTCATCACCTTCATCAGAGTTTCTTCCTTCACCCTGGAATACACCAAGTTCATAGAAGAACATTTTTTGAATCTTACCATGTAGTCCAAAACCAACGTCTCTTCCAAACGCAAAGTTTCTGTCAACGATCGAACGGTCGACAAACTGCAGAGCCGATGATGATGTAAGCTGTTCTCTGTTAAATGGTACTTTATACTGACCAACTCTTGGTACAATCTGTGGATTGTAAGCGAAATCAAAGACAAGGTCTCTTAGGTTAAAGCTGTCTTCTCTTACATCTAACTGCAGTTTATATTTAAACCAGGGTCTGAATGCATTACCTTTCCACTGAAGTCTTACTCTTGAAAGATCAAACTCCAGTGTTTCATCTGCATCATCCTCAGGATCAAGATAGATTGCTCTGAACTGGCCACGTATATTAAATGTGGTCTTGAAGTTTCCGTCTGCAGACTGCATGAAAAAACCTTTTTTATATCCGGCTTTCATACCCTTATACCAGGCACCTTCATCTTCAGCCTTTTTTTTGGCGATAAATTCTTCTACCTTAAGATCACTTGAAGCTCTTTCAGCCTCGAGGCTTTCAATTTTTTGATTGAGCTGCTTGATCTGCTGGGCGTTTTGCTTCTGGATCTCCAGTATCTGTTGTTTTAGCTGTTCAATTTCGCTTGATTTAACTTCAGCTAATGTAGCATTTGTTAATAACAAAGGAACTGACAGCAATGATAAAACTAACAACTTAATTTTATACGACATCTCCTTCCTCCTTAAAATTTATTCATGGAAAGAGAGGTTATTGCTGTTATTTAAATTTCATGTGAAATAAATGTTAATAGAATGTTAAGAATAATACTTGTTATTGAAAAGAACTTTCACCGTCCTATACTAATCATATAAACGATTATTTAGGAAGGGATAAAATGTCTGAAAAAACAGTAGTTATTGTTGATGATGAACAGGATATTGTTGAGCTTGTTAGTCATCATCTAAAAAGAGAAGGATTTTTAGTAAAGGAGTTTGGAAAGGGCAGGGAGTTTTTTGCTTACCTTGAATCAATTGTTCCAGACCTAATTATACTTGATATCATGCTTCCGGGCATTGATGGCTTGGAAATCTGCAAGATATTAAAAAATAAACAAAAGACAGCTAATATCCCTATTATTATGCTTACTGCAAAAGCTGCAGAGGCTGATGTAGTTGTTGGGCTTGAGCTTGGGGCTGATGATTATGTTGTAAAACCTTTTAGTCCAAGAGAATTAGTTGCCAGGGTGAAATCTGTTTTTAGAAGGCTGGACAAAAGTGAAGATAATGAAGAGGCGATCAATATAGGTCCTCTCACAGTTAATCCTGATAAATATGAAGTTAGAGTAGACGGCAGGAGCGTAGATCTTACTACCACTGAGTTTAAAATATTAGAAGTTTTAACACAAAGGAGGGGGAGTGTTTTTTCTAGGGATCAGCTGCTTAAGAAAAAAAGACTCTGGGGTGATGATAAGCTTGTTTACGACCGCACAATAGATGTACACATAAAAAATCTGCGTGAAAAGCTTGGAATAGCCGGTCATATGATTAAGACTATTAGAGGTGTGGGATACAAACTGGAAGCACAGCAATAAATTTTATAATATATTCCATATTTACGAAATGTCTAAACATCGTCTAACCTCCTGATATTTCACGATTATTTATATCACTATCTTATATAATTCCTTACTTTAATATCTATTTAGCACTTTCTTAACACAATCTTAACAATTGCTGAGTTTAATCTTGTAACAAATTTATTAGGAGGTAGTACCCATGAGAATTAAATCTCAGATGATAAAGGTTTTAGGCCTTTTCGTTGTTTTATCAGCATTTGCTCTTGGTAATGCAAGTGCATTAGAAGTTGATCCTGCACTTAGCGATTATGCAAAAGTAAGTGGTGTATCAGGAAATGTAAGCAGTGTAGGTTCAGACACAATGAACAACATGATGGCACTTTGGTGTGAGGGTTTTGCCAAGTATTATCCAAACGTTAAGTGTCAGATAGAAGGTAAGGGCTCAAGCACAGCTCCACCAGCTTTAATCGAAGGCACATCAACATTTGGTCCGATGTCCAGAGCCATGAAAAACAAAGAAGTAGATGCTTTTGAAAAAGCATTTGGATACAAACCAACACCTGTAAAGACAGCAATTGATACACTTGCCGTTTATGTAAATAAGGATAATCCGATAAGCTGCTTAACAATTGCTCAGGTTGATGCTATATTTTCCAAGAACAGATCATGCGGCGGCGAGAAAGATATTGCTACATGGGGCGATGCAGGACTTACAGGAGAATGGGCAAACAAACCAATAAGTAAGTATGGCAGAAACTCAGCTTCTGGTACATATGGTTATTTCAAGAAAAAAGCTCTTTGTAAAGGTGATTATAAAGACGATGTAAAAGAACAACCCGGCTCAGCCTCAGTTGTACAGGGAATCACTGAAGATTTAGGTGGTATAGGCTACAGTGGTATCGGATACAAAACATCAGGAGTTAAAGTGGTTGAACTTGCAAAGGACGGTGCTGATTGTGCTGGTCCTACATTAGAAAATGTAATGGCTAAAACATATCCACTTGCAAGATTTCTTTATCTCTATGTGAATAAAGCTCCTAACACAGATCTTGATCCACTAAGAAATGAGTTTTTAAACTTTGTACTTAGCAAAGAAGGACAAAATGTTGTAATTAAGGATGGATACATACCTGTACCAGCTAACGTTGCAAACGGCCAGTATTAAATGGAAGTTTTTACTGAATCAGAAGAGAAATTAAATCAGCAGGCCGCCTCTAAAGAAAAAGCAATTAGAAAGAGGCGGCTTGCAGATAAAATTGCTACCGTTGTAGTTACATCAGGAGGGATAGCTATAATACTTAGTATTATTGCTATCCTTCTTTTCATTGGGATAGAAGTAGTTCCTCTTTGGGAAAAAGTGAAATCAAACGTCACAAGCACTTTTAACCTAAAGGACAATAAATCAATATTTGCACTTCCTGCAGTACCACCATCCGAAAATTCTGCATTAGCTCTTACCCCTAAACCCGATATTGTTGCAATTGGTGTAGAAGAATTTAGAGAAATTGCCTATCTGATCACCGATAACGGATATGTTCATTTTATTAATTTAGAAAATGGTAAAAATATTAATAAAATTCAGATTCCAAATCTGGCTGGGAAAAGGATTACATCTGCATCTGGAGCTATTGGTAACAAGAATTATACATTAGGCACTGAGGATGGTTATGTACTACCACTTAGTGTTACGTTTAAAATTACATTTGATGAAAAGCAGAAAAGGATTTTAACGCCCAGAATTATTGAAGGTGAAATAGTTTCTGTATCTGAGAGTCCTATAGTTTATGCAGTTAATAAAGAAAGTGAGGATGGCTCAAGCTCAACAGTCGCGTATACAAAATCCGGAGAGTTATTATTAGTAACTTTAGAACAGACAGAGTCATTTTTTGGAGACTCCGAAGTGGCTGAAAAAAGAGCCAATTTATCAGATGATATTGCTAAGAACAAAATTACAAGCTTGGCTCTTGATGACTTACTAAATAATGTATATGCAGGTACATCAGACGGGAAGCTGCTTAACTGGAATATAAAATCTAATAAAGAAAATCCAATATTTGAAGACGTTATTGATGCTTCAGACAGTCCTATTACACTGCTCAACTTTGTCCTTGGCAACAGATCTTTAATAGTAGGTGATAGGGAAGGTTATGTTTCCACATGGTTTAAGACTAAAGATGAGACAAATAAAGAGACGCTTGTTAAGGTACATACTTTAGCCTCTCACTCTGCGCAAGTAACAAGCTCTGCATCTTCTCCTAGAGATAAAGGCATAATAACCGCAGATTCCAAAGGAAATATTATAGTCCATCACACCACTTCCGAACAAAAGCATTTGGAAATTAAAGGTAAAGGCGACTATATAAAAAGCATTGTTATTGCACCAAAAGCAAACGGGATACTTGCTATCACTAAGGACAATGACCTGTTTAACTACAGCATAAGCAATGAACACCCGGAAACTAATTTTAAAACCCTATTTGGCAAAGTGTGGTATGAAGGATACCAAAACCCCGAATACGTATGGCAGTCTACCGGTGGTACTGATGAATTTGAGCCAAAGTTCAGTTTAACCCCTTTAATGTTCGGAACATTTAAAGGGGCTTTTTATGCTCTACTATTTGCAATTCCAATCTCTATACTTGCTGCAATTTGTGTATCTCAGTTCATGCATCCAACTCTAAGAAATACTATTAAACCTACAATTGAAATTATGGCAGCGCTTCCAAGTGTTGTGCTTGGTTTTTTTGCCGGGCTTTGGATGGCGCCGCTTATGGAGAAAATCATCCCCGCTCTTATTGCCATGCCTATTGTTATCACAATTTTTACACTCATAGCAGTGCTTATCTGGCAATATGTGCCAAGGACTTTTAAGGGAAGACTAAAAGAAGGATATGAACTGTTTTTCTTGATTCCAATAATTATCATTGGCGTTCTCTTTTCTCTTGGCATAAACTCATCACTGGAAAATGTTCTCTTTTCTGGTGATTACAAAGACTGGCTTTACACAGTGCTTGGGCTTGAGTACGACCAAAGGAATGCTCTTGTAGTTGGATATGCGATGGGATTTGCCGTGATTCCAATAATATTTACAATATCAGAAGACGCGCTATCAAGCGTACCTCAGCATCTGACTGCAGGTTCTCTTGCCCTTGGAGCAAATAAGTGGCAGACAGCCATAAGGGTAGTACTTCCTACTGCCAGCGCCGGTATTTTTTCTGCTGTGATGATCGGGCTTGGTAGAGCAGTTGGTGAAACTATGATTGTTCTTATGGCTACTGGTAATACTCCTGTACTGGACTGGAATATTTTTAATGGTTTTAGAACCCTATCAGCAAACATTGCCGTTGAGATTCCCGAAGCTCCTCATGGCGGCACGCTATACAGGATTTTATTTCTTGCAGCCTTAATCCTATTTATAGCAACATTTTTAATAAATACAGTCGCAGAGATTGTAAGACTAAGACTTAGAAAAAAATACGGGCAACTTTAATAAATAATAAATTATAATGAAACATTTTTTAAAATCAGGTGATCCCTTTGTATGGCTTACAGGTACAGCACTTATGTTCAGCCTGATAGCCATATTCGGTCTTTTATTCATTATTGCTTCTAAAGGTCTCGGATTTTTCTGGCCATCTGACATTGCGCAGGTTGAGCTTGTTGACGGCTCCAAATATCTGGGACAGATAAGCGGAAGGGAAAA
>JABAHS010004656.1_pt4 | contig 13243 bp, 13 predicted proteins | sample 7062111 | NCBI WGS metagenome assembly JABAHS01 (sample SAMN14534600, study PRJNA622989) | marine sediment metagenome | biome: marine biome [ENVO:00000428]; feature: marine pelagic biome [ENVO:01000023]; material: deep marine sediment [ENVO:00002113]; isolation source: pool of 4 deep marine... | reverse complement strand
GGAGCCGGCGGCGCCAAGATAGCATTTCTCCATCCAAAATCAACCCACGGTGTGCTCATTGAGATAAGTGAAAGGGAAGATTAGAGGGCAAGAGAGGAGGAGCGCTGACGTAGTTCTTTGCTAGCATAAACCCGATTATCGAATATCGAAATCCGAAACAAATCCGAATTACCAAAATTGGTCCTCCGGACTCCCCACCCTTCAGGTGGGTCCCCAGTTTCAAATGACCGAAACGCTTTATTCGAAGAGTTTTGCGTCTTTGTTTTGAACATTGGAGAATTAGAATTTTGAATTTGTTTCGTGCTTCGGATTTCGGATTTGTGATGGCTGATTATTGATCCCGAAGCCCTGAATTCAGGATCTATTAGAAAAGCCCCGAGTTCTCGAAGAAGTCGGGGCTTTTCTTTATTTCCGGTGGTTGGAAATTACTCACATGGGAATGTTGCCGTGCTTCTTCGGTGGTAGAGTTTCCCTCTTGGTGCTCAGCACTTCAAGTGCGTCTATGAGGCGCGGCCGGGTTTCACTCGGGATGATAACCCCATCAATATAGCCCCGCGAGGCAGCAATGTAAGGGTTGTAGAGCAGTTCTTTGTACTCTGCAATCTTCTCCGCTCGCTTGGCCTCGGGATCATCTGCCCCCTGAATATCGCGGCGGAAGATAATATTGGCCGCCCCGTCAGCGCCCATTACCGCAATCTCGGCGTTGGGCCAGGCCAAAGCCATGTCGCAGCCAAGATCCCTTGAGCACATGGCCAGATAGGAGCCACCGTAATCCTTCCGGGTAATGAGTGTAATCTTGGGCACAGTGGCTTCAGAATAACACCAGAGCAGCTTGGCACCGTGGCGAATCACCCCACTCCACTCTTGGTCACTGCCAGGCAGATATCCCGGCACGTCAGCGATGGTAAGGAGTGGGATATTGAAGCAATCGCAAAAACGAATGAATCGCGTCGCTTTGTCTGATGAGTTCACATCCAGACAACCGGCAAGCACTGTGGGCTGATTGGCAATAATGCCGATGGTGCGTCCGTCCAGTCTGGCAAGTCCCACGACGATGTTTTGGGCATACAGTTCGTGAATCTCATAAAAGTCCCCATTGTCAACGATTGACCGAATAACGTCTTTCATGTCGTAGGATTCCATGGGGTTGTCCGGTACGATGGCGTCTAGGGCTGGATCAGTACGAAGCGGGCTGTCGCCAGTATCAACTCTGGGTGGCTCTTCCATATTATTGCTGGGGAGGTAACTAAGCAGTACCTTGATTCTCTCAATGGTGTGAGCATCATCTTCACAGGCGAAGTGAGCCACTCCACTCTTGGTATTATGGGCTATGGCCCCACCAAGGTCCTCAAAGGTAATTACCTCTCCCAACACCGCCTTGATCACATCGGGTCCGGTGATGAACATGTGACTGGTGTCTTTAACCATGAAGACAAAATCGGTCATGGCCGGAGAATAAACCGCTCCTCCTGCACATGGGCCCATAATTGCAGATATCTGCGGCACCACACCCGAAGCGATGGCATTGCGGTAAAAAATCTGCCCGTAGCCAGAAAGGGAATCAACTCCCTCCTGGATGCGCGCCCCACCGGAGTCATTGAAGCCCACGACTGGGATTCCCGATTTCATTGACAGGTCCAGGATCTTGCAGATCTTTTTAGAGTGCATTTCACCCAGGGTGCCAGCTCGGGCTGTGAAGTCCTGGGAGAAAGCACACACGGGACGACCATTTACCTTGCCATAGCCGGTAATTACCCCGTCGGCTGGTATTTCCAGCTTGTCCAAACCAAACAGGGTCCCCCTGTGCTTCATGAAAATATCGGTTTCCCTGAAGGTTCCCGGGTCGAAAAGGAGATCGATTCGCTCTCTGGCCGTGAGTTTGCCGCGGTCATGCTGCTTCTTTACCGCTGCCTCTCCACCCATTTCTTTGAGTTTAGCTTCCCTCTCCTTCAATTCTTTGATCTTGTCTTCTACAACTCCCATCTATTAATCTCCTATGTTCCTGGTTTCCTAGCTGGAGGGATCTATCTTGGAATGCCTTTAAAATCTAATAATTCTATCCCCTACCCCCCTTTTGTCAAGGCTTTTCTCCCCGGGAGTTTCTCTCATCTTCTCAGTAGTTCTAGAATGACGCCTCAGTCTACGACGCGAGACATCTTGGCCGGTTTATCCAGTGCTCTAATGGTAAAATAAACATCCTCTCCCTGCACGAATATCTTTACCCCAAATTTGCGGGGCTGTCCCAATATTTCCTTTCCGTTGATGGTCCAGTTTTTCCATTCAGCTTTCTTTTTTCTGCCGTCACGCCAAGTGCGATAAAAATAGAGTCCGTATTTATCGCCATGTTTAATCAAGCGATACTTTACGTAGTTGTTGTCGGGACGGGATTTGCCCACTGTTCTCAAAAAACGGCACTCCCATGTCCCCATCAGTAAGGGATCTGGCTTCTGGATTACGTTGCTAAAAACATCCGGGGTTCCCCCGAACTCTTGTGGCGATGTTCCTTTTGTGGTTGCGCATCCAACAAGAATAATGAGGTAAATCAAAGGGATAGTAACTTTTTTCACGGAGATTTCCCCTTTTCGCTTTTTCTCTTGCGAGAATTTTCGAGACATTAACCGAAACTACGTGGAGGTGTAGCCATCCAATGAGAAAACCATTCTAGCAAACCCTTTGGCAAAAGAACACAGCCTTCAGAGAAAAGGCATGGTAACTTGTGAGGTATACATTTGATACCGTTATGATTTGCTACTTTATTTTATCTATGATAAAGATATATACAAGTTATGTTAATAGTATAGCGAAATTTTGTGGGCGAAAAGATAGTTTCTCACAGTTCGATCAGTTAGCCATGAACAAGAAGCTCACTTCGAAGAATGGAAAGTGGCACCTGATCCTCTGGCCCTTTATGGCGCTGGGATCTGTTCTGTTTATTATCTGGAGCCCCAATGGGTTGCTACACCTCCGTCAATTACATATAGAACATCAAGAACTTATCCAGAAAAATCATACCCTGGAAAAAGAAAATCATCGACTCTATGAAGAAATTGGTAAACTTCGAAGCGATCCGGCTACAATAGAGCATCTAGCCCGTCAGGAACTGGGACTGGTTAAAGACGGTGAACTTATCTTTCAATTCGTTTCCCCTCCCTCAGAGAAGTAAAGAATCCGGACCCAAAGGACCAGGTTTTCGATGTCAAATAAAATCGTTTTCCACCTCCCCTGCTTTCCCACAGTGAATTTCTGGGTTATATTACGGCACGGGTAGGGTATAAGAACTCGCCTCTGTACTGCCCTACCCCGAAGCCAGAAACCTCCTTCCACGCCCCACCCTTGTTTGAACGATTACAAGGGTGGGGATTTTTTTTGCGACTTTGAAGCTCACGTCTCTGACCGGTATACAGTCGAAACTTCTCACGGCCACTAACTGCAGGTATCAACCATGGATGAAGAGTAGCCTGGGTTTCCATTTTGGTATTTTCTTCCCACACCTATAACCTTTATTACCACTTCTCCTCTGCGGTTTGTTTGCGCAATATCAGTTAAGTATTTGATACTAATAGAGAATATTTAAATTTCCTAAGATGGCACGGTTCTTGTTCTATCGTACAGTGCTGGTAGGGATAGTTGCTTCTCCTTGTCATTTAGCCTTGACCCTACCCAATGCCCTGGCCCCCACCTTCTTTCTGGTGGGGGCTTTTTATTTTTAACCCGGCAGTTTCATGAATGGCCTGCTGCGACCCCGAAACTGGGAACCCGCTTGCGGGACTGAGCGGAGCGCAGCGAGCGCGAATTATATGGCCGTCCTTCCTGGTCGTCCTCGGGTGTCGGACCCTGCGACGTACTGTTCAAGTACGCCTCGGGTCCAACCCCCTGCGGTTGCCCGGTGGCACAGTCATCTCCACGGTCTCGCGACAGCAATTCATGAAATTGCCGGGTTGGTATTCAGAATGAAGAGTTTATATTTGGTCAGGAGTTTTATGATTTCCGCAAGCAAAGCAAAATGTTTTATAGTATTATTCATTCGGATGCGGGTTTCAGTGCTCAGCTTCTGTATTTCTTTTTCCTGACACCCGAAACCTGACACCTGACACCTGAAATATGATGCTTGGGATTTGGGATTTCAGAAGCTCCGACCTTTGGTGGAAGAGCTTCGCTGCCTATTGGAAATAATCGCTATGAAAATGAGAATCTATTTTGCTCTGGTCGTGACTCTTCTGGTGGGCAGTTGCTCTAGGTTGCAGGTGCAAGATTACGATAAAGTGTTCGATGAGAAAGGACAACCCCCGGTCCTCATTGACTATTATGCTGCCGCAGTTATCCGTCCGGGAACTACCTGGAAAATCTACCTTGAGGCCAAAGACAAAGATGGAGACATGGTTTATATCGCCACCATGTTATACCAGACAGGTTTTGGCTATTATGCCACCGACTATACAAGGCTTACAGGGGAAGAGCGAAAAAAATTTGCCGGCTACGTTGCCCTGAGAACCCCTCCTGAAACGAGCCTTACCCAAGACAAATTCACAATGGAGGTTCTGGTACGTGACCGTCAGAAAAACAGCAGTGAGATTATCAAACTTCCACTGACCTTTAGCCAGGTGGAACGGGAGAACATCCCTGATAAGTGGCAGACTGCCGCCAAGAACCGCCTGGGTGTGGTGGTGACTAGTGTTCAAAGTATGCAGGAAATTACAGAGTAGTTCTGGTTTTCGCTCAGATATTTCATGAAATATCCGGGCTCGGAGAGTGAGTATTGCTTTTGTCAGGCAAAGCAACTATAGTAGCGACGGCCCAACCCACAGAACAACTGATCCCAACACCCACTCCACAGGAAATTGACCATGGACGAGCTTGAAGTGTACCAGCAGATGATGAGCAAGGATCCCTCCTCGCATGTTTTTGTTTATCTTGCCGAGGCACTTTGGGAGCGAGAAATGTATGAGGAGGCCATCGAAATCTGTACCAACGGACTTCGTCTCCGCCCGCATGATCTTCGAGCCAGGGTGATTCTCGGACTGTCCTACCTTCGAACTGGGGCGTTGGACAGTGCTGAAACTGAACTGCTGAAGGCAAAAGAGATGTTGGAGATAAACACGGTAATTTACCAGAACCTGGCAGAACTGTATGACAAGAAGGGTGATTCCGATCTAGCTTTCCATTACCAGAAGCTTTTCGAGGCAATTCATTCTTCTGCGNNGAGGTTCTCCCGGAAGATGCTGAGATGATGGACACGATTACCCTGGCTGAACTCTACGAACAGCAAGGACATGTGGACAAGGCCATAGAGGTGTATCGAAAGATTCTCGATACATCACCTGAAACTGAGGAGGTTGAAGCTAGGCTTGCGGAATTGGAGAAGCGAATCGGTTATCCCCCGCAGGATCGCACTCTGCTTTCAGTACTTGAGGCCTTGCAGAGCCAGGTGCGGGAGGAGGCTGACCCAGAATCCATGCCACCACCGTCAACGGAGCCGAGCCTTGACCCCAAGAAGCTTTCCGCCTTTATCAGAAAACATACCAAAACGTAGACCCTAGTTAGCTCTAGCACTTCAAACACTGCCTTTGAGGAAGATTCAAGAGCGGCGGGGATGGACTATTTGGGGAGTCTGACCCTTACTCCAGAACTCCTCAAATGGTAGATGACGAGGGGATTATGTATTCTACCAGTCACTTTCGGAAAGGGTTGAAAATCGAATTGGAAGGCAAGCCTTTTCTTATTGTTGATTTTCTTCATGTCAAACCAGGTAAGGGCGGCGCTTTTGTCAGGACCCGTCTCAAGAACATGGAAACCGGTCAGGTACTGGAAAAAACATTTCGATCAGGAGAGAAGGTCAACCGCCCTGACCTCATGGAACGCGAGATGCAGTACCTTTATCAGGATACTGAAGGCTACTGCTTTATGGATAACAAGAATTATGAGCAGATTTTCATCGATCAGGAACATTTGAGTGACACGAGAGATTTTCTCAAGGAAAATATCGACGTCAAGATGCTTTTTTTCAATAACAAACCGATCGGCATCGAGCTTCCCATCTTCGTGGAGTTGAAGATCGCACAGACAGACCCCGGCGTCCGGGGAGACACAGCTACGGGTGCCACCAAGCCAGCCACCCTCGAGACAGGATTTGTCATCCAGGTTCCTCTCTTTATTAACGAAGGTGAGACGGTGAAGATAGATACCCGCACAGGCGAGTACGTAGAACGGGTATAGGATGACCTGCTCTCATAATAGCGCGATGAACGCTATTGTACGAATGAGAATTTCGTTTATATGATATTGTAAGTATTTCTTATATATATATTTTATAGATAAAGTTAATATTTATTCTAACTTTATTTTTCTCCTGTAATGTTTTCCTTTGATATTCTGCGGTTCATATTTTCGAGCCGACACTCTTCTCTTCTCTTCTCCTCTCTTATGATATCTATACTATATTGATAGTAAAAATAGTAAATGTCAAAGTGATATTTTTAGAATCCACTGCCGGCCCTTGGCAGTAGTGCCATGGAGAGAAACAGGGCTGGACTCAATACCAGAAACGAGGGACGTATGGCATATTTCCTGCAATTTTGACTTTGCGTGCGGAAATAATCTCACAAGGGGGAGGCGCACAGATGATTAAGCAGGAAAAACGCTTCATTCCTAGAGTCCCGGTCAAGTGGCCCGTAACCATGTTATCGCCTCTAGCTCAGGTGGAGGGAAAAATAGAAAACGTCAGCTCTAAAGGTGCGCTTGTTTCCTGCAAAGACATGCCACCATTAGAGGAGGGCCTTCTCATAGTCATCAGGGCGCCGGAGCACAAAACCATGAATCTCAATGGAAAGGTGGTGTGGTCGACGGTTTTGAAATCCAGCGAGGGCGACCCACATTATGGAATAGGTGTCCAGTTCACCAGGATGTCGGCTGATGACCGTGAAGTCTTACACAGCATGATTGCAAAGCTTTATGGAATGAAAGTGAGCCGCAAGGCCGACTAACAACTCCCTCCCACCCTTTCAACTCCCACCATTGCCGTGATAGAGCATCTCATTGCATGTGAGCCGCGATACCTAGGCACGTAACGTGCAAAGGGTCAGTTTACAGTGCAAAATACTATACACGCGGTTTAGAGCTGTGGGAAAATATATCCTGGACCTAGCTTCTTATCCATTGTGACCACTGATCACAAACGAGAGATACTATGGCAGACATCAGCCGCTTGGTTTTTTCGCTCAGCAAGCTGGGGATAAAAGCATTAGAGCGGCTGTTTAAAGCCTCGGTGCGGGTTCATGGCGCTGAAAATATCCCAGATGGGGTGTCTATCCTCGCAGTAAATCATTTCACCCGCTTGGAAACCCTGATTCTTCCTTACCAGATTTACAGGCTCACCGGCAGACCGGTAATGTCCCTCGCCCATCACGGCCTGTTCACTGGCCCTCTCGGGAGTTATTTGGACGGTGTGGGTGCGGTTTCCACCAAGGATCCCAACCGTGACAAGATTATCATTCGCTCTCTGCTGATGGGTGAGCACCCCTGGTTAATCTTTCCGGAAGGGTCGATGATAAAGGATAAGAAGATCGTCGAGAGCGGTAAATTCCTTATCTACAGCGCCACAGGCACTCGACGGCCGCCGCACACCGGCGCTGCAGCCCTGGCCTTGCGAACTGAATTTTACCGCAGAAGGCTGGTCCACTTGCGGCAGACAGATCCAGCTTTGCTCCAACAGCAATTAGAGATATTCGATCTCTCATCCCCCGACCAGGTGAGCGAGCGAGAGACATTCCTGGTGCCGGTGAATGTAACCTATTACCCTATTCGTTCACAGCAAAACGCTATTGAGAAGATCGCATCCTATGTTGTAAAAGACCTTCCCGAGCGGATAGTGGAAGAACTACAAACCGAAGGGACCATGCTGCTTTCGGGAGTGGACATCGATATCACTTTCGGTAAACCCCTAGCCATCAGTCCCTTACTGAAAAAGCGCAGGATTCAGCAAGATATACTCAGTCAACACCCCATCCTGCCCGACGACGTGCTGCCTTCCAGGCCGTTGATGCGGCTCATTGCCAGCAACCTGACCAGGAAGGTCATGGCCTCAATTTATAGCAATACTATGGTCAATTATGATCATCTGATCGCCTACATCCTGAAATACTACCCGGGTCACCGTCTGAACCTGTTCGACTTGGCAGAGCGACTCTATCTAGCCACGGAAACGGTCACCAAACTGAAGTCTATCCGCTTTCATTCGGGGCTGCTTCATGATCAATGTGTGAGATTATGCCGCCGATATCATCAAATACTGGCAGATTTCCTTGATGTTGCAGAAAAAAGCGGCGTGATTCATATGGAAGGTAATACTATTCGCAAAAAAAGGTTGAGGATGAAGCCACTTTTCGACTTCCACACTATCCGTAGAGATAATCCGTACCAGGTTATTCTCAATGAGGTGGAATTTCTCCACCCACTCACGAGAAAACTGCGGGTAGTTGCGGAGCACCCCCAGTGGTTGCTGCGCTGGCGGCTACGACGGAAGTTTCTTCGCATAGCGAAGAAGGAATTCACCGACGATTATAAGGCTTATTACCGTCAAGACGAATCAAAACCCAAGCAGATCGGCGCTCCCACCTTTTACCGTAGATTTCGTTCCAAAGTTGGAGTGTTGCTTGTGCATGGCTATATGGCAGCTCCAGAAGAGGTCAGACCGCTTGCCACATACCTGCATCAGCATGGTTACACAGTTTTTACCCCTCGACTTCGGGGTCATGGAACCAGCCCCGAAGATCTGGCCCTCAGATCCTGGGAGGATTGGCTGCAGTCGGTGGAGCGTGGCTATCTGGTCTTGGCAAATAGCTGCGAGGATGTTGTTCTAGGCGGATTTAGTGTGGGAGCTGCCCTAGCCCTACTTGCCACCACAAACATGCTATACAACGTAAGAGCAGTTTTTGCCATCAACCCCGCCATGAGGCTCAGGAGAAGGTCTGCCAGACTGGCTCCGGCTGTGGTTCTCTGGAATAAGCTGGCGGACAAGCTGGTCAAAGACGATGGCCGCAGGCATTTTGTGCCCAACGAGCCTGAAAATCCGCATATCAATTATCTTCGCAATCCTATTAGCGGGGTAAAGGAATTGATGGAGCTTACGGACGAGCTCTCAAAACGTTTGGATCGAGTAAACGTGCCGGCCTTACTCATACAATCATCTGATGATCCGGTGGTACACCCCGAAGGCAGCAAACGCATATATGAGGGGCTTGGTTCCCACGATAAAGAACTGATTATGTTCAACTCCGATCGTCATGGCATCCTTCGGGGCGATGTCTCAGAACGACTATTCGCTCGAGTATCGGAGTTTCTCCACACTAGTCTGAACTCCTAATTCCCACCCATATTTTATGTTGTCATAGAAAACCTGTTTCTCAGGCCATTCTCGGATCCCCGCCTTGGAGGGTAGAGTCCAATGGCTTTGCCGCTAAAGATTGCTAGCTTTTGTGGAGGTTTCAGGTTTCCGGTGTCAGGTGTCAGAAAATATAACCGTAGAAGCTGAAACCTGAACACTGACACCTGATTTCTGGAATTTGGCTGCAACTATTGTTAGAATGAAGAGCCGACCCTGAAAAATCTCACGGATAAATGAAATTAATTTTTAGACAAGGAGGCATTCATGAAGGTGAGCATTGACTACGATTTGTGCATGGGAGACAGGAATTGCAACAAGGTGTGTCCGGAGGTCTTTGAATACGACGAAGATCAGATGATATCGAGAATTCTGGTAGACGAGGTTCCCGCACACCTGGAAGATCTGGTGCGAAAAGCTGCGGATGAATGTGCACCGAAAGCCATTATCGTGGAGGAATGAGAGGGGCTGCCACGGCCTTGTTAAACCATTATTTCATAGAAGGAGTGGGGTAAAGTGGGCAAGTTCAAAGGTAGTCAGACAGAAAGAAATCTTCTTACAGCCTTTGCCGGGGAATCCCAGGCGCGAAACCGTTACACTTACTTCGCTGAGCAAGCGAGGCAGGACGGATACATACAGATCGCAGAGATTTTCGCCGAGACAGCCAACCATGAAAGGGAGCATGCCAAGAGGTTCTTCAAATTTCTGAATGGCGGTGAGGTGGAAATCAAGTGGAGTTTTCCGGCTGGGGTTATAGGAAGTACCTATGACAACTTGTTGGCAGCAGCAGCAGGTGAGAGGTACGAGCACACCGAGATGTATCCGGGATTTACTGAGGTCGCTCGAGAAGAGGGGTTCATCCGCGTGGCTGACGTCTTAGAAGCGGTGAGTGTGGCGGAAAGACAGCACGAAAAGCGCTATCTGGATTTGGCCGCCAATATCAAAGAAGGAAGGGTTTTTAGAAGAGAAGAGCTTGTGGTCTGGCGCTGTCTTAACTGTGGCTATCTGCACGAGTCGAGCGAAGCGCCGGAAGTATGCCCCGCTTGTATCAGTCCGCAGGCCTACTTCGAGATTCTTGGTGAAAACTGGTAACCGCTGAGGATGGGGTTTCAGGTGTCAGGTTTCAGGTGTCAGGAAAAAGAAACACAGAACCTGAAATTTCATCTTGCATCCCTAATCCAGCAAGTGGTAAGTCGTTAAACTCGTTCGAATCGTTGAAATCGTAAAAACCCTATAAGTCGTCTATCAAAGAAGTCAGAAGTCGGAGATCAGAGGTCAGCTTTACCCCTGATTTCTGACCTTCGATCTCTTTCCTCTGTGCCTAGTGCTTAGTTCCTAGTGTTTAGTTAAAATAACTGCCTGCTGCCAGCTGTCCGCTGCCAGCTGTCTTTTCTTTGGGATTTATCCCCTTATATGATCGCCGATTTTTTGCATTCGCTCCAGTTCAACACCTTCCAATGGACCGAGATCAAGGGTCCTGAGAGCCTGTCGCATTTGTTGCAGGTTCTTGGGCCCGGTCATGCACACATCTACTGCTGGATGTGACAATACGAATCGGTAGCAGTCACTTGCAGCTGGCGCGGTTTCACCGGGTGGCATGTTTTTCTCCTGTAGCAGTTGGCCCCATCTCGTTGCAGTGTAGCTGACTATACCTGGCCTGTTCTCCCCCTCCAGATAGGGGAACGTCTCCGATTCCGCCCCGCGGTGTGCGGCACTGTAGCGAATGTGAAAAATGTCAAAGATGTCTTCTTTGGCCAGCTCTGGGAAGAGTCGCCGGTTGTGACTGGATAGAGCCAAGAACCGAAACATGCCTCTCTTTTTCATAGCCTCCACCTTATTGAGAATCCTCTGTGGAGGTTTTTTCCTGTACCATCCCAAGAGCAAGATGTCGGCATGATCCAGTTCCAAAAGCTTCAGTGCTCGGTGGTAGAAGACTTCGAGGAGAAAAGCGGAACGTGAATAGCTCTGAATTACCACAATCAATTGGTCACGTTTTCCTTTTCGGCAAATGCTCTTTATGGCTTGGCCCATGCCGGCTCTGCGCATAGAGCCAAAGTAGAAATAGTTGCAGCCTCGCTCAAATGCTTCCTCAAAAGCTTCTGCTGGCGCACCATAGCTTGACCCTACTCCCAAGCGCCCCACCCTGAGTCCGGTCCGGCCTAGCACCCTTTGAGAATTGAAATCCATAGTGCCATCCTCCCCACTTCCTCAGTTGACTGCTCTTTGATAAGTCTCTACCCTGAAGCTGTTATCCGCGAACACGTGTCGATCTGTTGGCTCGCTGGTATAATAGTGTGCTAGATCGGAAATGATCAATAGTTACGTCGATAAATCGTGGTTGCGTTGCTTGTATTTTCCGTCTAAATGTTTCATAGATTATTTACCTGGACAATACTATTTATTAGGAGGCAGCTATGGAATTACGCTCTCTTGGTAGGTCAGAGGTGAAAATCAGCCCCATCATTATGGGAACCTGGCAGGCCGGCAAAGACATGTGGGTAGGTATCGATGATTCCGAGACCGTCAAGGCCTTACGGGCTGCATTTGAGGCGGGTATAAGCACCATCGATACCGCTGAGTATTATGGAAATGGTCATTCTGAGCGAATCATTGGTGAAGCGCTTGCTGACGTTCGGGATAAGGTAGTCTACGCAACCAAGGTCTTTTCCAACCACCTCAAGTACGACCAGGTCATGAAGGCATGCCATGGCTCAATGAAGAACCTCAAAACGGACTATTTGGACCTCTATCAGATCCACTGGCCTGCTGGTTCATGGGGCACCGAATCTGTCCCCATTGAAGAGACCATGAGTGCGTTGAATGACCTCAAGCAGCAGGGTAAGATCCGCGCTATTGGTGTGTCCAACTTCTCTAGGCAGCAGCTGGAAAAAGCATCTGATCATGGCCGCATAGACAGTCTACAACCGCCCTACTCTCTGTTCTGGAGATATCTGGAAAAAGACGCACTGGACTACTGTGTAGATAACAACATTACTGTTCTCGCTTACTCGTCTCTCGCCCAGGGACTACTTACGGGAAAATTTGGACCCGATCACGAATTTGCCAAGGGAGATCACAGGGCGAGAAACCGGCTTTTTCAGGCCGATAACTACCAGCGAGTGCAGCAAGCCCTGGAGGACTTACGCCCGATCGCAGGAGGATATGGGGTAAGCCTGGCGCAACTGGCGCTCGCCTGGCTGATTGCTCAGCCGCAGACCTGCGCCATCGCCGGGGCCCGCAAAGCCGAGCAAGTATTGGACAACGCCAAAGCGGCTAATATTCAGCTCCTTGTTGAAGACCTGGAAAAAATAGACCGTATCGGCCGGACTGTCACCGACCATCTGGATGATAATCCGGTGATGTGGGAGTTTTAGCTGTAGTGACTTTGGCTGAGGTGAGTCGTGGGCGCCGGCGGGACATTAAGTTCATAATGAGAGATGTAAATCCGGCTGCTAACGCCAGAGCATTTTTTGGGACAACCCTGTGTCTGGGTGGCACTGATAATTTCAATCAATGATTTTCCGTCAGTCCACCAGGTGAAGTTACAATCGCGGCAAACCCAAAGGGCGCGATGCATTGGCCTGTAACCTTTCTCCCGCCCAAGAGTACCTTGGGATCAGGCGGGCCAAAGTTACACGTGCGTTTGAGGCTGCCATGCTCGCCGATTTTGGAAAAAGGGAATGGAACGCAAGCCTGCGAGCATGGAACGATTTGTATTTAGGGCTAACTTACAAAAGCAAGGGTCTTATTGCAACAAAATTATTAGTGAGATTAAAAAAAAGTTAAAAAAAAATAGTTTGGATAATAACGACTCCAGGGGAAAGGCAAGCTTGTGTTCTCTGGGGAATATGGTTAAACTCTTTTCCG
>JABAHS010129642.1_pt1 | contig 13246 bp, 12 predicted proteins | sample 7062111 | NCBI WGS metagenome assembly JABAHS01 (sample SAMN14534600, study PRJNA622989) | marine sediment metagenome | biome: marine biome [ENVO:00000428]; feature: marine pelagic biome [ENVO:01000023]; material: deep marine sediment [ENVO:00002113]; isolation source: pool of 4 deep marine... | reverse complement strand
GACCCTCAAAGACTTGGGCGACAAAGTTCCGGCCAACGAGAAAGAGAACATCGAGTCCGAGATCAAGGCCCTGCGCGACGCAGCACAAACTGATGACCTGAACCGCATCAAGAAGCAAACCGAAACGCTGCAAAACGCTTTCCACGCTCTTAGCCAGCAGTTATATGCCCAGGAAGGGCAGCAGGCTGGAGCTCCGGGTGGTATGCCTGGTTCTGACTTCCCCAATTACGGCGGACAGGGGCAACCTGGCGGCAATGGAAGCAGTCAAAAAGACGAAGATAAGGATGATGAAGGTGAAGTAGTAGAAGGTGAGTTTACTGAGAATTAATCTCCACTTTCGATCTACCTTTTGATGAAAGACCGGCCAATATAATGGCCGGTCTTTTATTATATTTCTCGATAAAACCTTAAATTTACAAGATTTTTACAAATTTTCTTGACTTTAAGATTTGAAAATGTTAATGTATTTATATCACCAATAGAGTAAATTTAATAGAATAGAAAGGAGACGATAGATATGACACTAGGAGGCTATGCGAATAATATTGCATGGGTAGACCTATCAGCGGGCGAAACTGAGTACAAGCCAGTTCCGGAGGACCTGGCACTGAAATATATTGGAGGGAGAGGGCTGGGTGTGAAATTTGTCTTTGACAACGGTCCTGAGGTTGACCCTCTCTCACCTGATAACATCCTTTGTTTTATGAACGGACCGCTCACCGGCTCGGAAGCTAACATGAGCGGCAGGATGGCTGTGGTGACAAAATCACCCCTTACCGGTACTGTTACAGACAGCCATCACGGGGGTTGGTCTGCTGCCCGCTTGCGCTGGGCAGGATTCGATGGTTTGGTGTTCAAGGGCAAAGCGGAAAAACCTGTATATGCTTTCATTAACGATGGGAAGGTTGAATTACTGGATGCCTCCGAAGTTTGGGGAATGGGCGTCCACGATACAGTCAAATATTTCCAGGACAAATATGGAGAAAAAGATCTGACCGTGATCGCCATCGGGCCTGCCGGTGAAAAGCTGGTCAAATTTGCCTGCTGGATCAACGAAGATGATCGCGCCAGCGGACGCGGCGGGACTGGCTGCGTCGGCGGAAGCAAGAACCTCAAGGCAGTCGTCGTCAAGTCAAAAAAGAAAATTACCAAAGCCGAAAATCGTGATGAATGGAAGAAGGCCCATACCAGAGGGCTAAAAGCGATTATGGCTGAAGAAAATATCACCAGCCCCAAGAAGGGTGGACTTTCTGTTTACGGCACCAACGTGCTGATGAACATCACCAGCAGCATCGGTGCACTGCCCACTAAAAACAGTATGTTGACCTCTTATGGAGATGATGCAGAACTAATCAGCGGCGAGTGGGTCAAGGAAAACATCCTGGTCAATGATCCTACCTGCCATGCCTGCCCGGTGGCTTGCAAGAAAGAAGTTGAGATTACCGAAGGCCCATGGAAGGGTCTGCACATGGAATCGGTTGAATACGAGCCGTCCTGGTCTGTGGGTGCAAACCTTGGCAATAATGATGCTGCTACAGTTGCCAAGATGATCGATGTCGCTAACGATTACGGCTTCGATGCCATCGAAATTGGCCACCCAATCGGGATTTGGATGGAAGCCAGCGAAAAAGGCTACACCAAAGACGAAGGTACGTTGGAATGGGGCGACATTTTTGGCATGGTTAAAGCCGCAGAGATGGTCGGCAACCGCGAAGGCTTTGGCGACATCATGGCAGAAGGCGCAAACGCAACTGCTGAATATTTTGGCCACCCTGAACTGGCGATGACCGTCAAAGGTCAGGGCATCCCCGCCTACGACCCGCGCGGCCTGCAGGGTATGGGAATTGGATATGCCACTTCTAACCGCGGCGCCTGCCACCTGCGCGCTTACACCCCGGCGGCCGAATTGGGTGTGATGCCCTTCAACTCGCTAAAAGTTGACCCGCTCNNAAGGGTGAACTGGTCAAGGTCTTCCAAGATGTGCATGCCTTCTCCGACAGCATGGACCTATGCAAATTCAGCGCTTTTGCCATGGGTGCAGATGAGTATGCCGAACAGTACTCAGCAATGGTGGGTGTCCCCTTCACTGCAGACGATGTTCTGAAAGTTGGAGAGCGCATCTACAACCTGGAACGCCACTATAACAATCTGGCTGGATTAGGAGAAGATAGCGATCAGCTACCGAAACGCTTTACGGAAGAAGCCTCCACGATGCCAGGCTCTTTAGACCGTGTATGCGAGCTTGATAAAATGCTGCATGAATACTACGAAGTACGCGGCTGGGACCATGGCGTAGTGCCGGAAGCCAAGCTGCAGGAACTGGAGATCATCTAGTCCTATCAATACGCTCAAACAAAAAAAGCGCACCCGCGATTGGGTGCGCTTTTTTTCATGTTAATTACTCTACTTCAACCCCCAGCCCGAAATGTTTTGAGGCCAAAGACTCTCAAAAATTCCTCCTCGGCTTCGGGCTCAATTTCAATGATCAGTCGAGTTTGGCCGACCTCTAAAGATCCGATCCGGAAAGGTTCCATGCGCTCAAATTTTACCCGCCACTGCGGGGATTCGATCACATCCTCGCTGACAGCCGTGCCCCCCATCTCTTCTACATATTCGAACAACAAAAAATAAGGAATCCCGCGCATTTCACGCACCAATGTTTTTCGGTCTTCTGCCATTTTACCCACCCCCAACCGGCGGAAATATATCCACGCGGTCTTCGGGCTGAAGGACATAGTCAAACTTTCCCTCCAGATAAACAACCTCACGGCCGTTGACAAAAAACTTCATGTGGCTGTAAAAATTCCCGTTTTCGTCGATCAGCTCCGGCCCAATATCGGGATATTCTTTTATCACCTGGTTAACCAGTCCCATGGCTGTCACACCTTTAGAAACATCCACCTCGACCGTTTTTTGACCCACAATCGGCCGCAACGTAGCATAAAAATTCACTTTCATCTCATCGCTCCTTCAACTTCCCATTTACCCGCAGGAACCTATCTCATGGACACTGAATTACGCCCTGGGCCCACAAACACCCACCACAGGAAGGGAAAGTATTGCCCAGGCAGTCTTCTTCATTGGTTTCCGAAAGATCGCACCCACCGCAAAACGTGCAGGGAGCAAAAGCAAAATTATGCAAACGTTCGCGGTAAGCCAGATATTCTTTGTCCATCCAAATATCCTGCAAGGCTCGCTCAGAGACATTCCCAATCACATGGCGTTTGGTCAGTTTTGGTTTCCCGTGCAGATAGGTGGTGTGGGTGTGCATCAACGGCCAGCACGGGCTGACATCCCCCGTCCAGGAAATGCTCATCGTGCCCGACTCGATAAAATCACAGGTATCGTTCGCCCCACCCCAATTATTCCCGGCAAAGGTCACATTGCAGTGGCTGGTAAAAGCGCCGAACAGTGCTTCACGCGTGTGCTCGTTGATGTCCATTTTCGGCAGGTTGAGGCGGGGGACATTCGGCCCATCCAGATAAGCAATATCATTGATCACCCGTTCGTATAAACGTTCATTCTGCAGTTCTTCCGTAGGGGGCTGCAGGTTGCTGACGGAAAAATGTTTGGCCCGGAAAGATTTCCCAATCCTGATGACTTCCGGCAAATCCTGAATGTTGCGTTTCATCGCCACAAATGCCACACCAATCTCCGGTTTTGGGAAATGGCTGGCTTTCCTCAACTTGGCAAAACGTTTCATATTGGCGATCACCTGCGGCAATTCCGACCCCAAGCGTACATCGGCATATGATTCGGGGGTAGCGCCGTCCAGAGACACCCACAAAATATCCAGCCCGGTGTCGATCAATTCCCGAGACTTGCGTTCCGTCAATGTAGTCCCATTCGTGATGAGTTCCACCTTCACACCTAGGGTTTTGACGCGCGCGATCCATTCAATCGTCTTCGGATGGAAAAGCGGCTCGCCAATCCCGCCGAAATACACATCCGGGATCGGGTCAAGTCGCTTGAGGCTTTGGTAAATATATTCAAAGGTCTCGTCGCTCATCCGACCCAGCGGCTGTTCCCAATGATTGCGGAAGCAGGTGATGCAATCTAGATTGCAGGAGACCGTCGGTTCGATATAAACTTTCGTCAGTTGGGAAATCGGGCGGTGCATTCGCAGAAAATTGCCCCCATCGTCCATCCGCACTTTCGCCCCGGGTTTCAGCCCGTAGCTTTGCATCACTTCTGGCGGTAAAACCAGCCGGCCGTTCTCATCGACCTCTGCCCAGGCAGTAGTTGATTTCGTGGATACCATTTGTACATCCTTGTCTATTGATAATCCTAGATTCCAATAATCATTTGCGGTATTTTATCATTAAGAATCTTACTCTCAATCCAGTATTTATAGTGTACACTAATATTATGCTGGCGAACGTCAAATCCTGTGCCGTGATCGGCCTGGACGGAGTAGTGGTGGATGTAGAAGTAGATACGCGATCGGGGCTGCCCGGGGTAGTGATTGTTGGGCTACCGGATGCAGCAGTACAGGAAAGCCGCGAGCGCGTCCAGTCGGCGATCAAAAACGCCGCACTGCCTTACCCCCGCACCAGAATTATCGTCAACCTAGCCCCCGCTTCCATCCGTAAAGTCGGACCAATTTATGACCTGCCGATCGCAGTCGGTGTCCTGATCACCGCTCGCGCCCTGCCCCCCGAATCTATTGAGAACGCAATGATCGTTGGCGAACTTTCGCTGGACGGCAGCCTGCGGCATATCAGCGGTGTGCTGCCGATGGCCGACCTTGCCCGCCGGGAGGGCTTTCAGAAGCTGTACGTACCTGAAATCAATGCTCCGGAAGCAGCCCTGATCCCTGAAATCGAAGTCATCCCGGTACCGTCGCTTTCTGCCCTGCACCATCATCTTACAGGACGAGAACCGATTCCGCCCCTCGAACCGCCAGAGACAGTCTTTATCCCGGCAGAGGGACAGACCAATTTCCAGGAGATCAAAGGCCAGGAACACGTCAAGCGCGCCCTCGAAGTGGCTGCAGCAGGCAACCACAACATGCTGATGACCGGACCGCCAGGATCCGGCAAGACGCTGATGGCGCGCGCCATGCCCAGTATTTTGCCGCGCATGGTGCTCGAAGAAGCCCTGGAAGTCACCCGCATCTACTCGATCGCCGACCAGCTCCCGTCGGATGAACNNTGGCCCCAGCCGGGTGAAATCTCCCTGGCGCACCGCGGCGTACTCTTCCTGGACGAACTGCCGGAATTTGGCTCCCGTGTACTGGAAACCATGCGCCAGCCGATTGAAGATAAGGTCGTCACCATCAGCCGGGCACAAGGCGCGCTCACCTTTCCTGCCAATTTCCAGCTGGTTGCCGCCATGAACCCCTGTCCATGTGGGCACCTAGGATCACCAGTGCGGGAATGCACCTGTTCCCACGGGATCGTCACCCGCTACCAAAAGCGCATCTCCGGGCCTTTGCTCGACCGCATCGACATCCATGTAGAAGTGCCCTTTGTCGATTACCAAAAGCTCGGTGAAGACCGGCTGGGCGAGCCCTCTGAGGTCATTCAGGCTCGCGTGGAGACTGCCCGTCAGCGCCAGATTGAGCGGCTGGCTGGGGACGGACAGTTGTGCAACTCCGATATGGGCGTCGAGCAGGTGCGCAAGTACTGCAAATTAGATACTGCCAGCAAGACCGTACTCGACAGCGCCATGCGCCAATTGCGGCTCTCCGCCCGCGGTTACCACCGGGTGCTCAAGCTCTCCCGCACCATCGCTGATCTGGACGATGAGGATGATATCTCCCCACCTCACCTGGCCGAAGCGCTGCAGTACCGGGCAAAACAGGTCATGTAAAATAATATTTTTATCATAATTACTAAGTGGTCTATCCAGAATTGATCACGATTCAATCCTCTCTAATCTTACAAATGCTCAAATTCTTCCTCACAATCAAACTCTTAAGGATGTCCCTTAATAAAAGTTAACCCCCTGGCTCCCAATTTTGATAGAATGGATGTAAAACTGGTATCAACCAACATTGAAAGGAAAGCACTCTATGGAAGAAAAAACCANNAGAAAAAACCAGAAACAACCGAATAATTCTATTCGTCGGGATTGGCTGCCTGGCGATTATTTGTATATGTGTCACATTTGTCGGAACCTTTCTTGTCTTCAGGAGCACTACTTCCCAACAAACAATTACAGATAATCTACAAAACCTGATTCCAGAAGAAATTATGCCCGAGATTGGAACGCCGGACGTCTCTTCCCTTGATGTTCCCACCTTACCGCCTGTCGAAATCCCCACCCTTCCGGCCATCCTATCCGACACACCCACGCCAGAGACAAACGAAAGTGAACTAGACACCGCCGGCAATCAATTTAGCGATGACACTATGCTGGTGGATGATTTCTCCACAGATGCGCTGGATTGGCCCGTATATGATGATGGGCTGACAATTATCAACTACGAAGACCAGGCATACAGCTTCCAGATCACGGAACCAAATTACTACGACTGGGCTTATGTCCCTGCAACTTTCAACCCATCCTACATCATGTTCGATGTATGGAGTTTGCCCGGCGAACAAGACGGAACATTTGGAGTATTCTGCCAATACCAGGATCCAGAAAATTACTACTATGTCGAATTCGACCTTGAGACTAAAGGCGCCATCCTTGCGATGATCAGGGAGGACGAGTTTATCCCCCTCACCGAGCCGGACAGCAACGACGAATACTGGATTCCTGTGGATGCCCTCACATCATCCCCAGATGAAATCAACACGATTGAAATCGACTGCCAGTTGGATATCATCACTCTGATCGTCAATGACCAGCTTGTCGAGATTGTCCTGGTCGATTCACCTTTTACTTCTCCTGGAGTGATGGCGTTCTTTGTGTTTACCTTTGAATTTGCCGGCCCGGATGGCTACAAAGTTTACTTTGATAATGTGACCGTCCGTTAGCAATAGTTAGAAAACATCTGGTAAGGAGGACTCTTGCCATGTCAGATGAAAATTTTGAAATCGGTGCACTCGTTAAGCTCCGCAGTGCAGGCCAGGAAGAGATGGTTGGGATTGTCTCTCAACCGATCTCAGATCAACATCCCGGGCACGTCTTGTCGCACGTAGATGGGTGCATACTGGGACATGATGCATCCATCAGCGAAGTGGAACCAGTTGGTGAGACCGCCGGGGGGTTCGCCCAACTCGGTTATTTACTGATCAAACTTGGCAGCCATGTCATCGAAAACAAATTACTGGTATACCACTCCTGATCGTTAATCACCGGGTATCCGAGCAATCCAGAGATACCAGGCCATTCAAGATGTTTTGTTTTCGTAAATCCTGCTAAAATAGATTAGTCATTAATAAAGATATACAATCACTACAAAAAGGAGGCAACATGAACCTGGAAAAAATCCGTGCCAGAATGGTCAGTAGCATCTGGCAAGCATTTGCACAGAGTGGGGTTGATCTTTCTGCTATACCGGCAGAAGAGCAAGAAAAATTGGTCGATAAAGTGACCGATGCAGTATTGGTCGCCGTTGACAAGATGCTGGATGAAGAAATCTCAACAACAACAGTTGAACCGGCCCTCGAAAGCGATGATGACGTAGAAGAACGCGTCTTATGGGAAGGGAGGCCTTTCCTATCTCTGGTGGAGCACTACACCCTGACAACTGAACGCATCAAGATGACCCGCGGCCTGGTGGGCAGGAAGGTAGAAAACTTCGAACTTGTCCGGGTTCAAGATATCGATTACAAACAAAATATCGGCGAGCGCATCACCAACCTGGGCGACATCATGATTAAAGGCCAGGACCTCTCGAATCCTGAAATTATTTTGCGGAACGTATCCAAGCCTGAAGAAGTGTACGAAGTGATGCGCAAGGCTTGGCTGGAAGCGCGAAAACGCCATGGACTCCAGTTCCGCGAATTTATGTAAACCGCGAAATTTAATTGAAAAGCAACCTAAACACCAGCACTTTCTTTATTGCTGGTGTTTTTTATACACCCACCTGACCCCTGCGATTAAGTGGCTTCCTCGCCCAACTCCAGCTTGTCTCCCGCAGCGTTGTGCAGGGTAAAGAAAGCCGCGATCGAAATTGCAGAACTCACCCCGCAGATAAACCACAGCAGCCGCGGGGTCGGCCCATCCAGAATCATGCCAGATAATGTAGGGCCAATGATTGAAGGGATCATCCAGGAGATGCCAAAGAAAGCCATATAGCGGCCGCGCATCTGCTCCGGGGCAAATTTGGCCGCCAATGCCTGGGCAGTCGGGAGCACAATCATCTCCCCGATAGTGATCAGCATCATTGCCGCCAGGAACAGCCAGTAAACCGCCACAAATCCATACATTGTCAGCCCGACCAGATAAAACGCAGTCCCCAAGGCCAGCACAAGCATCGGCGGCCGGCCGCGCAGCCTGGCCGTAATCCAAAATTGCAGCAGCACTACCAGGCTGGCGTTTGCGCTCATCAGCAACCCGTAGCCCCGTTCTGGAACACCGTGCACATCCCTCAGGAAAACAGACAGCGTGCTGTATATCTGTCCATAGGCATAGACGTTAAAGATCATCGCCGCCACAAACGCCAGGAACAATCCATCTTTGGCCACATCGACGTAGCCTAATATGGTTTTTCCTAATGACTCTTGCTCAGTTTCCTGATCTGCTTCGGGTTTGGTCTCTGGGATGAACCGGAATACGATCCCAGCGACGATGATGCTGGAGATCGCATCCAGAACGAAGAGCAGTAAGTAAGAGTACGCTGCCAGCAATCCCCCGATCACCGGTCCAATAATCCAGGCCAGATTAACCGCGATGCGGATGAATGCATAACCTTCAGCACGCTGCTCTTCGGGAAGCAAATCTGCCACCATTGCCTGATAGGCTGGACCGGCGATATCTGATAGCAAGCCCACAAAAACAGCCAGGATAAAGAACAAATAAAACTCGCTCACCAAGCCGAATGCAATACTGGAAAGGGCACTGAACACCAACCCAAATAAGACCATCCCTTTTCGCCCAAAACGATCGGTGAGTGCCCCGCCCAAAAAACTACCAATGAATCCAAACAGCGAAAACGATCCCAAGAGCATTCCCGCCTCAGTCATCCCGACCTCAAACCGGCTGGTGATATAAAGGGAAAAGAAGGGAAAGATGATCGTTCCGCCCAGTCGGTCTATAAAAGCAGCCAGAACCATCACCCAGAATTTAGGAGAAAAGCGAAGATAGGTATCTTTTATCCTATTAAGCATCTTCAATCCAATTGGGAGAGCGTTGACAAACAAACCTAAGACTGGGCATTGGTTAAGAACCTAATTCTCCCTGCCAGATGCGCTGCATCTCTGGCGAAGTCACCAGCAGGTCATCCAACTTCCCCTGGGCTTCAATTTGGCCATCCTTGAGGACAATAATCTGGTCCGCCCGCCGAAGTGCAATCCGGCGGTGAGAGACAACCAGGCAGGTCGCATCCTGGCGCTCGAAAACCCGCTCCCAAAGGGTACGTTCTGTTTCCACATCCAGGGCGCTGGAAAGATCGTCGAATACCAGCAGTTCTGGCTGGCGCACAAACATGCGGGCAGCGGCCGTGCGCTGCATTTGTCCCCCCGAAAGTTTAACGCCCTTCGGCCCCACCAAAGTATCCAGGCCGCTCTCAAGTTCCTCCAGGTCGCGCTCCATCACTGCGTTGTACACAGCCAAATAGAGATCTTCGTCATTTTTATCCAGGCCGAGCAGGATATTATTCCGCAGAGTGTCGGAAAACAGGCGCGGCACCTGAGACGTATACGCCGCCCGCGGGAAGATGAAAAAGTCGTCTGGGCGTTCTACGGGACGGCCGTTCCAACATATATCGCCGCTGTCCTTTGGCAGAAGACCGAGCAGCACCCGCAGTAAGGTGGTCTTTCCAGACCCCACACGCCCGGTCACCACCACAAACTTGCCCCGCTCCACCACCATGTCAATCTCCCGGATTCCTTTATCGCTTCCAGGGAAAGTATAGCTCAAGCCGCTCACTTCCAAACGGTCTAAAATGTCCCGCTCCGTCCGCGGCGAGTAAACTACTTTTGGAAGATCACCATCCTGATAGACTTCACCAAACTCGGTGAGCGCTTCTTTCGTGGCGCCTTCCATCAAACGTCCCATGCGCTCGACTGAGATTCCGATCTGACGGTAGCGGGCGACAAGCAGCCCAGTGAAAGCCGTCAGGTCGGTGATGAATTCCAGGTAGAAGGTGAACAAGGCAAAATCACCCACCGTAAACTCATTGTTGCGCATCGCCTGTCCGGCCAAAATCAAGATCACGCCGGTGCCGATGTTGGCCGTATTGACAAACAATGAATGCAAGATTTCGTTAAAGAGCCGGTCTTTAAGGGAATAATCCCGTCGATCGTCATTTAACCGCTGGAAGCGCTTAATCACGCTCTCCTCTGCCCCGGCGACTTTGATCGCCTGAACGGAGCCAAAGAACTCACCAATAAACCCGACCACAATCCCGGTTGCCCGGCGGCTGGCACGGCGGTAGCGGTCAATGCGGCTGGTAGAGGCCGCCGAGATCATCGCCACGAACACAAAAGGAATCATAACCAGCAGGGTGATCCTGGCATTGATCCTCAGCATCACGATCAATGCCATAATGCTGAACGCCAGAACTCCCAGAAGGTCGTTTATCCACAGCGCAAACAATGGAATCTCAAAGACGTCTCCCCTGAAGCGGCTGATGGCCTCTCCCGGAGAATCCGGGAGAGCGGATGCCCCCGGCCGCCGGAGAATATGCCGCAGCAGGTTCTTACGCAGCAGGGTCAATGTGGCTCCAAAGAAGGGGACATTCGTGCTGACCAGGCCGAACAACCCGATTAACCGCCCGATCTCAGCAACAAACAGGAAGGCTACCAGGGTCCATAAATCAAACCGGGCGGGAGCACTTTCCGTGAGCAGGTCGAAAAACCAGCGCATTGATAAACCCGGCAGTTGGAAAGACATCATCAGCACGAGCATAGCCAGCAGATTGAACAGCCATAGTTTCGGTCGGAAGAGGATCATATCCAGGATCACTCTCCAGGCCGGCTGGGCAGTGCTGGTTTCTTTCTCGGCGTAGGTTTCAGGCTTTACAAATTCAGGTTTCGCTGAGGCCGTCATACCAGCACCTCCTCTAAGCCCGTCTGCAATAGGTGGAAATACTTAGACTCTGGATCAGCCTCCAACAAGATGCGATCGCCATTCTCCACCACCCGGCCGCCATCCAGGATCAGGATTTCGTCAGCCCGTTCCACCGTCCTCAGGCGGTGAGCGATGATGATCGCCGTGCGGTCTTGCAGCAAGCGGTCAATGGCCTGCTCAATCAACTGCTCTGTGGCAGGATCCAACCGGGAAGAGGCCTCATCCAGAATCACAAGTCCGGGATCGCGTAAAAAGACGCGGGTGAAAGCCAACAGTTGGGCTTCCCCAGCCGAGAGACTGCGCCCCCCGGTTTCCAGCTTAGTGTCCAGACCATTCGGCAGCCCATCGAGCCAGTCTCGCAGGCCGAGTTCGTCGATCACTTTCATGATCTGTTTATCCGTGATCGCCTCATCAAAAAAGGTCAGGTTGTCCCTGACAGTCGCCTGGAACAGCTGGACATCCTGAGTCACAATGGCCACCCGCTGGCGCAGATCCTCAAGCCTGGCCTGGCGGGTATTCACACCCCCAAGAGAAATTTTTCCATCGGTAATATCGTACAGCCGGAACACCAACCGGGCCAGGGTGGTTTTCCCGCTGCCGGTTCGTCCTAATAGCCCCAATACCCTGCCGGGCCGCAGGCCAAAACTGACGGCATCCAGCACCTGGTCTCCCTCGACATAGGCAAATCCCACATCTTGAAAATCAAGGGAAAGCGCGCTAGACGGGAAGATGGCCCCATCCCCATCCTTCAGCTTGCTCTGGACCCCGCGCAGTTCGATCAGCCTTTCTGTGGCGGCACCGATATTCTGCAAATTCTCCACCTGCTGGGTGAGTTCACGGATGGGGCGGCGCAGCAGGTTCAGGTAATTGACCAGCAGGTAAACCGTGCCGATGGTGAACAGACCGTTCCGGTACATGGTATAGCCGCCCACAAAGGCAGCAGCCAACCCCACCGCCAGCAAAAACGTTCCAACCCCGATGACCACAATCATCCGCAATGAGGACTGCCTCCAAAACCCCATCATACGGTGCATGAGCTTATACAAACCTACCAGCACATAGTCCACCGCCCCGGCCGAGCGGATATCCTCTGTCCCGGCGAGACGTTCTTCCAGGTAACCGAACAGGTCGGCAGATGCCTCGCGCACCGCTTTCTGGTAGGGGATAGCGATCCCTCTCACCCGGTTGAGGGCCAGAATGGTGATGATGACAAACAACGAAAAGATCAGGCCCAGCCCCCAATCCTCGATAAAGATGGCGATCAGGATCCCGATCAGGAGAAGCATATTCCCGAGCACACGGATCACGAACTGGGAGAAGAAGTTGGAGAGTTCAGCCACGTCCCCATCAATGCGCTCGATCAACTCCCCGGAGCTAATATTGTTGTGGAAGCTCATATCAAGCTGGAGGCAGTGGCGGGCAAGCTCCGCACGCAGTTCGTTGGTCGCGTTCCAGGCCACGTACTCTCCGGTGTAGGCGGCGCCCACCCCCAGCACCTGCTGGAGCAGCGCCACGACAATGAACAAGATAGCGGCATTGATCAGGAGCGAGGACGCGCCCCCACTGGTGACGGTATCGATGAAGTAGCGGATAATCTGGGGATTGATGATCCGCATCCCGATTCCGCTGAACAAGAGGAACCCTAACAAAACAAACCGGCCCATCTGCGGCCGGATGTGTCGTGAAAGGAGCAGCCAGTACTGGCGAAAGGGGATGTTCATCTTTCTCCTTAAGTTTATGTGCAGCGAAGGAAAATTATACCGCACATTCCCTGGAAGAGAGGTCAGTGCTGCTTAAAAAAAGAAGTTGTAGAAAAGTTTTGAAGGTTCCCCCACCTCAGTCTATAATAAGGCATGCTACCTGAAACAATCCTCAACTTAATTCTGACAATCTTCGGCCTGCTGGGTGGTGTGGGATTTGGCTGGTTTGCGGTGGTTNNGTTTGCGGTGGTTTCGGTGCGGGAGCGCGAGCCGCGCGCCGCCTGGATCAGCACCGGGCTGGCAGCCACCAGTGTTCTCGGTTTTAATTTTGCAATATATTTTGCATTACCGATAAAAACAACAATATTTTATATCATTTTGGGTGCTTTCCTCCTCGCCCTGATCGTCTTCCTCCT
>JABAHS010009804.1_pt1 | contig 13249 bp, 8 predicted proteins | sample 7062111 | NCBI WGS metagenome assembly JABAHS01 (sample SAMN14534600, study PRJNA622989) | marine sediment metagenome | biome: marine biome [ENVO:00000428]; feature: marine pelagic biome [ENVO:01000023]; material: deep marine sediment [ENVO:00002113]; isolation source: pool of 4 deep marine... | reverse complement strand
GCCGGGTTTGGTGTAACCGGATCGCTGTTGTCGTACTCGTCGAACCGCACGCCGAACTTCAGCGTCAGGTCGCTGTTCGGCGTCCACTCGTCCTGGACGTAGAAGCTGTTGACGGCGAGACTGAAGTTGGCCTCGGCGTCGCCCGCTACACCGGTGTTGGAGTTGCCGTAAAGGACGAAGAGCGGGACTCGGTTCTCGAGATCATCGAGCGAACCGAACACGTAGTTGCCCTTCGAGAATGGCAGGAACAGGTTGCGCACCGTGTACTCTTCCTGCTCGAAGCCGGCCGTGAGCAGGTGATCGCCCAGCTGGTAGTCGGCCTTGATCTTGATCAGCTGCGATTCATTGTCCAGTTCGTTGGTGTGCCGAAAGCGGTCGCCGCCGGCCGCGATCGTGCCACCTGCTGCCGTGAAAATCGTGAAGTCCGGTGTCGTCGTGTCGACGCTGATCTGGCGGTTCTCGACGTCCTTGATGCCGAACTTGAACTCGGTTGAGAAGCGGTCCGTCCATTGCGAGAACAGCCGCGCCGAGTATGCCGTAAGCTTTTCGTTGATGTTGTATCGGTTCGACTGGAGCACGGCGACCTCGGGGAAGTCGTCGAACAGGACGTCGCCATCGGCGACCTGGTAAGTAAACGCCGCTCGGTGGTCCTCGTTGATGTTCCAGTCGAGCTTGAGGAGGATCTTCTCGTCCTGGTCCTTGTCGCTGATGGCGAACGGACCCGGATCGAAGCCGTACTCGGTCTGCAGGATGCTGCGGGCGCGATCCACGTCTGCCTGGGTCACGCCGGCGATATTCTCGATGGACTGCGTATTCGACGGCCGCGTGGTCTCGAACTTCTCGTAGTTCGCGAAGAAGAACAACTTGTCGCGGACGATCGGACCACCGAATGTAAAGCCGTAATAATCTTCGCTGAAATCGCCAATCGCGAGATCGACGCCATCCGACTTGTCGCCGGTCAGGCTGTCGTCGGTCGTGAAGTAGTAGGCGCTGCCTTCGAAGTCGTTGGTGCCCGACTTCGTGACGATGTTGATGTTGCCGCCGATGAAGTTGCCGTAGGTGACGTCGAAGGGTGCGATGTTGACGTTGATCGCCTCGATGGCGTCGATCGAAATCGGCGTACGCTGCGTAGCCGACGCGTTCTTCGAAAGGCCGAAATTGTCGTTCTGTGCCACGCCGTCGATGGTGACGCTATTGAAACGGAAGTTGGCACCTGCCATCGATACCGCCGGGCCGCGAGCGACGCTGTTGTCGACCAGGATCTTGGGCTCCGTCGCGAGCGTGCTGACGAAGTCCCTGGCGAGCGACGGCGTGCCGTCGATCTTGGCGCGGTCGAAGTCCCGGCCGACACCGATGCGAAGCTCCTCCGCCACCATTTCGGCCGTTACGACGATTTCCTCGAGCGTCGCTGCACGCGCGGCCAGCGGGACGACCTCTGTTTCGTCGAGCTTTAGGATAATGTCGGTTACCTGGTCCGCCGCATAGTTGGCACCTGGCGGAATGCTCACCTCGTAAGGGCCGCCGACCGCCAGACCGCGCAGCGTGGCGATGCCGCTCTCGTTGGCAGTAACGGAAATGACGCGTCCCGTAGGCACATGGGTAACCGTGACGGGAACACCCCCGATACGGTTGCCGGACTCATCCGTGACCTCGATGCGAATCGAAGACGTGGTGGCCTGCGCATGGGCCTGGGTGGAGAAAAGTACCGTCGCGACGGCGACGACACACATGGCAAACAGATGCGACTTCAGATGCGAAAACCGCGTCATGATGGTCCCCCTCTGGTTTTTGGTTATTGGAGCGTGACGCCCGGTCGCGCAAGTATAGTACAGCCCGGACCGGTCCGCATATGGCGTGAAGTCATGTTTCTAAAGGATTAGGATAACCGTTCAGTTATTCGGGCACGATATCGCCAGCCCGTTGATTCGAGGTCAGACGGAAGTGGAAATACTCGACGCGATCCCCACTTACAAGGCGCCCCGGGGCGGCAAGCTGGATGACGCGATGCTCGCCGATTACTCGTCGGCAGGCGTGCTGATCCTGGAGGACTTCGTGCCGCTCGAGGCCTGTGAGCGTCTGCGCGCACGAGCCTTGGAGCTGGTCGATGCATTCGACCCGCAGACCGTGCGCCACGTGTTCTCGACGACCCGGCAGACGCAGCTCGACGACCGCTATTTCTACGAATCGGGGGACAAGATCCGCTTCTTCCTCGAAGACGACGCGTTTGACGACGAGGGAAAGCTCAGGCAGGCGAAAGAGCACTGCCTCAACAAGATGGGCCACGCCATGCACGACCTCGACCCGGTCTTCGACGCGTTCTCCCGCACGCCGGAGCTGGCCGCGCTGGTCGACAGCCTCGGTTTCGAGGAGCCGGGGATCATCCAGTCGATGTACATCTTCAAGCCGCCGCGGATCGGCGGCGAAGTCGTCTGTCACCAGGACTCGACGTTCATCTACACGGAGCCCGAATCCTGCGTCGGCTTCTGGTTCGCGCTCGAGGACGCGACGCTCGAGAACGGCTGCATGCATTTCATCCCCGGCGCGCACAAGATGCCGCTGAAGCAGCGCAATTACCGGCGCGACGACGGCTCCTTCATCATCGAGACCATCGACGACACGCCCTGGCCCGAAGACCGCAAGCTGCCCGCGGAAGCGAAGGCAGGCACGCTGGTGATTTTCGACGGCCGCATGCCGCACCTGAGTGGCGCCAATCACTCCAACAAGTCGCGCCACGCCTACACGCTGCACGTCATCGACCAGCGCTGCCATTACCCGGCCAACAACTGGCTGCAGCGCGGTCCGGACATGCCCGTGCGCGGCTTCGTCTGAGGCGCCGTGCTGTTCACCGACATTATTCGCAGGAAGCGCGACGGCGGTGAACTCGGCGCCGAGGAGATCGCGTTCTTCGTAAGCGGGCTCGCCGACGAGAGCATCCCGGCGGAGCAGGTTTCCGCCCTGGCCATGGCCATATTCCTCAACTCCATGACCTTCGAGGAGACCAGCAAGCTGACACTTGCGATGGCCGGGTCCGGCACGATGCTCGACTGGAGTGAGGAAGGCCTCGACGGGCCGGTGGTGGACAAGCATTCGACGGGCGGCGTCGGCGACAAGGTCAGTTTCCTGCTGGCGCCCATCGCGGCCGCGTGTGGCTGCTATGTACCGATGATCTCAGGGCGCGGTCTCGGCCATTCGGGCGGCACGACGGACAAGGCCGAGTCCATACCCGGATACGACACCGCGCCGGATTTCGACACCTTTAAAAAAGTCGTCAAATCAACGGGTTGTGCGATTATCGGCCAGACTGCCGACCTGGCGCCCGCGGACCGGCGGCTGTACTCCATTCGCGACGTGACCGCCACGGTTGCGTCGATACCGCTGATAACGGCGTCCATACTGTCCAAGAAGATCGCGGCAGGGCTGGGCGCGCTGGTCATGGACGTGAAGGTCGGTAATGGCGCATTCATGGAAAACGAAGAAAAGGCCCGGACCCTTGCGCACAGTATCATCAAGACTGCGGCCAGGGCGGGGGTGACCACGCATGCGCTCATCACCGACATGAACGCGGTCCTCGGCACCGCTGCCGGCAATGCGGTGGAGATCGCCGAGTCGATGCGCTACCTCCGCAACGAGCAGCGCGACAGCAGGCTCGATGAAGTGGTCATCGCGCTGTCCGCGGAGATGCTGATCGCAGGCGACATCGAATCGGACCGGGATGCCGCGAAGCGACGCTGCAGCGATGCCGTGACGAGCGGCCGGGCGGCAGAAATCTTCGGGCGAATGACCGCCGCACTCGGGGGGCCTTCCGATTTCGTCGAAAACTACGCGAGCTATCTTGCCGAGGCGCCGGTCCAGCGGCCGGTATTCCTGCGGGGTTACCTCGCGGCAGTCGACACCCGGGCGGTCGGTCACGCCATTATCGAACTCGGCGGCGGCCGGCGGCGCGTCGGCGAGGTACTCGACCTATCCGTCGGCGTGACCGACTTTGCCCCCGTCGGAACCTTGCTCGACTCTGAGCGCCCACTGGCCATCGTTCACGCGGCGAGCAAGAATGACGCCGATGCCGCTGAACGGAATCTTCTTGCTGCCTGCAGAACGTCCGCCGAGGCGCCTGCACAGAACCCCGTTGTCTACGAGATTCTGGATGGGGACGCCTGACTTTAGGGTATCCTTGCAGCCCACAAGAACAACAAGACCGACCCCGGGGGAGCAGCCATGCCGAGTAACCTGATCGGAATCCTTGGCATCATCGTCATTCTGATCATCGCCTACCTGTTTTCGAGCAACCGCAAGGCGATCCACCTGCGCGTCGTCGCTGCCGCGTTCGCGCTGCAGGCCACAATCGCGGCGTTCGTGCTGTACTTCGACTGGGGCCGGCGTGCAATCAGCTGGCTGAGCACCGGCGTGCTCGCGGTCATCAACTTCTCCAGGGCCGGAATCGACATGGTCTTCGGTCCGCTGGCGGACACCGACGTCGTCGGCTTCAGTTTCGCGATCAACGTGCTGCCGATCATCATCTTCTTCGCAGCACTGATGTCCGTGCTGTACCACCTGCGCATCATGGAGTGGCTCGTCAGGATCGTGGGCGGCGCGCTGCACCGGATCATAGGTACAGGCTCGATCGAATCGATGAACGCCGCCGCCAATATCTTCGTCGGTCAGACCGAAGCGCCGCTGGTTGTGAAGCCGTATCTCAAGGGCCTCACCGACGCGCAGTTCTTTACCGTGATGGTGTCGGGGCTGGCGTCGATCGCCGGCACGGTGCTCGCGGGCTACGTGCTCATGGGCGCGGAGCTCAAGTACCTGCTCGCCGCGGCTTTCATGGCGGCGCCGGGCGGCCTGCTGATGGCCAAGATCATCATGCCGGACGACGAGTACATCCCGCCCGGCAAGCACGAGCGGCTGCAGATGGAGCGCAGCGAGCATGCCAACGTGATCCTGGCCGCCGCGGCCGGCACGACCGAGGGCCTGCGGCTGGCCGTGAACATCGGCGCCATGCTCGTTGCCTTCGTTGCGCTCATTGCGCTGTTCAATGGTCTGGTGGGCGGCGTGTTCAGCCTCGTCGGTATCGAGGGCGTCACGCTGCAGCTGATCCTCGGCAAGGTCTTCCAGCCGCTGATGTTCCTGCTCAGCATCCCGTGGGAGGAGGCCGAGGCGGCCGGCGCGCTGTTCGGCGAGAAGATCATCCTCAACGAGTTCGTCGCGTTCTCGCACCTCAACGACTACCTGGCAGGCATGAGCCCGCGCACCATCGCCGTGTCGACGTTCGCGCTGTGCGGCTTCGCCAACCTGTCGTCGATCGCGATCCTGCTGGGCGGGCTCGGCGTGCTCGTGCCCGAGAAGCGCGAGGTGATCGGCCGCTTCGGCATCAAGGCGGTGCTGGCCGCGTCGCTGTCCAACCTGATGAGCGCCGCGCTGGCAGGACTGATGCTCACGTTCTGAATCGATGTCCGGGCAAAGCATCATCATCGATTGCGATCCAGGCCAGGACGACGCCGTCGCCCTGTTCCTGGCGATGGCCTCGCCGGAGGAACTGGAGATACTCGGCATTACCGCGGTGGCTGGAAACGTGCCGCTCGAACTCACACAGCGCAACGTGCGCCTGATGTGCGATATCGCGAGACGCGAAGACATCCCCGTGTTCGCGGGCTGTGATCGGCCCATGGTCCGCGAATTGCTGACCGCGGAGAAGGTGCACGGCAAGACCGGGATCGACGGCATCGAGATCGTGGAGCCGGAGACGCCGCTGCAGGAGCAGCACGCGGTCGACTTCATCGTCGAGACCCTGCGCGCGGCGGAGGACGAGTCGGTCACGCTGGTGCCGACGGGGCCGCTGACCAACATCGGCACCGTGATCGATCGCGCGCCGGACGTGCTGCCGAAGATCCGGCAGCTCGTGATCATGGGCGGCGCGATGCGCGAGGGCGGCAACTACTCGCCGTCGGCCGAGTTCAATATCCTCGTCGACCCGCACGCGGCGGACATCGTATTCCGTTGCGGACGGCCGATCACGTCTATGGGGCTCGACGTCACTCACCAGGTGCTGTCCACGCATGCCCGGGTCGAGCGAATCCGCAAGCTCGGCAATCCCGTGGCGGCGGCGACGGCCGGCATGCTCGGCTTCTTCGAGCGCCACGATTCGAAGAAATACGGTGTCGAGGGCGCGCCGCTGCACGACCCGTGCACGATCGCGTGGCTGCTGGCGCCGGAACTGTTCGAGGGCAGGATCTGCAACCTGTCCGTAGAGACGCGCTCCGAGCTGACAATGGGGCACACGGCGATCGATTTCTGGCACGTGACCGATCGTCCTCACAACGTCAACTGGATCTTCTCGGTCGACGCGGACAGGTTCTACGACCTGCTGACAGAAAGACTCGCACGATTCGGGGCGTGAAATGACGGATATCGTTGTCCTCGGCTCGGTCAATCTCGATCTCTCCGCCACGGTGGCGCGATTGCCCGCGCCCGGCGAGACAATCACCGGCGCCAAGCTGAGCCGGTTCCCGGGCGGCAAAGGCGCGAACCAGGCGCTGGCCGCACGGCGGCTGGGTGCCAACGTGCGGCTCGTTGCCTGTGTCGGTGAGGACGCGGCCGCAGACGAGGCGCTGGCAATGCTGCGCGAATCCGGGGTGGATCTTTCTGACGTACGGGTACTGGCAGACAGCCCGACCGGTGTCGCGCTCATCTGTGTCGATCCGTCTGGGGAGAACCAGATCGTGGTTGCACCGGGCGCGAATGTCCAGATGGACCCGGCCACGCTGATGCTCGATTCGGCAGACGCCCTGATCTGTCAACTGGAGATCCCCGTGGACGTGATTGCACGGGCTGCGGACGAGTTCCGGGGTTTCTTCTGCGCCAACCTCGCGCCGGCGAAGGAAATCGATGCTGCGGTCTTGCAGCGTGCCGACCTGGTTGTCGTCAACGAGACCGAGGCTGAGTGGTACGGAAATACGCTCGAGGCCTGCGGCGGCCTGATCGCGATCACGTGCGGCTCCCGCGGCGCCTCGCTGCGACAGGGTGGCGCGTTGATTGCCGAAGCAGTGCCGCCTGTTGTAACGGCCGTCGACACGGTCGGCGCCGGCGATGCGTTTACAGCCGCGCTGACCGTCGCCCTCGTAGAGGGCGACGACCCTTTGGAGGCATTACGGTTTGCCTGCGCGGCAGGTGCAGCGGCCGCGACCCGGTCTGGCGCGCAGCCGTCGCTGCCGACACGCGAGGAAGTTGAAAGCTTGCTTCGACAGTAGGAGCGGTTCTCGAACCCCGACTGTTTCGCGGGCCCAGGCCCGCTCCTACAAGATGGATTTTTCGCGCTCCTACAGGTGGAAAGAACGGGGCAGGAGTTCGTCGATCGAGAAAGAGCGCGTGTGGCCACCGGGCCGCAATAGCACAACGCGGGTCTCCGGCGTCGCGAATTCGTTGATCTTCTGCCGGCAGCCGCCGCAGGGCGTGCAGTCCTCGATGTCGTCGTGCCCGCCGGCGATGACGATCGTCTGGATCGTCTTGCCGCCGTCGGCGATCATGGCGGCTATCGCGCCGGCTTCCGCACAGGTCCCCTCGGGGTAAGCGGCATTCTCGACGTTGCAGCCGACGAACAGCTTCCCCCGCTCGTCGAGCAGCGCCGAACCGACACGGTAATTCGAATACGTGCAGTAGGCGTTTGTCCGCGCGGCAAGCGCTGCGTCTATCAGGTCCTGGTCATTCACGTTTCGTTCTTCTGCTAAGACGACTTGCGCATCGGGTTGTTCGGGTGCGTCGTCCAGTCGGCCTTCTTGCTCGCTATCGGCTGACCGGTACGGGGATCGAAACCGTTTGTAAGACGGCGCATCGTGATGCAGCCTTCGATCGGGCACACGCTGACGCAGAGATTGCAGCCGACGCATTCCTCGTCGATCACCTCGAAGCGCCGCTCGCCGTTGACCGTGTGCGTGATGGCCTGGTGCGAGGTGTCTTCGCACACGACGTGGCAGCGGCCGCACTTGATGCAGAGCTCCTGGTCGATGACGGCCTTCTCGACGTAGTTGAGGTTCAGGTACTGCCAGTCGGTCACGCTGGGAACGGCGCGGCCGACGAGCTCGGCGACGGATTTCATGCCCTTGTCGTCGAGGAAGTTGCTCAGGCCGTCGGTCAGGTCGTCGATGATCTTGAAGCCGTAGACCATGGCCGCCGTGCACACCTGCACGTTGCTTGCGCCGAGCGCGAGGAAATCCACCGCATCGCGCCAGTCGGTGACGCCGCCGATGCCCGAGATCGGCAGATCTGCGGTTCCGGGAGTACGCGCGATCTCGGCCACCATGTTGAGCGCGATGGGCTTGACCGCCTCGCCGCAGTAGCCACCGTGTGTTCCCATCCCATCGGTGACCGGGTACATCGTGAGTGTCTCGTAGTCGACGCGCATGATGGAGTTGATGGTATTGATCAGGGAGACTGCATCGGCGCCGCCGTCTTTCGCCGCTTTGGCCGGCGGCAGGATGTTGGCGACGTTCGGCGTGAGCTTCACGATGACGGGCACGCTCGCCGCCGCCTTGGCCCACTCGGTCGCCATCTGGATGTACTCCGGCACCTGGCCCACGGCGGAGCCCATGCCGCGCTCCGACATGCCGTGCGGGCAGCCGAAATTGAGCTCGATCCCGTCGGCGCCGGTGTCCTCGATCATGGGCACGTATTTCGCCCAGACCTCTGCGTTCATCGGGAACATCACCGACACGACCAGCGCACGGTCCGGCCAGTCGCGCTTGACCTGCCGGATCTCGTCGAGATTGGTCTGCAGCGGCCGATCCGTGATCAGCTCGATGTTGTTGAAGCCGATCACGCGGCGGTCGTTGCTGTGTATGGCGCTGTAGCGGGGGCCGCTCACGTTGACGATGGGCGGGTCCTCACCGAGCGTCTTCCACACGGCGCCACCCCAGCCTGCCTCGAACGCACGGTTGACGTTATAGGCCTTGTCCGTCGGCGGTGCCGAGGCGAGCCAGAAGGGATTCGGCGAACGAATGCCCAGGAATTCCGAAGCAAGGTCAGCCATGGCCACTCTCCCTTGTTCGCAAGAAGTCGTCGATGGCGATCGCCGCTACCTTGCCGTGTTGCACGGCCGTCACGGTGAGGTCGTCGCCGCCCAGTACGCAATCGCCGCCGGCCCACACGCCTGCGAGCGACGTCGCCTGGTTGTCGTCGACCAGGATCTTGCCGGTCTGCATCCTGATCGAGCCGTCCTCGAGAACGCCGTCGCGGAGTCGCTGCCCGATGGCTTTGAAGACCACGTCCGCGTCGAGTGTGTAGGTCTCGCCGGTATCCGCGAGCGAGCCATACTCGTCCCGGTCGGTTCTCTCGAACAGCACGCCGCTTGCGTGTTCGCGCCCAAGTATTTTCAGCGGTCGCGCAAACGTGTGGATCATGACGCCGCTGGTCTTCGCCAGGCGCTTCTCGTAGTCGCTGGCGCCCATCTGGTCGAAACCGCGGCGATAGACGATGTCGACCTGTTCTGCGCCGAGGCGTTTCGACTGCACGGCGACGTCGATCGCCGTCATGCCGCCGCCGATGACGACGACGCGGCGCCCCACCGGCAGTTCGCCCTTGTCCGTCGCCTGCCGCAGGTCGGCGATGTACTCGACCGCGCTCTCGACACCCGGCAACTCTTCGCCTTCGATGCCGAGCCGGTGGACGCCCGCGAGCCCAACACCCAGGAACACCGCATCGTATTCGTCCCTGAGCCGCGTGATCGAGATGTCCTCGCCGAGGGTAACCCCGGAATTCACCTCGATGCCGCCGATCGAGAGGATGTACCGGATCTCGCGCTGCGCGAAGTCGCCCACGGTCTTATAGGCGGCGATGCCGTATTCGTTCAGTCCGCCGAGCTTCTCTTCCCGGTCGAACAACGTGACATTATGGCCGAGCATCGCGAGCCGATGCGCGCAGGACAGCCCTGCCGGACCGCCGCCAACCACGGCGACGCGGTGTCCGCTGGCTGCGGCACGCGAGAACAGCTGGACGTGGTCGTCCAGTACCGGGTCAGTCGCGTACCGCTGCAGCAGCCCGATTTCCACGGGCTTGTCCTCGTGGGTGTTGCGGACACACGCCTCTTCGCAGAGTACCTCGGTCGGGCACACGCGCGCACACATGCCGCCCATGATGTTTTCAGCCAGGATCGTATGCGCCGACCCCCGCAGGTTGTCGCTGCGGATCTTCTGGATAAAGAGCGGGATGTCGATGCCGGTCGGGCAGGCGGTGGTGCAGGGCGCATCGAAACAGAAGTAACAGCGATCCGCTTCGATCAGCGCTTCGGAACGGGACAGCGGCGGATGCAGCTCGCTGAAATTGCGGGCGATCTCTTCGCGGCTCAGGCGATTGGTGCGAATGTCGGGAGGCATGGTCGTCTCAGCGCCGGACCGGCGTCGGCTGGTTGCGCTGCGCCCGGATCTTCAGCGCTTCGTAATAGGCCGCGAATGGCGGGCGGTGCACGTAGCGGCCGGCGCCGCGCTCCACGTCGAGCTTGCCGTCGGCGTACACGACCTTGCCCTGGCTCAATGTGAGCGAGGCGCAGCCTTTCACGGTCATGCCTTCGAAGATGTTGTAGTCCACTTTCTGGAAATGCGTCTTCGCAGAGATGGTCTTGCTCGCTTCCGGGTCCCACACGACGATGTCGGCGTCGGCGCCAACAGAGATGCTGCCCTTCCGCGGGTACACGTTGAAGATCTGTGCTGCGTTCGCAGATGTAACCGCCACGAACTCGTTCATCGTGAGGCGTCCGGTGCTCACGCCGTGATGCCAGAGCACCTCCATGCGGTTCTCGACGCCGCCCGTGCCGTTAGGAATCTTGCGGAAATCGTCCTTGCCCATGGCTTTCTGGTCCGCGCAGAAACAGCAGTGATCCGTCGCCGTCGTCTGCAGGTTACCGGACTGCAATCCGCGCCACAGCGCATCCTGGTGCTCGGCCGAACGGAAAGGCGGGCTCATCACGTGCGCGGCCGCGACCTCGAAATCCTCGTGGCGGTAGACCGAGTCGTCGATGAGCAGGTGGCCGGCCAGGACCTCGCCGAATACCCGCTGGCCCTCGTTGCGCGCACGGGTAATCGCTTCGAGCGACTGCCGGCAGGAATTGTGCACAATGTAGAGCGGCACATTGAGCACTTCGGCTATCCGGATCGCGCGGTTGGCCGCCTCGCCCTCGCACTGCGGCGGCCGCGACAAGGGATGCCCTTCGGGGCCCGTGATGCCCTTGTCGAACAGTTCCTGCTGCAGCCGGAACACGAGTTCGCCGTTCTCGGCATGCACGGTGACGATCGCGCCCAGCTCGATGGCGCGCGAGAAGCTGTTCACGAGGATCTCGTCGTCCGCCATGATGGCGCCTTTGTACGCCATGAAATGCTTGAAGCTGTTGACGCCGTATTCGTTGACGAGCGTGCCCATGGCCTCGTGCACGGATTCGTCCCACCAGGTTATCGCAACATGGAAGGTGTAGTCGGATACCGATTTCTCGGCCCATTCCCGCCACTGGTGGTACGCCTCCATGATGTCCTGCTGCGGGCCCGGGATGACGAAGTCGATGATCATCGTCGTGCCGCCCGCGAGGCCCGCGGCCGTGCCGGACTCGAAATCCTCGCTGGCCACCGTGCCCATGAACGGCAGCTGCATGTGCGTGTGCGGGTCGATGCCGCCCGGCATGACGTACTGGCCGCCGGCGTCGATGACGGTGGCGTCCTTTGGTGCCTCGATTCCTTCGCCCACCGCTGAGATCAGGCCGTCCTGGCACAGCACATCCGCCCGCTGGGTCCGGTCGGCGTTGACGACGGTGCCGCCCTTGATGAGTACTGTCATGAGGAACCTCCTGGCGCCGCCGCGTGCGACGAAGTAGTAGATAAAGCCACCGAGTATCGAACCCGTGAACCAGCCATAAGTGTAGAACCAGCCGAGGGTCCCGGTGGTGATGGCGATCAGCGTCAGGCCGACCGGGACCAGGAACGCGATGAAGCCTGCCTTGTTCCAGGCCGGGTAGCCGGCGTTGTCCTTGTACAGCGCCAGCACGTCGTAGGACTGGTTCTTCACGAGGAAGTAGTCGACGACCATGATGCCGGCGATCGGGCCGAGCAGGCTCGAGTAACCGATGAGCCAGTTCGAGTAGAGGCTCTCGACGCTGACGTCCGTCTCGAGCCAGCCGAGTTTCTTCAACAGTTCCCAGCTCATCAGCGCGATGCCGATGATGCCCGTGATGATCACGCCCTTGTTCTCGTTGATGTACTTCGGCGCGACGTTCTGGAAGACGTTCGTCGGCGAGACGATGTTCGCCGCGGTGTTGGTGGAAATCGTCGCGAGGATGATCATGAGCATCGACAGGACCACCCACACGGGGTTGTCGATCTTGCCGATCAGGTTGATCGGGTCCGAATACGTCTGGCCGACGAGTTCGGCCGATGCGGCGGTGAGGACGACGCCCAGCCCCGCGAACAGCAGCATGGTCAGGGGCAGGCCGATGATCTGGCCGATGACCTGCGAACGCTGCGAGCGCGCAAAGCGGCTGAAGTCCGGGATGTTGAGCGACAGCGTGGCCCAGAAGCCGACCATCGCGGTCAACGCGGCCATGAAGTAAGGCAGGAACGGGGCGTCCTCAGGCCGGCTGGCCGGGGCCGACAGCAACTCGTTCATCGAGACCTTGGGCATCGCCCAGACCATGAGGCCGATCGCGACCACGAGCAGCATGGGTGCTGCCAGCGATTCGAGGTGCTTGATGGCTTCCGAGCCGCGGATGACGACGGCGATATTGGCCACCCAGAAGATGAAGAAGCCGAGGACCTCGCCGGTACCGCCCAGCGCCGCCCAGGAATCCGATACGGCCGACAGCAGCAGGTGTATTGCTATGCCCCCGAACAGCGTCTGGATGCCGAACCAGCCGCAGGCAACCACCGCGCGGATCAGGGAGGGCACGTTCGATCCGATAATGCCGAAGGAGGCGCGTAAAACGACGGGGCAGGGGATGCCGTAACGCGTGCCGGGAAACGCGTTCAGCGTCAACGGGATCAGCACGACGATGTTGGCGATCAGTATGGTCCAGAGCGCCTCGCTCACTGAAAGGCCGAAGTAAGCCGTGAGTACGCCGCCGAGCGTGTAAGTAGGCACGCAGATCGCCATGCCGACCCACAGTGCTGCCACGTTCCAGCGCGACCAGGTGCGCTGCGATGCCCGCGTTGGCGCGATGTCATCGTTGTATCGCGGGCTGTCGGCGAGGTCCTGGCCGAGTTCCAGTTCGACGTGTGCGCCGACGGTG
>JABAHS010000415.1_pt3 | contig 13250 bp, 13 predicted proteins | sample 7062111 | NCBI WGS metagenome assembly JABAHS01 (sample SAMN14534600, study PRJNA622989) | marine sediment metagenome | biome: marine biome [ENVO:00000428]; feature: marine pelagic biome [ENVO:01000023]; material: deep marine sediment [ENVO:00002113]; isolation source: pool of 4 deep marine... | reverse complement strand
ATCTTTTCCCCTAATCCCCTTGTCATCTTGCCTAGGTGCCATTAAGATCAAATACTTTATGCAACATCGAAAACCTGGTACTTAGGACCAGTCTGTGTATGATTGATGATTTCAGATTGAAGATTGCAGATTGAACAGGAAATACATCTCTTGCCTCGAGGTACTGAGCTCTTAAATCTGAAATCTGCATTCTTAAATCTAAAATCGCCGGGTCCTTTGGGCCCGGATCCCTTACTCCCAGGCTTTTTTGACGAAACTGTTCGGAACAAATTGTGCATGTTCTGCCGGTACTTTAGAAAGGAGAAACATTTTGATTGATCTGCATACTCATTCCTTATTCAGTGATGGCGAACTTGTGGTGAGCGAGCTGGTGCGACGCGCCGAGGAAATGGGATACCGTTTCATCGGTATCACTGATCACGCTGACCGGAGTAATTTGGATCTCATTATTCCTCGGGTAGTGCAAGCTGCGGCAGAAATCAATCAGTACAATCGTATCCAAGCAGTGCCCGGAATCGAGCTCACCCATGTGCCGCCTCCCACCATTGCACCTTTGGCGATGGAGGCCAGGAAGTTGGGGGCGCGGTTGGTGGTTGTCCATGGCGAGACCATAATGGAACCAGTACTGCCCGGCACAAATCAGGCTGGGCTAGAGGCTGACATTGACATTCTTGCCCATCCGGGCTTGCTTACGCCAGAGGAGGCAGCCCTAGCGGCACGGCGTGGCATTCTTCTGGAGATTTCAGGCCGCAAAGGCCACTCTTTCACCAACGGACATGTGGCTAAAGTGGCCCGGGCAGCAGGGGCTAGCTTGATACTCAACTCGGATGCCCACTCGCCAGGAGACCTGTTACCGAAGGGGATGGTCGAAAAGATTGCTCTAGGGGCGGGACTAGAGCAGGGAGATTTTCAACAGATGCTCCAAAATGCTGAGGAGTTGGTCAGGCGCAGGCAAGATGAGCACCACTAGCAAAAAAACCTGGCAAAGAAGGCTGGGCTTTGGCCTCGCCATTACTATTTTGGCTGCCTGGATTTGTTATGTGGCAGTTTTCGTCCACCGCCTTAACTATGGCGGAGGAGAGGTTCTCACCCCGGAAGTACAACAACTGGCCAGCCAAGAACTCCAGGAAGAGTGGTTTACCATATATCAACATGGCAAGAGAACCGGATACAGCCACACAGAAATCCGGCCACGGCCTGAAGGCTACGGGCTTACCGAAGAGCTGTTTCTTCGCCTCGATTTCCTCGGGGATATCCAGGATCTATTTACCAGGGTTCAAGCTAAGCTAGAGCCGGATTTCTCCTTGAAATCTTTCACTTTTCGCCTCCAAGCCGGCCCCATTTACTACAATCTCAGCGGCGGCATAAAGGACGGAAACTTGCTGCTCGTCAGTCAGATGGCGGGTCAGGAACGCAATCAACAAATACCGCTCTCTGATCCCATTTATTTGGGTAGTGGGATGAAGTCGTTCATCGCTCAACAGCACTTGCGAGAAGGAAATACGTATAGACTGGCGCTTTTTGATCCTTCCACGCTGAGTCAGACTATGGTGCCGCTGCGAGTAGAGGCGAAGGAAACAATCCAGATTGGTTCTCGGAATCTGGAGGCTTATCGCGTGGTATTGGAGTTTCACGGCGTTCAGCTCAAGACCTGGGTTAGCCCATATGGGGAGGTCCTCAAAGAAGAAGGGTTTCTGGGTTTAACTATGGTGAGGAGCGACCGCAAGGATGCTGTCGCCGGTTTCGCTGAGGCGACACCCGCAGAATTAGTGCGTGAGGCGGCTGTGGTTCCAGATCGCACCATTTCGCGGCCCAGGCTGTTGAGAAGTTTGCGTCTGCAACTCACGGGCATTTCTGGTGAGGGTTGGGATTTGGTAGGTGGGAGACAACAGTTGAGCGCAGGAGAGCTCTTGATAGTTCGCGAGGTTTTGCCGCAAATCTCTTCAGTCCAAATCCCGATGAGCACTGCGGAGATGGCTCGGGATTTGCAGTCGAGCTTGCTGGTCCAGAGTGACGAGCCGATCTTAAAAGAGCAGGCAGTGGCCATTGTGGGTGAGGAAAAGGATGCTTTGCATGCTGTTGAGCTCATTAGCTCTTGGGTTTATCGTAATCTTGAAAAGCGGCCGACCCTATCCATTCCCAATGCGGTCGGAGTTTACAAGCTGCGGGCAGGAGATTGCAATGAGCATAGTGTGCTCTTCGCTGCCCTGGCCAGATCAGTGGGCATTCCCACCAAGATCGTTGCGGGTCTCCTGTACACCAAAGGCCGCTTCTATTATCACGCCTGGAATGAAGTCTACGTGGGGGAATGGGTTGCGGTGGATTCCCTTTTGAACCAAGTGCCTGCGGACCCCACCCATGTTCGGCTCATTACGGGAGAGTTGGATCGCCAGGTGCACTTGGTCAGAGCTCTCGGAAGGCTAGGCATCAAAGTCATAGACTATGAATGAAGATTTTTGTTCTCCTGATGAATGGTGCCCAATGGAGGAGCAAGCTTTGCTTGCGATTTGACCAAAGACGGACGCTACTGAGAGGTAGATTATGATTCGCCTGGAAGGGCTTACAAAACGCTTCAAACAAGTCACTGCGGTGGACAACGTGAGCTTGATGGTGGCACCGGGAGAAATTTATGGCTTTCTCGGGCCCAACGGAGCCGGGAAAACAACTACCATAAAGATGCTCGCCGGAATCATACGCCCCACCTCAGGGAGTATCTTTATTGATGGACTGGATTTGCTGAAACATCCTATCGACGTGAAGGCACGGGTTGGATTTATTCCGGATCGTCCCTTTCTATACGAAAAACTTACAGGCTCAGAATTCATGTCCTTCATGGCCAATCTATACGGATTCAATGGTGCGGAACGAGAAAAGAGGATCCAGCAGTTTCTCGAGCTCTTTGAATTAGAAGAATGGGCCAAGGAACTAGTGGGTAGCTATTCCCATGGCATGAAACAACGGTTAATCATGAGCGCTGCCTTACTGCATGAACCCAGGGTTTTCATTGTGGATGAACCTCTTGTGGGCTTGGATCCCAAGGGGGCTCGGCTCATTAAAAGAATCTTCAGGAGATTGAAACGGAGCGGTCTTACCGTGTTCATGTCCACCCATACCCTTGAAGTTGCAGAAGAACTGTGCGATCGCATCGGCATCATCCAAAAGGGAGAACTCCTAGCAGAGGGCACCGTCGCTGAGCTGAAGGAGTTGGCTGGCCAGGAAGACCCACGCTTAGAGTCCATATTCTTGCATCTGACCGGCGCTGAGACCGAAAGCACCGAAGATATTGGTTTTATAAACGAAAACAATTGAGGAACTCGGGGATTTGAGATTTTAGATTGCAGATTGCAGATTGTGGGGGCATGGAGCATAGGGCATAGGGCATAGAGAAAAGGCGAAAATGGGAAGGTAATAAGGCAGGTTTTCAGCGCCTTCTCTTTAGCTCCCTGACACCTGACACCTGACACCTGAAACCCTGAGATTTGGTGCTAGGGCTTCCGGATGTTCTTTTGTTCGCCTTGCGCTGCACCCCTTGATCGGTCTAGGTTATGAACGTATTGACTTTACTTGCCCCGCGCTGGTGGGGTTTCAGAAACGATTTATTTTTTGGCGGCCGCCGATCTCTGATCAAAGCAGGTTCTCTGTTGGCCGTGGCTGTTGGCTTCTGGGTCGGAATCTATGTGATATTCTACCGGGTGCTTCGCTATTTTCAGGCAGTGGAAGAATTTGGCGACCTGCTAGCCTACAAGCTTCTCACCATGGTGTATCTTACCTTTTTCGGTTTGTTGATCTTCAGTAACGTGCTGGTAGCTCTCAATACATTTTTTCTTTCGCAGGATTTGGAGATAATTCACGCTACCCCGGTTTCCATAGGAGAAATTTTTGCAGCTCGTTTTCTGGATACCTTGGTTGAGAGTTCATGGATGGTACTTCTCTTTGGCATTCCCATCTTTACAGCTTACGGCCTTGTCTACCAGGCGTCCTTTGTCTATTATCTCGGTCTTGTCAGTGTGATGGTTCCCTACCTGATCCTGGCAGCAGCTCTAGGGATAAGCCTCACCATGATCCTGGTACAGGTCTTTCCAGCCCAACGCACTCGGGATATACTTTTTCTTCTTTCCCTCTTGGTGATCATTCTCCTTTTCTTCCTCTTTCGGTTTACGCGGCCGGAAAGGTTGGTGGACCCAGACGCTTTCGCTAGTGTGATCACTTATTTTCGAGCACTTAGTGCTCCGGCTTCCCCTTATCTGCCCAGCAGCTGGGCCAGTGAGGCGATTTGGCCTCTTTTGAAACCTTCACCCATCTCCAGTGGTTTCTACCAGGGATTTTTGTGGGTGAACGGTTTGGCCAGTCTGGTAATGTGTGCATTTGTGGCGATTTGGGTTTATCCGGAGGGCTGGTCCAAGTCCCGGGAAAGCGGACGTCTGTTGGCTGGGAGATTTCTGGGTTTGGTTCCCAAGCAACTCAGGCCTAGAAAACCACGCCGTTCTCAGACTCTTACTCTCATGGGCAAAGACCTGAAGTTTTTTTTCCGCGACAATACCCAGTGGTCACAGCTGCTTCTGATCTTAGCTCTTATTGTGCTCTATCTTTACAATTACAGCGTTTTGCCTTTGGATAGTGTTAAGGTGCCCACGTTTTATCTGCAAAATCTCATAGCCTTTCTGAATGTGGGGTTGGCCGGATTTGTTCTGGCCTCTATCGGCGTACGTTTCGTGTTCACTGCGGTGAGCGGAGAAGGCTTTTCATTCTGGATTATGCAGAGTGCTCCGGTGAGTATGAGGCGGTTACTGTGGAGCAAATTCCTTTTTTATCTGGCGCCTTTGCTGCTCCTTGGTCTGATCCTGACCATCGCCACCAACCAATTACTTCAAGTGAGCGCCTTGATGCGGTGGCTGGCGCCCATCACCATTTTCTCTATGGTTTTTGGCATCACCGCTCTTGGAGTAGGCATGGGAGCTGTGTTCCCAAACTTTAAGGCCGAGAACATAACCCAAGTTGCCACAGGTTTTGGCGGGCTGCTCTACATGATCCTGGCTATGGGCTTCATAGCACTGGTGGTTATTCTGGAAGCGGGTCCCGTCTACATCCTGTTTATGGCCCAGGCCCGCCACCATTCCCTCAGTTTTTTTCAATGGCTGTATGTCGGCGGCTCCATTCTTCTCCTGGTGTTGGTGAATATTGCTGCTGTCTGGCTGCCTATGCGATATGGTATTCGCAGACTAGCTGCCTACGAGGGATAAAGGAGATTCCCAGGCCATTCTCTCTCTACCTGTAAACTCCCTCCGGGTCGGAGGCTGTCTGCGCTCACATAGAGTTATGAGAGGTAACCCATGCACGAAATTAGATATCGTCCTATTGGTGTCATTCATTCGCCCTTCAAACAGACAAAGGGGATGCCCATTCAGCCTGCTGGAGCCCGAGGAGTGGCAGGCACCGTGGAGGTAATCCCCGAGTATGGTGATGGTTTGAAAGATCTAGACGGGTTTTCGCATATTTTTCTTCTCTATCATTTCCATCTCTCCCAAGGATACTCGCTGATGGTGAAGCCCTATTTGGATGATTCTCTGCGAGGAGTCTTCGCCACTAGAGCGCCCAGGCGACCCAACGCTATCGGAATCTCGGTTGTACGGCTTGTGGGAATCGAGGGGTGCACACTTCACATCGAAGACCTAGACATTGCCGACTCCACCCCCTTGTTGGATATCAAGCCATACGTGCCGGAATTTGACTCCAGAGAGGTGGAACGAATAGGTTGGCTCGCCGGTAAGGCAGAGAGAGTAGCGGAAGTGGGGGCAGATGAAAGATTCAAATAATGTTTCGCCTGCGGCGGATCAGTAGTGCGCTGCAAATCCTACCGTTTGAGATTTAGGATCTCCTTGCAACCAACAAGTCTTCAGAGTATTATTCCATACAATTTTAGACATTTTAGACACTTTGGCTCACTTTAGGCATTCAGGTTAGCGGACGACGGACTACTAACAAGCTGGAGCGAACTATGACCAATATCTTCCGAACGATTTCCTTGGTCTTTGTGGCGGGATGTGTGGGGGGCGTGTTAAACAGTCTCGTAGTTTGGAACTTTGGCCACCTGGGAATCAGTGCAGCCCTGGGAGTCAAGATTGCCCCTCAACTGACCCCTGCCTGGCTTTATCCCCGCATTGTCTGGGGTGGGATATGGGGATTTCTGTTTTTGCTGCCTATACTGCGCAGCTCAGTGATAAGTCGCGGCCTTCTCTACAGCCTGGGGCCCTCCCTGGTGATGTTCTTCATCATTTTTCCGATGAAGGCCAACAAAGGTATGTTCGGTCTTGCTCTGGGGAATATGACCCCAGTGCTGGTGCTCTTCTTCAACGGTATTTGGGGCGTGGCTGCCGCCATCTGGCTCAGGCTATGTCGGTAAGTACAACAGGCAGGATCTCTCGCCCGAGCCCTGCGGGCTCTTGAGTCCACTGAGGGCACAGAGAAAAAGTATCAGTAGAAAGACTTTGATCGCTTAAAAACTCCCGCCAAGGCGGGAGGTCCCAATAAAACTCTATTGGGACAAAACGGGGAGCACCTGCTGGGTAGAATAAGCGAGCTCATTCTACCCAGCAAGGACTCCCCGTTGTAATTTTAAGCGATCCCTGATTTGCTTGCCCTAATGCCCTATTCGGTTTAATGTGTGAGCACTCTGAGTTCTCCGTGAGCTCTGTGAGATCATTAGAGGTCTATTTGTGTGCTTACTGACTTGTTGAGGATGACGAGGGTTCGAGTGCCGCTTCCAGGGCATCGGGCATGGCGCGGACCAGGTGAAATTGCATTGCTTCTCGGACCTGTTCAGGCACATCCGGAAGATCCTTATCATTTACATGTGGCAGGATCACTTCCCTTATTCCGGCCCGGTGCGCGGCAAGAACCTTTTCTTTAATCCCTCCCACGGGGAGAACATCGCCCCGCAAGGTAATCTCTCCGGTCATGGCCACGTCTCTGCGCACCTGCTTTCCACTAATCAAAGAGGCTAAGGTCACCAACATGGCGATGCCGGCGGAAGGGCCATCCTTTGGTATGGCCCCAGCAGGCACATGGATATGAATATCTGAGCCATCGAGAAAGTTCTCCTCAATATTCAGTTGGGCGGCATGGGCTCGCACGTAGGTGAGGGCGGCGGTAGCAGACTCTTTCATGACGTCGCCCAATTGGCCGGTGAGCGTGAGACCGCCTTTACCCGGCATACGCGCTGCTTCAATAAAAATGATATCACCGCCCGTGGGTGTCCAGGCCAATCCGGTGGCCAGTCCGGGTCCCCATGCCCGAGCAGCCAACTCAGGAATGAACAGCACCGGCCCAAGGAATTCTTCCAAATTGTCTGGCCCGATCCTGGTAACCTGCTCACGCCCGGCGGCAACCTCTTTGGCGACACCGCGGCAGACGGCGGCAATCTGCCGTTCCAGGTTGCGAACCCCTGCTTCACGTGTATAAGAACGAATGATAGAGCGAATTGCGTCATCCTCCAGTTCGATGAGATCAGCTTTCAGCCCATGAGCTTCAAGCTGCTCAGGGAGTAGATAACGCTTTGCTATCATTAACTTATCTTCCTCGATATAGCCTGGCAGTTCAATCACTTCCATGCGGTCGCGCAGGGCAGGGGGGATGGTGTCCAATATATTGGCAGTGGTGATGAACATTACCTGAGAAAGATCAATGGGCACTTCAAGATAATGGTCAGAAAATGTATGGTTTTGTTCAGGATCAAGCACCTCCAGGAGTGCTGAGGACGGATCGCCCCGAAAGTCTGTGCCCACCTTGTCGATTTCGTCGAGCATGAACACCGGGTTGTTGGCTCCAGCCTTGCGCAGACCTTGAACAATGCGACCGGGCAGGGCGCCCACATAGGTGCGCCTGTGGCCCCGAATTTCGGCCTCATCCCGCACCCCGCCTAAAGAAATGCGAATAAACTCACGTCCGAGAGTGCGGGCGATGGATTGTCCTAAAGAGGTTTTGCCAACACCCGGAGGACCCACAAAACAGAGAATAGGGCCCTTCATATCCTGTTTGAGCTTTCTCACTGCCAGGTATTCGATGACGCGCTTTTTAACTTTTTCCAGATCATAGTGGTCAGCATCCAAGGTCTCTTGGGCGGCTGTAATGTCCAAGTTGTCCTCGGTGGAGAATTCCCAGGGAAGTTCCAGTAACCAGTCCAGATATGTGCGCGATACGGTGTACTCAGCTGCTGCCGGCGGCATTCTGCTCAAGCGGTCAAGTTCCTTCCCGGCCACATCTCGCACCTCGTCGGGCATGGGTGTTTCTTCCAGTTTCTTTTTTAGCTCATCAATCTCAACGGTGCGTTCGTCACCCTCGCCAAGCTCTTTCTGAATAGCTTTGAGCTGTTCGCGGAGCATGTAATCCCGTTGGGTCTTGTCCATGCCATCCTTAATCTTTTTTTGGATTTCCTGACTGAGTTCCAGGGTCTCTAGTGTCTTGTTCAAATGGACAGTCAAACGCTCCAGCGCCGTTTGTGTTTCCAGAGTCTCAAGAATTTCCTGGGCCTCCGCCAAGGTCAGATCCAAATTTGAAGCCACCAGGGAGATAAGGGGATGGGGCCCTTCCACATTGGTAGCTACGAGGGCCAGTTCGGTGGGCATGCTGGCCAGTTCCACAACTTTCTGAAAAAGATTGCGAATGTTTAAGACCATGGCCTCGATCTGTTTGTCCATCTGGACGGCTTCTTCGATGATTTCCACCTTGGCAACCAGGTACGGTTCTTCCTGAACTGTGTCCAGCAAACGAACCTTTTTAGAGGTTCGAATCAGAAGGTGGTAATGGCCCTCGGGAGTGCGCATCATTTTCAAAATAAAGGCAGCCACTCCCACTCGGTACAAATCAACAAGTCCAGGCTTTTCCACGGTTTCGTCCCTTTGGGCCACGGCCACAAGCGCTCTATCCTTAACCAGGGCCTCATCTATCAGCTTGATGTGATCAGGGCGGCTCACCAGAAGTGGAACGGTGAGCTCCGGGAACAGCACTCCCTGGTGCAAGGGCAGCACCGGAAGATGCTCAGGAATTTCTTGCTCTTCTTCAGCAGTTGTCAAATTGACAGCTTCTTCGGCCATAAAGAAAACTCCTTATTCTTAACGCTGCCATCACTCAGTGAATGAGGCCATGAAGTCAGTTTTTCTCAAAATCGTTCGCATCACAGATCGAATAGCCGACGGAGGACCTCTTAGAGGCGGACTATTTATCTGTTTTTACAGATACTGATGCCGAGATCCTGGATTTCTTGGGGAGGTGAATGACCAGAAAACCATCACGATAGGTTGAACTAGCGCCATCCGGATCCACAGGAATAGGGAGGCGAATGGCTTGGTTGAAGGGGCCAAAGTCTATTTCCATGTGATGAACGCGACTGACATTCTCGTCTAACGGCCTGCATCTGTTGCCAGAGATCCTCACAACCTCACTCTCTACCACCACTTCCACATCTTGTGGCTGGATACCAGACACGTCCACCAATAAGGTGAGCTCTTCGTCTGTTTCATAGAGATCCAAAGAAGGCCGCCAACCAGTGTCACCACAAAGGGTGGCCGCCCCAGGGCGCGTCAACGATCCAACCATCTTTTCCATACGCTGACGCATACGCTCAAATTCTTTATCGATGTCATCATCGAACCATTTCATTAAATCCTCCGACAGCTAAATTATTCTTTGTTAGTGAAAAAATAGTCACGGATGGGTTGATTTTCAAGGCGGTAGAACGAAAGTGTTACTTTAACCCGGATATTTCATGCCCAGCCTCTTCAAACCTATTCAAATCCAGGTTTTTTTTAACTCTATCAGGATCAAAAACGCGGCCATTGATGACTACGTAAACACCAGCCGGCAACAATTGAACAGCAGCAACTGCAGAACCAATATTAAACGGGGCATCGCTTGATTTAGATCTGGCAGGTTCGATTGCCCCTGTAAGCACGATAACTTTATTTTGGATATTCATAATTTTCTTTGCCGTTTCAATTATGGTGTCAGTTCCGTGCGTTACTATTATATATTTATGGTCATCAGCCTCTATCTTGTCGAAAATGAGTTGGCGGTCATCATCAGTCATGTCGAGGCTATCTTTTCTTAATATGGATTCAATTTGATAGGAAAAATTGATGTTTGCCTCTTTTAATACCTGCTCTACAGCCGGTTCACCAACCTGATATTTACTTTTCTTATCGAAATATATCTTGTCTATCGTACCGCCAACGGTAAAAATTTTGATCTGCATGTTATTTTCTTTGAAACCTCCAACCTTTCATTCGAATGAGTTGTTATATGGAAAAGTCTTTCTTGCGCAACATCAGCTTGATGGCGCCGTAAGGAAAAAGAAAGAAAACAATAGCGCATAATTTGACAAGAGCCATGCCGTAGTAATTCATCAGGGCGAACTCGTGTTTGCTCACGTTGAACCACTTGGAATGAATGCTGTATATCCAATCACCTCCAACCACATAGCTCATAAACCAAACTATCAAGAGAGCAAGACAAAAGAGAAAGCACCTCAATAAGATTTCTGCCACAACATCAAGGCCATTTGACATGCCATCTGCGTTCATAATTGATTCCTTCCTACCAACTGTTCTTCCGACCTAAACGAGCGAACTCGGCTTGAGTAGCCAATTCATGAATTATTCGGGCTCGACTGCCTCAGCGAATTCTGGTCTATACCTGGCCACTCCGGAGATCCCCTGCATCACTGACTCGTTGAGCACCAATATCATAAAGGCGTCATCAGGTACTTCCCATTCACATCTCACTCCGTAACTATGTGCAGGTTCAAAGCCAAATCGTGGGTAGTAATCAGCGTGTCCCAGAACGATCACAAAAGCACAGTTGCTGCTCACCAATCTGGCAATTCCTGCCCGCACCAGCTTTGAGCCGATCCCTTGTCGTTGGTACTCGGGTAGCACGGCCATTGGTGCCAAAGCCATCCCCTTCGCTGTTGTCTCTTCGCCCTCAACCGTGACAGAACTAAAAAGGATGTGGCCAACGATCTCATTGCCCGCCACGGCAACCAATGACAGTAGATCTTTGCAGTTCCGCCGCAACCTATCCACCAGATCAGCCTCCAGGAGTTGCCCGAAAGCCCGCTTATTCACCTGATGGATTATCGGAATGTCTTGTGGTTGTTCTTTGCGGATTTCGACCATCTTCTCATCATCTCAAGTTTATTGAAGCTCCCTGCAGTCCGCCTGCGGCGGATTCGAAATGTAAGGAAGTGATTCCATTTTATTGTAGTTCGCTCGCTAACCCCGTCCGCCTCCGGCGGACTACGGGGAATGCACTCGCTGTAGCATTTTCAACATCGAAAATCCCGCCTTGCGGGGGTCAGGGTTAAATGGCTCTGCCGGTAGAGGTGGCGAGCTGTTTTGGAGTACTGGAGTATTGGAGTGTTGGGAAAAACGAAAGCCTTAATTTAACTTGAAATGGATCTTTCATTACTCCATTACTCCACCACTCCATCACTCCAGCAGACTGCCGCAAGGGGGAAAGACTATTGAAGCCCCCTCAGGGGGCAGCCCAAAGCCTGCTCCTTTAAATTAAGTTTCTTCATCAACCAACCTGATTCTGGTTGTCAGCTCAGGATGTTTCCCTTGGATGCCTTGGTAGAAGTCCCGAATACGGTCCATATCCTTTTTGATATCACCTGTAGGTATGAAAGAGAGACCAAGACATGCCTCTTTACGACCGTAGTCTAAATATCCACATAGTATGGGAACTTGGGCAGTATATGCAATCCAATAAAAACCAGATTTCCAATAGTCTCTTTTCTTTCTTGTCCCCTCAGGACCTATGGCAACGACAAGCCTGTCAGACTCCCTGAATTGCCTGGCAATCTGATCGACCACGCCGTGCTCGCTGGTCCGATCAACAGGGATTCCGCCTAACCATCTCATCACTCCTCCAAAAGGCTTTTTGAAAAGCGTATCTTTTCCCAGCCAAGAGATCTTTAAACGGAAGATAAATACTGCGGCAAGGGTGAAAGGAAAATCCCAGTTGCTGGTATGCGGTGCACCCACAAGGACAAATCTGTCCCCAACCGGAACCTGCCCCACAACATCCCAACCAAATACCCCCATCAAAATACGACCTATCCAATATTTGATGACACCAGAAGTTGGACCATTGTGGGTTACTCTGTGGCTAAGCATTTCCGCTATTTTCCAGATCAGCTGTACTGAGATAGTAGAAAGCAGTCTTACTGCTTCTGAGCAACTATATTGCGGTAGAGTTCCTTTTTTGAACCAGGGGGGAATTCGAGTTGCTCATAGAATACTCGATAGGTTCCGGCTGCGAGCTTTATCTTTGCCCCATTCTGGTCGGTGCAAATCCAGTTTATCTGGTCACGCAAGGACCGCGGCATGTCAGTCGCCAATGGCAGAAAAAGAAGTGATCCGGAGTGGCAGGAAATCTTTTCAGCCAGGGTTTCTGTGTCCGCAGGCAACGAGAACTTCTTTTGTAAAGATAGTGACAGCGGAAGCACGAGGTAGGGATTGCGCCACAGCACCGGGCATGAGGCCTTGCCACCATAATATGTCACCGTCAGACCGCGCCTTTGTACATAACTCGCCGATGGGTCGGTGCTCGCATTCACTGTCTCACCGAGATGAATTGGATCGGTGATAAGGAGAGATTCGTCTCTCAACTCGAAACTGTCATCGGCTGCCACCATACAATCGGGGGACCATGTATGCAGATCTTGAATCGGCCTCAATCGCTTGGCGTCCACCAAGACTGCCATTTGAGACTCCATATGATTTAAGATTTTAGATTTAGGATTGCAGATTTAAAATTGAAGAATCCAGCCCTGTGACAATGACATCTTGTAGTCTCTATTAACAATCTGCAATCTACAATCATAAATCTCTTCGGCTCTGAAGTTGTAGTCATAGCTCATATGACATGAAGGTGACAAGGAATGGCAAATGGGCAAATTCCTTTGTCTCTTTTTCAACGAAACCGATCCTCTGATACCACAGCTTCAATTCCATATCATCAGAAATAATGCCTATACCTATCTGCTTTGCTCCCACAGCTCTTGCCTCATAAAAAACATGATCCACGAGCGCTTTGCCAAAACCTTTCCGCCTGCTCTGTGGTAAAACCCCAAGCCGTTCAAGATAGCATAGATCTGGATTGGCTTTTTCGAGAGCGACACATCCCACTGGTGTGCCATCGCTCTCCAAGATGTAATAAGCCACTCCCCTGGCAAAATCGTTTTCGATCCACTC
>JABAHS010003726.1_pt3 | contig 13252 bp, 13 predicted proteins | sample 7062111 | NCBI WGS metagenome assembly JABAHS01 (sample SAMN14534600, study PRJNA622989) | marine sediment metagenome | biome: marine biome [ENVO:00000428]; feature: marine pelagic biome [ENVO:01000023]; material: deep marine sediment [ENVO:00002113]; isolation source: pool of 4 deep marine... | reverse complement strand
CCGACGCGTAGATCGCACGGTTGCGGAACCCCAGCGCCTTCATCACCGCGAGCTCGCGCTCCCTCCTCGCAGTGCTCGAATAGACGGCGAATCCCGTGAGCAGGATGGCGAGCGCGCCGCCGATGAGCGTCATCAGGCCGATGATCTCGACTCCCATCTGCATCGCGACCGCCCAGTCGTTGCGGATGAACGCCTCGTTGGGCACCGCGCTGACTTTCTCCACCTCGCGTTCAATGCGCTCGGCCAACCGCGCGCTGTCCACCCCCGGGGCGGCGTCGACCAGGAAATAGCTCATCGTGCCGAAGCTCGACATCACATCGGCGAGGTCCGGCATCGTCACGAAGGTAATCGAATTGGCCATGGAAAAGGTTCCGTCGGTGAGCCCCGAGACGACGAAGCGATGCCCCGCGATGGAGATGGAGTCCCCGAGCGAGAGCCCGGCGAGGCGAGCGAGCACCGCCGGCACGAGCGCCTCTCCCTTGTCCGGCAGTCGCTTGCCCTGCGTCACCGCCCAGGGCCCGGCGCGCGGGTCGGCCGGGTCCAGGCCGACGATGAACGAAAACCAGTTTCCTTCACCGGCCCGCATCACCGTGTTCAAGTAGAGGATGGGGGTGACCTTGCTCACCCCTTCGATGCGTGCGATCCGGTCCGCCTTCCAGTCCGACACGAACGACGTCGCCATGTGCATGTTCGAGACGCCTCTTTGCATGACCCACACATCGGCGTCGGCGTGACGCGCGTAGGCCACGATCTGCCGTGACTCGCCGGCGAACACCGCCTCGAAGAACAGCACCAGCGCGAAGGCGGCGCCGATCGCACCGACGCTCGCGAGCAGATGCCAGGGCTCGGCGATCAGGCTGTTCCAGGTCCAGCGCAGCACCGCTCAGCTCCTGAACACCATGGCGGGGTCGATGCGTGCGATGGCGCGCACCGGCACGAGCGCGCCGAGCGCGGCAAAAGCGAGGGCAGCCAATGCGGTGCGCCCAATGCCTTGCGGCTCTGTGGGGAGAATCAGGTAGACGGGCGCATTGGCATGAATGATGGCGGCGATGGCGTGCGCCAACGCGATGCCGACCGGCAACGCCAGAAGGGTGAGAAGCAATGCCTCGAGAAGGGCGCTCGAGGACAGTGAGCGCGTGCGAAATCCGAGCGCCTTCAGAACACCGAAGTCCCGAATGCGCCCGCGAATGGCGACGAACATGAACATCCCCACGACCAGGACGCCGATCCCGTAGCTCACGACGAGCAACAGACCCAGGATCGGGCCCAGCATCTCTCGACCCAGTCGCTCGTCGCTGGCCGCCAGGGTCGAGGGCAAATACACATCGGCAACCGAGACCTGTTCCTCGATGCGCGCCGCAACCTCCGCGAGGTCGGCGCCGGGCTCGGTCTCGACCAGGAGGAAGCTCAGCAGAGCGAAGGTCGCGATGTCCGCTCCGATATCGGACTCGAAGTAGAAATCGATCAGGTCGTCATAAGTGATGAACGCAAACGGCGTTAGGAATGCCGAGGTGTTTGCCGATATCCCGGAGACGGTGAACACGAAATCGGAGATCGTCATCGGATCCCCGGGAGCTAAATCGTACTTAACCGCGAGCGCGCGGTCGATGATGATCCCGCGCTCTGCGGGCACGCGCTTTCCCGCGACGATATCGGTGGGTCCGCCGGCAGAGTCGTAGACGAGGACGATGATGGGGGTACGACGCCCGTCACGCTCGTAGATGACCGAGATGCCGGTCAACGGATGGGCGACGCGCACGCCTTCCACCGCCTCGACATCCAGACGCGCGGTCTGCGGGAGGATGGAGCGCGCGGCGATAAAGTTCCCGATCCCCGCCTGCGTCACGACCAGGTCGCCGCCCCGGTTCAACACCGCCTGGCGCAATTGCAGGTAGAGCCCGGCGAGAAATCCCTCGAGGATCAGGATCTCGGCAATGACCGCGGCGATTGCCAGCACCGTCAAGCTGCTGCGAAGCGCCTCCAGACGCAGCTGTTGCAGGGTCAGGGCGAACACCTATGCCTCCTGTGCGATCTCCGACTGGGAAACAGGCCGGCGACTCGACCAACCAGTCTCACCACGGCCGTCTCCGTAGGGCATGGATGCCAACTCCCGAGCGGCCTTCCGCGCCCATGCTCTCGGCGGCCGACGGCAACGCCATGCGGAAAGGCCTGCATCAAAGGGCGCGGAGCACACCTCCCGCGCTCGCCCGGTCCGGGACTTCTTCGACATGAGCGACCACCCCTTGTCGCCTGGCCGAACCTTAATGCCGATACGGGGGCGGTGCCGAACGTTCGCGACCCACTGTGCGGTATGGCCGTAACCACGGATTCTGCGCATCGTCTGGCCCACGACGGCGTTGCTCATTACTTCTGAAGTGCACGCTGCCGCGGGAAGTTCCTCGAATCGCCCACGCGGTATCTGACTGACGGCGAGCCGCGGGGCGCGAGACGCGGTCATGGTCACCTACACCTGCCCCACATCGAGACCGACCCGACTACATGCAACGCATGTGGGCGGGACCTTGGCAAGCAAGTATTCGGTCACTCCAGAAGGTCTTGAGGTACCCGATCAGGTCGGCCGCGTCCGCTTCTGTCAGGACTTCCCGGAACACGGGCATCCGACGCCGGGACCGCTGCGTCCCATCGAGAATCATCGCGACGAGCTGCTCGTCGCTGTGGTGCCATGCATGGGACGATTCGTTCAGAGGCATGGCTTCGATCAGATCCGGTCGACGGATGCTCCACGGCACCTTGGGCTCGCCCACTCCTCCCTGACGGTGACAGCCAAGGCAGTGTGTCTCGTACAGGGCCGCTCCTCTAGCTACGGCTGCTGGGTCGGCCCTCATCCCCGTCTCAGCCAACGCGGCCGTGAGCGTCCATGTGAGGACTCCGCCGAGTAAGCAATAGAGGACTAGATGCCTACGCAGACCGACGGGGCGCGACTCTAATGGATTCACGACTCACTCCTCAGTTACTGCCGGCCAAAGGCGGCCGGCAAAGTGGCGCCCAGCGCTGGCGCTGAGCGACCTGTTCGACCAACGCCGGCCCCCCAAGCTCACGCTCCCGGATCGAACTCGAGCACGACGCGGAGCCCTGGCTCGTTGTCCACGAGCGCGATTCGCGCACCGTGGAGCTTCGCGACGGCGGCGACGAGACCGAGCCCAAGACCGCTCCCCGGCGTGGAACGACTCCTGTCCAGACGGTAGAAGCGTTCGAGAACTCGGGCGCGCTCCTCTTCGGGGACACCTCTGCCCGTATCGCTGACCTCGAGGCGCACGCGGTCAGCGCATTTCGACAGTCGCGTGGTCAACACCGTCCCCGCAGGCGTGTGGCGCAGACCGTTCTCGACCAGATTGGCGAGCATCTGCGTGAGCAGCTCCCGGTCTCCGTGCACGGGCACTCCCGGCGCTATCGCCGTCTCGAGGCGCCTGCCCTCGTCCTCGGGCAACGGCGGCGAATGCGTCGGCGACGTTCTCTGCCACCTCGCTCAGGTCGACGGTCGAGAATCGAGCGCGCCGCGCGCCCGCTTCAATCTGCGCGATCCGAAGCATGGCGTCGAACGTCTTGAGCATCGTGTCGGTGCCGGCACGGGGCCACGCCAAACACAACTCTCCGGCCTCGGCCGCACTCCTACAGCTTCGAGCGTACCCGATGCCTTGGCGGAATGTGATTACGAGAAGTTGATTTTGCCGACGCCCGCGAATGGCATCCGAGGGGGTGCAATCGACCATGACACCAGCTCGCCGCCAGCGGTTGTCATGCAACTGGGCCGGACGAACGGCGCGGAGAACTATCGCTTGCTGGATAATGTCGCAACGAAGAATCGTCGCGAGCTTTCGCGTCACTGGGAACGCCACCCCGAGGCTGTCTGGGCGAGACGAAGCGGTGTTGAAGAAAGGGAAACTCGGTGCGGGTATCGGGGCAGCCGCAGTCGCACTCACCGCCGTAGCCTTCGTGCTCCTCTCGCAGCGAACGGCGCCAGCGAAGCGACTCGATCCCGGCGATCCACAGCTCGTGCAACGCGGCGCCGAGGTCTACGTAGCCCAGTGCGCTTCCTGTCACGGGGCTGAGCTCGAGGGTCAGCCGAACTGGCGGCAACGGCAGGCCAACGGGCGACTGCCCGCGCCTCCTCACGACGAGAGTGGGCACACTCATCATCATTACGACGAGCTCCTGATGAGGCTCACGAAACACGGGCCAGCCGCGCTCGCAGGCAATTCGTACGAGTCCGACATGCCAGCCTACGCCGGAATTCTGAGCGATGCCGACATCCGCGCCGTCCTCTCCTACATCAAGAGCACGTGGCCGCCCGAGGTGCAGCGCCGCCACGATGCGCTCAACGAGCAGGCGCGCTCGCGATGACGGCCGCGCGGCCGTGCCATGCGAGGGAATGATCCACCGTTGCAGAATTCGACGCGGCTCACCTGTGCCAGCCGGTCGCCGGAGGATGGACTTGTCGCGAAGGTGTCCGCGTCCTTGCGGGCGCATTTCGACGACGTCGACCGAATGACCGTGTGCCGTCGCCAGGGCGTGCCTCGATCCGCGGTTGCAGCCGGCCCCGATGAAGCAGCCTCGCCATGTGGTGATCGACACCACCCGGCTGAACGTCTTCGGCGCCGGCGAGTGGACCGTGCGCAAGCATGGCATGGGCAAAGGCCGACGGCGCACCTGGAGAAAGCTGCATCTGTGCGTTGACGAGACGTCCATGGACATTGTGGCCATGGACCTGGCTACCAGCGGCGTTCACGACAGTCCACATCTGCCAGCGATGCTCGACCTGGTCGAAGGGGACATCGGCCAGGTGTCTGCGGACCGGGCGTACGACAGCGAGACGAGGTACGCGGCGATCCTGGCCCGAGGCGCGGTCCCGACGATTCCGCCACGACGGAATGCCCGGCTGAGTAGGGCGAAGGATCCACCCCCGTTTCGCCTTGAGCGGGACGCTGTTGTGCGTCACATTGAGGACGAGGATCGGTCCCCGTGGCGGACTTCGAGCGGAGCGACCCGGCAGAGCGTCGCCGAGAACGCGGTGTCGAGGTTCAAGGCACTGGTTGGAGTGAAGCTCGCGTCGCGAGAGTTCGAGCGCCAGCAGGTGGAAGCCCTGGTGAAGAGCCAGGCGCTCAACCGGATGTCGGCGCTAGGGATGCCGAGGTTCGAACGCATCTCAGTGGGTTGATCCGCCTGCAGGAAGCCGGTGGCGGGCTCCCTGGCGTCAAATCTGATTGACGAAGCAACGCTGCTGATAGGCGATTCTCAAGCGCGTTTGGCCAACCGTATTTCAAGTAGGAGATTTCACGACGATGGCTAAAACGATCGCGGTGACCGCCGCATCCCTGTTGGCCCTTGTTGCAGTGGGCTACTTCGTGACCTTGGGTGTCGCAAAACCCATTAGCACCGATCTTTCTGTCATTGGTCAGGGTAAGCCCGTTCTGGTTCTGGCCTACGAGAACTTTTCGCCTGCCGGTGGAGATGCGCTAAGTCGCCTGCGGCAGGTGAGGAGCGACTACGAATCGCGGCTCGATTTCGTGGTGGCCGATCTGGGAACGCCGCAAGGACGAGCGTTCGCTAATCGATATCGGCTTGTCGATGGTCAGGCGGTGTTCCTGAAACAAGATGGCCAAGCATTGCGGGTAACAAGCATACCGGCCGACGAGCGGGAGCTGCGCAACCGTCTGGAATCCTATCTGGCGGCAGTAGAGTGAGTTTGCTGATCAGGGGCTAGCTGCGAATTCGAAGGTCGAGCCTCGTGAGCAGCTTCCGGCAACCTCGTGAAGATCTCAGGGCGCGGAGGCGATCGTCACGCACAACAAGCGCGACTTTGCACGACTCGAACTTCATTTCCCGAGGCTGCGCGTGCTGAGCCCCGGCGAGTTGATCGCGGAGGATTGAGCGATGTCTACCTTGACGGTCCGTTTGCCGGACGACACGCACGATCGACTCAAGGAACTCGCCCGGCACCGCGGGGTGAGCGTCAACAAGCTGATGGAGGAGCTCTCGACCATCGCCGTCACGCAGCACGACGTAGAGACGCGGTTTCGTGTCCTCGCCGCGCGGGGATCGGTGGAGGAAGGACTGCGCGTGCTCGACAAGCTGGACGCCGCGCTTGGCAGTGCCGAGGGACGATGAGCGGACGATCCGGTGCGCAGTCGCGACCGTGGCCAGAGCGCTGTCGCTGCCTCGGCGAGGTACAGTAGAGGTACAGTCGTCAGTCGCGCGTATGAACGCTTATGAAACGCTATGTAGCGTAACTCGCTGTTTGGACCGGATTTTCGCTGTAGCAAAAGAATCGCGTATGAAACGCAGTGAACGCTTGAGAAACATAGTGTTACAGCGTTAGCACCTGCCTTTTAATCAGGTGGTCGCAGGTTCGATTCCTGCACGGCCCACCAGAAAAAGCTGTAATTCCTGCAAATTATCCTTGTTTCCGTTTCTGCCCATCCTGGTTGAGATGTATCGATACATCTGTTGTGTTGCCCAATGGCCGTTTGAAGGAGTTGCGCTTCGATAATCGACAGCCCCGAGTTCGCCCTCAAAGTCGGGGCAGCTCAGGATGCATTGGAGCTCGAGGTGCCCGCGTACTTCTTGCCCGACGCAGCGACCGGAATGGATACGTTTATCGACGCGGGAGAGTGCGACTGCGGCGGTCGTTCCGGCACCTCGAAACGCGATTTCCCGCGGGGCTGGACCGGGTCCTGACCCTCCTCGTCACCGATGAGGGGGCGCCGGTGAGACGCCCGCCGAGCGGGCCATCCAGGAGCCTCAGCCGCACCTCTTCGAGGCGATCCTGAAAGCGCAGCCGTCGTTATTTCAGTGGCTTCCGGCGTTTTATTCGAATTTCAAACAGTTGATCCCGGTCCACGAGGCCTTCGATGAAGCCACGGAGGCTTCCTTGACACCGGCGCATTGGCCGGGATCATAATGCCCCTGCGGCGGTGTAAGCGCTTTCAGACACTGCGGCGCAGAACAAAGACTCTCCGGGCCGGGACACCGTCTGAAGCGCCGGAGGCAGGGAACCCCGCGCGACGGCCATGACACCTCCCCATTTCGAGCAAATCACTCCATCGAAGGCATCGAAGCCCATGATGCCGCGGTGCCTGGCAAGCGGGGCCTTCTGCGCATTGCCGTCCCGTGGCCGCGTACGCAGCCACCTTGCCGGCGGCCAGCATCCCAATGAGAGCCTGCTCATCGAATCGTTTCAGTTAGGCGTTGAGTGTGCGGTGTGATGGCCGAGCCCGCTTCCCGAACGGATAACCGCACGCGCTTCGAAAAGGATCTGAGCGCCCCGGATCCGATCCCGCAGGAGGGCATCGACGCGGCGGTGGAGCTCATGCACGACGGCCGGCTGTTCCGCTATGCCGAGGACCGCCACGGCGTGCCGGTGACGGCGCTGCTCGAGGAGGAGTTCGCGGCGGCCATCGGCCGGCGTTACGCGGTGGGGGTGAATTCCGGCGGCTGCGCGCTGTTCTTGGGGCTGAAGTCCGCGGGCGTCATGCCCGGAGACAAGGTGCTGCTGAACGCCTTCACGCTGGCGCCGGTGCCGGGTGCAATCGCCCATGCCGGCGCGCAGGCGGTGCTCGTCGACATCACCGATTCGTACACCATCGACATCGAAGATCTGGATCGCAAGGCACGCGAATCCGGTGCGCGTTTCCTGATGCTTTCCTACATGCGCGGTCACGTGCCGGACATGGACGCGGTGATGGCGGTGTGCCGTCGCCACGGCCTCGTCGTCGTCGAGGATTGCGCGCATACCATGGGCGCGCACTGGGACGGGCGTCTCGTCGGTACCTTCGGCGACGTCGCCTGCTTCAGCACCCAGACCTTCAAGCACCTGAACTCCGGCGAGGGCGGTTTACTCGCAACCGATGACGAGGACGCTGCCGCACGGGCGGTGCTCATGTCGGGCAGCTACATGCTTTATGCCCAGCACCGGGCGCGGCCGGAGATGGATGTCTTCGAGCGCCACCGCTACACGACGCCGAATTTCAGCATGCGCATGTCCGGCCTGGTTGCCTCGATTCTGCGCCCCCAGCTTGCGCTTCTTGACGAGCGCGTGGCGCGCTGGCGCGAGGCTCACGGCCGCCTCGTCGAGCTGCTGCGCGGGGTCGAGCACATCAGCATCCCGGAGCGTTCGCCGAAGGAGGGCTATGTGCCGAGCTCTCTTCAATTTCATCTGACGGGACTGGACGCGCAGGCCATCGACACCTTTCTGCGCGCGAGTGACGAGCACGGGGTGCATGTGAAGTGGTTCGGCCGTGAAGAGCCCGTGGGGTTCACGAGTCGTCACGACCACTGGCGCTACCTCGAGGGGCCGACCGATGTGCCGCGCGCGGACCGCGTGCTGCAAGGGCTGTGTGACATGCGTCTGCCTTTGTGGCTGGACGAAGAGGATTGCCAATGCATCGCAGCGGTGCTGCGAGAAGCAATGGCCGAGGCAACGAGCCTCTGAGCGTGCGGCCGGGTGCCGCCGCTGACACGGGACGAGACGGTCCGGCAAGAAGGCCGCGACGCCTGGTCCAGAGGGTGAGTTTTTTGTGACTACAGTGGAGGAGTGAAAAATGAGAATACCATTTAAAAAAGCCGTCATGATTGCCCTGTCGGCGTTGATCGGCGTTGCCGGCAGCGCCCAGGCGGCCGACGTCACCATCGGCTATCAGCTGGTGTACGGGCCCTGGAAGGCTCAGATGGCCCAGCTGAAGAAGAACGGTCTCGGTGGCAAGAGCATTGAGTTCGTCAAGTTTACGTCCGGTACCGAGGTCATCAACGCCATGGCGTCGGGCTCGGTCGACATCTCGCTCAACGGATCGTCACCGTCAGCCGCCGGATACAGCCGCGGCGTCGACCTGCAGGTGGTCTACATCTACGACAACATCAATGATGCCGAGGCGCTGGTGGTCGACAAGTCCATCACCTCCCCGCAGGATCTCGTCGGCAAGACCATCGCGGTTCCGTTCGGCTCGACGACGCACTTTCACATGATGTTTGCGCTGGAGCAGTTCAACATCTCGCCGAAGAAGCTCAAGGTCCTCGACATGTCGCCGCCGGACATGGTCGCCGCCTGGGAACGCGGTGACATCAATGGCGGTTTCGTGTGGGATCCTGCGCTCGGAAAGATGAAGGGCAAGGGCCACGTGCTGTTGACGTCGGGCGATCTGAGCAACTGGGGCAAGGCCACCTTCGATGCGATGGTCGCGCGCAAGGGCTTCACCAGCAAGAATCCGGATTTCATGTGCCAGTGGATCAAGATGGTGTCCTCGGCCGATGCGGACTATCGCTCGAATCCGAATGACTATGGTCCCGGCACCGCCAACGCGTCGGCTATCGCTAAGTCTGTTTCCGGTCAGGCCGACCAGGTGGGCGGCGTGCTGGCGCTCTATGACTATCCCACTCTCGAGCAGCAGGTCTCCGGCGTGTGGCTCGGCGGCGGGGTTCAGAACGCGCTGATGGCAGCGTCGGAGTTCCTGAAGGCCCAGGGCAAGCTGGACAAGGTGCTCAACAGCTACGCGGACTCGGCCACGCCCAAGTTCGCGCAGATGGTGCTCGACGGTAAGTGCTGATCACGTCGCGGCGGGCGGTGTACAGCCGCCCGCCTCGACGGCCGAGAGGGAATACCGCGGCTTCGGCACCTTTGCCGGAGCCGCGGCATCGGAACGGGAGGGTCCTTGAGCACGATCATCAGCCTCAGTCATATCGGCATGGAGTTCCCCTCCCTGGACGGGACCGGGAGCGTCGAGGCGCTCAATGACGTCAGCATCGACTTCCTAGAGAACGAGTTCGTAGTGGCGCTCGGCGCCTCCGGCTGCGGCAAGACGACGCTTCTCAACGTCATCGCCGGCTTCCTGCGCCCCACGAGCGGCGAGATCCTGCACAAGGGCGCGCCGGTCACCGGCCCCGGTCACGACCGGGGCGTGGTCTTCCAGAAACATGCCCTTTTCCCCTGGATGAACGTGGTGGAGAACACCGAGTTCGGCCTCAAGCTCCAGAAGGTGGGCAAGGAGGAGCGCCGCGACGCCGCGCGCGCCAACCTCGGGCTCGTGGGTCTCACCGACTTCGAGAACTATCCCATCTATCAGCTCTCGGGGGGCATGCAGCAGCGGGTCGGGCTTGCACGGGCGCTTACCTGCAACCCGGAGATGCTGCTCATGGACGAGCCGCTCGGTGCGCTCGATGCCTTCACACGCGAGACCATGCAGGAGCTGATTCTCAATGTATGGAGACAAACCCAGAAGGTTGTCTTCTTCATCACCCACAGCGTCGAGGAGGCGCTGTTCATGGCGACGCGGCTCATTGTCATGTCGCCGCGGCCGGGACGCATCACGCACGAGTACAAGCTCGAATTCTATCGGCGCTTCTTCGAGTCGGGGGATGCAAGGGCGGTCAAGTCATCGCCGGAATTCATCAAGATGCGAGAGGAGGTCCTCTCGATCATCTACGGCGAGGAAGTCGGCGAGCAAATGCCATGAGACTGAATCCGTTCTCACGCCGAACATCAAAGGTGGTGGATCAGTACGGCGCGCCCGGCAGCGGCGATGCCACGATCATCAACATCGTCACGATTGTGGTGATTCTCGGCTCCTGGTGGCTTGTCACGCATCTCGAGCTGATCCGCCCCCTGTTTCTGCCGTCGCCGGAACAGGTCATATCGAAATTCAACAAGATCGCCTGCACGGCTCATTACTACGAGAGCTTTCTGACCTTCCTCGGCATCATGAGTGAGGTCGAGGCCGAGTGCGAGGGGTTCAGCGAGCACGCGCTCCACCAGCATATCCTGTGGAGCCTTTACCGGGTATTTTTGTCGTTCTTCCTCGCAGTCATCACCGCCGTGCCCATCGGCATCGCAATGGGCATGAATCGAATCGCACGCGGCGTCTTCGATCCGCCCATCGAGTTCTACCGCCCCATTCCGCCGCTGGCGTACCTGCCTCTGACGATCATCTGGTTCGGCATCGGTGAGTCCGGGAAGATCTTTCTCATCTACCTCGCCTGCTTCGCACCTATCGCCATCAACGCCCGCGCGGGGGTGCGTTCGGTCTCCATCGAGCAGATCCATGCGGCCTACTCGATGGGCGCTACGCGCCAACAGGTGGTCTGGCAGGTGGTGATCAAGGCCGCGCTTCCCGAGATTCTCACCGGCATGCGGGTCGCCATCGCATTCGGTTGGACCACTCTGGTCGCGGCGGAAATGGTCGCCGCAAAGGCGGGCATCGGTGTGATGGTGCTCAACGCCGCGCGTTTTCTCGCCACCGACATCGTGTTCCTCGGCATCGTCGTGATCGGTGCCGTCGCTTTCGTGTTCGACCTCATGATGCGCAAGATCGAGAAAGCCCTGGTGCCCTGGAAGGGCAAGGTCTGACGCGCCGGCCGCTCAGGCCTTCTCGATCAGGGCTTCGACGATCGCGGCAAATGGCAGGAGGCCGGCGCGATGAGCATCTTCGTGGATTGCAACGAGGGCCGGCTTGTCGCTGCTCGCCGCGGCGCGCGCAGCGCGCACGTGCAGCGCGGCGAGTGGCATCATCTCGCCTTGATGCAGCGCTTCGAGCTGATCGGCAAAATCTACGGCGGGCGACGTTTCGCCGGCGCGAAGAGATGCCGCAATCGCATCATTGAGAAAATACAGGCGCCCGAGGCCGTAGGTGTGCGCCGACGCCATCGTTGACGCCTGCTCTGCCGCCCAGCGTCGGCACGACGCGTCGTCGGTGGCGAGCATCAGTCCGCCCAAAAACCACCAGCCGACGAATCGATGTGAAGCGTCATCGAGCCGATCCCAGCCCGAGCGTAGCTCGCGTTCGGCAAGTTCCGGCTGCGATTCGAGATCTTCCGCGCGGATGAGCAAAGCTCTCGCACACAGACCGAAAAGCCGTTCCCCGACGCGTTGGGACAAATCGATTGCGGCACGCGCGAACTCGGCCGCCTCGGGCAGCCGACCCGCATCCACCAGCGCAGCCGCGCCCCCCATCGCGCCGATGACGGCCTGGCGCGGCGCCCCGACCCGCGGCGCGTGCTCGCGGCTCGCGCGGAAGCACTCCATGGCTTCGTCTATGCGGGCTTCCAGGTGCAGGGTGAATCCCATCATGTGGATCTGCGCGTACTTCACGTGCTCGAGATCGTAGCGCTTGCACAAATCCAGGTACTCCCGGGTGAGGGTCGCGGCTCTCGCGAACTGTCCCGTCAGGTAAGTGCTTCGCACCAGACCGGTAAGCGCCCATGCTTCCATCTCCCGGTTTCCGGATTTTTTGGCAAGCTCGTGTGCCATCCTCTGGTCGCTTTCGCATTGCGTGCTGTCCATGCGGTGGAAGTGGAACGTTCCGCGGACGAAATGAATCTGCGCCCGCTCGCTCTCGAGGCCGTCGTTACCGGCTGCGAGCGTCTGGGCTCTGTTCAGAAGCTCGAGACCTTCGTCGTGTTTTTCCACGATGCGCAAGGCATAGGCCGCGCCCAGCCAGGCGCGACAACGTGCCGCCGGGTCTTCGCTGAGCTCCGCTGCCGCCCGGTAGGCGCCGGCACCGTCGTCGTTACGACCCAGCGCGGTCAGGACTTCGCCCTTGAGCAGCTGCAGTGCAAACGCAGCCTCGCCTCGAGGCCCGAGCGCGAGTCCACGGGTCAAGAGGTCCTCGGCGGTTGTGAAACGGTAAGAGGAGACCTCGACTCTGGCCGCCTCCAGGTATGCACGCGCGGCATCCGGATCTTCCGAAAAATCCAGGTGGCGCGCGTGAAGAATGGCGTCCCGCCCGGCAAACCATCGGGCGGCCGCCGAGTGCAGGGCGCGCCGGTCACGACGCAGCAGCGAGGCGAGCACGCCCTCCTGCACGAGCGCGTGGTAGAAAGCGAGACGAGCTCCCTCGTAGCGTACGAATCGTTGCGCGATAAGGTGCGCGCAGTCGTAATCTTGCGAGTCGATAACGAACCTCAGCGCCTCGAGGTCGAAGCTCTTGCCGAGCACGGCCGCAGCCTGGGCGGCGCGTTTGTCGGCCTCGGCCAGGCGATCGAGCTGGGAAGCGATGAGCGTCTGGATGCTGCCCGGCAGCTCGCCGACTCCGCCTTCGGCTCGCGAACGAAGGAGCTGCTCGAGAAAAAGCGGATTGCGGCCGGATCGTTCGATGCACTGCTCGATAACTGAGCGATCCTCGACAGCGAACAAAGCCGCGAACTGCCTCGCATCGTCCGGCGAGAGCGGCCCGATGCCGTGTATGACCAGGGGCACATCGCCGAGCCGGGACTCGATGGGGTCGTTTCCCGTTTCGGGCATTGGTCG
>JABAHS010147264.1_pt3 | contig 13262 bp, 16 predicted proteins | sample 7062111 | NCBI WGS metagenome assembly JABAHS01 (sample SAMN14534600, study PRJNA622989) | marine sediment metagenome | biome: marine biome [ENVO:00000428]; feature: marine pelagic biome [ENVO:01000023]; material: deep marine sediment [ENVO:00002113]; isolation source: pool of 4 deep marine... | reverse complement strand
AGATTCCGGCACAAAACAATGCCGGAATGACCTGCCCTAACGAGTTTTCGTTCAGCCACTAGTTAGTTATCCTTGTTAGTTAGAAAGGATTTGGTAGTGAAAGAGAGTTGTTGTTGCGAGAGAATCAGACTAATCACGTTGGCTTTGTTTTCGCTGTTCGTCATCGGCTTTGCACAGGAAGTGTCTGCGCAGGGTGGGGTAGCTGGTGCATTTCTCAGGGTAGGAGTCGGCGCCAGAGCGAAGGCGATGGGCGATGCCTACGTGGCCTTGGCAAGAGGTATTGAAGCGAGCTATTACAATCCGGCGGGTTTGCCGTTTCTTGAGAATAAAGAAATCATGGCCTCGTATCGGTTTCTTTCCCTGGATCGACAGTTTACGTTTATCGGATTTGGCATGCCGGTTCAGCCCGAAATACAGGGGAGCGAAGAAGAAGCCCTTGCGGGTGGGTTTGCGCTTTCCTGGCTTCGCGCTGGCATTGACGACATCGACGGGCGCGACACGGATGGCCAGTCCTTGGGTGGATTCTCTAATTCGGAAAATGCGTTTGTGTTTTCATTCGCCTTGAATCCCGCCGAAGTTCTGGCTCTCGGTTTGTCAGTCAAGGTGCTCTGGAATCGATTTCCGGATATCGGCATCGATGGCGAGACCATCTCGGCGTCCAGTGTGGGATTTGATTTTGGGGCGCGTTTGCAACCACTCGACTGGGTGACGCTGGGAATTTCTGTCCGGGATATTAGTTCCAAATATAAGTGGAATACGGACAAACTGTTCGGCGAAGACGGTTCCGAAGTCATCAACAAATTTCCGAAGATCATTCGTGCCGGCTTTGCTGTGAACCTGCCGCAGGTACCGGGTTTGATTCTGGCTTTCGATTTTGAGGACAGCAATGAGTTGGACAGTGAGGTGCACATCGGTGCAGAGGGAAATTTCAAACAAAATTTTGTTCTTCGTGGCGGCTTCGATGACGGTGCTTTGACTGCCGGTGCAGGTTATGACTTTAGCGTATTCGGTAAAATGTCCCAATTGAACTACGCCTTCACCGCGCCCGGAGATCGGCCGGAAGAAGAGCACGTGTTTACCTGGGTGTTTCAGTTCTGACAGCAATAGAACTTTACTAAACTAGTAAAGTTTACTTTCACGAAGGAAAGATACCAATTTAACTACGGAGTAAGAATTGAGAAGCGTTTTATCTTTCATAATCTTACCAGCAATCATCTGCCTACTTTTCGTGAATCCTGGCTCAGGCCAAACTGGAGGGGGGACGGGCCTGGCCTTTCTAAAAGTCGGTGTGGGCGGGCGCGCCGGCGGCATGGGGGAAGCCTTCACAGCCGTTGCGGACGATGCCACAGCCACCTTCTGGAATCCGGCTGGGTTGTCCTATGTACCCAAAACCCAATTGGCATTCACACACACAGAATGGATTCAAGATATTTCGAGCGAATTTGTCGCCTTCGCTTTTCCTGCGCTTAAAGGATCGGTTGGACTTAGTATCTATTCAAATAATGTCGGGGGCATCGAACGCCGGGTTCAGCCGTCCGAAGAGCCGCTTGGAACGGTTGATGCAAATGACATCGCGTTTGGTGTATCTTATGGTCATGCTTTCAGTTCCAGGTTAAGCGGCGGGATTACCATTAAATATTTATATGAGAAGATATTCATCGAAAGCGCAGCCGGATTTGCAGCCGATTTTGGTCTCAGCCTGAGACCATTTGAAAATGATCTGACCGTCGCCATCACGGCTCAGAACCTTGGCTCGATGGGGACGCTGAAGGATGAGTCGATTGACCTGCCGACCACAGTTCGCGTCGGAGCTTCATATCGGCTGCCCTTGCCTTCCCTCGAAGGAGACCTTTTGCTCGCAGCAGATGCAGTGAACGTGAGAGACACGGACTTAAGAGGAAATTTGGGTGCTGAGTTGCAGCTTCAAAGACTTTTCGCGTTTCGTTTTGGCTATCAAACCGGTTTTGACGATAAAAGCGTCGGCGGCGGATTGGGTGTTCTGTTCAAAAAATATCGTCTGGATTATGGGTTCGCTTCATTTGGTTCCAATTTGGGCGATACGCACAGAATTTCGATTGGGCTGGAATTGTGATTCTACTGGCAACGAAGCTTAATGATTCAGGACTCGTGAAGGTAAATAAATCTTGACTACCGTGCAGAAATATTGTATTATAAAATAGTTACAGTTGTGGAATGATCTTATAGCCTGGATAATTCATGAATCACGAAGCGTACCGCTTATCCGAGAGACGTCGGGCAAGGTCGGAAAGAAAAACCATTGATTGTTCTTATTCATTTTATGCTTATTACTCATACATGAAACGATTCCGTTAGTGCGTTTGATATAATAAACTGAGGTCATTTTATGAAGCTAAAAGTAATTGTCCATGAAGCGGAAGAAGGAGGCTATTGGGCCGAAATTCCCTCCATTCCAGGCTGTGCCACTCAGGATGAGACATTCGACGAACTTTTAAGCAACATCTACGAGGCTGTCGAGGGTTGCTTGTCCGTAGACATAAGGAATATCGAGGTTACCGAAAAGGATAAAGTCCTGGAAGTGGCGGTGTGAAAGCCTATTTCAGGAAAGGATTTGCAAAGCTACTTGAGAAGAAGGGCTGGGAATTACGGAGAATGAAAGGAAGTCATCACATTTACGCAAAAGAAGGGACTCCGGTGCGGATTTCCGTGCCCATACATGGAAAGAGCCCGCTAAAAATCGGCTTACTGAAGCACTTTATGAAGGTTGCAGAAATTGATGAAAGTGAGTTGTGATAAAGAGCACATAAGAAGCCGATCAAGTCGGATTGGCCCTCCACTACGCTTCAGACCCAGCGTTCATTGCGACGATAGCCAAACTTAGAAAAACGAATCCATATCCATACTAACTAAGTAATAAAATCTTTGAAGGAATTTCTAAGTACAAAGATAGAGCCATGAACAGGTTTACGAAAAGTCTTATTGCGATGTCAATTGGCGGCGTTCTGCTGGTCGTTTCTTTACAATTCAATCTTTTTGCCACCGGCAAGAACATTTACCAGCAGATCGAACGCTTTTTGGAAGTGATCAAAATTGTCGATCGATTCTACGTCGAGGAGGTTGATCCTGAGGCGTTGGTGGATGGCGCCATCAGCGGCACATTGGAGCAATTGGATCCCCATACGGTTTATATTTCGAAAGATCGCTTGAAGGAGATCAATGAGCAGTTTCAAGGTGAATTTGAGGGCATAGGAATCGAGTTTGTGGTTAATAATAAGTTTCCCACGATTGTTTCCCCGATTTCAGGGTCTCCTTCCGAAGAGGTGGGGCTGCGTCCGGGTGACAAAATTATCAAAATCGAGGGCGCCTCTACTTATGGCATAACGGAGCAAGGGGTTCGGGAAAAACTTTTAGGCCGCAAAGGTACGACGGTCACGATTCAAATCATGCGCCCGGGTTTTGAGGAGCCCTTCGATGTAACGATTACCCGAGACAAGATTCCCATTTATAGCCTGACTGCAGCGTTTATGATGGACGAGAAAACTGGGTTCATCAAGGTGGGGCGTTTCGCCCAAACCACAAAGGATGAGTTTGAAGAAGCCTTGCAAAATCTGGATGCACAGGGCATGAGGCAACTCATTCTGGATCTGAGGGGCAATTCGGGTGGCTATCTGGAGCAAGCTGTGGAAATGGCTGACAAGCTTTTGCAGGAAGGGAAACGGATTGTTTACACACGAGGCAGAATTCCGAGTTCAAATGAGGATTATTACTCGACCGCAGACGTCACCCACCCGGGAATTCCTTTAATTGTACTTATTGACCATGGCTCTGCCAGTGCATCAGAAATTGTTGCAGGGGCAATGCAGGATTGGGATCGTGGATTGATCGTCGGAGTCACCAGCTTCGGAAAAGGACTGGTGCAGAATCAAGTTGCTCTGAAGGACGGTTCGGCACTACGAGTGACCATTGCTCGCTATTACACGCCGAGTGGTCGCTTGATTCAGCGAGCGTATGACAATGGTATCCACGAGTATATCTCCGAAGGCTGGGATGATGTCGATCCAAATGCCATGGCAGACAGCACTGCGAACAAACCGGTTTTCACCACGAGCACGGGCCGAAAGGTCTATGGAGGAGGGGGGATTTCACCCGATGTGTTTGTCAAGTCGAAATCCCTCGCAAAGTCAACGATTAAACTCATGCAACGACAGGTTTTTCTTGAATTTGGTTCAAAGTATGCGACGAAACACCGGGATTTGAAACGCGATTTTGCCACGTTCAGGAACGGTTTTGAAGTAGACGCACAGATGGTTCAGGACGTCCTTTCATTGGCTAAATCGAAAGGTGTTGAAGTTGAGCAAGAACATATCGAACGCGACGAAAGTTTCATTAAGCGACGCATTAAAAGCCAAATAGCACGGCACTTATGGGGATCGGTAGAGTATCATCAGATCGAAATCCTCGGTGATGAACAGGTACAGAGCGCATTGAAATTGTTTTCGGAGGCTGCCAAAATTGCAGGTCTCAACACGGAGCCATAGGCAGTACGCTTTGGCCCAAAGGCTGTAAATTAAAAAAAATGTTGACTTTTAGTCTTAAATTAGTTATACTTTTGCAACATTTTTGGAAAATCGCGGTGTCTCTCTACCAACTAAACTAAGCCAAGGGAGGAAAAAGAGTAATGGATTTGTTGGAACTGTTCAACAAGGGTGGCGGATTCATGTGGCCGATTTTGATCTGTCTTGTGATTGGAATTGCCATCAGTCTGGAACGTTTTTGGACTCTGTCCCGTGCATCAGTTAATACCCGCAAATTTTTAAACACCATTAAGAAAGCTTTGAATGAAGGTGGGGTTCAAGCAGCTACGGAGGTTTGCGCGAATACGCGAGGGCCGGTTGCTTCCATTTTCCACGCAGGCCTGCTGCGCGTTGATCGTGGCGTGGAACATGTCGAGAAGGCGATCATGAATGCCGGATCGATTGAGATGGCTTTCCTGGAAAAAGGCCTCGTATGGTTGTCTACCATCGTGAGTATTGCGCCAATGTTGGGATTCCTTGGAACCGTTTGGGGCATGATCGAAGCATTCAGGTCCATTGAACAGGCCAATGATATTTCTCCATCGATTGTCGCAGGCGGTATTTCCGTTGCGTTATTAACCACGCTTTTCGGTTTGGTTGTGGCGATTATCGTGCAATTCTTTAACAACTATTTCGTGTCCAAAGTTGACAAGCTCATCGTTGATATGGAAGAAAGTTCTGTTGACTTTGTCGATACACTCATTGAGATGGAGAAAGAGAAAGAGGGGGTAAAAGCAGCCTAAGAAGCTTTCCCTTTCTTCGATTTTTTGAAACCTTTTCGGTTCTTATCCATTCTATTAGTAGACGCTAATCGAGGTAGATGACTTTTCTATGTCTACGATAATTTGTTAACCCTCATTGGTTAGGGAGTATTCTCTATGTTAGTTGAGAAAAAGAAATCCCGTATGACCGAAATTCCGATGGCTTCACTTGCGGATATCGCCTTTCTACTGTTGATTTTCTTTCTTGTAACGACGACCATTGATGTTGACCGGGGGATCGGCCTCACGCTGCCGGCAAAGGGTGAACAGACAGAAGTCCGAACCAAGAATATTACGAACCTACTGATCAACGCTCAGGGTGAAGTGCTATTGGATGACGAGATTGTACCTGTTAATGAAATCCATCGCATTATAGAGCGTAAGCTTGAAGAAAATCCTAAATTAATCGTTTCGGTGAAAACGGATAGAGAAACCCAGTACGATACTTATATCCAAGCTTTGGACGAGCTTAAAGTGGCCAACGCAACCCGAATATCCATTGCTGAGCCCGAAAAGTGAATAGGAGGGTGTTGTGAAGTTCGAAAGCAAACAAAAAGCCAAAAGTGGTATTCCACTTTCCTCGTTACCGGACATCGTTTTCCTTCTGTTGATTTTTTTCATGGTGTCCTCAGTGTTTAAAGAGTTTTCCGGGTTACCGGTTAGGCTTCCAAGTGCAAGAAAAATTGAGAAGCTTCAAGGAAAACGAGATGTCGCCTATTTATGGATCAGCAAAGACGGCACGGTCTCAATCGATGACAAGTTTGTGGATATGAATGATATTTCCAAGATCATGTATCAGAAACGAATCGATCCTCTTCATCCTTTGAAACTCGTGTCCATGAAGATTGATAAAGACACGAAAATGGGAGACGTGACGGATGTCCAAGAGGAGCTTCGGGAAGCTGATGCGTTAAATATAAACTATTCCGCTAAACCAGCATTTTAAATAATTAGAGGTGAGTTGTTATGAAAAAGAATCCAGATGCGAACTTAAAACTGAAGTATCGCAAAGTGATTGAAATCAGCATGGTTATTTCATTATTTCTGATGATCCTGATTTTTCAATCCTTGCGAGCAATTGATCTGGAAGCCACGGAAACGGAAACGCCAGAAATCCAAATTGAGGTGGCAGATATACCTCCAACCGAGCAGATTAAGAAGCCACCTCCGCCACCAAAACCATCTGTGCCCATTCCGACTGAAAGCGAAGATGTGCCAGAGGATTTGACCATCGAATCTACGGATCTTGATTTGTCCGATATTCCGGAACCGCCGCCTCCACCACCAGAAGATGATGGCAATGTCAATATATTTGTTGCTTATGACGAAGAACCACGACCAATCGGCGGATTTAGAGCAATCCAACGTGCTTTGAAATACCCAGAGATTGCCCGTAAGGCTGGTATCGAGGGTAAAGTTATTGTGCACGTTCTTGTAAACAAACAGGGCGAAGTCGAGAACACAAGAATTCTCAAGTCTCTTGGACACAGCGGTTGTGATGATGCAGCCATCAACGCAATTAAAAGCGTGAAGTGGAAACCTGCACTTCAAAGAGACAAGCCTGTTAAGGTTTGGGTGGCTATTCCGGTTATTTTTAAGCTGAAATAAAGTCGCGAAGCAAGTCAGTTATCAGAAGGCGGTGCACTTCTTAATGCACCGCTTTTTTATTTTTGTCCAGTACTTTTTGTATATCGGCATGCGTTTCTTCCGATTGTTCTGGATACCCCTTGTTCCTTTCTCCGCCACAGTCGGTTCGTTGATAATACTGGTCTCCGGATGTTTCAATCCGTTCGCACCTGAATTAGATGAAGGCCAGGATTTAACCAATGTCATTACTGAGCAACAATCCCCGAAAGAAGTCCTAGAAAACTTTCAGCTCGCCTACACTTTTAAAGATTCTCTGATTTATAGCGACGTGTTAGACGAGTCTTTTGTGTTCGAATATTTTGACCCGAACTTAGGCCCCTCGGGAAGCTTCGTAACCTGGGGAAGGGATACAGATTTGAAAACAACCGGAAGGCTGTTCCGGACGTTCGATGTCATCGACCTTAAGTTTCTGAATACAATTTTTTCAGAACGGGAAGGTGGCCGCGAGAAACGGTTCATAAGATTCAATTTAAGTTTATTTGGCTCTGAATTCAATTTCATAATCACTGGCACCGCCATATTCACATTCGAACAAAGTGACCAAGACAACAAATGGCGTATTGTCAGATGGAAAGACGAATCAGATTTGTAGTCACGGGGAATATTTTTTTAATAAGCGTTGTTCTGTGTAATTAACTGTTAAAAGATTCACCCATTAGAGACTGTTCAATAATACAAAATTCTCGAAAACGAATGCAATGTATTGTATGCGCTCACACTATGCTTTCCACATAGTGTGTGACTGAATTCACAAAAGCTAATTAATTATTGAACAAGTTCCATTAGTATTTTTTGAATTGATTGCCCAAAGCGACAACTCTTAAATGGCCACGGATTCACAAGAAACGAATGCATACATAGTGCAGAAGCGCAGAGAATTTGAGGGTTTAGCGTTTGAGCACATGGATTCGTTGTACAGCACCGCGTTAAGGATGACAAAAAACGAGTTAGACGCCGAAGATTTGGTTCAAGATGTTTATGTACGCGCTTTCAGGTTTTTTCACAAATTCAAAAGGGGAAGTAATTTTAAGGCGTGGATATTCAAGATTTTAACCAACACATTCATAAATCAATATAGAAAGAAATCCAAGCAGCCTCCTCGCGTTGAATTTGATAAAATAAGCTCTGTTTATGTCGAGAATGTGAATGACGATGAGGCGTCTACTCAATTTCCGGAGAAGTTTAAAGAGAGCAATTACGATGCTTTATTTGATGATGAAATCGTTTCCGCACTGGGGCAATTATCGGATGATTTCCGAACCGTGGTGATTTTGGCGGACATCGAATCATTTTCATATAAAGAAATTGCCGAAATTGTCGGATGTCCGATCGGAACGGTTATGTCACGACTTTCGCGAGGGAGAAAGCAACTCCAAAATTATTTGATGGAATACGCAGTCCGTAGTGGCATTATTGACAAACCAGACTAAGACCATGTACAAAGTGGAGGATGTTTAAGCAATGAGACAAGATTGTAACAGTTTTTCGGCACTGATTACAGGCTACATCGATGGCGAGTTGAAACCCAGGGAGTATGAAGAGGTCAAAGCGCACCTAGAAACCTGTCCGCATTGTATGGAAAGATACGAAGAAGAGAACGACGTCAAACGCTTAATTCACGAAAGAGTGCCTCTTGTAAAGGCGCCTATTTATCTACAACGACGGATCAGGAGACAATTGTTAAGAAATGGGGAGACACCGGGATTTTGGAATCTGCTCAACCTGATATTCGAATATCGCCCTGTGGCGGCTTCGTTGGCCGTTGCTGTGATTGCTTGCCTGGTCGTCCTGCCAGCCGCACAGTTGCTTTTCCAGCCGTTCGATGCCAATTTGGCAACCTCAGATCAAGTCTATGAGAGAGCTGAATTGAAAGGCGAAATCATTTGTTTAGATTGTGAGTTCCTATCCCGAGATGTGAAGGGGTTGGTTCACAATAAATTCGGCCATCGTCCGGGATTGAAAGCAGAGGATGAAACAGTTTGGACTTTTTTGCATACAGAAAATCACCAGGAACTATTTCGAAAACCCGAGTTGCTGCGACGGCAGGCTGTGGTTTCAGGTACCCTATTCACAAATTCTCACTATATTCAGATAGAAAGCTATAGGCTGCTCTGATCTCTACCCAAAAGTTGTTGAGGCCAGAATTAAACCTCGAAGATGGCAATACCTTCGAGGTTTTTTTATTGGCTTTAAGGAATAATTGGAAGGAGTAATTTGTTTCACGGGTTAAAATAATTTTTGCACAAAAGGGCATGTAATTTTTTGTGCCAATATGTGTCAAGAGTTTCAATGAGGAAAGGAGGTGAGAGGTCAAGTTATTTCAAAGAGTTAATACTGATAAATTCCGTCCTACTATTAATTTAAAGGAGGTCTTTATGAACGCTCAGAGAGTATTGACAACTGTTTTAGGTATTGCATTGGTTTTTGCAGTTGTTGTCGTGGGGAATCTCGCAGCACAGGATCATGATCCGAAGCCCCTTACCAAAGAACAGAAGCAGATGATGAAAAACAAGGCCATGAAAAACATGGACAGATTCATGTCCAGCAAACAGGCGATGATGAAGCTTCCGGAGCACCTGAAGGAAACCCAGGAAGAATACATCGAATATGGAGAAAAATTGTTTAACTCCAAAGATGCACTCAGCACAAACGGTCAGGCTTGTACGAGCTGTCATCCCGGCGGTGGAACCACTGGCGGTGAAGCAGAAACTCCCATGAAGAGCGAACTGACCGGCAAACCTTACAAGCTCCCCATTCCAACCCTTGTCGGCGCTGCAGCGACATTTCCAAAATATAAAGTTCCGAATGATGCAGTTATCACGGTCGGTGATATGGCCAACAACTGTGTTATGATGTTTATGGCAGCGCAACCTTTGGATCACAAGAGCAAAGAGTTTAAGGCGCTGAGCGCGTATGTTACCACTTTGAGTAATGATGATAAGGTATCTGTTGGCGAAGTCCCCGAAATGATGAAAAAGATGATGGGTAAAAAGAACTGATCTGGTTTTAGTCTCTTATAAAGAAAGCGAGCGCGGTGATTTTCAGGTGGGGACGAAAGTCACCGCGTTCTTTTTGTGCCTTCACATGCAAGAAATATTAAACTAACAAACCAGGAGAGTATGAAAAGACTGAAATGTTCCTTTGTTACAATAGTGTTTGTGGTTTTTGGAACGGCAGTCGCGACGGCTCAAGATAATAGCGATGACACTGACTGGAAGAATACCCCACAAACAGCTTTTCTGAAGAGTGAAATCGTACAGACCTATCAATGTACGAGCTGCCATACAATCGCCGAACGTGGTGGTACAGTTGGGCCGAGATTGAATCAAATTGGTAACCGCAGGAGAGAAGAGTGGCTCAAACGCTGGTTGTCCGACCCACAACAGGTGAAACCGGGTACCAAAATGCCCAAGTTTGATTTTAGCCCGGAACAATTGGATATGGCTGTAGGATACCTGACCAAAATGAAAAAAGAGTTGGAAACAGAACAAATACTGGCCAAAGATGTCCCCGTAGTTGATAAAGGAGACCTGTTATTCGAGGATTATGACTGTCTGGCTTGCCATCGTATTGGTTCAACGGGGAGATTTGTTGGTCCGGACTTGACCTGGGTGGGCATCAGGAAGACCGAGGCTTGGGAACAGGTTTGGCTTGCCGATCCGCCCGCATTCAAACCGGATACGTTTATGCCGAACTTTCACATTCCTGAAAAAGGAATCGAGGCATTGGCAGCATATCTCCACACCCAGCAAGGCCAGGAAAACTCTGAGTCACAGGAGTGGGAATTTCGAACCAACTTTTTTCTGGGAAATGATGCCAAGGAGAGAGGGGAATTGGTGTTTAAACGTTTTGCCTGTTGGGCTTGTCACGGAGAGGCAGGAAGCGGAGGCATACGAAATCCAAACATGGCCCCAAATGAAATCATGCCTGGTTTGAAGAAAACAGCCGTGAACTACACCAAGGAAGAACTCCTGGCGAGACTCAAGGAAAAGACATTTCCCGAGCCGCTGGATCCGAACAAACCGGCTCCACCCTTTTCCTGCCCTGATTACGGAAACTACATGGAAGAGTCAGAATTCGGTGACTTGTATGCTTATTTGAAATCTTTTGCACCTAAAAGGAGTAAATGGCGATTTAACTAGACTGGTGTCTGAATGAAAACAGCCTTTCGAGACATTCCGCTATGGGGTAGGTTGGAATCTCGACGCCTAAAATGAATAGTTTCCGTCTCAAAAGATGGCCGGAATGACGTGATTCTTCCGTTTTCGTTCAGACACTAACCAGAAGAATTTCATTTCGGATCCTCCGCAGGGAGGGGCGAGAGTTCCCGGTTTTACGCCGCTTAGCAATATCTCCCATAACTGATGTTTTTAAAACTAACCAAAGTGAAGGAGTATAATACTGTGTTAAGTAAGAATTTTGTGAAAATTACTTTGACTGCTGGTTTATTGCTGTCGTCCGTTCTCGTACTTACAAGGTTAAGTACAACAGAAAGTGTCGCAAAAGCCATTGGAGCCGAAGCGGCCCTAAACGGTGGTTCCGTTACCGGGATCGTGAGTTTCCCTGAGGAATATCCCGAAAAGCAAAAGATAACCATCACCAAAGATCAGCAGGTTTGCGGGGCGTTTCAATACTCGGAAGTATTTGTGGTTTCCGAAGACAACCATGGACTGAAGAATGTGGTTATTACACTCGTGGACGCAGAAGGAGAAAAGAAATCGGGCGGAGGTCAAACAGCAACTCTGAATCAAGAGGGCTGTCGCTATATTCCACATGTTCAGGCTCTACCTGTTGGAACGGAACTTGAGATTTTGAATAATGATGGCATTTTGCACAATGTCCATGCGTATTTTGATGGTCTGGACCCCAAGAATACGGTTTTCAATAAAGCTCAGCCAAAATTCTTGAAAAAAATCACCCAAAAGCTCGATAAAGTTGGAACCTATTATTTCAAGTGCGACGTTCACGATCACATGAGCGCCTATATTGCGGTGATGGATCATCCTTTTTATGCCGTCACAGATGAAAGCGGTAAGTTCACCATCACCGATGTTAGTCCGGGGTCGTACAAGGTTCGTGCCTGGCATGAAGCATTGGGAACCCTTGAAAAAGAGGTGATCGTCGAAGCTGGCAAAGCCGCCGAAGTCAATTTCGAAATCCTGCCAAATGAATAGTTGAAAGGCGAGTTGTATGAAGGTGAGTAAGCTTTTCTCCGTCGGTCTGTTTGTTTTTGTATTAGTATTCGTTTCGTGTCAGTCCGATCAGCCTTTTGAAGACACCATCGGCACCTGGAACATCCCGGAAGATCAGATCTTTTTCGGTGGCGTGAGTAAAGATGGCATCCCATCGCTGTTTGATCCTGAAACGATCCCTGCTTCTGAGGCAGATTATCTCAGTGATGAAAATCTGGTGGTCGGGATCGTGGTCGATGGACAGGCAAGAGCGTATCCTTACGCCATTCTCGACTGGCATGAGGTGGTCAACGAGACGTCTCCAGGCAATAGCCTCATTACCATAAGTTATTGTCCGTTGACGGGCACGGCGATTGTTTTTGATGGAAATAATGCGGGACGGAATTTGACATTTGGGGTCTCCGGATTGCTCTTTAATAACAACCTCATCATGTTCGATAGGCAGACGGACAGCCATTGGCCACAGATGCGTTTACAAAGTGACCAGGGCGTCTTGAAGGACACCAGGCAAAAGGTCATTCCATCAATAGAAACATCATGGGGGACGTGGAAGAAGTTATTCCCTAACAGTGTGATCCTTTCCACCGACACCGGACATGATCGTCCTTACAATATCCCGGGCTCCGCTTATCCCGGTTACACCAATCTAAATTCCAAATTTCTTTTCCCGGTGACATTGAATGATAGACGGCTGCCCACCAAGCAACGCATTCATGGTGTGATGTTTGGAGAAGGCCCCGATAATTACAAAACAAAGGTTTACTTGATTGATTTAGCACAGAAATCTCGCCTCATCAATGACGTAGTTGAGGACAATCCAGTTCTGGTAGTCGATAGCGGTAAGGATAACTTCGTGATCTCCTACCTTCGAGACGTGAACGGACAAACTTTGACCTTTCGCTTGGATGAAGACGTTACGGAGTTTCCGTTTACTTTCAAGGATGATGAAACGAGCTCCACCTGGAATGTACTCGGTGAGGCCATTGATGGACCGCTGGCTGGAATGAAGTTAGAAAGAACTTCATCGTACAACGCTTACTGGTTTGCCTGGGGTGCCTTCTTTCGCCGGGCGGAGATCCACGGCCAGTAAGGACCGAATAATTCAATTT